>Ga0207675_100006585_pt1 | contig 10988 bp, 10 predicted proteins | sample KBSSwiS42_FD_184305 | JGI IMG/M metagenome (GOLD analysis project Ga0207675, IMG submission 184305) | Switchgrass rhizosphere microbial communities from Kellogg Biological Station, Michigan, USA - KBS Switchgrass S4-2 (SPAdes) (version 2) | ecosystem: Host-associated > Plants > Roots >...
AGTAACTGCAACCGCGTACTTGCTGACTCGAGCTGCTCGAACGTGCCGCCGTAGTCGATCCAATATCCCGCCGGCAGTTTCAACTGTGCATCGATCAAGACACGAGCATCCGCGACGACCGAACCGAGATCGCGGCCACGCGAGTTTGCAGTCACCACGATGCGCCGCTTGCCGTTCTCGCGGCTAATCTGGTTGGGCCCCGGCGCGATCTCGACGCTGGCGACCTCGGAGAGCGGCACGTACCCGCCGCCCTCCGGCAATGAGACCGGCAGGCGCTCGATGGCGGCCGTGTTGCTGCGCAGATTCTCCGGCAGGCGAATCACCAGGTCGAAGCGACGGTCGCCCTCGAAAATCTGTCCGACTACACGCCCACCCAGCGCTGTGCCGACCACGTCCTGGACATCGGCGACATTCAGGCCGAACCTGTACAGCGCTTCGCGCTTGGGATGGATCGACAGCATCGGCAGACCGCTGATCTGTTCTGCCTTCGCATCGGCGGCTCCCGGCACGCGATTCACGATGGCCTCGACCTGCTCGCCAAGCGCAAGCAAGGTTTCGAGGTCGTCGCCGTATATTTTCACGGCGAGGTCCGAGCGCACACCGGAGATGAGCTCGTTGAAGCGCATCTCGATCGGCTGCGTGAACTCATAATTGTTGCCGGGCACGCCAGCCGCCGTCTGTTCGAGCTCCTCCAGGAAGGCTCGCTTCGACTTGCTCGGCTCCGGCCACCTCTCGTGTGATTTGAGCATCACGAAGGTGTCGGTCACGGACGGCGGCATCGGATCGTTGGCGACTTCCGCAGTACCGAGCTTCGAGAACACACGCTCGACCTCGGGCAGTTGCCGCAGGCGGCGTTCGAGCTGCTCCTGCATGCCAACGGCCTGCTCGAGCCCCGTGCCTGGAATGCGCAACGCATGCAGCGTAACGTCACCCTCGTCCAGGCTCGGCATGAACTCCGCTCCCATTCGAGTCGCGAGCAATGCGCAGATGACAACCAGTGCGGCCGCACCGCCGACCACGGCCCATGGCATACGTAAGGCGCTGCGCAGCAGCGGTTCGTAGCCGCGGCGCAGAAACGCTACGATCGGATTCTCCTTCTCGGACACCTTGCCCCTCAGCATCAGCGCCGCAGCCGCAGGCACGAACGTGAGCGACAGCACCAGCGCGCCGACGAGCGCCGTCACCACAGTGAACGCCATCGGGTGAAACATTTTCCCTTCGACGCCGGTCAAGGCGAATATCGGCAGATTGACCAGGATCACGACCAGCACTGAGATCAGGCTCGGCGTGAAGACTTCGCGCGTGGCCGTGTACACCGTGTGGAAACGCTCCTCAGTGTCGAGCGCACGCCCCAGCTGGTGCTGCCGCTCAGCGAGGCGTAACAGACAGTTCTCCATGATGATCACGGCGCCGTCGACAATCAGTCCGAAGTCGAGCGCGCCGAGCGACATGAGATTGGCGCTGACCTTCTGCTCGACCATGCCGGTCACGAGCAGCAGCATCGACAGCGGAATGACGAGCGCCGTGATCAACGCGGCGCGCAGATTTCCGAGCAGTGCGAACAGCACGACGATCACCAGCAGCGCACCCTCGAACAGGTTTTTCTGCACCGTCGAGATTGTCCGGTTCACGAGGGTGGTGCGGTCATAGACTGTCTTTGCGGAGACGCCTGCAGGCAGCGACTTCTGGATCTCGGCCAGCTTCTCGGACACACGCAAACTCACGGCCCGGCTATTCTCGCCGGTGAGCATCATCACCGTGCCGAGCACGACTTCTTCGCCGTTCTGGGTCGCGGCGCCAGTGCGCAGCTCCTTGCCGAGCCCGACGTCGGCGACATCGCTGATGCGAATGGGCAGACCCTCGCGCTGCGCCACGACCACCTTGGAGATGTCCGGCATCTCGCCGAGTTGGCCCGGCACGCGAATGAGATACTGCTCACCCGCGCGCTCGATGTAGCCCGCACCGACATTGGCATTGTTGCGTTCCAGCGCCTCTGCCAGGTCATTGAGCGTGAGCTGATAAGCCAGCAGCTTTCCGGGGTCGGGCGTGACGTGATACTGCTTGGCGTAGCCGCCGATGCTGTTGACTTCGCTGACGCCCGGAACCTGCCGCAGTTGCGGCCGCACGATCCAGTCCTGCACTGTGCGCAAAGCAGTTGAGTCGTACGGCCGCCCGTCGGCCTGACGAGCGTTGTGATCCGCCGTCACGGTGTACATGAAGATTTCGCCGAGTCCCGTGGCGATCGGCCCCATCTCCGGCTCGAGACCTTCCGGCAGCAAGCTCTTCGCCTCCTGCAGGCGTTGCGCGACCAGATTGCGCGCGAAATAAGTATCGGTGCCGTCCTTGAAGACCACCGTGACCTGCGACAGCCCATAGCGCGACAGCGAGCGCGTGTATTCGAGCTCAGGCAGGCCGGCCATCGCGGTCTCGACTGCGAAGGTGATGCGCTGCTCGGCTTCGAGCGGCGAATAGCCCGGCGCTTCGGTGTTGATCTGCACCTGGACGTTGGTGATGTCCGGCACTGCATCGATCGGCAGGCGCTGGTAGTTCCAGATGCCAAGCGCCGACGCGATCAACACCAGGAACAGGACGATCCAGCGCCGCTCGATGGAGAATCGGATCAGACCGTCAATCATGGCGGTCTCCTCGCAGCAGCTGTCGCACCTCAGTGATCATGGGATGCTCCCGACTTCTCGATGTCGGCCTTGATCAGAAAACTGTTGTGCGCGGCATAGGCCACGCCCGCCGCCAGACCCGAACTGATCTCGACCCACTCGCCATCGCTGCGCCCGATCTCCACCGGCTGCGCCTGATAGAAGTCTCCTTCGTTCTGGAAGACCACCCGCCAATCGCGAAACCTTTGCAGGGCATCCGCTCGCACTGCCACGGGCACTTCCTTGCCGCCGACGAGCAGTTCGGCATTGACGTACACGCCGGGCGTCCAGCGCCGCTCGGGGTTGTCGAGCTTCACGCGAACGATCAGCGCCTGGTTGGCACCCGCACCGGCAGAGCTCACGTAGATCACGCGGCCCTCGCTCGCGACGTTACCGTCCACCGAACGGATGCGCGCACGCTGGCCCAGGCGCACGCGCGCGAGATCGCGCGCGAACACGGACAGGTCGGCGGTTACATTGCTCAGATCGGTGATGACGAACAGCGGATCATTGTCGGCAACCTCTCCCGGATTGGCGTGACGGTTCGTGATCACACCGCCGATCGGCGCGGTCACCGAGTAAGTCTGCAGGCTCTCGTTCGATTCGATCGTCGCCAGCACGTCGCCGCGTTTGACGACATCGCCCAACGACTTGACGACAGAGCGGATCGCGCCCGGATAGCGCGCCGACACCGCGCGTACCGATTCGGGGTTCGTAGCGATCACGCCGTACAGAGGCAGCACGTCATCGATCGTGCGCGGTCCCGCAGTCTCGATGACGACGCCGGCTTCCTTCGCCATCGCTGCCGCGATTTGCGTGCGCCCCTCGAAACTCTCGTATTGCCAGCGATGCGCGGCGCCGCCCGATGTCGCGTCGACGGCGACCGCAAATGAGTGCGGCTCGCTCACTTCACTCGTGCTGCGCAGGAAATCCTGTTGCGGCGCGAACTCGATCCGCTGCGTAACGCCGCCAAAACGTTCAAGCGCGACGGCGAACTGCACCTGCGAAGGTTCCAGCGGCTTGCCGCCACGAGTCGCCCAGGCACGAAACTCCGGCGGTACGCCGCTTTCGAAGATGGCCAGCTCGATGGCGAAGTCACCGTCTTCGAGCATGCGGCCGCCGTGCGGCCCGCGCTCGAACTCTTCGTGCTCCGCTTGCGCTTCACCGTGCCCGTGCTCGTCGGCCGGGGGCGACTCGGATTTGGAACAGCCGCCCAGTAGCGCCAGCGCGCTCAACACGGCGACCAGGATTGTCCCGTGATTGATTTTGCCAAGACTCATGGTTGCGGTGCCTCGAGTTCAGTGGTCAGCGGCTCGCTCGTGACGCGTTCGAGCTCGGCGAGCAGCTGGTGATAGACGGTTGCGGCATCGATCGCCGCCGCGCGCAGCTCGATGACTTCCTGCTGCGCCGTGAGCAACTCCAGAAACGAAAAGCGCCCGCGCTCGTAGCCAGACTGAGTTTGCTCAAGCGCGGTCTGCGCCTGTGGGAGAGCCTCGTTGCGCAAGGACTCGGCACGCTCACGCGCGGCACTCACTCCCTGGTAAAGCCCGTACATCGCCGCACGCGTGCGGATCAGGGCGCTGTTCCGCTCGGCTTCGCTCTGCGCGCGCCGCGCCTGCGCTTCGCGAACCGCACCCTGGTTCTTGTCGAATACGGGCAGCGGTATCGAGAATCCAGCGACGAGTGCCGTGTCGTTGGTCTCTTCGAGGCGGCGCACACCGATGCTCAAAGCGAGATTCGGCCGCGCGTTGGCCTGTGCAAGCCGCAACTCCGCGTCGCGCAGTCGCGCCTCGGAAGCGAATCTCAGAAGATCCGGGTTGCGTTCGATCCGGCTCATCAGCGAGGCGAACGACTCAACGTTCCGCAAAGTGAACAGATCAGCACTCGCCTGTGTGAACTGCGGCTCGGGGCCGCCCCACATTGCCGACAGTCCGTAGCGCGCGCTGCGCAGCTCCGATGCCGCTTGGCGCGATTCTAAAGATGCACGAGTCAATGCGATGCGCGCCCGACTTGCTTCCGCCTGCGGGGATCGGGCCGCCTGTACCCGAGCGTTGGTGGCGTCGAATGTCTGTTGCGCCAGCTGCGACGTTTCCTGCGCGAGCTGCATGCGCTGCTGCGCGGCCACGACGTCGATGAATCGGCGCGTGACTTCGGCGAGTACATCGAGCTGCCGCGCGCGCTGCTCCACACTGATCAGATCCAGGTCTGCCTCGGCGGCCGCGCGCCGGGATCCGCGCTTACCGCCCAGCTCGATAACCTGACTCAGGCTGAGCGTCGTCTCCAAAGCGTCGGTACCGGTCGTAGCGCCGCTACCCGCGAAGTTCTCGAGCTCGATGTCGAGATCCGGATTGGGCCGTAGACCTGCCTGGACGATTCGCGCTTGCGCAGCAGTCAGCTCGTAACGGCTCGCCAGCAACTCCGGATTGGTGCGCAGCGCCAGCTCGACCGCTTGTGCCAGCGTCAGTTCGCCGCGGGGCTCGACCGGCTCGGCCGCCCACGCCCCGACGGCGAATACGATCAGTTGAACGAAGACGCATGCGCGCTGAGCGCATGCCAATACAGTTCGCATGAAGTCCTCCCGCGACGTGCGCGCGCGAGCACGCAACGTCGGTTGAACGATCTAGCTAGAACGGGAGGATCAGCGCGGCGGACCGCGCAGCGGCGGAAGGAAATGCAGAGGCTGCGGCGCAAGGACGGCTTGCGGGGCGAGCGGTGGAAGCGTGATCTGTCGGGGCGCCGGCACCCGCCATGAGAATGCGGCCGGGAGCAGTGCCGGCTCGTCGCCGTGGTCCGCGTTCTTCTTCGCCAAAGCTGTGTCTACAGCTTTGACGTCCCGGTCGGGATGAGACGCTGATGATCCGACATCGCAACTGGGCCCTACGTCAGCAACATGCAGGCTGCTGCCCCGGTCCTGTGGATCGAGGCACAGGTGCATATGGGCATCGCTCGTTCGCACGACAAGCAGTGCGAGAGCAACCACCCACAGCAATGACGTCATCGATCGCAGTCGACGCATGCGCGAAGTATGCCGTAGCAAGGACCTTTGTTGAAACCCCCGCCTCATCTTCCCTGCTTGCGCAGTAATGCGTACGCGAACCTCTGCAAAGAACCGCCGGGCGTTGTGTGACTTTCGCGTCGGGCCTCGACGAGCACGAACTCCTTGGCGAAGAGCTCGGCGATCTGCTCAGGGCCGCGTCGCACCACCGGCAAGTGGCTGCACTCCGCGGGGCCATCGCTTGCAAAGCCCCCGATGACTGCATGGCCCCCAGGCGTGACGACACGGGTCGCCACCTCCGCATATTTGTGAGAGTCCCGCTCTTCCGTCAGGAAGTGCAGGGTTGCGCGGTCATGCCAGATATCGATGCTGGACGGGGGCAGATCGAGTTGTGTGACGTCGCTGACGATCCAGCGTACTCGGTCGGCACGCTCACCCAGGCGATCGCGCGTGACGTGCAGCGCCGCCGCGGATATGTCGAGCGCGATCAGATTCTGCACATCGCGCGCGAGGAGATCATCGACCAACGTGGATGCGCCGGCGCCAATGTCGATGATGCGCGTACTGCGGTTCAAGCCGGCTCGCTCGAGCAGCTCGAGCGACAGGTCCAGGTGCGGCTGAAACCAGCTCAAACGCTGCGGCTGCTTCGTCGTGTAGACGCCGTCCCAATGGGTCACTCGGCTCATGGGCCCGATTATCGCACCGACGCGACTCGGCTACGAACGCGACGACTGAACCTTCAGGAATCGATTCGTGACGTACGGCTTGAACCCTTTGCCGTCCGTATCCAGCTCCAATACCTCGTGATACTCGTTCTCCGACGGTCGCGTATAGATGTAGCGCGCCTTCATACCCTTGGGGACGTTCTCAAGGCTCTCGCCGTTGAGCACCCACCGATCCGCAGAGCTTGCGGCCCGATCGAGCACGTAGGTGCACGTGAAGCCGAGCGTATCGAAGGTTCGCAGGATGACGCTGCTGCGGGCGCGATCGTAGCTCCATAGGTCAAGCTGCTCGTGGACCTCACCGGAAGGGTTCTTCTCCTGCTTTGGATAGACGGAGGTCCCGCTTGCTCGGATATACCGGCCGCCAAGAAAGGAATCATTGTGTCGCTCGCTCCCGGACGTGCCCGGATCGCCCTGCCCTACGCCGCGCCATTCGCCGATCAGCCAGCGAAGCTCGGCGAGCCCATCCGTCGATTGCGCACTGGCGGCGCCGCCGATCAGGCAAGACAAGAGCAACCCGGCGATGGAGCGCAGCATCTCACTACCTCGATAGCGGACTTAGGACACAAGAGTAACGTTCAAGCCACGCGACGCGCTTGTAAATTGCGGCCAATGCCTGCTGCCGTCAGGGCAGCGCGTGCTCGCGCTCGTAGAACACGATGGGCTCAGCGCGAAACTGAGTTGGTGTGAGGCCGATGCGACTGGTGAACGCGTGCGTGAAGGCGGCGTGGTCGTAGAAGCCCACGCGACTTGCGATCTCGGTAATCTCGAGCGAGGGCGCCTCACGCAGGAGTGCACAGGCACCCAGCATACGACCGCTCAGTTGCACCGCCTTCGGCGAGATCCCGGCGCGCTGACCGAGGATGCGACGCAAGGATCGTTGCGACGGCCCTAGCGTGCGACTCACCTGTGCTATGGAGCCACTGCGCGATCGCCACAGGAGCGTGTTGAACAACCGCTCCGAGCTCCAGTCGTCCGCACTCCACCCTCTGAGCCGTTTCGCGATCCATTGTCGCAGGACCGCAGAACGTTCCTCATCCGGACTGCCCCGCAGAGACGCGATGAGAGTCGAGGCCTCACTGCCGATCAGTGCATCGAGTGCGACCGGCACATCCCACAGATCAGCAAGCGAGTGGCGCAGGATCCGCGTCGCGACGACTGGACTGACACGAAAAGCGAGCAGACAGACAGCACCCGTCGGCCGGAACTGCAATCCACCATGGCTCGCCGCATACACGAACGCCGCAGGCTGCAGTGCCCACCCCGGGTGACTGATACGCTGGGCCAACCACTGTTCACCGAGATGAAACACAAACTCGACGTGCGCGTCCGGCGCAATGATCCCTGGCAGTGCCGCTTCTTCCGCCGACCCCGTGAGCGACCACATTGATCGCACAACGGACGCGAGTAGCGCGCCGCCGTCGCTCCATTGCATCGTCGTTGAAGCGCTGTCTTCGGGGTTCAACGCCATGCGGCGAGTCTAAGGCGTGACAACGGGATCCGCATCATCCGTGGAAGCTCTATGATTCCTCTTTGGGTTATTCTTTCGACTAAGGCCCGGAGGAAAAGATGAATCACCACGTGACAAGCAGGATCGCGCTTCTGGCGGCGGCAGGCATGGTCTGGTGGACATGTGAATCGCCGGCGCAGACGACACAGGAGCACGTTCACTGTTCGGCTCACACGGTCATGCCGTTCGACATGTCGAAGACCGTTCATATTTTCCGCATGACTGAGGACGGTGGCATCCAACGCGTGGTCATCAGGGACGCCTCGGCCAAAGAGCAAATCAGCCCCATTCAGCAGCATCTGAGGCAGGAGGCAGAACGATTCCAGCAGGGCGACTATTCGGATCCAGGGATGCTGCACGGAAAGGACATGCCGGGTCTGAAGGAACTTCAGACGGGTGGCTCCAAGATCAAAGTCTCGTACGCGGCTCTATCCGATGGCGCAGAAATTGTTTTCAGCACGGACGATAAACATCTGCTCACGGCAATACATCGTTGGTTCGGTGCACAGCTGTCCGAGCATGGCGCCGATGCCAAGGCCGAGTGAACAGATCGGCGATGAGGCGGTATGAGTAGCACGTCGGCTTCCGCTAGCAGCGGACATCGGAGTAAACGTAGTTCCTAGCTGGCCTTCGGCGCGAGCATAATGATTGCCATGCCGGCAACAGCTACCGTTGCACCGATGAGATCCCACGCCGTAGGTCGGTTGCCGTCAACTAACCACAACCAGGCAATCGCAACAGCGACGTAAACGCCGCCATACGCGGCATACACTCTTCCCGCGGCCGTGGGGTGCAGCGTCAGCAGCCACGCGAACAAGGCCAGACTTGCGGCCGCAGGAATGAGCAGCCACGGCGAACCGTTACGCTTCAACCATAGATACGGAAGGTAGCAGCCAACGATTTCTGCCACCGCTGTGATGACGAATAGGCTGAAGGTTTTCAGGATCAGCATCGGCCGTCACATCGCGCGCTCGCCCGCTGCTTGCTGCGAATCTCCACATCCGCCGCAGTCAGCGTGCAGTCCTCGATGCGTACGCATCCGCACTTCAGTCCCAGATCGAGTGCTCGGCGCATCCGCTTGATCCGTTTCGCCAGCACGTCAAGCTCGTCCAACTTGGCTTGAGCCAGCGCCCGCCACCGTGCGCTCAGCGGTGTTTCCGGACGAAAACCATGAAGCAGTGTCTTGATCTCACCGAGCGTGAAGCCTGCCTGTTGAGCAAATTTGAGGACCTCGATCCTGCGAACAGTGTCAGCGTCATACACTCGCCGTCTGTTAATACGCGCAGGCGATGGGAGTATTCCCGCCTCCTCGTAGTACCGAAGCGCCGATGTGCGCAGGCCGGTACGTTTCGCAACCTGGCCGATGGACAGCGAGGCCATCAAAAAACTCCTTGACTTCAAGTTAACTTGAATATGTACGCTTCCTGACCTCTAGGCAAGTGACCGACGGCCGTGGAGGCGAGATGAGTGCATTGGCCCCGACGCCAGCGTTGGCATGCGTCCCTGCGGCGATTCCTGCTACCGAACGGAAAGCGCATTTTGAGTTGGCGCGAGATCTGTTCACAAGGCGGTCTATAGAACGAGCAACGCTGCCGGATGGTTACGCCTTCCGATTCGATTCCAGCGAGTTCGAGGCTGTCGCACGCTTCGTTGTGAACGAGCGCAAGTGCTGCCCCTTCCTCAGGTTTGAAGTGCAGCTCGCGGCGCAGTCGGGGCCGCTTTGGCTTCGCCTGACGGGACCGGCGGGCACACGAGAGATTCTCGATGCGGAGCTGAATCTAGCAAGCTCGTGCGGGTGCAGCTGCGGCAGTTCAACTGCCGGAAACAACAAGCTCGTCCGGTGGACCACTGCTGGAGGTTTGTTCGCCGCCTTGGGAGTTTGCGCGGCTTGCTGTCTCCTGCCCTTCGTACTCATCAGCTTGGGTGTTGCTGGCGCGTGGGTTGGTACCCTTGATAGCTTGTCGCGCTACAAGTGGCCGTTCATTGCATTGGCAGCAGTGCTTCTGGGGTATGGCTTCTACGTCGTCTACTGGCGGCCGAAACGACAATGCGCCGCCGGCGCAGACTGCACGACGCGCGCTACAGGTCGCTCGGTCCGAGTGGGTCTTTGGATTGTGACCGTTCTCGTAATAGGTGGAATCGTTTTCGAACAGATAGAGCCGCTGCTCGTCGCCGCGCGGTAGAAGCCTGACGCCAGATGGGCAAACGCTAGATTGAGTTCAGCCACGCCTCCGCTACGGCGGCGTTTCACGAAGCTTGCGCTGGAACCACGCCACGTCGTGCTATCGAGCGAACTTCCGCCCAACGGATCCGCCAATGTCGGCCTCGGACCGTAAGGCGTCGGCAATCGTGGTTGATCTGTTATCCATGACGAAGGCTCAGAAGTAACGTCGCCAGTCGAAAGTGAGTCGTATTCCGATGGAGTACACGCGGTCCAGGTCCGCGTGCGGTGCGCCGGGCGGATAGACGACGCTCCCCCCGTTCGGGATGTCCACGCCGCCGAACAGTTGCAGAATCAACTCGGAGCTCTGCGTCGTGTCGAACGAACGATACGGACGGTACTCGAGGATCGGGAATTCGAGATACGTCGACTCGAACTCGACCACCCTCGGCCCCGAACCCGGCAGAACGCCCGGCGCCAGCAGAGTTTCTTCCTCTGAGCCGAGCCCGTGGAAGGTCACGCCGATCTCGCGCCCCAGCACGAATTGAAATCGGCCGAATCGAGTCGCCCAGCCGAGCTGCCAGGGGATCAGTCCGCCATTGACCGCAGTGACCGCCATGCCCTGATAGGTCTTGGGCGATGCGAGGTACAGCGGCGACAGGAGCAGCAGGTCGCCGGGTATCAGATAGAACGGCATGCGTATTCGGGCCGTAAGGCCGGTGCGCGCGGGAATCGCAGCAGTCAGGCTGCCGCCTTGTTGCGCAGGGGCGGCTTCGGTGTACTTGTTGGTGGAGGGTGTGTCGCCGCGGTAGCCCACCGAAAAATAGACGAGCCCATCTCCCCCTTCGTCGATCACCCCATCGAGTCCATACCCGAGTCGTAGCGACAGGTCCGCTCCGGCAACGAAGCCGCTGCCATCTTCCAGGCCGGTGAAGCCACCGTCCAC
>Ga0207675_100006586_pt1 | contig 10988 bp, 8 predicted proteins | sample KBSSwiS42_FD_184305 | JGI IMG/M metagenome (GOLD analysis project Ga0207675, IMG submission 184305) | Switchgrass rhizosphere microbial communities from Kellogg Biological Station, Michigan, USA - KBS Switchgrass S4-2 (SPAdes) (version 2) | ecosystem: Host-associated > Plants > Roots >...
CCCACGTCGCCCAGCTGCAGCAGCCGGTCGTTCGGGATCACGATCAGCGTGTCGCACTCGTTGCGCAGCGAGGTGATGCCGTCTTCGGCCTGCCCCGCGCGCCGCCGCCCCTCGAACGTGAACGGCCGGGTCACGACGCCGATGGTCAGCGCCCCGAGCTTGCGCGCGATCGAGGCGACGACCGGCGCGCCGCCGGTGCCCGTGCCGCCGCCCTCGCCCGCGGTGACGAAGACCATGTCGGCCCCCTTGAGGACCTCCTCGATCTCCTCGCGGTGGTCTTCGGCGGCCTTGCGGCCCACCTCCGGATTCGCACCCGCGCCAAGCCCTCGCGTGAGCTCGCGGCCGATGTCGAGCTTGACGTCCGCGTCGGACATCAGGAGCGCCTGGGCGTCGGTGTTCACCGCGATGAACTCGACGCCCTTGAGGCCGACCTCGATCATGCGGGTCACGGCGTTCACACCGCCGCCGCCGATGCCGACGACCTTGATCACTGCGAGGTAGTTGTGCGGGGGCGTCATAGGGCGCACCTTCCAGTCCAGCTCGGGTCCGACCCCGGGGGTCCGGGCCTTCGTCGGAAACGCTAGGTGGCGCCTGCGACGCGGTCCATTAGGCGCGCCGCGTGTCAAGCAAGTCCCTACCTGCGGATGGTGGGTAAATCCGGACTGGTGACGTCGAACACCCGACCCGGTTGGGTGAGCAGCGGCACGAGTACGGCGGCCTTCTCGGCGGCACGGTCCTCGGTGCCCCAGACGACCTGTCGGTTGTCGGTGAGCCCGAACGTCACCTGTCCGGGTACGCCGGAGCCCGCCACGGTGGCGTCGATCGTGAGCACCTGCGACCGGATCGGCGGCGGCAGCGTGGCGAGCGCGGCGAGTGCCGAGTGCGTGGACGGGTCGTCCGGCCCGACGGCGCCGAACACGAGCCGGGGCAGGCCTGCAGGCGGTGTGCCGGGGTAGACGACGCCTGCCGCGTCCACGAGCTGCACCCCGCCGGGCGTGGTGGCCGACGCCACCGGGGTGCGCTCGACGACGGTCACCGTGATCGTGTGCGGCCAGGACCGCGACACCACGGCGGTGGCGACGGCGGGCACCTGCGCGACGCGGCTCGCGACGTCCGCCGTGTCGATCGAGGCCAGCGGGGCGCCGATGGGCACCGCCGCGGCACCGACGATGTCGGTCTCCGGCAGCGTGGAGATGCCTTCGACCTGCACGCCCTGCACGTCGAGGAGCCGCGAGTCGTAGAGCACGACGCGCGCGACGAGCGCCAGCGCGCCGAGCAGCAGGAGAACGACGACCGCGCCCGCGACCCGGCGGCGGCGGTAGACCTCCGGCGCCTTCCGGACGGACCGGGCGGGCGCCGAGCGGGTCATCGCGACAGCTCCAGCAGGATCTCGGGCGCGAGCACCGTGACGTCGCCCGCGCCCATCGTGATCACGAGATCGCCGGAGCGCGCCATGCCCGCCACCACCGCGGGCACCTCGGCCCACCGCGGCACGAAGCGCACGTGCTCGGGCGAGAGCGGCACGTGCTCGGCCACCAGCGCGCCGCTCACGCCCGGCTCGGGGTCCTCGCGCGCGCCGTAGACGTCGAGCACGACCACCTCGTCGGCCAGGCCCAGCGCGGCCCCGAACTCGCGGGCGAACTCCCGCGTGCGCGAGTACAGGTGGGGCTGGAAGGCCACGACGACCCGACCCGCGCCCGCCACGTCCCGGGCCGCGCGCAGCTGGGCGGCGACCTTCGTGGGGTGGTGGGCGTAGTCGTCGTAGACGGCCACCCCGGCGGCGCGGCCGCGGAACTCGAACCGGCGGCGCACCCCGTCGAACCCGGCGAGCCCCTCCAGGAGGCCCTCCGGCGGTGCCCCGAGCGCGACCCCGGCCAGCAGCGCGGCCAGCGCGTTGAGCGCCATGTGCTCGCCGGGGACGGGCAGCCGCAGCCGGTGCTCCACCCCGTCGAGGGAGGCGGTGATGCGGGCGCCGGACCCGTCGGGCCGGAACGCGACGAGCCGCGCGTCGACCCCCTCGGCCCGCCCGTAGGTGCGCACGGTGATGCCGCGCCCGCGGGCGGTGTCGGCGAGCGCCGCGGCGCCGGGGTCGTCGACGCAGGTGACGAGCGTGCCGCCGGGCGTGATGCGGCCGAGGAACTCGTCGAACGCGGCGACGTAGGCGGCGGGGCTGCCGTAGTGGTCGAGGTGGTCGGCCTCGATGTTCGTGACGATCGCGACCTCCGGCGAGTACGCCAGGAAGGACGCGTCGCTCTCGTCGGCCTCGACGACGAAGATGTCGCCGGTGCCCTCGTGGGCGCCGGAGCCGGAAGTGGCGAGATCGCCGCCGATCGCGAACGAGGGGTCGAGCCCGCAGTGCTGCAGCGCCACGGTGAGCATCGACGTGGTGGAGGTCTTGCCCGCGGTGCCGGTGACGGCGGCCAGCCTGCGCCCACGGGTGAGCGCGGCCAGCGCGGTGGAGCGGTGCTCGACGGTGAGGCCGCGCTCGCGGGCGGCGGCGAGCTCGGGGTTGCTCTCCCGGATCGCGGTGGACACCACGACGGTGGCGGGCGGCTCGGGCAGGTGCGCCGGGTCGTGCCCGAGGTGCACCTCCGCGCCCAGCGCGCGGAGCGCCAGCACGGCGGCCGACTCCCGGGCGTCGGAGCCGGTGACCCGTTCCCCCCTGGCCAGCAGGATGCGGGCGATCCCGCTCATCCCCGCGCCGCCGATGCCGATGAAGTGGACGGTCACGCCGCCTCGCCTCCTGTGTTCTTGCGCGTGTTCTTGCGCGTGCGGCCCACGTCGAGCACGACGTGGGCGAGTCGTTCGGCGGCGTCGGCGTGCCCGGAGCGGCGGGCCGCCGCGCCCGTCGCCGCGAGCCGCGCCGGGTCGGTGAGCAGCGGCACGAGCTCGGCGAGCACCCGTTCGCCGGTGAGCTCGGCGTCGGGCACCAGCACGCCACCGCCCGCGGCGACGACGGGTGCGGCGTTGAGCGCCTGCTCGCCGTTGCCGTGCGGCAGCGGGACGTAGACGGCGGGCAGCCCGACGGCCGACACCTCCGCGACGGTCATCGCCCCGCACCGGCCGAGCACGGCGTCCGCGGCGGCGTAGGCCAAGTCCATCGCCTCGATGTAGGGCAACCCGACGTAGCCCGCGGCCTGCCCGGCAGGGGCGCCCGCCTTGCCGTGGGCGTGCAGCACGGCGATCCCGGCCGCCGCCAGCTCGGGCAGGGCGGCAGCGAGCGCCGTGTTGAGCGTGCGGGCGCCTTGCGAGCCGCCGAAGACGAGCAGCACGGGGCCGTCGGCGGGTAGGCCGAACTTCTCCCGGGCCTGGGCCCGCAGCGCAGGCCGGTCGAGCTCGGTGACCGAGCGCCGCAGCGGGATGCCGAGGATCTCCGCGCCGGGCAGGCTCCCGGGCACGGCCGCCGCGACGCGCGCGGCGAAGCGGGCCCCGACCCGGTTGGCCAGGCCCGCGCGCGCGTTGGCCTCGTGCACGACGATCGGCACGCGGCCCCTGGCCCCGAGGTAGGCGGGCAGTGCGACGTAGCCGCCGAACCCGACGACGACGTCGGCGTCGACCTTCGTGAGCACCTCCCGCACCCGGCCCACGGCCGCGCGCACCCGACCGGGCAGGCGCAGGAGGTCGGCGCTGGGCTTGCGCGGGAACGGGACGGGCGGGATCAGCTCGAGGGGGTAGCCCCGCGCCGGGATGAGCGTGGTGTCCAGCCCGCGTTCCGTGCCCAGGGCGGTGACGGTGGCGGACGGGTCGAGCCGCAGCACGGCGTCGGCCAGCGCCAGCGCGGGCTCGATGTGGCCCGCGCTGCCCCCGCCCGCGACGACGAGCGAGATCACCGCACGCCTCGGGCGGCGGCCGGTCGGGAGACCGGCCGGTACGGCTCGGGCGGCGGCAGCCGCAGCAGGCGGGCCAACCTGCCCTGGCCGTGGTGGCGCAGGGCGGCGATGGCCTCGGGCTCGTGGCGCGCCGCGTTGGCGAGCATGCCGAACACGAACATGGTGACCACCAGCGACGTGCCGCCGGACGAGATCAGCGGCAGCGTGAGGCCGGTGACCGGGAGCAGGCCGACGACGTACGCGATGTTGATGGCGGCCTGGCCGACGAGCCAGGTGGCGGACGTCGCCACCACGAGCTTGAGCCACGGGTCGGAGACGCGGGTGGCGATGCGCAGGCCCGCGTAGGCCAGCGTGCCGAACAGCCCCAGCACCGCGAACGCGCCGACGAACCCCAGCTCCTCGCCGATGATGGCGAAGATGAAGTCGTTGTGGGCGTTGGGCAGGTAGTCCCACTTGGCGCTGCCCTGCCCCAGCCCCTGGCCGAACAGGCCGCCGCCCGCGAGCGAGTACAGCGCCTGGCGGGACTGGAAGCCCGCGGCGTCGGTGTCGGCGCCGGGCGAGAGGAACGCCACGATGCGGCTCATGCGGTAGCTCGCCGTCATGGCCAGCAGCAGCGCGCCCGCGGCCGCGCCGCCGCACAGCGCGGCCATCAGCCGCAGCGGGGCACCCGCGTAGAACAGCAGCGCGACCAGCACGATGCCGAGCGTGACCGTCATCCCGAGGTCGGGCTCCAGCACGAGCAGCGTGAACAGCACGACCGTGACGGGCACGACCGGCGACAGCGCGTACTTCCACCGGTGCATCACCGCCCGCCGCGCCACCAGCACGTGCGCGCCCCACAGCGTGAGCGCCACCTTCGCCGCTTCCGAGGGCTGCACGGTGAACGACCCGACGGCGAACCAGGCCCGCGAGCCGTTGCGGGTGACGCCGACGGCCAGCACCGCGATCAGGAGCACCACGCAGACGACGAGGAAGACCGGGGCGAGCGCGCGCAGCTGCCGCGGCGGGATCCGCAGCCCCAGGTAGAACATCGCGAGCCCGGGCACGCAGAACAGCAGCTGCTTGGTGAACACCGAGTACGAGGAGCCGCCCGCGGTGTAGGCCTCGACCGACGACGCCGAGAGCACCATCACGAGCCCGAACAGCGTGAGCAGCCCGAACACGCCGAGCACGAGGTGCAGCGAGGTGAGCGGCCTGCGCAGCCACTGGCCCAACGCCGACGCCGCCCGCCCGATCGCCATCCGGGCCGCGGTGCTGCGGGCCGACGTCGACCCTGCGGTCGTGGCGCGCGTCGAGGTGCGTGGCGTGCGCGTGGACGTCCGCGTCGACCGGGCCGATGACCGGGCGACCGCGCGGGTCACGACCGGCTCCCCGGCAACGCGGCCGCCGCGGCGGCGAACGCGTCGCCCCGGGCCGCGTAGTCGGTGAACTGGTCCATGGAGGCGGCGGCAGGGGCCAGCAGCACGGTGTCGCCCGGCCGGGCGAGCGCAGCGGCGCGGCGGACGGCGGCTGTCATGATCCCGGCCATGGCGTCATCGTCGCCTGGGGTGACCTCCACGACGGGCACATCCGGCGCGTGTCGTCGCATTGCGGAGACGATCTCCGCCCGATCGGTGCCGATCACCACCACCGCGCGCAGCCCCGGGCCGTGCGCGGCCACCAGCGCGTCGACCGACGCCCCCTTCAGCAGACCCCCCGCGATCCACACCACCGCGCCACGCGCCGTGGACGCCGCAGACGCCGTAGACGCCGCGACCGTCCCCGCGGACGCCGCGGACGCCGCGGACGCCGCGGACGTCCGCCCGGCGGCCGTGCCCGCGGTCGCCGTCGTGCCTCCGGCTGTCCCGGGTGCGGCGGCCGTCGGAGCCGCCTGGCCGGCGGCAGCCGCGGTGAGGGCGGCGGCGGCCGCGTGCGGGTTGGTCGCCTTGGAGTCGTTCACGTAGGCGACGCCGTCCACCCGAGCCACGACGGCGCCGCGGTGCCCGCCCGTCCGGAACGCCGCCAGCCCGGCCGCGATCGCGGCGGGCGGCACGCCGTGCGCGCGGGCCAGCGCGGCGGCGGCCAGCGCGTCGGTGAGCCCGGACGGGCCGCCGGGCGTGACGGCCGCGACGTCGACCAGCATCCCCCCGCCGAACGCGCGGTCGACGAGCGCGCCCCCGTCGACGCCGAGCTGGTCGGGGCCGGGCGCGGCGAGCGTGACGCCCACCCGCTTCTCGGCGGGCGCCGCGGCCAGGAGCGCCGCCGCCGCCGGGTCGTCGACCCCGCACACCGCGACCGGTCCGCGCAGCGCCCGCGCCTTGGCCGCGGCGTACGCGGGCATCGAGCCGTGCCAGTCGAGGTGGTCCTCGGCGACGTTCAGCACGCACCCCGCGGCAGGCAGCACCGACGGCGACCAGTGCAGCTGGAAGCTCGACAGCTCCACGGCCAGCACGTCGCGCCCCTCGCCGACGGCCGTGACCACGGGGTAGCCGACGTTGCCGCAGGCCACCGCGTCGTGCCCGGCGGCGCGCAGGATCGACTCCAGCATCCCGACCGTGGTCGTCTTGCCGTTGGTGCCCGTGATCGCCAGCCAGGGCGCGGGCATCGGTTGCGCCTGCGCGATCCACCACGCCAGCTCCGGCTCCCCCACCACGGGCACGCGCGCGCTCGTGACGAGCGGGTGGTCGGGCCGCCGTCCCGGCCCGGTCACGACGAGGGCCACGTCGGACGGCAGCTCCTCGGGCCCGGCGACGGCGCCCTCGGGCAGGTCGGCGAGCGCTTCAGCACGGGCGTCGCTGACGGTCACCCGGGCGCCGAGCCGCAGCAGGGCCGCCGCGGCGGCGCGGCCGGAGATGCCGGCCCCCGCCACCAGCACGTGGGCGCCCCGCAGCTCGTCGGGCTTCACCTAGCCCCCCGCCGACGCGGTGAGCCACTCGCTGTAGAACAAGCCGAGGCCCAGCGCGGCGCACATCGCGGCGAGCAGCCAGAAGCGGATGATCACCGTGGTCTCGGCCCAGCCCGCCAGCTCGAAGTGGTGGTGGAAGGGCGCCATGCGGAACACCCGCCGCCGCGTGGTGCGGAACACGAGGATCTGCATCGCGACCGACAGCGCCTCGACCACGAACACCCCACCGATGACCACCAGCAGCAGCTCCGTGCGCGTGACGATGGAAAGGCCCGCCACGAGCCCGCCGAGCGCCAGCGAGCCCGTGTCGCCCATGAAGATCCGGGCGGGCGCGGCGTTCCACCACAGGAACCCGATGCAGGCGCCCATCGCGGCGGCGGCCAGCACGCCGACGTCGAGCGGGTCGCGCACCTGGTAGCAGCCCGCGGCGGAGGCCAGCGCGCAGTTGTTGCGGAACTGCCAGAAGCAGATGATCACGTAGGTGCCCAGCACCATCGCCGCCGTGCCCGCGGCGAGCCCGTCGAGGCCGTCGGTGAGGTTCACCGCGTTCGACCAGGCCGCGATGATCAGGTTGGCCAGCAGCACGAAGCCGACCAGCCCGAACGAGAGCACGGCGATGTCGCGCACGAAGGAGAGGCTGTCCGAGCCGGGCGTGAGGCCGTCGGCGTTGCCGAAGCGCAGCGCGAGGATCCCGAAGACCGTGGCGGTGAGCACCTGACCGACGATCTTGGAGGTCTTGTTGAGGCCGAGGTTGCGGGCGCGGCGCAGCTTGATGAAGTCGTCGAGGAAGCCGACGACCCCCAGCGCGGTCGTGAGGAACAGCACCAGCATCGCCGACGGGCTGATCTGCTCGCCGGTGACCATGTGCGAGAGCAGGTAGCCCAGCCATATCGCGATCATGATCGCGACCCCGCCCATGGTGGGGGTGCCGCGCTTGGCCTGGTGGCTCTGCGGGCCTTCGGCGCGGATCTCCTGCCCGAAGCCCTGCCGGGCGAAGAAGCGGATGAGGTACGGCGTGAGCAGGATGGAGATCGCCAGTGCGACGCCCGCGGCGATGAAGATGCCCCTCATGCGGCGCCCTCCAGGAGGGCGGCGGCCACCCGGTCGAGCCCGGCGGCGCGGGAGGCCTTCACGAGCACGACGTCGCCCGGTGCCAGCTCGGCGGCCAGCAGCGCGGTGGCCTGTGCGGCGTCGGCCACCGGGCGGCCCGCCCCGTACTCCGGGCTGTCGACCGTGACGAGCTCGTCGACGCCCAGCTCCTTCGCCAGCAGTGCGACGCCCTCGTGGGCGGTCGCGCTCTCGGCGCCCAGCTCGCGCATCGGCCCGAGCACGGCCCAGGTGCGCCTGCCGCCGCCCACCGCGGCGAGGGCGCGCAGCGCGGCGGCCATCGAGTCGGGGTTGGCGTTGTAGGCGTCGTTGACCACCGTGACGCCGTCGGCGCGGTCGGTCACCTCCATCCGCCACCGGGACGCGGGCGCGGCGGCCGAGAGCGCCGCGGCCGCCGCCTCCGGGGTGCCGCCCAGCTCACCCGCCACCGCGGCCGCGGCCAGCGCGTTGCCGACGTGGTGGGCGCCGACGAGCCGCAGCGCCACCGGCGCGCTCCCCGCGGGCGTGACGAGGCGGAAACGGGCGCGGCCCGCGTCGAGGGTGAGGTCTTCGGCGCGCACGTCGGCGCGCGCGCCGAACGTGCGCACGCGGGCGGTGGTGCGGGACGCCATGGCGGCGACGCGCGGGTCGTCGGCGTTCAGCACCGCGACCCCGTTCGACGGCAGGGCCTCCACGAGCTCGCCCTTGGCCCGGGCGATCGCGTCGACGGAGCCGAACTCGCCGAGGTGGGCGGAGCCGACGTTGAGCACCACGCCGATCCGCGGCGGCACCGCGGCGGCCAGCGCGGCGATGTGGCCCGTGCCGCGCGCGGAGAACTCCAGCACGAGGTGGCGGGTGTCGGCGTCGGCGCGCAGGGCCGTCCAGGGCAGGCCGAGCTCGTTGTTGAACGACTCGGGCGGGGCCACCGTGGGCCCCAGCGGCGCGAGCACGGCGGCGAGCAGGTCCTTCGTCGAGGTCTTGCCGGAGCTCCCGGTGACGCCGACCACGGTGAGCCCGGACAGCTCCCCCACCACGTGCCCGGCCAGGCGCGCGAGCGCGGCGAGCACAGCGGCGCCCGCGCCGTCGGGGTCGGTCTCACCGAGGTAGGTGCCCGTGACGCGGGCGACCGGGGGCACGACCACCGCGGGCCCGTCCACCTCGCGCGCGGCGAGCACGGCCACCGCGCCCCGCTCGACGGCGGCCGCGGCGAAGTCGTGGCCGTCGACGCGCTCACCCGGCAACGCGAGGAACAGCCCGCCGGGGCGGATGGCGCGGGAGTCGAACTCGACCGCCGTGACCACCTCGGTGCCGCGGGCGCCGTGCAGCCGCCCGTTCGTGATCGCGGCGATCTCCGACAGTGACAGCGGGATCACGGTGCACATCCGATCATGCGAGGGTGGATCATCAACGGGCGGCCCCGAGCACGCCGGTGATCACCCCTCTGATAGCGGCGGCGAGCTCGACCGCGTCGTCGAAAGGATGCCGCACCCCGGCCACCTCCTGCCCGGTCTCGTGCCCCTTGCCCGCGACCACGACGGCGTCGCCGGGCCGGGCCGCGTCGACCGCCGCGACGATCGCCGCGCGCCGGTCGCCGATCTCGTGCAGCTCACCGTGGCCGGGCTCGTCCAGGGCACCGGCCAGCATGGCAGCGCGGATGTCGGCCGGGCGTTCGGAGCGCGGGTTGTCGTCGGTGACCACGAGCACGTCGCTGCGCTGCGCGGCGGCGGCGCCCATGAGCGGGCGCTTGCCGCGGTCGCGGTCGCCGCCGCAGCCCAGCACGGTGATCAACCGCCCCGGCACCTGGGCGCGCAGTGTGTCGAGCAGGGCGGCGACGGCGGCGGGCTTGTGCGCGTAGTCGACCACCGCGAGGAACGGCTGGCCCACGTCGATCCGCTGCATCCGGCCGGGCACCGCGACCTCGGCGAACCGCTCCGCCGCGAGGCCCGCGGGCACGCCGACCGCGGCCAGGCTCGCGAGCGCGACCAGCGCGTTGGCCACGTTGAACGAACCGGGCAGCTGCAGCCGCACCGGCACCGGGCCGTCCGGGGTGAGCGCGGTGAAGTGCTGGCCGCCGTCGGCGTCGGTGCCGACGTCGGCGGCCCGCCAGTCGGCGGACGCCCCGGTGGTCGCCACGGTGACGGCGGCGGGCACGCGGGCGGCGAGGCGGGCGCCCCAGATGTCGTCGACGCAGACGACGGCGTGCTCGGCGCGCCCGTCGAACAGCGTGGCCTTGGCCGCGAAGTACTCGTCCATGTCGTTGTGGAAATCCAGGTGGTCCTGCGAGAGGTTGGTGAACGCGCCGACCGCGAAGCGGGTGCCCGCCACCCGGCCGAGCGCGAGCGCGTGGCTGGACACCTCCATCACCACGTCGGCGACGCCCGCCTCGCGCATCACCGCGAACAGCGCCTGCAGGTCGGGGGCTTCGGGGGTGGTGAACGCGCTGGGCAGCGGCCTGCCGTCGATGCGGATGCCGACGGTGCCGAGCATCCCGGTGGTGCGCCCGGCCGCGGCGAGGCCCGCCTCGACGAGGTGCGCGACGGTGGTCTTGCCGCTCGTCCCCGTGATGCCGATCACGCTGAGGTCGGCGGTGGGGTCGCCGTAGACGTGCGCGGCCACGGCCCCGAGCACCGCGCGGGGCCGGGGGTGGACGAGAACGGGGAGCGCCGCGTCCGGGGGGAGGCGGCGGGCGCCCTCGGGGTCGGTGAGGACGGCGGCGGCGCCGCGGGCGAGGGCCTCGGCGGCGAAGTCGGCGCCGTGGGCGCGGGCGCCCGGCAGCGCGGCGAAGAGGTCGCCGGGATGCACGTCGGACGCCCGCAGGGTCACCCCGGTGACCGCCGTTGCGTGGTCCACATCGAACGGATGGTCTTCCGTGGTGAGGACGGCGGCGAGCTCATCGATCGGCACCGGGCGGACCGTGTGCGGTCGTGCGGAGGGGACGGGCGCGGCGGGGGCAGCGACCGGAGCAGAACCGGCGGCGGACATGGCGCGGAGGCTACCGGCGCCGCGCTCGCCGCCCGGACGCGCATCACCGCTGCGCCCGGGCGATTCCCGACCTGCCCACTTCGGACCCGCAGGCGGGCGCTCACCGGCCATCGGGGACGGTCAGGGCAGCTGGAGCATTTGCGGCGGGGTGGGGTTGGTCGTCAGCGGGATGTGGTCGCGCTGGGCGAGGTAGGTGGCGATGTCGT
>Ga0207675_100006588_pt1 | contig 10987 bp, 13 predicted proteins | sample KBSSwiS42_FD_184305 | JGI IMG/M metagenome (GOLD analysis project Ga0207675, IMG submission 184305) | Switchgrass rhizosphere microbial communities from Kellogg Biological Station, Michigan, USA - KBS Switchgrass S4-2 (SPAdes) (version 2) | ecosystem: Host-associated > Plants > Roots >...
GGGAGTCGCTGGTGCTGATCCTGCGCGGCGCCAGGGCATCGAGCGACACCATTGCCTCGAGCTGGACGTCGCTCGATGCCGCGCGTGTCGGCATCGACATCGGCTGGCTGGCGATCGATTGCGCGCCGGTGGTATCCGAGACCGGCGAACAACGTTCTTAGCCGGCAAGCCCCTTCAGCCAGCTGAAGAAGATGTAGAGCATCCAGATACCGAGGACGGTCAGCGTCACGAACACCAGGAAGATAGTCAGCGGCAGCAGCAGCAAACCGCGGCGGCTGCGCCGCGCGGTTTCGTGCGGCGAGGCCAGCCAGGCCTCGAGCAGCGCGAGATTGCGCGTCTGCGCCTTGTAGAAGAAGTCGAACAGGTCGCCGGCCACGGGCACGGTGCCCACCAGGGCATCGATGGCGATATTGTTCAGCATGGCGAGCTGGATGGAGGCGGGCGCACGCAGGATGCGCGCCACGTGCAGCGCGTACACGGCGACCACCGCGCCGGCCACGTCGCCGAGACCCGGCACCAGCCCGAACAGCGCGTCGATGCCGAAGCGGAAGCGGGTGCCCGGAATTCCGAATGCCTGGTCGAAGAGCCGCGCGGAGGCGCGCAGTCGTTCGAGTCCGCGCCGGCCGCGGGCCGCGCGTTCGCCTTCGCCGCGTACCCCCTCGTCCACGCGCGCCTAACTGCCGCCCGCGAGCAGCGACTGAACTTCAGTCTCGAGCGCCGCGTTGAATCGCGCCGGATCTTCCATCATGAGGAAGTGCCCCGTGCCCGGGATCGTGACCGCGTGGAATTTCGGCAGCACCTTGCGAATGCGCACCTCGTTCACCGGCGGACCGAGGTCCGAGAAGATGCCCACGATGGGTACCGTGACGTCCTTGAGAGGCTCGGTGAAGTCGTACTCGAACAGCGCGCGCAGCGACGGGATGGCGATGCGTGGCGGCGACAGCGACATGTCGTAGGCCACCTTGTTGGCGAGTTCCTGGTTGGCCCTGGGTCCGAACAGGTGCTGCGTGACCAGCTCGCGCGTGTGGCCGATGAAATCCTTCTCGAAGGGCGCCACGATGGCGTCGACCTGCGCACGGGTGGGATTCGGCGAGCCCACGGTGTTGAAGGTGTCCACACCGATGATGCCGATGACGCGCGACTTGAGGAGGCGCGCCGCCTCGATCGCGACCGGCCCACCCATCGAGTGACCCACGAGCACGATCCGCTGGTTGGGAACCGTGCCGACCGCGGTCGCCACGTCCTGGCCGAAGCGCGCGATGCTCCACTCGCTGCGATTGCCGTCGGTTCCGCCGTGACCGGCGAGATCCACCGTCACGACGGTGTACTTCTGCTTCAACACCGGCACCTGTTCGCGCCAGTAGTTCGAATCGCAGGACCAGCCGTGGATCAGCACCAGCGCGGGCTCGCCCTTGCCGTAGATGCGGTATTGCACGTGCACGCCGTCGGGGGCGATGGCGATGCGCGGCGTGCCCTCGGCGGGCTCGGGCTTGTCGGCGCCGGCCGCGCTGGACGCTGCGGCGGGGGGCGGTGTCTCTTGCTTGTTGCTGCAGGCGGCCACGGCCAGGGCAAGCGCGGCGCACAGGATCGACAGGTTTCGCATGAACGGACTCTAGGCCAGTGAGGCGACGTAGTCACCGATTGCGAGCGAGGAGGTCAGGCCCGGGCTCTCGATGCCGAGGAGATTGACCAGTCCCGCGAGTCCGTGATCGGCGACACTTTCGATGCGGAAATCGGGCTGGGGCTCGCCGGGCCCGTGCAGCTTGGGCCGGATACCGGTGTAGTCCGGCAACAGCGCGCCATCGGCGAGGTTTGGCCAGTAGCGCCGGATGGCTTGGTAGAACTGCGGCGCGCGTGACGCGTTCACCGAGTAGTCGATCCGGTCCACCCACTCCACGTCCGGGCCGAAGCGCACGCGCCGGCCGAGATCCAGCGTCGCGTGAATGCCGAGACCCGCCGAGTGTGGAATGGGATAGATGAGGTGGTGGAATGGCGAGCGCGCGGCCACGGTGAAGTAGTTGCCGCGTGCCAGATGCAGCTTCGGAATGCGCGCCGCCGGATAACCTTCGATGCGGTCCAGCAGATCCACGGCCCCGAGACCGCCGCTGTTGACCACGAAACGCGCCTCGATCTCCGTGGCGCCGTCACCGGCAGTCTTCACGAGAAAGCCATCGGCGCGGCGTTGCAGGCTTTCGACGCGGCAGTCGCACACCAGCGTGCCGCCCGAGTTCTCCATGTCACCCTGCAGCGCCAGCATGTAGGCGTGCGGATCGACGATGCCGCTGCTCGGGCAGTGCAGCGCCGCCGTGCAGTGCACCTCGGGTTCCATCTGGTGCGCCTCGGATCCCGGGATGAGACGCACGCCGCGCACGTCGTTGACGCGCGCGCGTTCCAGCAGCTGCCCCAGCACCTGCTCCTCTTCGGCACCGTTGGCAATGATGAGCTTGCCGCAATTCTGGTGATCCACACCCCGCGCCTGGCAGTAGTCGTACATCGCGTGGTTGCCGGCGACACAGAAACGCGCCTTGAAACTGCCCGGCGCGTAGTAGATGCCCGCATGGATCACGCCGCTGTTGCGCGCCGACGTGGCGGTGCCGGGATGCTTTTCGGACTCGAGCAGCAGTACTTCGCGTCCGGCGAGTGCCAGCGCACGAGCCACCGCCAGTCCGACTACGCCGGCGCCGATCACCACGCATTCGATCTGGTCTGTCTTCATGTACGGATGACTTTACCGGGATTCATGATGCCGTTCGGGTCCAGAGCCTTCTTGATGGTGCGCATCAGCTCGAGCTCGACCGGTGGTGCGTAACGCTCGAGCTCGAACACCTTGAGCTGGCCGATGCCGTGCTCGGCGCTGAAACTGCCGCCGAATTCGCGCACCAGGTCGTGGATCGCGCGCTGCACCTTCTGCGACACGGCCTGCAGCTGGAAGGCCTGCGTGCCGGCACGCTGGTTGACGTTGAAATGCAGGTTGCCATCGCCGAGATGGCCATAGGCCACCAGCACGCCCTGCGGGATATTCTTCGCCACCCAGTCGCCGGCCACTTCGATGAAGCGCGGCACCTGCGACACGGGCACGGCGATGTCATGTTTGAGGCTGGCGCCATCCTTGCGTTGCGCCTCCGGGATGGATTCGCGCAGCCGCCAGAACGTTTCGCGCTCGCGTTCGCTGAGCGCCACGGTGGCATCCAGCACCCAGCCGGATTCGTGGGCCTCGGCGAGCACCTTTTCCAGCAGCGGCTCGAGCGGCTCGCTGGCGCGGGAGCTGGTCAACTCGCACAACACATACCAGTCCGACGGTGCGGCGAGCGGATCCACCACGCCCGGGATGTGGCGCATCGTCAATTCCACGCCGATACGCGGGATGAGCTCGAACGAGCTCACGCAGTCGCCGCTGGCACCGCGCAAGGCGCCCAACAACGAAACAGCCGCCGCAGGGTCGCGGACGGCCGCAAACGCCGTGGCGCGCGATTTCTGTGCCGGGTAGAGCTTCAGGCAGGCGGCGGTGATGACACCCAGCGTGCCCTCGGCGCCGAGGAACAGCGACTTCACGTCGTAACCGGTGTTGTCCTTGCGCAGGCCGGTGAGGGTATCGAGTACGCGGCCGTCGGCCAGCACCACTTCGAGCCCGAGCACCAGCTCGCGCGCCATGCCATATCGAATCACGTTCAGGCCACCGGCGTTGGTCGACAGGTTGCCGCCCAGCATGCAGCTGCCTTCGCTGCCCAGGCTCAGCGGCAGGTACCGGTCGGCTTCGGTCGCGGCTGCCTGCAGCTTTGCGAGGATGCAGCCGGCCTCGGCGGTCATGGTGTAGTTAGCAATATCCAGGCCGCGGATGCGATTGAGCCGCGCCAGGGACAGCAGCACCTGGCTGCTGGAGGCGTCCGGCGTCGCACCGCCGCAGTAGCTGGTGTTGCCACCCTGCGGTACCACGCCGATGCGCTGTTCGTTGCAGAAGGCGAGCACGCGTGCCACGGCCGCGGTGTCGGCCGGCGCCACCACGGCGAGCGCATGGCCACGATACAGTGAACGATGGTCGCGCAGCATGGGCGCGGTCTGCGCGGGGTCGGTCAGCACACCGCCGGCGTCGAGTAGCTCGGTCAGTTTTTGCGTGATGGCGCCAGGATCGTTCACGCGCGGATCATAGCGCGCTAACCTTGCGGCATGGCTCACAATCCTTACGACCCGCCGGCCGCGACCGTTGCAGATGTTGAGCGTGTGCCACCGCCGGTGAAGCCGTGGCAGATGAAAACGGCGCTGGCCTTCATGTGGATCTCGTTCACGTGTCTGGTGATGCCGGGTTTCATGCATCCGGGATCGATGGGGTCCGGGTTTGCCCCCGGCGTACGGTCCGACTTCGCGCTGGTCCTCACCTACCTCACCCTGATCGGATTGTTGGCGGGACTCCTGGTCTTCGTAGGCAAGGGTCAGCGCTGGGCGCGAATCCTCTACGTGGCATGGGTGGGCACGAACCTGCTGCGGGCGTTCAAGGGTTTGCCCGGAGCCGTACCGGACCCCGCTTTCGAGCGGCTTCTCTATCTACTGAACCTGATGATGGACGTGGCGACGGCGGTGCTGTTGTTCCTGCCGGCGTCCAACGCCTGGTTCCATGCACGGCGGCTGGCAAGGCTCGCCCGATAATGGTTAGTATCCCGCCATGAACGAAAACCGCTACGCACCGCCGGTCGCGCCGGTGGCCGATGCCGATGCCGGGGCCGCGCTGACGCGGCCCCGCAATGTGAAACTCGGATGCTGGATCCTGTGGGCCGAACTGGTCATCGGTCTGCCCGGGTTCTTCTACCAGATGTTCAATCCGCCGCCGGGAGTCGAAGCCGGCATCCCACACGTCATCTACATCGTCGTGATGATCATCACGCTGGGCATTTTCCTGCTGTTTGCCTGGTTTACGTACATGGCCTGGGATGGTCGCAACTGGGCGCGAATCCTGTACCTGGTGCTGATCTCGCTGGGACTGCTGTTTTCATTCTGGGCACTGCCCAAGGCCTTCGAGAAGTCGACTTATGACGGAGTCATCTACATCGTGCAGACCGTGATGAGCATCGTCGGCGTGGTACTCCTGTTCTCGCCCCCGGCAAATGCCTGGTACCGCGCGATGAAGGCTGCCCGCAGTCCCTGACGGCCGCGATTACTTCAGCGGCTGAATGCGCCGCGGATGATGGTCGCGCACTGAAACCGGCACGGGTTTCAGGTCCCAGATGAGGCCCAGCCACGACATCGCCCTGAGCAGGTAGTAGGTGACGTCGATCTCCCACCAGTAGAAGCCCTGGCGCGTGGAGCTCGGATAGTGGTGGTGGTTGTTGTGCCAGCCCTCGCCGAGCGTGATCAGCGCCAGGAACCAGTTGTTGCGGCTGGAATCGCCGGTCTTGTAGCGTTGCTTGCCGAAGACGTGTGAGAGCGAGTTGATGGTGTACGTGCCGTGTGAGCACAGCACCGTCGAGACGAAGAATCCCCAGATGAGCATCTGCCAGCCGTTGGTGCCGAGACCCGGGGCGAACTTCTGTAACGCCACCCCCAGGAAGAACACCGCCACGGCCAGCAGCACCGGCACGATGATGTCGAAGCGGTCGAGCCAGCGCAGCTCGGGATAGTTCATCAGGTCGCGCACGCGTTTCAGGTCCGGCGCGAACCCCGTCTTCGACAGGAACCAGCTCATGTGAGCACGCACGAAGCCGTGCTGGATGGGCGAGTGCGCATCCTCGGGTTTGTCCGAATACTGGTGGTGATCACGATGATGCGCGGCCCACCAGATGGGCCCGCGCTGCACGGCCGAGGCGCCGAGCACGCCGAACAGGAATTGCCCGACGCGCGAGGTCTTGAACGACTTGTGCGAGAAGTAGCGATGATAGAAACCGGTGATCGCGAACATGCGGACGACATAAAGTACCGCGCATGTGATCAACGCCACGGGGCTGACGCCCACCACGAACACGAACAGACACACCGCGTGCATGAGGATGAAGGGCAGGGTGCGCAGCCAGTCGATGCGGTCGGCACCCGGCTGATCCCTGGCGTTGGCATCGAAGGAGGACGAGCGGCTGGTGTCGAACCACTGCAGGAATGCGCGGCCCATGCGGACCAGCGGGTTCGTCATCGTTTGCGTTTCGGAGTTCATGCGTTCCCGGAAGTTGTTTGGTGCCAGGTCTGCGCGCAGGCCGCAGATGCGGGCAGGGCCGAATGATGTCGCATTCGGCCCCGCCTGACAGGTAACAAGTCGCGTTTAGAAGGTGCGTCCCAGTGCCGCGGTTCGCTGTTCGAGCGCCGCGATCCGCTCGTCCAGCGGCGGATGGCTCAGGAACAACTTCTGCAGGGCCTGTGCGCGCTGGCCATTGATGCCGAAGGCCTGCATCGATTGCGGCAGGCGACTAGGGGAGTGGACACGTTTGAGCGCCTGAAGCGCCCCGATCATGGAACGCGTGCCGGCGAGATCCGCGCCACCGGCATCCGCCCGGAATTCGCGATGCCGCGAGAACCACGCCACGATCATGCTGGCGAACAGGCCGAGCACCATCTGCGCCAGCATCACCGTCACGAAGTAACCCATTCCGGTGCCCCGGTTGCCGCCGTCGTTGCCACGCGCGCCGTCGATCAGGCTGCCGATGACCCGCGCCAGGAAGATCACGAAGGTATTGAGCACGCCCTGCAACAGGGTGAGCGTCACCATGTCGCCATTGGCGACGTGGGCGATTTCGTGACCGAGCACCGCCTCGACTTCGTCGCGGCGCATGTTGTGCAACAGCCCGGTGCTCACCGCCACCAGTGCCGAATTGCGGTTGGCGCCGGTCGCGAACGCATTCGGCTCTGGTGAATCGAACACGCCCACCTCGGGCATGCCGACGCCGGCTTTCTGTGCATGGTTGCGGACGGTGCGCAACAGCCACTCTTCCGCTTCGTTGGCCGGCTGACCGATGACGTGCACCCGCATCGTGGCTTTGGCCATCACCTTGGACAACAACAGCGAAACGAACGCGCCGCCAAAGCCGAAGATCGCCGACATGACCAGCACGGCCTCGTAGTCCCAGCCGCGCCGGGCGAGCCATTCGTCGACGCCGAAAAGCTGCATGACGATGCCCAGCAGCAACAGCACGGCGAAGTTGGTGGCGATGAGCAGAAAAATGCGTTTCATGGGCTGAAAAGATCTCCGTTGAAGCAAGCGGGATGAAACCGACTGCGGGCTGTTCTGGAGATGGGTCCCGGGATTTCAAGCCGACGGGGATGAGGCTTCAAATCAAGCGCTTAGGATGAACTCCGCCACCGCTTCGATATCATCGAGCGGCAACTTCATCCCGGGGTAACCCGCAAGCTCTACGCCGGCCGGCACCGCCACTGCGGCGATGCCCGGATCTTCGAGCGCGAGCGGCTTTCCCACTCCACGAAAGACTTCGACACGCTTCAGCCATTCAAGTTGCTTGAATCCTTCGACGAGCACGATGTCCACCGGGCGCAGGCGCCCGAGCAATGTCTGCAGGGATGCGGGTTCCCCGGAAGAGGAAATCCGGGCCCAGCCGCTGTCGGACGCGATGATCACTTCTTCGGCGCCCGCGGTGCGATGCCGGTGACTGTCCTTGCCGGGAGGCTCGAGTTCGATCTGGTGGTGATGGGTGTGCTTGACGGTCGACACCGACAGATTGCGCCGCCTCAGCACCGGAATGAGGCGCTCGATCAGCGTGGTCTTGCCGCTTCCCGACCGCCCGACGATGGCGACGATGCGCATCAGGCAAGGCTCGCGCCGAGCAGCTTGCCGTCGCTGGCGCCGAATACCGCGGCGCGCAGGCCGTTGCTGCCCGGCGAATGGTGGCGCCCGCCGTCAGGCTCCGCCGCGGCGACCGCCTCGTCCGGCCAGGCGGATTCCTTTTCGCGATACCAGCTGTCGGCTGTGCCCGGCACGGGATGTGCGTGGCTAACTAGTAGTTGTCGTTTTCTTCGTCGTCGTCGTAATCATCATCATCATCGTCGTCGAGGTCGTCGTCATCGTCCTCGTCTTCATCCTCGTCCTCGAATTCCTCGTCGTCCTCTTCCTCGTCGTCATCGGCTTCGTCGGACCAGCCCTCGGGCTCCTCGGTGGGTTCCAGGTCGAGCTCGTGCCAGGTGTCGAGATCCAGCTCCTCGATCTCGCCGTCGAGGTACTCGATTTCCACCAGCTCGTCGTCTTCGTCCACGGACAGGACGCGGAAGGTCTCGTCCTCTTCCTTGTTCTCGTACCACTTGCCCGGGACCGGTGCGTATTCTCTGCTCACGAATTCAAGCCTCTTGCTGGAGGGCGGTGAGTTTAGGGGCTGCCTGCGAATGCGGCAACGGTAGGTATTGCGTAAGATCGGCTTCCGATTCCCATTAAGACCGCATGAACGCCTCATTGCCTCTAACTCGTGCACGCCGGATCGTCGTCAAGGTCGGTTCCGCGCTGCTCATCCACAACGGGCAGGTCAACCGGAGCTGGCTCGGTACCCTGGTCGAGGACCTGTTGCGCCTGCGCGCTCGTGGGCAGGAAGTCGTTCTCGTATCGTCGGGCGCCATCGCGCTCGGGCGCCGCGAGCTGAAGCTGCCGGCCGGTCCGCTGGAGCTGCCGCAGTCACAGGCTGCCGCGGCCGTGGGCCAGATTGCACTGGCACACATCTATAAGGAGTTGTTCGCGGCCGCCGGCGTTTCCGTGGCACAGATCTTGTTGACGCTCGAAGACAGCGAGCACCGGCGCCGCTACCTGAACGCTCGCGCCACGTTGTCGGAGCTGCTGGGCCTCGGCGTGTTGCCGGTCATCAACGAGAACGACACGGTCGCCACCACCGAAATCCGCTACGGCGACAACGATCGGCTCGCGGCGCGCGTGGCGCAGATGACCAGCGCCGACTGCCTGCTGCTGCTGTCAGATGTCGCCGGCCTGTACACCGCGGATCCGAACCTCGACCGCTCGGCGCGGCTGATCCCCGAAGTGCGCGAGATCACCCCGGAGATCGAGGCCATGGGTGGCGGTTCGGCGTCGGCCGTGGGGTCGGGCGGCATGGCCACCAAGATCGCGGCCGCGAAGATCGCCACCTCCGCCGGCTGCGCCATGGCCATTGCCGCGGGTGCGCCGTTGCACCCGGTGCGGCGTCTCGAAGAGGGCGCCGAATGCAGCTGGTTCCTGCCGACACAGAATCCCGAGAATGCACGCAAGGCGTGGATCGCCGGCTCCTTGCGCCCCAGTGGCGCCGTGACCATCGACGCCGGCGCCCAGCAGGCGCTGCGCTCCGGCAAGAGCCTGCTGCCGGCGGGTGTGACCTCGGTCAGCGGACGATTTGCGCGCGGTGACACCGTGAGCGTGCTGGACCGTGATGGCACCGAGATCGCGCGCGGGCTGATTGCCTACAGCGACCGCGATGCGGCGCGTATCGTCGGCAAGCGCAGCGCCGAGATCGAGGCGCTGCTCGGTTTTCGAGGTCGCGACGAGATGATCCATCGCGACGACCTGGTGATGATGCGCGCCGACCTGGCGCCTGCCTGACGAGCCCGAGGTACCCATCGTGAATGCCGCCGTCGACCAGCCCGCCAACCGCGAGATCGCCGACCTCATGCAGTCGCTGGGGCGCGCAGCGGTCGACGCCGCGTCGCTGCTGGCGCGGGCGGACACGGCCACCAAGAATCGCGCGCTCACGAAGATGGCGGCGGCGCTGCGCACGCGTTTGCCCGAGTTGTTAGACGCGAATACGCGGGATGTCGAGGCCGCGCGGGCGAAAGGCGCGACCGGGGCCATGCTGGACCGCCTGGCTCTCGACGAGAAGCGCGTCGAGGCCATGGCCCGCGGAGTCGAGGACATCGCCGCGCTGGCCGATCCCATCGGCACGACGGCGGCGGAATGGACGCGGCCCAACGGCCTGCAAATCGCGCGAGTGAGGGTGCCGCTGGGTGTCATCGGCATCATCTACGAGAGCCGCCCCAATGTGACCTGCGATGCCGGCGCCCTGTGCCTCAAGTCCGGCAACGCGGCCATCCTGCGCGGTGGCTCCGAGAGCGCCCACTCCAGCCGCGTCATCCACGCCTGCCTGGTCGAAGGGCTGGTGGCGGCTGGCCTGCCGGCCGCCAGCATCCAGCTGGTGCCGACCACCGATCGCGCCGCCGTGGGCTACATGTTGTCGTCGATGACCGAGTACCTCGACGTGGTGGTGCCGCGCGGCGGCAAGAGCCTGGTGGCGCGCGTGCAGTCCGAAGCGCGCGTCCCGGTCATCGGGCACCTCGAAGGTGTCTGCCATGTGTATGTCGATCGCGATGCCGATCTCGCCATGGCGCGCGCCATCGTCAAGAACGCCAAGTTGCGCCGCACCGGCGTGTGCGGCGCTGCCGAGACGCTGCTGGTCGACGCCGCCTGCGCCGCGACCCACCTCGCGCCGGTGATACGCGATCTGCTCGACGCCGGCTGCGAAGTGCGCGGCGACGCCGCCGTGCAGAACGTGGACGCGCGCGTGAAGCCCGCGGCCGAGCAGGACTGGTACACCGAGTATCTCGACGCCATCATCGCGGCGCGAGTCGTCGACGGTGTCGACGCCGCCATGGAACACATCGCCCGCTACGGCTCCGCACACACCGAGAGCATCGTCACGGCGAACGCGGCCACGGCGCAGCACTTCCTCCGGGGCGTGGACAGCGCCATCGTGCTGCACAACGCCTCGACGCAGTTCGCCGACGGCGCCGAGTTCGGCATGGGCGCCGAGATCGGCATTTCCACCGATCGCTTCCACGCGCGCGGACCGGTGGGAGTCGAGCAGCTCACTTCGTACAAGTATGTCGTGCACGGGAGTGGACAGATTCGCCCGTAAATGGGCGTAAATGGGGACATTCCTCATTTGCTGCAAAAGGGGACGGGCTTGAGTGGCGGTTATGCGGCCGGCCTATGCACCTGCCATGAGTTCGCTTTTCGCCGGGCCCTTCGGTGATTGGAGTCGCAAGCGTGGGGCCGCCGCTCGTTGTTACATGATTCGATCGTGGTTGGGTTGGCCGT
>Ga0207675_100006590_pt1 | contig 10984 bp, 7 predicted proteins | sample KBSSwiS42_FD_184305 | JGI IMG/M metagenome (GOLD analysis project Ga0207675, IMG submission 184305) | Switchgrass rhizosphere microbial communities from Kellogg Biological Station, Michigan, USA - KBS Switchgrass S4-2 (SPAdes) (version 2) | ecosystem: Host-associated > Plants > Roots >...
AACGAGTAGACGACGAGGGCGACGATCGGCACGTACAGGAAGGCGTAGCCGAGCGCGAGCCAGCTGCGCGCGAACGATCGGTTGAAGGCGGTGCCGAGCATGTCGTCAGGCGGCGCGCTCGGCGGTCTCGGCCTGGTAGCGGCTGAAGACGGCGAGGGGAACGATGACCAGCAGCACCATCGTCACCGCGACCGCGCAGGCCATCGGCCAGTCGTTGTTGCTGAAGAACTCGTCCCAGAGCGTGCGGCCGATCATCTGCGTCTGCGGCCCGCCGAGCAGCTCGGGGATGACGTACTCGCCGACGCACGGGATGAAGACGAGCATCGCGCCGGCGACGATGCCGGCGCGCGAGAGCGGCACGGTGATGCGCCAGAACGCCGTCCACGCGTTCGCGCCGAGGTCGGCGGCCGCCTCGAGCAGCCGCAGGTCCATCTTGGCGAGGTTCGAGTAGAGCGGCAGGATCATGAACGGCAGGTACGTGTACGTCATGCCGAGGATCAGCGAGAACGGCGTGTTCATGAGCTGGCCCGGCCCCGGGATGAGGCCGATCGCGGCGAGCGCGCGGTCGAGGCCGACGTGCTCGATCGCGTCGGCGACGAGGCCGTGCTCGGTCAGCAGCGCCTTCCACGCGTAGACGCGCAGCAGAAACGACGTCCAGAACGGCAGCATGACGAGCATCAGCAGCGCCGGCTGCAAGGCGCGCCGCGCGCGCGCCATGAAGTACGCGAACGGATAGCCGATGAAGAGACACAGCACCGTCGTCACCGCGGCGTAGGCGAGGCTCGATGCGTAGGTGCGCAGGTAGAGATCGTCCTGCGCGAGCAGCAGGTAGTTGCCGATCCGCGCGGTGATCGCGAGCGCCCCGTCCTTCCAGACGACGATGTCCTTGATCGTCGTCGTCTCCATCTCGGAGACGCTGATCTTGGCGACGACGAGGAACGGCAGCAGGAAGAAGACGAGCAGCCATGCGTACGGCACCGCGATGACGGCGAAGCGCCCGCCGCGGCCGTGCTCCTTCATTGCGTCAGGACGACCGGCGAGAGGTCGGTCCAGGTCGCCCACGCCGAGTCGCCCCACGTCAGCTGCGCGCCCTGCTGGCGCTCGGCGTTGCTCTGGCTGATCTTGAGGACGCGGCCGCTCGCCATCTGCAGGTGGTAGACGGTGAAGCTGCCGAAGTACGCGACCTCCTTGATCGTGCCGTGGGCGCGGTTGACGCCGCTATCCCCGGGCGCGGGCGACGTCAGCGCGTCGCGGCGGATGCGGATCTTCTCGGGCCTCAGCGCCACCGTCACCGGCATCCCGCGCGTGCCGGTGATGCCGTGGCCGATCCGGTGCCGCACGTCGCCGCAGTCGACGACGACATGATCGGCCTCGTCGACGACGAGCGAGCCGTCCATCAGGTTGACGTTGCCGATGAAGTCGGCGACGAAACGGGTCGCCGGCGTCTCGTAGATCTCCGCCGGCGGACCGACCTGGAGGAACCGGCCCTCGCTCATGACCGCGATCCGCGACGCCATCGTCATCGCTTCTTCCTGGTCGTGGGTGACCAGCACGCAGGTGACGCCGACGTCGTGGATGATCCCGGCGAGCTCGATCTGCGTCTCCTCGCGCAGCTTCTTGTCGAGCGCACCGAGCGGCTCGTCGAGGAGCAGCAGCTGCGGCTTCTTGGCGAGGCTGCGGGCGAGGGCGACGCGCTGCTGCTGGCCGCCGGAGAGCTGGTGGGGCTTTCTCTTCGCATAGGGCGCGAGCTGGACGAGCTTCAGCATCGCTTCGACGCGCGCGTTGATCTCGGCGGCCGGCAGGCCCTCGCGGCGCAGACCGAACGCGACGTTGTCGAACACCGTGAGGTGAGGAAAGAGCGCGTAGCTCTGGAACATCATGTTCATCGGCCGCACGTACGGCGGCAGATCGGCGAGATCGTTGCCGTCGAGCGTGATCGTTCCCGACGTCGGCGTCTCGAAGCCGGCGAGCATGCGAAGCAGCGTCGTCTTGCCGCAGCCGGACGAGCCGAGGAGGGCGAAGACCTCGCCCTTGGCGATGTCGACCGAGACGTCGTTCACAGCGCGGTGGCCGTCGAACTCCTTGACGAGGTTGGAAATGCGAAGAAAAGCGTCGTCGGCCATGCGCGCGCCCGTGGCAAACCCGCGATTCTCCAACAGGACACCGAAGGGGTCCGCCCCTCCCTCCCGGAGGGAGGGGTTGGGGAGGGAGCAGCCCTGCGCGAAGCGAGGTCGGCTAGGCCGACCGAAGCACGTCGGCGATCGTGCTGATCGCCTGGTCGATGTGCGACTCCTCGACGATCAGCGGCGGCGAGAGCGCGATGATGTCGCCGGTCGTGCGAATCAGGACGCCGCGCTCGCAGCACTCGCGGAAGATGTCGAATGCGCGCTTGCCCGGGCTGCCCGGGATCGACTCGAGCTCTATCGCGCCGACGAGGCCGATATTGCGGATGTCGATGACGCGCGGCAGCTCGCGCAGCGAGTGCAGGGCGTGCTCGAACGCCGGTGCCATCTTCGCGGCGCGCGTCAGCAGCCCTTCGTCGGCGTAGGTCTCGAGCGTCGCCAGCGACGCCGCGCACGCGAGCGGATGCGCCGAATACGTGTAGCCGTGCGGGAACTCGATCACGTGCTCCGGCCCGGTCATGAAGACGTCGTGGATCGCCGACTTCGCGAACACCGCGCCCATCGGCACGCAGCCGTTGCTGATGCCCTTGGCGACCGTCATCAGATCCGGGGTGACGTTGAAGTGCGTCGCCGCAAACGGCGAGCCGAGGCGGCCGAACCCGGTGATCACCTCGTCGAAGATGAGCAGGATGCCGTGCTTGTCGCAGATCGCGCGCAGCCGCTCGAGGTAGCCCTTCGGCGGCAGCAGGACGCCGGTCGAGCCGGCGACCGGCTCGACGATCACCGCCGCGATCGTCGACGCGTCGTGCAGCGCGACGATGCGCTCGAGGTCGTCGGCGAGCTCGGCGCCGTGCTGCGGCACGCCGCGCGAGAAAGCGTTCTTCTGCAGGTCGTGGGTGTGGCGCAGGTGATCGACGCCGCCGACCATCGTGCCGAAGCTCTTGCGATTGCCGGCGATGCCGCCGACCGAGATGCCGCCGAAGTTGACGCCGTGGTAGCCGCGCTCGCGGCCGATCAGTCGCGTGCGCTGACCTTCGCCGCGCGCGCGGTGGTAGGCGACCGCCATCTTCAGCGCGGTGTCGACGGCCTCCGAGCCCGAGTTCGTGTAGAAGACTTTGTCGAGCCCCTTCGGCGCGATCGCGACGAGTTTTTCCGCGAGCTCGAACGACTTCGGGTGCGCCATGTTGAACGGCGGCGCGAAGTCCATCTCTGCGGCCTGCGCGGCGATCGCGGCGACGATCTTCGGCCGCGCATGGCCTGCGTTGACGCACCACAGGCCGGCGACCGCGTCGAGCACCTGGCGGCCCTCGGGCGTCCAGTAGTGCATGTCCTTCGCACGCGCGAGCAGGCGCGGGGCGCTCTTGAACTGGCGGCTCGCCGTGAACGGCATCCAGAAGGCGTCGAGGCTGGCCGAGAGCGCGCCTCCCGAGGGCGCCGTGGTCGGCGCCGCAGCGGGGTTGTGGTCCTTGTGCATGTTTTCCTCCGCGTTGCTGGCCGGAGCGGTCAGCGAAGAGCGTCGAGTCTAGAAGAAGTGAGACGGTGTCCCTCGTTTCGCATCAGAAAGCGATCTTGCCGTAATGCGGAACGAACTCATGTTGCAATGCCGCAAAATTTCTCATCGTGGAGGATGGCTCACCACATTACGAAACTCGAGCGCAAGCCATTGACCTGAAACGATTTTATGGCCGTTGGGGTTGCGCGACGCGAACCCGATCGGCGCGCGCTGTCGACTAGCCTGTGCTCATCGCTTTCTTCAACCGCGCCCCCGGAGGATCCATGCAAGCCACGACCCGAGAAGAACAGATCCGCGCCCTCGAGCAGGACTGGAGCCAGAACCCGCGCTGGAAGGGCGTCCGCCGCGATTACACCGCCGCCGACGTCGTTCGCCTCGCGGGGTCGGTCCGCATCGAGCACACCCTCGCCAGACGAGGCGCCGAGAAGCTCTGGACCCTGGTCAACACCGAGCCCTTCGTCAACACGCTCGGCGCCCTGACCGGCAACCAGGCGATGCAGCAGGTCAAGGCCGGGTTGAAAGCGATCTACCTCTCGGGTTGGCAGGTCGCCGGCGACGCCAACGTCGCCGGGGAGATGTACCCCGACCAGTCGCTCTATCCGGTGAACTCGGTGCCGATGGTCGTCAAGCGCATCAACAACACGTTCGCCCGCGCCGACCAGATCCAGTGGTCCGAGGGCAAGAACGACGTCGACTACTTCGCCCCCATCGTCGCCGACGCGGAGGCCGGCTTCGGCGGCGTCCTCAACGCGTTCGAGCTGATGAAGGCGATGATCGAGGCGGGCGCCGCCGGAGTGCACTTCGAGGACCAGCTCGCTTCGGTCAAGAAGTGCGGCCACATGGGCGGCAAGGTGCTCGTGCCGACGCGCGACGCCGTCTCGAAGCTCACCGCTGCACGCCTCGCCGCCGACGTGATGGGCGTGCCGACGCTCGTCATTGCGCGCACCGACGCCGAGGCCGCCGACCTCGTGACCAGCGACGTCGACGACAACGACAAGCCGTTCCTGACCGGCGAGCGCACCGTCGAAGGCTTTTACCGCACGCGTCCCGGTCTCGACCAGGCGGTCGCGCGCGGCCTCGCGTACTCCGAAGTCGCCGACATGGTGTGGTGCGAGACCGGCAAGCCCGACCTCGCGTACGCGAAGGCCTTCGCCGAAGCGATCCACAGGAAGTTCCCCGGCAAGCTGCTCGCGTACAACTGCTCGCCGAGCTTCAACTGGAAGAAGAACCTCGACGACGCGACGATCGCCAAGTTCCAGCGCGAGCTTGGCGCGATGGGCTACAAGTTCCAGTTCATCACGCTCGCCGGCTTCCACAGCCTGAACTACTCGATGTTCCACCTCGCCCACGGCTACGCCAAGAACAGCATGACGGCGTTCGTCGAGCTGCAGGAGGCCGAGTTCGCCGCGGCGGAGAAGGGCTTCACCGCGGTCAAGCACCAGCGCGAGGTCGGCACCGGCTACTTCGACCTGGTGACGACGACGATCGAGCGTGACGCGTCGACGGCCGCCCTCAAGGGCTCGACCGAAGACGAGCAGTTCTTCGACCGCAAGCACGCCTGACGGCGCGCTCCGCGCCCCGGGGAGGCGGCGCGGGTCTCTCTCTTGCTTGCGCCCGCGCGATCCGCGGGCGTTTTCTTTGCCACGCCCGCGACGCCGGGCTGGAAATCGGGCGATCGACCCCATGTCCAGGGGTTTGTCGGTCAGGATTGCCATCTCGGCCGTCGGGGCCGGGACGTCCGGCCAGGCAGATGACAGGAATGATGAACGTCGACCCCCGCCGCGCGCTCGGAAGGTTCTTCGCCCTGGCGTTGCTGCTGGCGCTGCCGGCAGCGTGGGGTTTCGGGTTCGACGACGTCGCCGCCCGGGCGAGCAGCATCGCGGCGCGGCCGTTCAAGCCGGCCGCGGTCAACCTGCCGACCGAGCTCCGCGAGCTCGACTACGACGCCTACCGCGACATCCGCTACCGCCCCGAGAAGGCGCTCTGGCGCGCCGAGAAGCTGCCGTTCGAACTGATGTTCTTCCATCAGGGCCGAGCAGTGACCGAGCCGGTGAAGATCAACGTCATCGAGCCCTCCGGCCAGCACGTCGTGGAGTTCGACCCGGCGCTCTTCGACTACGGCAAGAACAAGCTCGATCCGAAGACCCTGCGCGGCGTCGGCTTCAACGGCTTTCGCGTTCACTACGCGATCAACAAGCCGGGCTACAAGGACGAGGTCCTCGTCTTCCAGGGCGCGAGCTACTTCCGCGGCATCGGCAAGGGCCAGCTCTACGGCCTCTCCGCACGCGGCCTCGCGATCGACACCGCGACGGCGCAGGGCGAGGAATTCCCGCGCTTCGTCGAGTTCTGGATCGAGCGGCCGCGCGCCCACGCGACGTCGCTGACGATCTACGCGTTGCTCGATTCGAAGCGCGCCGCAGGCGCCTACCGCTTCGTCCTCGCTCCGGGCGTCGAGACGGTGATGCAAGTCACCGCCCGGCTCTACCTGCGCGACCGGATCGAAAAGCTCGGGGTGGCTGCGCTCACGAGCATGTACGCGTTCGGCGAGAACCAGCCCGGCCGCGACGACTACCGCCCCGAGGTGCACGACTCCGACGGCCTCTCGATCCAGCTCGGCGACGGCGAGTGGATCTGGCGGCCGCTCGTCAACCCCCGGCGCCTCCTCGTCACCTCGTTCGGGACGACGAACCCGCACGGATTCGGCCTCATGCAGCGCGACCGCAACCCGTCGAGCTACGAGGATCCGGAGGCGCAGTACGAGCGGCGACCGAGCGCCTGGGTGGAGCCGGTCGGCAACTGGGGCGCCGGCCGCGTCGAGCTGGTGCAGATCCCGACCCCCGACGAGACCAACGACAACATCGTTGCGTACTGGGTGCCGCAGGACGTGCCAGCGCCGGGCAAGGCCTTTGACTTCGCCTACCGGCTCCATTGGCAGAGCGCAGGCACAATACCGGGCGGCAAGGGCTGGACAGTGCAGAGCCGCCGCGGTCGCGGTTTCGCCAGGAAAGCCGACGGCGACCTCAACTTCGTCGTCGACTTCGACGGTCCGGCGCTGCGGGCGCTGGCGCCTGCTGCCGACGTCGAACCGGTCATCTGGGTCGACGCCAACGCCGAGCTGCGCGAGCGGAACCTCTTCAGGAGCCCGGTCAGCGGCATGTGGCGGATGACCGTTCGCTTCAAGCGCAACGACGCCGCCAAGCCGGTGGAACTGCGCGCCTACCTCAAACAACAGCAAACGATCCTGACCGAGACATGGAGCTACATCGTTCCGCCCGAAGCCGAGAAGCCTTGACCGAGGCCATCGCGCATCCGCCCCTCGCGCGTCGTTCGATGCCGGCGCGGCCCTGGGCCGGATCGCCGCTGACGCGGCCGTTCAGACGCCTGCTCGGCACTGCGCCGGCACTGCCGCCGCACAGCGCCGACGACGAGCGCCCGCTGACGCCGCGCCGCGTGCTCCTGCTCGTCCTCGTCGTCTTCTGCGCTTGCCTCGGCACCCAGGCGATGGCCGACGTGCTGCCGCAGCACGGCGCGACGCTCGCCGAGCGCGGTCTTCTCGTCCTCTTCGGCATCCTCTTCGCCTGGATCTCGGCGGGCTTCTGGACCGCGGCCATGGGCGCCGGCGTCCTTCTCTTCGGCCGCGCCGGCCCGCTCGTGCGCAGGCTCGCGGCACAGCCGGTGCGTCCGCTAGACCCGACGGTGCGCACGGCGATCGTCATGCCGATCTGCAACGAGCACGTGCCGACGGTGTTCGGCGGCCTCGCGGCGACGATCGATTCGCTCGTCTCGACCGGCGAGTCGGAGCACTTCGACGTCTACGTGCTCAGCGACACGTCCGACCCCGACACCCGCGCCGCCGAGCACGCCGCGTACAGCCAGCTCGCCGCGCGCCTGGCGGCCGAGGCGGAGGGCGACCCGGTAGCGCTGCGCGTCCACTACCGCTGGCGGCAGCGGCGCACCAAGCGCAAGGCCGGCAACGTCGCCGATTTCTGCCGTCGCTGGGGCGGCGCGTACCGCTACTTCATCGTCCTCGACGCCGACAGCGTCATGACCGGCGAGTGCATCACGACGCTGGTGCGGATGATGGAGGCCAGCCCCGACACCGGAATCCTGCAGACCGCGCCGCGCGCGGTCGGCCACGAGACGCTGCACGGCCGCATTCAGCAGTTCGCGGCGCGCGCCTACGGCCCGCTCTTCACCGCCGGGATGCGCTTCTGGCAGCTCGGCGAGTCGCACTACTGGGGCCACAACGCGATCCTGCGAATGGCGCCGTTCCTCGCCCATTGCGCACTCGCGCCGCTGCCCGGCAAGGGGCCGCTCGGCGGCGAAGTGATGTCGCACGACTTCGTCGAGGCCGCACTAATGCGGCGTGCCGGCTGGAAGGTCTGGGTGGCCGACGAGCTCGACGGCAGCTACGAGCAGGTGCCGCCGAACCTCCTCGCCGAGCTGCAGCGCGACCGCCGCTGGTGCCAGGGCAACCTGCAGAACTCGCGGCTGATGTTCGAGCCTCGCCTGCACACGGTCCATCGCACCGCGTTCCTCACCGGCGTGCTCGCGTACGCGTCGTCGCCGCTCTGGCTCGCGTTCCTGCTGCTGTCGACGGTGCTCTTCGCGCAGACCGTCGGCAGCGATCCGACGTACTTCCTCGAACCGTATCAGCTCTTCCCGGTCTGGCCGACCGCCAACGTGGGCCTGATGCTGACGCTCTTCGGCGTCACCGGCGTGCTGCTGCTCGCGCCCAAGGCGATGGCGATCGTCGCCATCGTCGGCCGTCGCGACGCCGATCGTTTCGGCGGCGTCGCGCGCCTCTTCGCGAGCGCGTTCATCGAATTCCTCCATTCGCTGCTGCTCGCGCCGGTGCGGATGCTGTTCCACAGCCAGTTCGTCCTCGCGGCGCTTTCCGGCTGGAAGCTCGATTGGAAGTCACCGCCGCGCGACGACGCCGCGACGCCCTGGCGTGAGGCGATCGCGCGGCACGGCGTTCACACGCTGTTCGCCGTCGCCTGGGTGGTCGCGATCGTCGCGACGAGCGCGAAGTTTCCGTGGTGGCTGTCGCCGATCCTCGGCGGTCTGTTCCTCGCGATTCCGATTTCGGTGCTGACGAGCCGGGTGCGGATCGGCCGCGCGCTGCGTGCCCACGGGCTGATGCTGACTCCCGAGGAGTACAGCGAGCCACGCGTGCTGCGCGAGGCTCGTCATGCCGCTGCCGCGGTCGTCGCCGCAGGCAGCGCGTCGCTCGGCACCCTGGTCGTCGACCCGGCGATGCATGCGCGCGTCCTCGCCGCGTTGCCGGTCCGCGCGCCAGCGGCGGGCGACAAGGCTGGCGCGCAAGCCCGTGTCCTCGACCGCGCGCTTCGCGGCGGCCCGTCGGCGCTCGACGCCGCCGATCGCCTCCGCCTGCTGTCGAGCCGCTCCTCGCTCGCGTTCCTGCATCGCGAAGTCCTCGCCCAGCGCGCGCACTCGGACTGGACCGCCGGCGTGCGCGTGCAGCGTCCGGCGTGGCGCGAGACGCTGCCGCCCGAGGCGGCCGAGCTCGTGCACGCGGACGACGAGCGCCTCGAGACGGCTTCCTCGTAGCGCGGTCCGTCGGCTCGGTTTCGGTTAAGGTCGCGCGAGGCCGCGACCGCGCGTGCCTCGCGACCATGGCCGACGACATCGCGTCCCTTCGCCGCATCCTCCGCACGAGCCGGACGATCGCCGTCGTCGGCCTGTCGGCGGACTGGTTCCGGCCGAGCTACTTCGCCGCCAAGTACATGCAGGAGCACGGCTACCACATCGTTCCGGTCAATCCGCGCTACGAGACGATCCTCGGCGAGCGCTGCCACGCGACGCTCGCGACAATCGAGGTCCCGGTCGACATCGTCGACGTCTTCCGCAAGACCGAGGACGTGCTGCCCATCGCCGAGCAGGCGATCGCGATCCGTGCCAAGTGCCTGTGGCAGCAGATCGGCGTCAAGAACGAGCAGGCCGCCGCGCTCGCCGCGGCGGCGGGGCTCGAGGTGGTCATGGACCGTTGCGTGAAGATCGAGCACGCGCGTCTGTTCGGCGGATTGAATTGGGCGGGCGTCAACACCGGCGTCATCTCGGCGCGGCGGCCTATCTGAGAGGCGCGATGGCCGACCGGCGCTTCCATCCCGAGACGCTCGCGATCCACGCCGGCCAGATCCCCGACGCCGCGACCGGCGCACGTGCGCTGCCGATCTACCAGACGACGAGCTTCGTCTTCGACAGCGCCGACCACGCGGCGAGCCTGTTCAACCTGCAGACGTTCGGCAACGTCTACTCGCGGCTCTCGAACCCGACCGTCGCGGTGCTCGAGGAACGCGTCGCCGCGCTCGAAGGCGGTCGGGCAGCGCTGGCAGCGGCGAGCGGGATGGCCGCCGAGGCGATTGCGCTCTTGACGCTGCTGCAGCAGGGCGACCATGTCGTTGCCGCCGGCGCGCTCTACGGCGGCACCGTGAGCATGCTCGCCGTCAACCTCGCCAAGCTCGGCATCGAGACGACGTTCGTCGACGGCGCATCGGCCGAGGCGTTCGCTGCCGCGATGCGGCCGACGACCCGCGCCGTCTTCGCCGAGAGCCTCGGCAACCCGAGTCTCGCGGTGCTCGACATCGCCGCGGTCGCCGCCGTCGCGCACGCGTACGGCGTCCCGCTCGTCGTCGACAACACCGTACCGTCGCCGTACCTGTGCAACCCGATCGCGCTCGGCGCCGACATCGTCGTCCATTCGGCGACCAAATACCTCGGCGGTCACGGCACGACACTCGCGGGAATCGTCGTCGAAAGCGGCCGCTTTCCCTGGGACAACGGCAAGTTCCCGGGGATGACCGAGCCGTCGAAGGGCTACCACGGCGTCCGCTTCTACGAGACGTTCGGCGACTTCGGCTTCACGATGCGCGCGCGCATGGAGACGCTGCGCGTCTACGGTGCGGCGCTCGCGCCGATGAGCGCGTGGCAGATCCTGCAAGGCGTCGAGACGCTGCCGGTGCGCATGGAGCGGCACTGCACGAACGCGCTCGAGGTCGCGCGTTTTCTGCAGTCGCATCCGCGCGTCGAATGGGTGAACTATCCGGGGCTGCCCGAGCATCCGCAGCACGCGCTCGTCGCGCGCCAGATGCGTCCGGTCGCCGGCGCGCCGGGGGCTTCCGGGCTGCTCGCGTTCGGCGTTCGCGGCGGCTATGCGGCGGGGATCCGCTTCATCGAGGCGGCGCAGCTGATGAGCCATCTCGCCAACATCGGCGACACGCGAACCCTGGTCATCCATCCGGCCTCGACGACGCACCGCCAGCTCGACCCGGCGCAGCAGGACGCCGCTGGCGTGGCGCAGGACATGGTGCGCATCTCGGTCGGA
>Ga0207675_100006593_pt1 | contig 10983 bp, 11 predicted proteins | sample KBSSwiS42_FD_184305 | JGI IMG/M metagenome (GOLD analysis project Ga0207675, IMG submission 184305) | Switchgrass rhizosphere microbial communities from Kellogg Biological Station, Michigan, USA - KBS Switchgrass S4-2 (SPAdes) (version 2) | ecosystem: Host-associated > Plants > Roots >...
TGGGCGCCACCTTGGCCACGCACGGCACCCGCCGGGAGACGGCGTCGATGGCCGCCAGGTCGAAGTCGATCTCGCCCTCCTGCGCGGCGGCCAGGATGTGCAGCACCGTGTTGGTGGAGCCGCCCATCGCGACGTCGAGCGCCATCGCGTTCTCGAACGCCTTGCGCGTGGCGATCGAGCGGGGCAGCGCCGACGCGTCGTCGTCGCGGTACCACCGCGTGGCCAGCTCCATCACCGTGGTGCCCGCCCGCTCGAACAGCGCCCGGCGGGCGGCGTGCGTGGCGAGCGTGGAGCCGTTGCCGGGCAGGGCGAGGCCGAGCGCCTCGGTGAGGCAGTTCATCGAGTTGGCGGTGAACATCCCCGAGCACGAGCCGCACGTCGGGCAGGCCGAGCGCTCGACGATCGTCAGGCCCTCGTCGTCGACGTTCGGGGACGCCGACGCCGAGATCGCCGTGATCAGGTCGGTGGGGGCGTGCGCCACGCCGTCGACCACGACGGCCTTGCCCGCCTCCATCGGGCCGCCCGACACGAAGACCGTGGGGATGTTGAGCCGCATCGCCGCGTTGAGCATGCCCGGCGTGATCTTGTCGCAGTTGGAGATGCAGACGAGCGCGTCGGCGGCGTGCCCGTTGACCATGTACTCGACGGCGTCGGCGATCACCTCGCGCGAGGGCAGCGAGTAGAGCATGCCGCCGTGGCCCATGGCGATGCCGTCGTCGACGGCGATCGTGTGGAACTCCCGCGGCACGCCGCCCGCCGCCCGCACCGCGCCTGCGACGATGTCGCCCATGTCCTTGAGGTGCACGTGGCCGGGCACGAACTGGGTGTAGGAGTTGGCGATGGCGACGATCGGCTTGCCGAAATCGCCGTCGGTCATGCCGGTGGCGCGCCAGAGCGAACGCGCTCCGGCGGCGTTGCGGCCGTGGGTGGTGACGCGGGAACGCAGGGCGGGCATTACTCGTCTCCCAAGCTCAGGTGCCCGCCGGACGCCGCGGCGAGCTGAGGCAGATCGCGGACACGCACAGACGGGAGCGGTAGCTCTGCGCCGTCGGTCAGCACCGCCCGCACCCCACCCTTGTCGCGCAGGTGCAGCGAACGGATCTCCGACCACGGTACGCGCCGGGAACCGACCAGCCGCCGCACGGTCAGCCCCTCCTCGTCGACGGTCGTGCGCACCCGCAGCACCCAGACCACCACCGCCACGGGCAGCAGGTACACCAGCCAGAACCAGGGCGCCCCGAACGCCACCGGTGTGGCGCAGACGGCGAGCAGCACGGCCCCGAGGATCGTCAGCGGCGGGATGCGGAACACGGCGCGTTCGCTCACCCGACCTCCTCGCTGACGCTCGTCAGCCGCGTTCGCTGCGCTGCTGCGTTGGATGGTGCGCTCGCAAGCTCGCTCACCTCGCCATCGTCCCAGTGCAGGCGGCGCCGGGCTTGCGGAGCAAGGAAGACTCGGGGCATGCCCGTTGCGCCCACCCCTCGGATGTCCGCGTCGCCTACCGCGAGGGGCTGGGGCCGCGCGAGCGGGCGGTCCTCTGGTCGTGGACGGGCTTCACCACCACGTTCGGCGCGGTGCGGGCGATCACCTACACGATCCGGCGGGGCGGCGGCCCGTTCCGCAACGTCTCGGTCGGCGGCGTGCACCTCCACCACTACCTCTGGGGGATCGGCCTGCTCGCAGGCGTGGGCGCGGTCGCCGTGCGCGGTACCGACAAGACCCGGCGCCACCCCCTCGTCGGGCTGGCCTACGGCACCGGGATGGCGCTGATCGTCGACGAGTTCGCGCTCCTGCTCGACCTGAAGGACGTCTACTGGGAACGGCAGGGGCGCGTGTCGGTCGACGTCGGCGTCGGGCTGGTGGCCGCGGGCGGCACGACGTTCAGCGCCATCCCGTTGCTGCGCAGGCTGCACCGCAACCGCACGCGGCTCCCATGATGCGGACGTAACGTCCCACGGATTTGACGCCCCGGCCGCCGGGCCGCTAGCGTCCCCGCCATGTCGCAGGCCAAGGTCCTCGTACTTACCAGGCGCGTCCACGCCTGAGCGAGCCCTCGGTCGTCGACGCGCCACCCTCGTTCCGCCCTCCGGCGGTCGGGGGTTTTTTCATGTTCGGATCCCGTGAGCGAGCAGCGAGGCGAAGCACAAGATGACCACCGCAACCCCCCGATCAGGGCCGAAACCGGCGCCACCGCCCGGACGGCCCGCCCCGGCCCAAGCCGCGGTGACCCCGCGCGTCGAGTCCGTGGCCGGAGACCGCTACGACAACGTCCCCATGACCGGGGCGCAGTCGCTCGTCCGCTCGCTGGAGGAGATCGGCTGCGAGGTCGTCTTCGGCATCCCCGGCGGCACGATCCTCCCCGCCTACGACCCACTGCTGGACTCCACGAGGGTCCGGCACGTCCTCGTCCGCCACGAGCAGGGCGCGGGGCACGCGGCCACGGGTTACGCGCAGGCCACCGGCAAGGTCGGGGTCTGCATGGCGACGTCGGGGCCGGGGGCGACCAACCTCGTCACCCCGATCGCCGACGCCCACATGGACTCGATCCCGGTCGTCGCGATCACCGGCCAGCAGAGCCGTCCGCTCATCGGCACCGACGCGTTCCAGGAAGCCGACATCACCGGCATCACCATGCCGATCACCAAGCACAACACGCTCGTCACCGACGCCGCGGAGATCCCGAGGGCGATCGCCGAGGCGTTCCACCTCGCGTCCACGGGCCGACCCGGCCCGGTGCTGGTGGACATCCCGAAGGACGTCCTGCAGGAGCAGACGACCTTCACCTGGCCCCCGGAGCTGCAGCTACCCGGCTACCGGCCGACGATCCGGCCGCACGGCAAGCAGATCCGCGAGGCCGCGAAGCTCATCACCGCCGCGCGGCAGCCCGTGCTCTACGTGGGCGGCGGCGTGCTCAAGGCCGAGGCGTCCGAAGAGCTGCTGCGGCTCGCGGAGCAGACGGGCATCCCGGTCGTCACCACGCTCATGGCGCGCGGGGCGTTCCCCGACAGCCACCGCCAGCACGTCGGCATGCCCGGCATGCACGGCACGGTGGCCGCGGTGGCGGCGATGCAGAAGTCGGACCTGCTCGTGGCGCTCGGCGCCCGCTTCGACGACCGCGTCACCGGCCAGCTCGCCAGCTTCGCGCCGAACGCCAAGATCGTGCACGCGGACATCGACCCGGCGGAGATCTCCAAGAACCGCCGGGCCGACGTGCCGATCGTGGGCGACTGCCGCGAGGTGATCCTGGAGCTCATCGACGCCGTCGCCGCGGAGCAGGCCGCGCACCCCGCGACCGACCTCGCGCCCTGGTGGACGTACCTGAACGAGCTGCGCGAGACCTACCCGCTCGGCTACGACTGGCCCGCCGACGGTTCCCTCTCCCCGGAGTACGTGATCGAGCGGATCGGCGCGATCGCGGGCCCGGACGCGGTCTACGCGGCCGGGGTCGGGCAGCACCAGATGTGGGCGGCGCAGTTCATCCGCTACGAGAAGCCGCGCACGTGGCTCAACTCGGGCGGGCTCGGCACGATGGGCTTCGCCGTGCCCGCCGCGATGGGCGCCAAGATGGCCGTGCCCGACGCCGTCGTCTGGTGCATCGACGGCGACGGCTGCTTCCAGATGACCAACCAGGAGCTCGCCACCTGCGCGATCGAGAACATCCCGATCAAGGTGGCGATCATCAACAACGGCAACCTCGGCATGGTCCGCCAGTGGCAGAACCTGTTCTACGCCTCGCGCTACTCCAACACCGACCTGGGCACGCACAAGCACCGCATCCCGGACTTCAAGCTGCTGGCCGAGGCGATGGGCTGCGTGGGGCTGCGCGCGGAGTCGCGGGAGGACGTCGACCGCGTCATCCACGAGGCCATGGCGATCAACGACCAGCCGGTCGTGATCGACTTCGTGGTCGGCGCCGACGCGCAGGTGTGGCCGATGGTCGCCGCGGGCACCGGCAACGACCAGATCATGGCCGCGCGCGACATCCGGCCGCTGTTCGAGAGCGACGAGCTCGCCGCGGGCCCCGCGGAGATCGACGCCGTCATCGAGGAGGCGCAGTCGTGATGCAGCGCCACACGCTCTCGGTGCTCGTCGAGGACAAGCCCGGTGTGCTCGCCCGCGTGTCGGGGCTGTTCTCGCGGCGCGGCTTCAACATCGAGTCGCTGGCCGTCGGGCCCACCGAGCACCCCGACGTCTCCCGCATGACGATCGTCGTCGCCGTCGAGGACTTCCCCCTCGAGCAGGTCACCAAGCAGCTCAACAAGCTCATCCACGTCCTCAAGATCGTGGAGCTGGAGCCGACCCAGTCGGTGCAGCGCCAGGTGCTCCTGGTGAAGGTGCGGGCCGATCCCGCGGTCCGCAGCCAGGTGCTGGAGATCGTGGAGCTGTTCCGCGCCAAGGCCGTCGACGTCGCGCCCGAGGCGCTCACGATCGAGGCGACGGGTACCGCCGACAAGATCGCGGCTCTGCTGAAGAATCTGGAGCCCTACGGCATCCGGGAGATGGTGCAGTCCGGCACCATCGCCGTCGGCCGTGGGCCGCGCTCCATCACCGCCACCCCTGTCCGCTAGCTGAGAGAGAACCCCGTGACTGTCAACATCTACTACGACGACGACGCCGACCTGTCGATCATCCAGGGCCGCAAGGTCGCCGTGATCGGCTACGGCAGCCAGGGCCACGCGCACTCGCTCTCGCTGCGCGACTCGGGTGTCGAGGTGCGCATCGGCCTGCAGGAGGGCTCGAAGTCGCGGGCCAAGGCGGCCGACGAGGGCCTCACCGTCGGCACGCCCGCCGAGGTCTCCGCCTGGGCCGACGTGATCATGATCCTGGCCCCGGACACCAAGCAGCGCTTCATCTACGCCGACGACATCGCGCCCAACCTCAACCCGGGCGACGCGATCTTCTTCGGGCACGGCTTCAACATCCGCTACGGCCTCATCACGCCGCCGTCCGATGTGGACGTGGCGATGGTGGCGCCGAAGGGGCCGGGCCACCTCGTGCGCCGCCAGTTCGTCGACGGCAAGGGCGTGCCCTGCCTCATCGCCGTCGAGCAGGACGCCAGCGGCGGCGCGAAGGCGCTCGCGCTGTCCTACGCGGCCGCGATCGGCGGCGCGCGGGCGGGCGTGATCGAGACGACGTTCACCGAGGAGACCGAGACCGACCTGTTCGGCGAGCAGGCCGTGCTCTGCGGTGGCGCGGCGGCGCTCGTGCAGACGGGCTTCGAGGTGCTCACCGAGGCGGGCTACGCCCCGGAGATCGCCTACTTCGAGTGCCTGCACGAGCTCAAGCTGATCGTCGACCTCATGTACGAGGGCGGCATCGCCAACGAGCGCTTCTCGATCTCCGACACCGCCGAGTACGGCGACCTCACCCGCGGCCCGCGCGTGATCACGTCCGGCACGAAGGACGAGATGCGCAAGATCCTCGGCGAGATCCAGGACGGCAGCTTCGCGCGCGAGTGGGTGGCCGAGGACGACGCGGGCCGCCCCAACTTCTCCCGGCTGCAGAAGGAGGGCCAGGAGCACCCGATCGAAGAGGTCGGCGAGAAGCTGCGCGGCCTGATGAGCTGGGTGGGCACGAAGGCGACCTGACGGGCGCGCACCACCGGGCTCTCCTGCCGCGCACGGGCGGGAGAGCCCGGTAGGTGCTGGGTATCAGCTGGCGACGAGATCGTTGAGCACGGCGCGCAGCCCTGGCAGCTTGTTGACGGCGGCATCCCATACCAGGGCGTCGATGAACCGCACGATGAGGTCTGCCGCGTGTAGGGCGTCCCAGAGGTAGGTGCGCGCGTCACGCGGCATACAGCGGCTCCGCCTCGCTGCGCAGCTGCCTCAAGAAGTAGGGATTTCGGACGCTTGCGGCTACCACGACGTCGACCGGACGGCCGAGAACCTGCTGCAGGCCCTCTTTGAGGGCGAAGTAGGCGTCGAAGTAGTTCAACAGCGCAGAAGGACCGAACTCCACCACCACATCGATGTCACTGGTCTGTTCATCGAACTCCGGACCGGTCGCGGAGCCGAAGAGGTCCAAACGGCTCACCCCGAGCCGCTCACATAGGGCCGCGATCTCCGGAAGCGCAGCTGTGACCGACGGGTGCACGGTGACCTCCTCGCGGTCATCCTGCCGGATCCCGGCGTCGACGACCACGGCCGTGGGTCCTGTCGGGCCACCGCTCTACGATCGGCGACGTACTCGTCACCGATCTGGGAGCGTCCGTGAGCACCGCCGCAACCCGTCCTGTCGTCCTGCTCGCCGAGAAGCTCGCGCCGTCCGCGGTGGCGCTGCTCGGCGACGACGTGGAGATCCGCCACGTCGACGGCACCGACCGTCCAGCGCTCCTCGCGGCCCTCGCCGACGCCGATGCGCTGCTCGTCCGCTCGGCCACCAAGGTCGACGCCGAGGCGCTCGCGGCGGCCACCCGGCTCAAGGTCGTGGCCCGCGCCGGGGTGGGGCTCGACAACGTCGACGTGCCCGCGGCCACCGCGCGCGGCGTGATGGTCGTCAACGCGCCCACGTCCAACATCGTGAGCGCCGCCGAGCACGCGATCGCCCTGCTGCTGTCCGCGGCCCGGCACATCCCGGCCGCCGACGCGAGCCTGCGCCAGGGGCAGTGGAAGCGCAGCAGCTTCACGGGGGTCGAGCTGTCGGGCAAGACGGTCGGCATCGTCGGGCTCGGCAAGATCGGGCAGCTCGTGGCGCAGCGGCTCGCGTCGTTCGACGTCGCCCTCGTCGCCTACGACCCTTACATCTCGCCCGCCCGCGCCGCGCAGCTCGGCATCGAGCTGCTCACGCTCGACGATCTGCTCGGTCGCGCCGACATGATCTCCATCCACCTGCCGAAGACCCCCGAGACGGTCGGCCTGATCGGCAAGGACCAGCTCGCGCTCACCAAGCCGGGCGTGATCGTCGTCAACGCCGCGCGCGGCGGCCTCATCGACGAGGACGCGCTGGCCGAGGCCGTGCGCTCCGGGCACGTCGGCGGGGCGGGCATCGACGTCTACGAGACCGAGCCCACCACCGCGAGCCCGCTGTTCGAGCTGGAGCGCGTGGTCGTCACGCCGCACCTCGGCGCGTCCACCGACGAGGCGCAGGACCGGGCGGGCACCGACGTGGCCCGCTCGGTGCAGCTCGCGCTCGCCGGTGAGTTCGTGCCCGACGCGGTCAACGTGCAGGTCGGCGGCGTCGTCGGCGAGGAGGTGGCGCCCTGGCTGCCGCTGGTGCAGAAGCTCGGCGCCATGCTCTACGCGCTGGCGGGTCGGCTGCCGTCGTCGGTCACCGTCGACGTGGCGGGCGAGCTGGCCACCGAGGACGTGGGCGTCCTCACCCTGGCGGCGCTGCGCGGGCTCTTCACCGACGTCGTCGAAGACCAGGTCACGTTCGTGAACGTGCCGGTGCTGGCCGAGACGCGCGGTGTCACCGTCGAGCTCGCCACGGCGCCGGAGAGCGAGAACTTCCGGAGCGTCGTGCAGCTGCGGGCGGCGATGCCCGACGGCGCCGCGGTCACGGTGTCCGGCACGCTCACCGGCCGGTCCCAGGTGCACAAGCTCGTCGAGGTCAACGGCCGCCACTTCGACCTGCGGGCCGAAGGCGACATCGTGCTGCTGGAGTACGCCGACCGGCCCGGCGTGATGGGCCGCGTGGGCTCGCTGCTCGGCGAGGCGGCGGTCAACATCGAAGCCGCGCAGATCAGCCAGACCACCGACGGCGCCGACGCGATCATGCTGCTGCGCGTCGACCGGCCGATCGACCCCGGAGTGCTGGAGCCGATCGGGGCTTCGATCGGCGCAGGCACGACCCGGCTGATCTCGTTCGAGTGACGGAGGCCGCGCCGCCCGACCTCGGATGCAAGCACCCACCGGGCTAGCGGCACAATGACGTGACCCGGGGATTCCCGGGCAGCGGGCGGGGTCGGGCTGCCCTCTCACCCGTCGGGGCGACCTCGACGGGATGACAGGCGGGCGGCGACGGCCGTCGCAGCCGGTAGCGTGCGACGGGCCGGATTCGGCCGGTCGAAGGAGGGAATCAGGAATGCGCCTTGCGGTCATCCCGGGAGACGGCATCGGGCCGGAGGTCATCGACGAGGCGCTGAAGGTGCTGGAGGAGGTCGTGCCCGGCACCGAGACGACCAACTACGACCTCGGCGCCGCGCGCTGGCACTCCACCGGTGAGCTGCTGCCCGAGACGGTGCTCACCGAGCTCCAGCAGCACGACGCGATCCTGCTCGGCGCCGTCGGCGACCCCTCCGTGCCGAGCGGCATCCTCGAGCGCGGCCTGCTGCTGCGGCTGCGGTTCGAGCTCGACCACCACGTCAACCTCCGCCCCGCCCGGCTCTACCCGGGCGTGCGGGGTCCGCTGGCGGGCAACCCCGAGATCGACATGGTGGTCGTGCGGGAAGGCACCGAGGGCCCCTACGTCGGTACGGGTGGCCTCTTGCGCAAGGACACACCGCACGAGATCGCCACCGAGGTCTCCACCAACACCGCCTACGGCGTCGAGCGGGTGGTGCGCGACGCGTTCGCCCGCGCCGAGCGCCGCCCCCGCAAGCACCTCACGCTGGTGCACAAGACCAACGTGCTCACGTTCTCCGGGCGGCTGTGGTCGCGCATCGTGGAGGAGGTGTCGCTGGAGCACCCCGACGTGTCGGTGGCCTACCAGCACATCGACGCCACCACGATCCACATGGTGCAGGACCCGGGCCGCTTCGACGTGATCGTCACCGACAACCTGTTCGGCGACATCATCACCGACCTCGCAGGCGCTATCACCGGCGGCGTCGGGCTCGCGGCCAGCGGCAACCTCGACGTGAGCCGCCGCAACCCGAGCATGTTCGAGCCGGTGCACGGCTCGGCGCCCGACATCGCGGGCCAGGGCATCGCCGACCCGACGGCCGCCGTGCTGTCGGTGGCGCTGCTGCTCGACCACCTGGGCGAGCGCGACTCGGCCCGGCGCATCGAAGCGGCGGTCGCGTTCGACCTCGCCACCCGCGACCACAGCGCCACCGGGCACACCCGCAGCATCGGCGACCGGCTCGCCGCGCTGGTCAGCAGCCACGCGTCCAGCAGCGCGTAGTTGGCGTTCGACGCCGCGGCGTTCGACGCGCTTACGGTCGAGGAGCTGCGGGCCCGGGGCGGCATCAAGTGGACCCGGGAAGGGCCGGACAGCTTCGGCGCATTCGTCGCCGAGATGGACACCGGCACGGCCCCCGAGGTGCGCGCCGCCCTGCACGCGGCGGTAGCGGCCGACGGGTTCGGCTACCTGCCGCCGGGCCCCGCGGCCGCGATGGCGGAGGCGTGCGCGGCGTGGCAGCGGGACCGGTTCGGCTGGGCCGTCGCGCCCGCGGACGTCCTCCCGGTCCCGGACGTGCTGCGCGGCCTGGAGATCGTGCTCGCCCACCGCACCGCTCCCGGGCGGCCGGTGATCCTGCCGACCCCGGCGTACATGCCGTTCCTCGACCTGCCGGGCCTGTGCGGGCGGGAGATCATCGACGTGCCCGCCACGCGCCTCGACGGCCGTCCCGTCCTCGACCTCGACGGCATCGACGCGGCCTTCCGCGCGGGCGGCGAGCTGCTGGTGCTCACCAACCCGCACAACCCGCTCGGGCGCGTGTTCACCGCGGACGAGCTGCGCGCGGTCTGCGCGGTGGTCGACCGGCACGGCGGGCGGGTGTTCGCCGACGAGATCCACGCGCCGCTGACCTACCCCGGGCACGAGCACGTGCCCTACGCCGCGCTCTCGCCGACGGCGGCCGGGCACGCCGTCACCGGAACGTCGGCGTCCAAAGCCTGGAACCTGCCCGGGCTGGCCTGCGGGCAGCTGATCCTCTCCAACGACGCCGACCGGGCGGCGTTCGCGGCCCTCCCGACGGCGGCGACGCACGGCACGTCGCCACTGGGCGCGTTGGCGGCGGCCGCGGCGTACGCGCACGGCGGCCCGTGGCTCGACGGGGTGCTGGCGTACCTCGACGGCAACCGGCAGGCCCTCGCGCAACTGCTCGCCGAGCACCTGCCGGACGCGCGCTTCGACCTCCCCGAGGGCACCTACCTGGCCTGGCTCGACCTGCGCGCCCTCGGGCTCGGCGACCACCCGGCGGGGGTGCTGCAGGAACGCACCGGCGTCGCGCTGGTCGACGGCCCGCTGTGCGGCGCCCCCGGCCGCGGCCACGCCCGGCTGAACTTCGCCACCCCGCGCCCGATCCTGGCGGAGATGGTGCGCCGCCTGGGCGACGCGGTCAGACCACGGCCTCCATCGGCCCGCTGAGGATGTCGACGCCCGCGCCTGCGAAGTTGGGCAGGTCGGCCATCGCCGCCTCGCCCTCGGGCGTGGCGAACGCGGCCTGGAGGTCCTCCGCGGAGTCCCAGATGAGGGTGGCGATGAGGTGGTAGCTCGGCGTGGCGCCGTCCGGGCCGGGCGCGGGCCAACTCATCGTGAACTTGCGTAGGCCGGGCAGCTTGGTCGCCAGTACTGCGTGTACTTCGCGGTAGTACTTGTCGAACGCCGCCGCGTCCTCGGGGTGGTTGTAGAGCGCCGTGAGCTGGAACACGTATGACCTCCGGATCCGGCGGGCTCCGCTGCCCGCCCGCCACCCACCTTGCTCGATCGGCTGAACGGACGGCACCGGTCGTCCCACGATGTGGACCCCGGTTCGACACCGCGGGACGGCCCGTGCCATGCTCCGCCCCGTGTCCCGATCCTTCGTGATCATTATCGAGCAGCGCGTCGGCTAACCGCACCACGGCCGACGCGCAGACCTCTCGCATCCGCGAGGGGTCTTTTTGTTTCTCCCGGAAAGAGTTCCGATGTCCCGCACCGAGCCCGCCGCGACCCCCCTCGGCGACGCCTTCCACGTCTTCGACACGACGCTGCGCGACGGCGCCCAGCGCGAGGGGATCTCGTACTCGGTGGCCGACAAGCTCGCCGTCGCCCGGCACCTCGACGCGCTGGGCGTGAGCTTCATCGAGGGCGGCTGGCCGGGCGCCCTGCCCAAGG
>Ga0207675_100006594_pt1 | contig 10982 bp, 11 predicted proteins | sample KBSSwiS42_FD_184305 | JGI IMG/M metagenome (GOLD analysis project Ga0207675, IMG submission 184305) | Switchgrass rhizosphere microbial communities from Kellogg Biological Station, Michigan, USA - KBS Switchgrass S4-2 (SPAdes) (version 2) | ecosystem: Host-associated > Plants > Roots >...
CCTGACGAGCGTGCGGATCGCATCCGCATCGATGCCGGAGCCGGGATGGTTCGGCACTTCCACCACTTTCAGGCGCAGGTATTCGATGACCTGCAGCAGGCCGAAATAGGTGGGCGATTCGACCAGCACCGTGTCGCCGGGCTGACACAGCGTTTGCAATGTCAACGTGATGGCATCCATGGTGCCGCTGGTGATGACCACATGGTTCGGATCCGTCGGCGCGCCGGCGCTGGCCATGCGCTTGGCGACTTGACGGCGCAGTTCGGCATCGCCCGGCGGAGTGATGAGTTCGCAGGCGTGCAACGGACGGTCGCGCAGCACTTCGCGAATCAGGTTGTTGAGACGGCGGTTCGGATAGAACGTCGGCGACGCGAACGCTCCGTTCAACGGCACGATGTCGTTGCGCGACAGGGCTTCGCGGCAGGTATCGAGCACTTCGGTCGCAACCGAGACCGGGCGTCGCGATCGCGTGATCTTCGGCCGCGGCTGCGGCGCCAGCGCTCTTTCGGCCCGCTTGACGTAGAACCCGGACTGCGGCCGTGCTTCGATCAGGCCGAGGTTCTCGAGGTGCACGTACGCTTGCACGACAGTGGAGACACTCACTCGAGCGGTACGGCTCATCGAGCGCACCGAAGGAATCCGATCGTCGGCCCGCAGGGCGCCGGTGGCAATCTGGGATTCCACCAGTTTCGCAACGCGTTCGTAGAGAAGGGTTTGCTGGGCTGCCATGGCAATCTTCAGTCGATGAGTCAGTCGGGGCGCGACATCAGTCGGTGCAAGACCGGGCCGGTGCGAAGCTACGCAGGTACGGGCTGTGCGCTGTACTGGTTGACTGCCAGTCTACCTGAATCTGTACTGCCCGCCACCTCGACTGGCACACTGTCATCATGAGCACTCAAGCGTCCAATTCGCCGCTGTCGTTCCGCATACTGCTGGGGTTCGCCGCCATCTACGTGATCTGGGGCACGACCTACCTGGGGATCGCGTTCGCGATCCAGACCATTCCGCCGTTCATCAGCGGCGCCGTGCGTTTCCTGCTGGCGGGAGCGGCGATGTATGCGTGGTTGCGGGTCAAGAGCGATAACAAGAGCGACAAGGTCTTCGCCGGGGTGCATCTGCCAACTGCCGCCCTGGTCGGCGTGCTGCTCTCGGGTATTGGCAACGGCTTCGTGATCTGGGCGCAGCAGGGGATTCCGTCCGGCGTCGCCGCCCTCATCGTCTGCTCGATGCCCGTGCTCGTACTGGTGCTCGACTGGATCCTGTTTACGCGCCGCGCGCCGAGTCCGCAGGGGCTGGTGGGTGTTGCGATTGCCTTGGCAGGTGTCGTCACCATCGTTGCTCATACGCACGAACTGTCCGGTACGGCGCAGCCGCTGTACCTGGTTTCCATGCTCGCCGCGACAGTGGGCTGGAGTTTTGGAACGCTGTTGCAGAAACGGTCGGCCAATTCGCAGACCGTGCTGAGTTTCACTTGCGCGCAGATGCTGATCGGAGGCGTGTTCCAAACCATCATGGCGACCGTCGACGGCGAATGGGCCCGCTTCGATCCCGCGGGCATATCGATCGTGTCGCTGCTGGCCGTTGCCTACCTGATCGTGTTCGGCAGCATCATTGCGCTGAATGTTTACCTGTGGCTGCTGACGCGAGTCTCGGCGCAGAAAGTGACGACGTACGCGCTCGTGAATCCGGTCGTGGCGATGTTGTTGGGTTCGATATTCCTCAACGAGAAAATCACGATGCTCGCCGTGATCGCCGCCATGCTGGTGTTGGCGGGTGTCGCGCTGGTGTTGTTCCAGGATCTGAATCCGTTGCGCCTGTTGCGCGATCGTCGGGCGCGTGCGGCTCGAATCTCGAGCCATTGATCAGGCCACGACGGCGCGGCGATTCTCCCGATAGATCACATACAAGCCGCTGCCTACGACGATGGCTGCGCCGGTGAGCATCCGCTCCTGGGGCAGTACGTGCCAGACGAACCAATCCAGCGCGAGACCCCAGACCAGCGCCGTATATTCGAACGGGGCGATGACGCCGGCGGGACAGTTGCGGAATGCATCGGTGAGCAGGATCTGTCCCGCCGTGCCTGTCACCGCAATCAGGACGATGATGGGCCAATGCTGCGGCTGAAACGGAATCCAGTCGCGCACCGACATCAGCGCCATCACCACGGTAAGAATCAGCAGCGTCCAGAAAACGGTGGCGGATGCGCTATCGGTCCGCGATGCCACGCGAATCAGGATGGCGCCCAGGGCATAGGTGAATGCTGAAAGCAGGGCTGCCATGGCGCCGAGCGTCAGCAGGCTCGTACCGGTCGGGCGCAACATGACCAATGCGCCGAGCATCCCTACGCCGATCGCGATCCAACGCCGCCAGCCTACTTGTTCGCGCAGCAGTGGTACGGACAGTGCCGTCACGAGCAGCGGAGCAGCCAGGAATATCGAGTACGCCTCGGCCATCGACAGCACGCGCACCGCGTAGACGAACGCATACATCGTGACGACTGTCATCAGGCCTCGCAACACGTGCAGCCAGGGCCTGGCCGGAATAAGCAATCTCCATTCACGTCGCACCGCCGTGATTGCCAATACCAACGGCAACGCCGCGGCTCCGCGAAAGAAGCCCACCTGTTCCACCGAGTAGGTCGACGTGAGTTGCTTGAGACTGGCATCCATGAGCGAGAAGCAGAAGACTGCGGCGATCATCGAGGCGATGCCGCGACTCTTGTTTACAGCGGCAAATGGGGTCGCGATGTCAGGCATCCGTGCAGTGTGCAGGGACGAGATGTCGATTGCCAGTTCGTGGCGCGGAACTGGTGCATGAACTGGCGAATTGCAATTGCATCGTCACGGCAAGGCAAGGGGCAATGCGCATGGCTGGATTGAACGCCGATCGAATCGTCGAATTCAAATCGCGGCTGCGCGAACGAGCCGTGCAGCTGCGTGGGGAAATCAAAGGTACGTTGGAACGCTCGGCGGAGGAGTCGCACGTGCAGATCGCCGCACAGGTACGCGACCTGGAAGACGATTCATTCTCCAACCTGATCGTCGACGTGAACCTGTCCGAGATCGATCGCGACGCCGACGAACTGCAGCGTATCGATGGCGCCTTGCGTCGGCTGCTCGATGGACGCTTCGGCACCTGCGAGGACTGCGACCTGCAGATTCCAATGCAGCGGCTCGAAGCGGAGCCGACGGCCATCCGCTGCATTCAATGCCAGGAGCGATTCGAGAAATTGCACGCCGTGGGCAACACGCCGAGTTTCTGAGAGCCTCGTGCGATTTAGCTTCACGGCGTTTCGCAATGCGGACCTGAATACCTCATTGCGAGGTTCGGCAGGTCGACAGCATGCGCCAGGTATTCATTTGCGACGCCATCCGTACTCCGTTTGCACGCTACGGCGGCGCGCTGGCGCAGGTGCGAACCGACGATCTCGCTGTAGTGCCATTGCGGGCGCTCCACGACGGCGATCAATCAGCTGGAACGCGTCAAGGGTCGCTATGCGCTGTGCACGATGTGCATCGGTGTCGGCCAGGGCATCGCGATGGTGATCGAGCGGGTTTGACCAGGTGCCGGCCCGGATCCTCTCCTAACCCCTGCAGCTTGCTTTGCAGTCTCGCAATTCGTCGCGGCAATAGGTTTGTGCGTCTCGCTCGTTGAGAAAGCAATCGTAGCGTTGGGCGGCGATGTTGTCCTGGATGGTGTCGACGCACAGGCCGTGGCGGCGGCTGAAGCGGCTGCGGCAATCTTTCGCGAACGGATCGCGAGCGCAGTGGTCGTTCCCGAAGTATCCGCAGAAGTACGCTGAATAGTCGCGGCGCATCAGCATCGGATCGCGGCCGCTGTTGGCTGCCTTCTTCGAGCAGCTCGCGCGTGCCCGGCGCACCTGCGAGCTGCATTCCGATTCGGACTTTTCACAGCGCATCACGCAAGCATTGGGGACCGGCGCGGGAGCCGCCGCCGGTTCGGACTCGCTCTTTTTCATGGGTGCAGGACTATCGGCGGCGGTGGCGGCAGCCATTGCAAGGCAAGCCGCGAGGACCAGGGAGAGTCGGAACAGCATGCGAGGACCTGCGTAATAATTGTAGGGATTTCGAGCGGCGTGACTCTGGCAATTCCGGCCGTGCGCGTCAATTTCCCGGAAGTGATGGATGTCCGCAACACAGCACGGTGCCGGCGCAACATGCGCTATCGAGAATGCTGTAGCCGCCGCTGTGCAATGCGGTGGGCCGGGGCTAAAAATTCCAGACCGATCAAGGCACTAATCGCCATTCGGCCGGCGGCTGGAACGAACGATATTCCGCCCGTGTCTTAATTCCCGCGCGGCGACTTCGCGGGTTACACTTGATCGCCGCCTCCACGTTTGCCGCACGCCAGGTCCACTAATGAGTCAGCATTCCGAAGACCGTCTGCTCTCACCATTTGAGGAGCCCGCGCCGTCGGCGCGCATTCTCCAGTTCGAACGGCCCCAGTCGGATGCGCAGAGAGCCGTTCAGCTGCGCGCCCAGCAGGAAATCGATCTCAAGCGCAGCAGGGAAGAGAGCCGCAAGGCGCCGGTGGGCCGGTGGGTCATCGGGTTCACCGTCGCGATGGTGCCGGTCATGATCCTGCTCGGCAGCGTCGATGGATTCCTGCGTGTGTTTCATCGCATCAACGCGATGTACGAATCCATGCCGGAGCCACCAGCCCCCGCCGTGCAGGAACCGTTGCAGACGGAAGCTGGCGTAGTGATGCTGCGACCGATCGACACTGTGCCGCCCGCTCCCGCGCCGGCACAGAAGCCGTAGTCTGGCGTCAGGCGATCGCCGACCAGTGATCGTCCCACCGGATGGGTGCCTGGCCTCTCAGCCGCAACGGCTGAGAGTGCCGCTCGCGAGCAAATACCGCGCTGTCGCCGTCGCGTTGTGAAACAGCGATCTGACCATCCTGCAAGGTAGTGAGGCCGTAAGGCTCCGTTTGCGGAACGAACCCCAGGTACTGCGCGTCGCGCAGCGACCAGCAGGCAACACCGTTGCCATACGGACAAGCCGCGGCGATCAAATCTTCCGACGCACTCAAAGACACACTCGCGACATAGGCGCGAAACCGCATGCGTTCGGCGCTCGGTGCATCGAGTAGGACGAGCCCCGATCCCGGACGATAAATCGCGACGACCGAGGGGGCCTGCGCGGGATCGCCTTCATATTGCAGGCCGGCCACGGCGGCACCCTCCGCGTCTACCGACAGATGCCTGATGCTCAACAAGTGATCCGGTAGCCGCCATTGCTCCAGGCATTCGCCGCTGCCTGCGTCGATCACGCACAGCGATGGATCCATGGTTGGAATGTTGAGCTTGCGCCGGAAGCTCTGGGGATGAGTCATGATGCCGCCGTTGGCGACCAGCAAGCGCCGTCGATCCGGTACCCAGGCCAGTTCGTGCGGATCGATGCCATGAGTGTCGATCTCGCGAACGATCTTCCAGGTCCTCGTGTCGCGCACGGCAATGACGCCGCGAGCATTCGCATAATCATGTTCAGGCGTGAACAGGAAATCGCCAGCGCTTGAAAACGTCCCGTGTCCGGCAAGATGCCTGCCGGCAGGAGTCTCGAACACAGTTCGCACTTGCAAGGTCGAGCGCTGCAATTCGAATGCGGTCGTTCCCGGCCGCCTCGCGAAGAACAGGACGCGATCTGGATCTGCAGGATGAATGGCGTTGCCGTGCGCACGTACGGGAACGCGAGCGCCAAAAACTTTGCCGCTCTCGAGATGCGCGCCGCCGATGGACTGATCGCCTCTCGCATCCTCGAATGCAGAGAACAATGTGCCTCTCCGGCTCGAGCCACGCCATGCCAATGCGCCGCCAATCACTCCCCCGGCAACGGCAAGGCCTGCGACCGTACCGATGAACCTGCGTCTGTCGATGGTCATAGCGACTCCAGGAATTGCAGCAGGGCCTGCCGATCTTCCTTGGATAGTTTGCGATAGGTTTCCTGAGCGCGTTGCGCTTCGCCGCCATGCCAGAGAAGGGCTTCGTTGAGGTCGCGGGCTCGTCCGTCATGCAGGAAGCGCGTGTGGTCGTTCACTGTCTTCTGCAAGCCGATGCCCCACAATGGCGGCGTCCGCCACTCGGACGCGGTAGCTTCGAAGTCGGCGCGTCCATCGCTCAGGGTCGGTCCCATGTCGTGCAGCAGCAGGTCGGTGAACGGATGGATGCGCTGTCGACTCAGCCACGGTGCGTCTTTCACGTCGCCGGTGACGAATGTGGGGCGGTGACAAACCGCACATTGCGCCTGGACGAAGAGTTCCGCGCCACGCCGCGTGCCAGCAGCATCGAGGTTGCGCCTCATCGGAACCGCCAGCGTCCGCTGGTAGCTCACGATGTGCTGGAATATCGCATCGCTGATCTCGGGTGAACCGCCCGTCGGCGCCTTCCGGCACTCGGTCTGCACTTCGGTGCAATTCTGATCTGGCCGCAACGAAGTCGACATGCCGATCTCGGCAGAGAATGCCGCTGCCGTCTGGTGCGCGATGTCGGGTTGATTGGATTTCCAACCGAAGCGGCCGATGACTGTCTTCTTCAGCAGATGGTTCCACACATGATTGGGGCGGCCGGAAATGCCGTCGCCGTCGAGGTCGTCAGGATCGTCGCGTTCGAGGATCTGCGCTTCCGGCACGGCTTCGAGCAGCCCTGAGCCGATCACGGCAGGTGCGACTCGCGGTGAGAACGATGTGTCGTCGGCGAGTTCGCCGTACGCCAGTTCGGTGAAGCGATACTCGGGCTGCAGCAGGACATACTGCGCGCCGTCCGCAAACTTGCCGCGAATTTCCCGGTGACCGATCTCGATGCTGCCTTCGGGCGCGATGGTGCCGATGGCGAAAGGATTCAGGTTCGCTCCATAGCGCGGGTCGGCGCTGGGCTCGTTGTTGTGTCCCGGGGTCGGCGTGGCGAATTGAATCACCAGCGAGACGGGACGCTCGCCGGGCTTCTCGGGAGGCCGGCCACGGCCGTCGTTGTTATGGCAGGCATCGCAGCTGCGGGCATTGAACAACGGCCCCAGTCCGTCGCGTGCGCCTGCAGATGCAGGGGCTACGACCCAGGGACTGTTGAAGAATGCATTGCCAATGAAAAACTCGGCACGGCTTTGAGTGTCGAGGTTCGCTGCCGGCTGCGAGAACGCCTTGCGATTGCTGGCATGAACGCTGGTGCCGCCACCGGATTTCGCTTCGAGCAATTCGGTGGTGTCGGGTGGACGCACGCATCCGCCGAGCCATAGCATCACGGCAATCGTGGCGGTTGTCGTCGCAGGCCGGCGCAACGCGAGACCCAGCGGTTGGTTGTCAATCACCGCTGCTCTCGATCGGCGACAGGAAAATCTTCAATGCAGTGGCGACGCGAGTGAATGACTGTGCTTCGGCACGCAGGGCATCGATCGCTGCCTGCACGCGTGCGCGACCTTCGGCATTGTCAGGCTGAATCTCGCGATCGAACGGATCGTGTAATGCCTGCAACGCCTCGCGTGTCCGGTCCATGCGCGCCACCATTTCCTCCGCGACACGTGGATCCGCCTTTTTTACGAGGTCGGCGAGGCTCGGGCCGCTGACGGTAGCGCCGTTCAATTGCCGGTACCGCGCGAAATAGACATTCTCGATACCGGCAGCGTTGTTGCGGAGGTCGGAGCTGGTGGTATCGCTGAAGCACGACTGTTCTTCTTCCTGGTCGCCTGACAGCAATGGCACGTCCATGCGTTCACCGGCCATTTCCACTTCGGCGAGCGTGACCATGCCGGTGATCATGCGTTTGAGCCCGGTGTAGACGTCGCCGGAAACCAGCTTGCTACGATAGTTTTGAGCGCCATCCGCAGGCCTGCGCCATTGGACCGTGACGGATTCCATGTCGCGCAGTAACAGTGTCGATGCGGCTTTCAGATACCGACCGCGGCGTGCAGTGACGCTCGTGGTCGAGCCATCGGTGACGACGTAGTCCGTGAAAGGCCGGTGGCCCGCGGACTCGGGCGGATCGTTCAGGTCCTGGCCCCACAGCAGGAATTCGATCGCGTGATAGCCGCTGGCGATGTTCTTCTCGCCGCCGGCCTCATTCTGTTTCGCGATGAGGTCCGGCGTGATGTCAGGAAACGCCGTCGCGTTGCCGACGATGTCGAGACCCGGCGCCGCGTTGTAACCGGTCGTCACCGCGTCGATATGGTTTTCGTCCATGGGCCAGCCATTGACCTCGCTTTCCGGTCCGCCTTCACCGTCGATGGGACCGGCGTAGAAGCGGAAGGCTTCGGAGTGGCTGTAGGCAATGCGGGCCGCCTTCCACCGTTCGCGGGCAGCGGTCAGGGTCGCTTCACTCGGCTGTGCAATGAGCGCGTCGATGGCTTTGTCGAGTTCGCGAGCGGTGCTCAGTACATCTTCATAAGTGGCCAGCACCAGGTCGGCGTAAAGCGCCACCACCGGGCGCCGCGGGTCGTCAGGCGGTTGCCGTGAACACGCAGCAGGGAGGAGCAGCAAGGCAGCACTCAGCAGCAGCGCTGGGCGGAAGGGTCGAAGCGCCATTAAACGTGGGACTCATGCAGCGCGGTGCAGCCGCGAAGGGACTGGTCAGGCGCGCATTCTATTCGTAGTCGAGAATGACTCGCAATTGCGAGCCAACAATGAGTCGGGCGGCGCCAAGCTCATCCCGTGCAGGGCGGCGCAATCGGCCGGGTAGGTGGGTAGGGCAATGAATCGGCTAACTCCTGGCGCCGCTGCAGGATTTCGCGCAGTAGCGCGTCGCTCACTCCGAGCTTTTTCGCGGCCTTCTTGACCGGCAGTCCTTCGCAAACGATGAGGCTTACTGCGGACCAGTAGATAGCTGCTTCCTCGTGATCGTCATGGCTTTTCATGTTGGCGCAGCTGCATACACTCAACTGTATGCAACGCTCGAAAGCTTGAGATCGCGCAAGCATAAAAGAAAGCGACACAAGTACCTACGGCTGGCGCTGACGCCAGCCGGCGACGTTCGCCGGGGGCGGAAAGGTAAGAACGGGTTCGCCTAGGCGAACCCGTTCTTACCTCGGGTCGATTACTTCGCCTGGGCCAGCCGCAGGCCGACGAACTGCCAGTTGGCAATGTTGTCGATCACTGCCTTCACGAAGCCCGCGCGGTTCTGCTGGTGGTCGAGGTAGTACGCATGCTCCCAGACGTCGCAGGTCCACAGCGCATGGATACCCGCGGTCATCGGGCAATCCGCATTGGACGTGGTGGCGATCTCGAACTTGCCATTCTTCAGGACCAGCCAGGCCCAGCCGCTGCCGAACTGATTGATGGCGGCATCGACGAACTTGTCGCGGAAGTTCTCGAACGAGTCGAACGAACTCTTGAGATGGTTGAGGATGTTTTCCGGGGGCGTCTGGCCGCCGTTCGGCGCCAGCGAGTCCCAGAAGAAATCGTGATTCCACACCTGGGCGGCGTTGTTGAAAATCTTCTTGTCCTTGCCTTCGCCCTTGGCCGTCGCCTTGATGATCGACTCGAGGTCCTTGCCCTCGTAGCTGGTGCCGGCGATCAGCTCGTTGAGCTTGTTCACGTAGGTCGCGTGGTGCTTGCCATAGTGATGATCGATGGTCCGTGCCGAGATGGTCGGTTCCAGCGAATTCTTGGCGTACGGCAGGGGCTTGAGAGTGAAGGGCATAGCGGCGGCTCCAATACGAACAGAAACGGGGGGAGTATCGCCAACGTATCAGAAAATGAGTTGTTCCGCTTGTCCCAGCGCGCGGCGAACGACTACTACCAGGTGCCCGGTGCCGCTATGTCGGTCATCCGTCGCGTCACCGTCCGGCGCACGAAATCCGGAGAGCCGTAGTTTCCGGTAGTCGCGGTGGAAGTGACTTCATATACGTGCTGCGTCCCGCTGACGATGGGAGTGCAGCTGACATTGACAGTGAAACCGCTCATTCCCGGCGGCGTCATCGGCAGCACCGCGCTGCAGCCGGTCACTGCCGCAAGTCCCGGATTGTTCGCGGCCTGCGTAGCCCAGAACTCCAATCCGGCATTGGCCGCGGCCAGCGTCCGGTATTGCAGTAACTGCAGGTCGCTCGTCTGTTGTTGGCCCATGCCGATATTCACGGCGAATGCTCCCAGCGCGGCGAGTACTACAACGAGGAAGAGCGCGGCAATCAACGCCGCGCCCCGCTGCCTCAGCGAGCTCGATGCCTGAGCGATCATAGGTTGTCTACCGAAAACTGCTCGAGCAAGCGAATGGATTCGTTGCCGTCGGCGGTGGACCGATCGACCGTGATGGCGGCAACCAGCGTATCCGGACATACGTCCGTAGTGTTGAGGCCACGGCATGTAAGCCGGCACGCGGCGACATTGTCCGCGAGCGTGGTATCGGTGGCGCCGGCTGCGCTGAACCTGCTATCGATCTCAGAGGTTGGAATGCTCGCACCGATCGGATAGCGGTCGAAGCGTCGCAGGGTGCGAGCTGCCGTATTACAGATATACGTCACCGGCCACGAGACCACGAAGAGTCGATTGCGTGCGTCGGGAGCGGGAAAACGAAAAGCAGTATTGATGGTGACGCGATCTTCGAGCGTTACTGCGTTCGGGGTGATGGTCGTCGCGGCAATCGGCACGATCACGCCATTGGCAACGACTTGATAGGCATCGCGGCCGGCGTGGCCGGTGCCCAGGTTGCCGACGACCAGGTACTGTCCGTTGACCGCGGGGGCCGTTCTCCCAAACAAAGAGAACTGGTTGTCGGTCGCGGGAAATTCCATTTCACGGGCCGTGGCGCCGCCCAGTTCCCCTGCGGATCGATAGAACGACACTGCTTCCACGCGCAACATTTCGACGATGGTACGAGTGCCGCTCGTGCTGATACGCACGCTGTTGGGCAACGCGGAACGTAGATCTTCTTCCAGGCTGCGTGAAATCAGCTCCAGCGATGTCGGCGACGCGCGAGTTCCCGGCGAGGCCGCCTCGGGAATATGGGCCTTCGCTTCGACGAAGATCGCCACACCCTCAGTGGT
>Ga0207675_100006595_pt1 | contig 10982 bp, 7 predicted proteins | sample KBSSwiS42_FD_184305 | JGI IMG/M metagenome (GOLD analysis project Ga0207675, IMG submission 184305) | Switchgrass rhizosphere microbial communities from Kellogg Biological Station, Michigan, USA - KBS Switchgrass S4-2 (SPAdes) (version 2) | ecosystem: Host-associated > Plants > Roots >...
GAACATAAAAAGCTTGAGGTCGGAAATGGATCAGGTAAGTCTCTTGGCTCCCATTTGTTAACAAGCCCGTCAAAAATTTCAAACAAATATTTCGGTTTATTTTTACCCGAATAAACAACAACTGTATCGCTATTGGGTTTCTTTTCTACTTTATACCCAAGATCTAAACCATATTTATCCCATCTATTAACTGTTTCACTATGAGCAACAAAGTTTAATTTATTTGATTTCAAAAATAGAAAGTCACAATCTGCAGGAATTAATTCTTGGTTACAAACCTTTACATTTTGCAATCCGATCAAAAACATTTCTCTCTCAAACATATGATAATTGGATTTGTCGCTGACCACTCCACTAAACCCAACGCTATATAATTTTTTCTTCCATTCAGCTATCACATTTTTATCCGGAGTATGTTTAGTCGATTGACTTAGAAATCCGATCAGTAATAAAGAGAAAATGAATAAAATAACGCCACCTGTAATGACCCATTTTATTTTTGGAAAGAAAATTGTGCTCATTTTGTCACTTCACTTTCTTAAAATCCGCAAAGAATTTATTCATATCATCCGTAGTCAATACAGAACCAGAGTGAACGACGATCCTATATCTGAAAGTAGTTGATTGTCCCGGTTGTAAAGTAAAATTCAATTCTTCTTTTCCATTACTGAATACTTTTCTGCCCAATGGATTCACAGAAAACAAACCATAGCCTCTCGCATGCCAGTAAGCGGGATAACCAACATTGGAAGGATGATCGAACATCCCGATCGTAATATCCTTTCCATCTTTCTTACCTGTCAGCATCACCCAATCACCTTGCGTACTCCAAACTGAATCACCCCTTTTTCCGTTGCTGCTATAATACATACCAGTTACATCAGAGCCAGATGGCGCCACTTCAGTCACATTCCCGGCATTGTCTACAAAGCTGGTCTTGTCTTTTGATGGCAGCTCCAGTTCTCTTGCCACACGTATTGCAAACATTCCATCTTTTACATCTTTAAAAACAACTGTAGTGTCAGTTGCAGTTAACATCGTAATGCGATCAATAATAAAATCATTTCCTTTTACAGAAAAATTGAAAGTTGTTTTTTCGTTGAGCAAGACTTTTTTATCAGGTCTTATCCATTTTGCGGTAGCATAAAGTGATGCTGTATTTCCATATGCTTTATCCCCTTTCACCTTTTCATGCACGATCGTTCCATAATGATCTCTTTTATCAGGAGCAATTGCAGTTGAATTATTCCAGAAATCAAGACCATTTACTGATTCATAATTCAACCAGATACCTGTATGATGCGGATGATCTGTTCTCTCACCCGGTATCATTTTGAATGGATAGCTTCTTGTCACAGTAATACCATCAACAGTATTTACAGGAAATAGAACGGGTTTGCGACTTGAATCATAAAAACAATAAGCCGTCATCAGCTTACCATTATACAAAATATCCAACTGCTTTGCATCTTTTCTTTCTACAAATGAAAATCCTTTTGTTTGTTGTGCACCAACAGACATACTTATAATTAAAAAACAAAAAACAATATTCAGTTTACACATTGAATCCATATTTAAAAGCTTTACCATTAGCCATTACTTCCTGTGTCTTTTCATCAAATGTTACTTTAGCACCTGTGTGTGCTGCAGCATTTGTCATAATTGTTGCGATCGAATGACTATATCCTGCTTCAACAGGAGCATTTGGTGTTTTACGACTTCTCACACATTCCATCCAGTTGCGAACATGATTTGACGTCAACTTATCACCACCTGTATTTGCAGAAGCAATAACCGGTTCTGCTTCGGATAAACTTTGCTCCGGTAATAAGAACGGTTGCATCTTCATTTCATCTGCAAATCTTTTTGTCAAACCACCAACAGGAGAAACTTTATTAGTGTTCAGATTCAATTCACCACCATTTGAATAATATATCTCAGCTGGTTTTTCATCACCATTATGCATACGTGATGCAAACGTAACCTGGAAACCAGTTGAAGGATCAGTCTCCGGGCCATAATCAAACACTGCAGTGATCGTATCCCAATTCTTTCTTCCGTCTTTCCACATATAAATACCACCATTCGCAACTACAGATCTTGGATGACTATAACCACTGAACCAATGCACCGTATCGATCTGGTGACTCATCCATTGCCCCGGCAAACCCGATGAATAAGGCCAGAACAAACGAAACTCTAAATATTTTCTTGGATCAAAAGTGTCTTTCGGTCTATTCATCAAAAATCTCTTCCAATCAGTATCCTCTTCTTTTATCTGGCTAAGCAATGCAGGTCTGCGCCAGCGACCCGGTTGATTCACATTCCATGTCAACTCAACCATAGTTATTGCACCAAATTTTCCTGACTTTATAAAATCCTCAGCCGCATGATAATTCGAACCACTTCTTCTTTGCGAACCAATTTGTATGATCCTATCTGTTGCTTTGATCGCTTTCAATGCAGCACGGTTATCTTCCATCGTTTCTGCAAATGGTTTTTCTACATACGCATCACAACCAGCTTTCACTGCTTCTATCGCATGCAATGCATGTTGAAAATCGGCCGTGCCAATAAATACAGCATCCACTAATTTTTTATCATACATCTCTTCATTGTTGCGACAAGCCGTCACGTCATGACCCATCTTTTCTTTCCACATCGCCGAACCTTCTTCTCTTCTTTTCTTCCAGATATCAGATACAGCAACGAAATCAAAATTCAATTCCTTGTAATGATTCATAAAGCAAGGCAGGTGCGACGAACGATGACGATCCGAGAAGCCAACAACACCAACTCTTACACGATCGTTGGCGCCAAGAATGTTCCCATAACTTTTAGCGCTGAATGCATTTGCACCAAAATAAAGTCCAGCACTTGTAAGCGCTGATTTTTTGATAAAATCTCTTCTTGACTGTGACATAGTTTGTGTTTTGATATGATAAATATTTTTATGACTAAGTTGTGTTGCTACTATCATCGTCTGTTGCGTCGCACTCTTGTACTTTCGATTCGCTATTCAGCTAATGAGTGATGAGTGATCAATGATGAGTTAAACCTACTCATTACTCATCATTCATTACTCATTGTTCACCACCTCAATCCCTTTATCTTAATGCTCCTGAACGCCACCGCATTTCCATGATCCTGCAAAAGAATATGCCCTTTTGGCGCTTCACCGAAGTTTTTCCAGACAACATATTTACTGATCGCCACAAGATCTTTAAACTCTTTTGAACCCCGAATATACTCAAGCACTTTCACTCCATTTAAATAATGTTCTACTTTATCATTTGGGTAAACAATGATCCTTCCAATATTCCATTCACCGATGGCCTTCAAAAATCTTTTTTGCTTCTCTGCCTTGATCATATCATATAAAGAGGCCAATGTTCTGTTTCCATTGCGTCCCAGCTTTGCATCAGGATGTAAAGTATCATCAAGCACCTGGTATTCTAATCCAATAGCAGAGCCTGTACTTGCTTCGGCAAGAGTTACAAAATATTTTACGCCGCTGTTTGCGCCGGGAGTCAATTTAAATTCAAATGAAAGATCAAAAGCTGCATATTCATCATTCGTTACAATATCGCCACCATTTTGTGATTCAGCGCCGCCTGAGGGAAGAACACTTAGCATTCCATTTTGAATTGTCCATCCTTTTGCCGGAAAATCAGTTGACTTTGCACTTCTCCAGCCTTTATTTGTTTTTCCATCAAATAATAATTTCCAGCCATCTTTCTTTTCATAAGCATTTAAACTATTCGGTACCAAATTAAGAACATACACATTTGGAGGAAATGGAGTTGGCTTCAGGTCAGTTGTTTTAATATGAATGTTTTTAAAACAAACTTTCTTTCCTTCATGATCTTTTGAGTTGATTGCATGCACTTGCAAACCAAGAAAACCTTTTGCATCTAATGTATCAACAACATAAGCTGTCGCAATTCCATTCACCCATGTTTTCATTTCATTACCGATACATTCTACACGATAATGATTGTATTCGCCTCTCTTGTACGCATTCATTGCCTGTGCATTCATTTGCATCGGATATAGCCAGTCTCTCCTGCCTTCATCATATATTCCTCCCGACCAACGACGGATCGTAGGATCAACTTCGCATTGACGCCCAAATACTTTTCCTTCTCCATTAAATGCATTTGCATCATAATGGCTTCTTGTTTGAATACCGCCATTGCCTTCTTCATCTTCCACCCACACATCAGCTTCCAAAATAAAATCACCATACTCCTTTTCTGTACACAAAAAACTATTTCTCGAACCCATTACTGTTTTTCCAACAATAACACCATTTTCAACTGTGTATTCGGCTTTTCCTGCAAGGCGTTTCCAACCAGTAAGATCCTTACCATTAAAAAGATTTTGCCAGCCTTTATCTTGTTGAGCAAATAGAATAGAGCTAAAGAGAGTTACGATGAATAACAAGCAATATTGTCGCATAGTTTCGTGAGTTACTCCAAATGTAAGGATGATAAAGGTAAACGATAGTTCGGATTACGATAACGTTTGCGTAAATCAGGATAATTGTTATTAACCCGATCGGTTTAATAAATAAAAAAGCCCTCGATCGAAATCGGGGGCTTTCTAATCAAAAACCATTAACCATTAAACCTTATCCTATGAAAATTCGAGATGAATATACAATGCGGTTATTTAAAAATGAAAAATATTTGCTGCCGATCAATTCTTTTACTCATCCAAAAAGTCTAATAAGTATCTTTAATCAATAATTTTTTATGAAACCAACCATCATAATAGAGTATTGTCCCAAATGTCATTGGCTGCTGCGTGCAGCATATATGGCACAGGAATTTCTTACCACGTTTGAGGATGACCTCAAAGCTGTCTCACTGCAACCCAGCGAAATAAATGGCAGTTTTCATATTAGTATTGATGGTAAAAAAATATTTGACCGGAAAGAGTATGGCGGTTTTCCCGAGATCAAAGAATTGAAACAATTGGTTCGTGACATTGTTGTCCCGGGAAAAAATTTGGGACACACTGATACAAAAACTCATCATAATTAATCTTTGCTTAAAATGTTGGGCGTTGTTTTGTGTGGCGGTCAAAGTTCGAGAATGGGAAGTGATAAGGGACTTCTGAAATACGAATCAAAAACATGGGCAGAGATCGCAGTAGATAAACTTCAGCAACTTGAACTACCGGTTGTCATCTCTATAAACTCTCACCAGTTTAAAGGATATTCGGAAATATTTTCTTCCCCATTATTAATTGAAGATGATAAGTCTCTTGATATTCAGGGCCCGCTTACTGCATTGCTTGGTGTTCATCAAAAATTTCCTTTAGAAGATCTGATGGTCCTTGCTTGTGATATGCTCCATATGGAAATTACCCTATTAAAAGAACTTTTATCACAATATAAGCAACACTCAAGCTTTGATGCTTTCATTTATACTAATAATGAAGAGCCAGAACCGCTTTGCGGAATTTATAAAGCAAATGCCCTGAATAAAATATTCCGGCTATACCAGGCAAACCAGTTAACAAAACATAGCATGAAGTATGCATTGGAGCAGATCAATGTTTATACCATTCCGCTTACCATTGACAAGAAGAAATTCTTCAAGAATTTTAATACATCAGAAGAATTAAAAAGCTTATAGCCCGATCGTTTCTTTTTTTACCGGTACAAAATCTCCTTTTGGTGAATCACACAAGCTGCATGAATAAGTTGCCGGCAGATCATGGAACGATGTCCCCGGATCTATACCATTTTCGGGATCTCCCAATCTTTCATCATAAACAGTCAAACAATTTTTACATTGGTAAACGATCTCGTTTCCTGCTTCCGCCTCTTCTGTCTTACTTGGTAGCACGATTTCATCGGTTCCTTTCTCCCCATGATAATTATAATAAGAAAGAACAGCACGTCGTAATTGTTCTGCTAACAAAAACTTTGGATTGTCTTTACTAAATGCATAGCCGGTTCTTTCATTTGGGTTAAAATCTTTTGCACATAAAATATCATACACATGCACCAACTCAAGCTTACCAATCCTTATCAAGGGTTTGCGACGAACAAGTATACTACTGAATACTTCACTTTTTCTTTTTGTTTTTATACCGATACATACACCAAAGGTTCTTGTATCATCATCATTCAGGTATTTTACTAAATGATTCTTCAGCTTTAATGCATCGCTGCTATTATCATCTACCTGGAAGTTTAATTCGTTCGCCGCATGACGAACATTGATCTGAAATTTATCCAGTAAATAATTCCAATCTTTCCTGTTTTTTTCTTCAATACCCTTTATAATGATCGTTTTCCATGGAGTAGAACATAACTGCCCGATCTTGGTTTGTAAACACATCTGGCAAACTTCTTTCAAAAATCTAATACTGAACAACTCATCTCTCCTGTAAATCCCTAACCAATATTTATCATTGTACTTATTAAGCCCCTCATAGTATGGAAGTTTGAAAGGAGGCAGATCAAGCGGTCCATCTGCAGGTTTAGTATTAAACTTAAATGTTTGTACCAATTCAAACAACTCATCACCGTTAGCTTCTTTGTTATCGTAAAACTTTTGTGGTTGTTGCAAAATGATCTCTTCTAATTTTTTTGACATGGCCGCAACATCATTTGTATAAACCACATCTTTCCATTCGTAGATAATATTTGTTTTAGGAAAACGAATAAACAAATGCCAGAAATGATGTGCTGTGGGAGATGCTGTCCAATTAATATTACCGGTAAGCAATGGCGTGAAGCTTTGATTGCTGTCACTAATATTTATTTTTAATCGCGGCTGATAATCTATCAGGTCAAAGATATCTTTATACACTCCTTCACTCAACCATGTGTTGGTAATAAAAACTTCTTCGGCTGGATATGAACTTACAATATTTGGATATTCTTCTTTATTAATTTCATAAGCAATACCCAGTGAATCCAACTCTGCCGAAAGATTTTTTACTTCTTCTATACCCACATCGATCAATAATTGCTGGCGCAAACCAAATCGTACATAAAGTAATCTCGATCGTTCTGCGGCCAATAAAATATTATAAAGTTCGCCGGGAGAAATGATACCGCCTTTGAAATTGATCTTAATTGTATTTATATTTTTCATAATGGCTGTTTGAGTCAAATTTCATGAATAGTTGCATGAACACTTGTTCAGGTGAACATGAATTTGTGAACATCTTTTCGTCAATTTGCCAATCCAAATTCCTTCATTGCCTTCGGAAAATTCTTGTTCTCATGTTTTGGTCTGCATAGTTTTAATAGAGCAAATCGTTGCAGATCGGTTAGCCGGCTCCATTTTTCTATTGATAAACTCCAGTTGAATTCATTTAGTTTTTCGGTAAGCATCATCGGTATCGAATAAAGATCGCTCCACAAAGGATATTGATCTGTTTCGATTGTTGTTGCTTCTTTGCCAGTATATTTCTTCACTAAGCCCGCAAGGAAAAAACGATATTGGATTATTTCTTCGTCATAAAAACATGGCATCAATGCCAATTCTACTCTTTCTTCTGCATTGAATCGATTCCATTCGGACAATTTTAATTTGATACCCGCTTTATCCATTTTAAATCTCACGATCATGGGAATACACCTGATATTTCTTTCCATGAAATCTTCTTCAAATAAAAAATATTCTATGCCTTCAAGATTTAAAAACTCAGATGGACTTTCTTTTGTACCACTATTTGACGTTAGCATCATGATCTTATGCACTTAATTTTTGAGAAAATTCTATTAATTCAGTTTTAGTAAGTTTATGTTTTAATTCTCTTTCCAATATCTCCTTTACTTCTGGCCGACAACTTCCGCAGCCCGTTCCAGCCCCGGTTAATTGACATAGTTGGAAATGATCTTTACAACCCTCTATTATTTTATTGATCAAATTTCCTTCGCCAACATTATTGCAACTGCAAACTAATTTCCCTATGACTGGTTCCGGAGCTTTGCCTGTACGCAACAACTGCAATCTCTTTTCACTGAGTTCAATTTTATTTTCAATCAGGTTTCGGTATTCGAGAAATTCATTTTTATCGCCGATCAGAATTGCACCGATCAAACGGTCACTATGAATGATACATTTCTTATAGTAACGTTTTGCTTTATCAATAAATAATATTTCTTCATAGGCAGGATCGTTTGGGCATTCTACTTCACCAAGTGAACACAGATCAGTTCCATGCATTTTTAAAATATTCATGAGCAAAGAGCCATTGTAATATTTTGAAATATCGCCATTGAGATATCGGGCAACAATATCAGCTTGCTGTTCAGCAGCAGCAGTGATGCCATATAAAAAGCCTTTGAATTCTGCAATTTCACCTACAGCGAAATGATCTGGCTCGCTTGTTTGCAAATACTCGTCAACTATTACTCCTCTTTTACATTCAATGCCTGCAGTCTTTGCAATTTCAATGTTGGGAACAGTACCGATCGCAATTACGATCGCTTGCGCATCGATCGTCAATCCACTTTTCAACCGAACACCTGTAGTTTCTTTTTCTCCGAGAAATCTTTCTATCTCATCATTATAATAAATATCCACTCCTTTTGACACAAGTTCTTCATGCAGTAACTGGCTACCGAGCGGATCAAGCTGCCTGTCCATCAATCTTGAGATACGTTGTACGATCGTTACTTCTACATTTACTTCACGTAATGATGCTGCGAGTTCAATACCTAGTAAACCGCCACCAACTATTATCACCCTTCCTTTTGTGGGATCAATATGATCTTTGAAACTATCAGCATCAACACGACTCCGCATAGAAAATATGCCTTTCATTACAGGTACATCACGCAACATAGCTGCACGGCTACCAGTCGCCATCAATAAAATATCATAATGATGTTCTTTGCCATTACTATCTGTAACGATCTTCTTATCCTTGTCGATCTTTTCAATACTTATGCCTCTATACAACTTTATATTAAATTCTTTTTCTTCTGCATCAGTCATTTTTACAAGATTATTCCAATGCAGAGCACCTGTGATATAATCAGGTAAGAGAACACGATTATAAAAAGGGAAATTCTCCTTACTGAAAACTTCTATCTCATCAGTTGTATTCAAAGAACGATATGATTTTACAAAACCACAGGCGCCAGCACCAGCGCCGATCACAATTATTTTTTGTTTCGTCTTTGTGTATGATCTTACCTGTACCGCACTGAATTTAAAATCTGGTTCTTTACTTTTTGGATCGATAAGATTATTGGTTAGATTATTTACACGATTAAGATCACTTTGTAAAACTTTACCCCAATGCATCGGCATAAATACAACACCAGGCTTTATATCATTCGAAAATTTTGCCTTAACTCTTACACTCCCACGATCATTAAATATTTCAACAACATCATTCTCTTTGATTTTTCTTTTCGCAGCATCAACCGGATGAATTTCAATAAACGATTCTCCTATGTGTTGCTTGAGTTTATTTACTTTCCCTGTTTTGCTCATTGTATGCCATTGATCCCGGATGCGGCCAGTAGTAAGGATCAATGGATGCGTTTCATTTAATGTTTCACTTTGATTTGCATCATCAAAAGAATGTATTTGTGCTTTTTCATTTGGGGTATGGAATTTTTTATCTGTAAATAATCTTGGAGTGCCATAATAACTCTTATTGTTATTCACTATTGACCATTCATTCACGACATACGGCCACTGAACAGAACGTTTTTCCTTTAAAACAGAATAATTAAGTTCGCTTATCTCGGTAGTTGTTCCTTTAGTAAGTGCGGCATGTTCTTTATAAATTTCTTCAGCATTATTAAAATCAAATCCATCAAATCCCATCTTCTTTGCAAACCGACAAATGATCTCTGCATCTGGCAATGCTTCACCGGGAGCATCAATTACTTTTGACAAATGAGAAATATATCTTCCTGCATTTGTCATTGTCCCTTCTTTTTCTGTCCAAGAGGCTGCAGGTAATACAACATCGGCATATTTTAAAGTTTCTACTTTACCAGATACATCCTGCACTACAACAAATCTTGCTTTTTTCAATCCTTCTTCTGCTTTTCTTACATCGGGTAAACTAATAAGAGGATTTGTACATAATATCCAGATAGCTTTTAACTTTCCATCATTTAATGCATCAAACATTTCTGTAGCTGTTAATCCCGGTTGAGGATCGATCGTTCCTAATGGTATCTTCCAGAATCTTTCTACTTCATTCCGATGGTTTTCATTCGATAGATCTCTATGAGCAGGTAAAAGATTTGAAAGACCTCCAACTTCTCTTCCTCCCATTGCATTTGGCTGACCTGTTAGTGAGAATGGACCTGAGCCAGGTTTACCAATATGTCCAGTTATCAAATTAAGATTGATCAATGAAAGATTTTTATTTACACCTATCACACTTTGATTCAATCCCATCGTCCACATGGTGATAAAACCCTTCGCAATCCCAATGTAAGATGCGGCGAGACGAATATCGCTTTCATCAACACCACAAATAGTTGCTGCTTCAGCGATCGTTCTTTGAAAAACGGTTTGCCTGTATTTTTCAAATCCCTCCGTATGATCATTGATAAAATCAAAATCTATGTTCTCATTTTCGATCAGACATCTACCTATTGCATGATGAAGTGTGATATCAGTGCCAGGGTTTAATTGTAAATGCACATCCGCTATCGAACAAGTTTGCGTTTTCCTCGGGTCACTTACTATTATTTTAATATCCGGTTTTTTTTCTCTTGCTGCTTCAACTCTTCTCCATAAGATCGGATGACACCATGCAGGATTTGCACCTGCAACAAATATTACATCAGCCAACTCGAGATCATCATAACTCACCGGAACACTATCTTCTCCCAAACTCATTTTATATCCAACAACTGCACTGCTCATGCATAATCTCGAGTTGGTATCAATATTATTACTACCAATAAATCCCTTGATCAGTTTATTGACGACATAATATTCTTCTGTCAAACATTGTCCACTCGCATAAAACGC
>Ga0207675_100006596_pt1 | contig 10980 bp, 11 predicted proteins | sample KBSSwiS42_FD_184305 | JGI IMG/M metagenome (GOLD analysis project Ga0207675, IMG submission 184305) | Switchgrass rhizosphere microbial communities from Kellogg Biological Station, Michigan, USA - KBS Switchgrass S4-2 (SPAdes) (version 2) | ecosystem: Host-associated > Plants > Roots >...
GTTCGGAATGGGCATGCAGCAGCGCGTTCATGGCACACCCGGCCTGCGCCGCAAGCGGCGCCGCAGTGTTGCCGTCGGCGTTCCGGATTCCCCGAGCACCTTGTAACCCTGCAATGAGATGTGCAGGTCACCGGTGAACTCGGAAACCTCGGTGATCTGCAGCCGTATGGTCGAGCGAGGCTTGAAGACGATGGGCTTGGGGAAATAGCGGAATGGCCGGTCGCCATTCGAAATGCCGAGACCCGCGGTGTTGAGGATGGGCTCGCTCTGGAATTCGCGGCCCGTGCCTTCGTCGAACAACGCATACAGGAACTGGATCTGGTCGGCCGGCGGGCTGACGACTTCGAACAGCCGCGCGGCGATCGACGGACTCAACGCGACACCTTTTTCAATGGCGTTGAGGGCCACGTCCGCGAAACGCGGGTTGAGGCGGATGCCGCTGCGCAGTGCCGCGCCGAGAATCGAATCGCCCCGCGGCGTGCGCGCCGACTGCACCAGCGCGCCCTTGATCGATCCGACGAGATCGCCGAGATCGATCTCCGGCACCGTCTTGGAACGAACGGAAAAGAGCGCGCCCTTGAGCAATTTCGCGAGACTGTCGGCTTCCGCATTCGTCAGGGGTTTCTTGGCCTTGGAGGCCAGCGCCAGCGCATCCTCGATCGATTCGGTGAGAGCGCCGCGGTCGGCCCTCGCCAAGAGCGCGGGACGCGCGGCGAACCCAATGACGGGCGGCGTCGCCGGCGCGGGAGTCGGCGGCGGCGCGGGCAAGCCGATCGGGACCGGAGTGACTTCCGGGATCACGCCGTAACCCACGGAGACAGCCACAAAGGTGGCTTCGACGCTCACTGTCACACTGTTGTTGAGGACGGTCGACGGGCTCCCCGTGAGCTTGTAGCGGAACGCGTAGTCGAATGGGATCGTGCGGCGCCCGCTGTCGACGGCCGCGTCGCCGAACCCGCTGAAAGGCGCCACGCTGCTCATCGTGAGCGCCTCCGGGCATGCGCCGGGCCCGGGGCACCGCGCGCCGGCGCTGAAATCTTGTATCCCTGGAATACCAGGTACAGCCGGCCGCGGCCGAAGTGTTCCTGCACCACCACGCGAATCGTCGAGCGCGGGAAGAAGATCATCGGGCGCGAAAAGCGCTTGAATGGCCGGTCGCCGTCGGCGATGCCGAGACCCGCGATGTTGTGGATCAGGCCATTCTGGAATTCGCGACCCGTGCCGCCATCGAACAGCGAGAAACGGAACGAGACGTCGTCGGCGCGATTCAGCGACTCGAACACCTTGTCGAGGAGTTCTGGGGTGACGTTGGCACTCAGATTTCCGCCGTCCTGGAGCGCGACACGCAACAGGCCCGGCCGGAGACGCAGGCCATCTTCGACCGCCTGCGCGCCGAACAGCGACAACGGCAGATTCGCCAGGTTGATTTCGCCGGCGGTATTGACGATGCGGTCGTGCGCGGCCTTGTCCAGGCGCGCGATGGCGGCGCTGAGCCGGAAAGACGCACTCTCGGCCTGCAGTGCGTAGCCCAGCGAGGTGGCGACGAACCCGCCCTCGACATTGACGTTGACGTCCTGGGTCACCAGCCGGCCCGGCCGGTTCGCGATCTGCAGGTTCGCCACGTAGTCGAAGGGCGTGATGAGATCGGTGGGCAGGCCGATGATGTCGGTCGGGCACCCGGGTGCTCCCTGCAGCGCACGCACCACCGGCTCCGGGCAATGGCTCGCGGCCAGGATCTTGTAGCCGTAGAGCACGATAAAGAGTGTGCCGCGTACGTCCTCGGAATTTTCGATGACCTGCAGGCGAATGGTCGAACGCGGTGCGAATGACAGGGGCTTCGGCAGCACGCGGAATGGCCGTTCGCCATTGGTCTTGCCCAGCGAGGCCAGGTTGTGAACCGGCTCGTCCTGCAGCTCGCGGCCACTGTTGCTGTCGACGATGCTGAAGAAGAAAGACACCTCGTTGCGCGGTATCACGCGCTCGAGCACGCGGTTGCGTTCCGACTGCGCGATCACCCGGTCGAGCGTCACGCGCGGCCGGCTGATGTCGGCATCGACGAAGACGGGATCCGGCTTGACCCGGAAGCCGTCCACCAGCACGTCGGGCGCCAGGTCGCCCAGCCGGATGTCGCCGAGCCGGAAGGTCTCGCCCGCCGTGGTGGCCCCACCCGCCTTGATCGGCTCCTCCAGCACGAGCTCGCGGCGACAATCCTCCTGCAGGCCGTAGCCGATGGCCGTAGCGACGAACGTGCCGTCCACGTCGATGTTGATGACACCGGCGTGCACCCTGCCCGGCGTGCCCAGCAGTTCGAACGAGGCCGCGGCGTCGTATGGAATCGCGCTGCCGGTTTCGTTGCGGGTGCGGGATGCACCCGCTGCGCGGAACCGCATTGCCGCTGGCGTCGCAGCCATGAGCTGTCTCCGTGAATCCGGTGTGTGGTTACTGGACGTCGCGCACCATGTAGCCGTCGAGCACCACCCACATGTTGAACGGGCCGTAGATCTTCTGGATCTCGGCGAGCTCGTCCTTGTCCGGAACCTCGATCTCCACGCGGAAGTTCTGCTGCTTGTCGATGTAGATAGGCTCGGCGAAGCGGAAGGTTGCCAGGGGCGTCGGCTCGCCGTGGCTGATGAACTTCGCGCCCTCGGAGTAAGCGCCGGCGCCACCGGGGAAGAACCAGGTGGGCATCTGGATCATGATCTTCTCGCCCACGTAGAGCGTGGTGACGGTGTTGAAGATGATGCGGCTGATCAGGTTGCCGGCGCCGTCCAGCGGACGGATCTGCTCCAGCGGGGGTGAATCGCGGTCCATGTCGTTGAGCATGCTCTCGATGTCGTCGACGCTCAGATCGACGGCACCGCCCGCGTCCGCCACCTTGTCGAATTCCGCATCCGTGAGTTCCGCTCCGGCCGCCAGCAACGTGACTGCCTCGTCATCGAGGTCGATCGAGGTCAGGCTGTCTTCGCTGGCGCGCGCCTTCTTGAGCAGGTCCATGAGGCGATCCAGCGGAATCTCGAGATTCGCCGTAACGACGTCGTCCTCGCTGAAGCCGTTTTCGCTCTCCAGCTTGCCCGCGGAGTCGATGCGCTCGCCGTCCTCGTCGGTGACCGGCAGCTCCTCGCCGCTGACATCCGTCTCCGGAAATTTCGGCGGCAAGTCACTGATCACCACGCGCATCGCGCGCGCCTCGAAGGTGTTGTAGTGAGGCAAGAGAGACGCCGACTGCAGATTGGTCTCGAGCTTGGACTTCTTCTGCACGTTGACGAAAAACTTGAGCGTCCCGGAATTGTCGAGCTCCTCGACTTCCCGCAGCTGTTTCTTCGGCTCCACGAAGATCGCATCGTAGATCGGCAGGTGGACCTTTTCGCGAATACCCTGTACGACGGCCATGACTTTTCACTCCTCAGTAGTTCGATTCAGTAGCAGGCGCAGCGCGCGGTGAGGCTCACCACAGCGGCCGCAAGGTTTCGGGCACCATCGACGGCGAACCCGGCTGCTCGGCGAACACCGAGCAGGAGGGGCTCACGTCGGACGGCTTCGAATAACCGGCGAATTCATCGCCCGCGGCGAGACCGGTATTGAGCGGCAACGGGCAACCGGCGTTGAACGGCGATGCCGTATCGCGCACGTATCCGTCGACGCCGGCGTCGGCGTACTCCGCGTAGTCGCCATATTCGGAGTAGTCAGAGATGTCTTCGGCGTAGTCCGAGACGCCCGGAACCTCATCGGCAAGCGGGTCGTCGCCGTAACCCACCATTTCCGGCCTTTCGCCGTAGCCATAACCGGCGGTCTGGTAGTCAGACATCGCATTGGGATCGTCGCCGTAGTAGCCCACCGGCATTTCTTCGGCGAAGTAGCCGACGGGTTCGGGCTCGCCGACATAACCGTAGCCGGCGAAGTCCTGCGGCGCGCCGTAATAACCATAACCCGCGACATCCTGTGGCTGGCCGTAGTAGCCGTAGCCGGCAACTTCGGCGGGTGGTGCATAACCGTAACCGGCGTACCCGGGGAATTGCGCCGGCTCGCCGTAGTAGCCGTAGCCGGCAACGTCCTGTGGCTGTCCGTAATAGCTGAATCGCATGGTCCTCTCTCCTGGTTCACCGGGTCCGGCCGGCGCCGGGTTGACGATCATCACTTCTTCATAGTCGGGTCGGCGTCTCATGACCTGGCGCACTCCACGGTCAGCCCTCGATGCCACGCGTGGTCACGCGATAACGTCCGCCCAGGATGTGCAGCTGTCTTCCGGCGGGGTCGCAGGCCAGCAGCGGCATCGTCTTCATGAAGTGCACGTAGGTGCGCGGCTGGCCACAGCGGCCCTTGTCCGAGGTGTAGATGAGCCCGCGCAGGCGACCGAGCTTCACCAGCACCTCGGGAATCTCCCGCTGGCAAGCCGCTCGCACGAGTTCCGGCGGCTTGAACGCGTGAAAGCTCTCGAACAGACGGCGTGCCTGGTCGAAGTCGTCGCTGCGCGTGCGGCGCGCACGCCGTACGCGGATCACTAGATAGGCCACTGTTTGCGTCCCGGCTCATGTCGATCCCGGTCATCGCCGGCGGCGGAAACGATGCCGCGCGAGCGGCGCGGTCGCGGCGGCAACGACGGCCGCCTGCGCGGGCTGCGGAGTATTGGCCGCGGAGATCGGCACCAGTCCCGGAGGTCCGGGCCACGACACGCAACGCATGTAGCGGCGGTGCGGCGTGAGGCCGGTGTAGGGATTGGGCCGGTGCATCCACCCCGGCGGCACCGGTGCCGGAAACGGCGGGCGGAATCCCATGCCTGGAAGGCCCGGAAAGCCCGGCAGCCCCGGCAGTTGTGGCAACCCCGGCAGCGCGGGCAGGCCCGGCACCGGTGGCGCCGGTGGCGCGCCGCCACCCGGGAGGAGATTGCCGATGAGTTGCCCGACTCCCGGAATCGCGTTCGTCAACGCCGGCAACACCTTGGCGGCGAGTGGCGCAAGGAACGGCAGGAAGCCGACCGGATTGCCGAAGCCGTCGTACAACTCGCCCACGTTTTCGGGCTCGCCGTAGTAGCCGTAGCCGGCCACGTCGGGCACATCGTGCAACGCTCCTGTCAGCGTGTCTTGGACCAGCATGTCATTCCCTCCGGGTTGATTTCACAAATGCGTTTCCACAGCGCGGGCGGCGCCCAGCCGATCGGCCGCGGCATGGTCGCGTCGAGCGGGCACCAGCGGCCGCGGACGTTCACTTCGGGATAGATGTGGCTGTAGGCGTGCGGCTTCGTGGGCCGGAAACCGGCGAGCACCAGGCGCACGGGGTGGCCGGTGGAGATCAGCAGCGCACCGAGCAGGATCGTCATGTCGTCGCAATCCCCGGCGCACAGCTCCAGCATGCGGCGCGCGCTGTGCAACAGCTCGACCCGGAAGATGTCGCGCGTGTAACGCACATTGCGACGCACCCAGTCGAACAGCGCGCAGACCTCGCCCCAGCGATCCTTGGCCGGAACACGGTAGGCGCGGAAGATCTCGATCGCCTTCTGGCGCACGTAGAAATCCTTGGCGCCCGAGCGGACCAGGCAGGAGATCAGCCGCGCGGTCTCCAGCGTGCCGCGCCTGCCCTTGGGTACGCGCAGCACCCGGATCCGGGGCCTCACTACTCGACTGCAAAGACGTATCATTCGTATGTATCACTGGAATGAGTTCCACGTATCGCCCTTGATCATCTCGAGCGGCACGATGAGTTTCTCGTCGATGCCGGGCACCTTGACCATCGCGTAGCAGGCGCCATCACCTTCACCCTGCGTCACCGCCACGACGGTTCCCTGCAGAAGATCATCACCGCGCAACTGCATCACGAGCTTCTCCGCGTCCGGTAGATAGACGTCGCGTATCCGGAAGTGGACCCGTTTTTGTCGCCAGTCCATGCAAAGACCGCCGCTGTGTGCCGAATCGGATTCCGAATCGCTTGCCCTGACAGGAGCACGCTTCGTGCCAACACGCCGTGCCGCGACGCCCGGCAGGCGCAACCCATTGAACGCGGACGAGAGATAACGTGAGGACGCCGGCGATCCGCGCGGTGCGTGCCAATGGCCTGCGCAACCGGCAGAAGGCTGCTTCCGGAAAGGAGCTTCCGGGCCCGGCAGGCGCGTTCCGGCGCTATCCGGGCGGGAGTTGTTTGCGCAGCTTGTTGTAGACGCTGCGCGGCGTGATGCCGAGCAGTCGCGCGGCCCGCGACTGGTTGCCGTGCTCGTGTTCCAGCGCCGCGTTCACGATCAGCCGCTCGCAGGCGGCGAGCGCACGCGCCATGCTCCAGCGATTCGCCAGCAGCAGGCCGAGCACACTCGATCCGGACCCGGCCGTGTGAGGAGTGTCTTCTGCAGCCGCGGCACTCTCGCTGCACAGCTGTTCCCAGGCGACCGGCGGAAGGTCCCGCAGACCCAGCGGTTCGTCGTCGATCTTGTTGAGCAGGATCCAGCGGATCAGGTTCTCGAGCTGGCGCGCATTGCCCGCGAGCTCGAGCCGCCCGAGCGCGGAGATGAACTCGGCGCCCGATGGCACGGGTGCGCTGCCGCGCAATCTGGCGAACTTCGCGATGAAGTGTTCGGCCAGCGGCCGGATGTCCTCGCGACGCTCGCGCAGCGGCGGCAGGTGAATCGTGAGCGCGTTCAGACGGTTGTAGAGGTCAGCCCGAAACGAACCAGCGCGCACCCGGGCTGCCAGGTCCGCATTGCTCGCCGCGATCACCCGTACGTTGACAGGCGTTTCCAGGTCCTCGCCCAGCCCAAGTACCCGCTGTTCCTGGAGCACACGCAGCAGCTTGGCCTGCAGGTGTTCGTCGAGCTCGGCCACTTCGTCCAGGAACAGCACACCGCCGTCGGCGCTGCGGAACAGGCCCTTGCGGTCGCGTTCCGCGCCGGTAAAGGCACCGCGGCGGTGACCGAACAATTCACTCTCGGCGAGTTCGTGCGCGATTGCGCCGCAATTCACCGCCACGAAGGGTTTCTGGCCGCGCTGCGGATCGAGGCGATGGATTGCATTGGCCACGAGTTCCTTGCCCGTACCGGACTCGCCGCTGATGAGGACCGGAAAACAGCCGATCCTCGCGATACGCATGACCGCGACGAATACCGACATCATGGCCTTGCTGTCACCGACGATGCCCTGCGACAACATGGCCGCGCGCAACGCCCGCGTTTCACTGGCCCGAGCGGCGTCCTCCTGCAGTCGATGCAGCAGCGCGGCATGCAGCGCGGTGCCGAAATCCGCGCGCGTGCTGTCGAGCAGGTGTGCGCAACCCGCCAGGAATGCGCTGCACTGTTGTCCCAGCGGCTGGCCGCTCGCGCCATCCTGGCAACCGATGACGGTGAAGCCCGCGGTCTTGAGCTCGCGTATCGCTTCGTAGGAAGGCGAGCGGCCGGCGGCACCCGCCAGGATGCCGACGACCGCGACGCCACCGGCCTCGGTACCGCGCACTCTGCGCGCATCGCAGGCGCGATCACACGTCCGCACTGCTGCGCCGCATTGCCCTGCAACGCGGCAAATCTCCAGCGCGCGCCCGGCATTGCTGTCGAGCAGCAGGATGGATTGCCTCTCCGTGGCGGAGTGCGATCCCTGGCAACTAACATCCACGATCACAGCCAGACCGATCCGTCGTCTGTTGGTGGGTATTCCGTTTCCGAGATCCGGCACCGTCTTGCTTGTCTTATGGACGACGGCACACCAGAGCGGGCGAGACTACGCGTGGGCCCCGGGAGCGGCAAGGAACTTTTTCACGTTTGCCGCATGCGGCGGCGCGATGGCTAACTACATCGGGGCACGCGCGAACGGAGATTGTGCGTCGCGCGACGCGACGCACTCACTTGGCGCGGCACATTGCGCACGCGTCATGCGCATCGGGCCGTGAAATTGAGGTGGAATCGCCACGATCCCTGTTGCGATGCGGACCGGCATGCGGAAGTCGCGCGTGAATACTCGTCAGCCGCGCGGACACGGCACGAAAATCCTTACCGCCCGCTTACGCCTGATCTCGTGGATTGCCACGATTGTGACGTTGTACCGGTCGCACACCGCGATGATTACTGCGGCGCATTCATCCCGATCGCATTCGCCGCAAAGCCCCATTGATCCGCGAAATCTTCGATCAGCATCCACACCGGCTTGCCGGCGCCATGCCCTGCCCTGGTCTCGATGCGAATGAACACGGGATTCGGGCAGCCCTGCGCATGCTGGATCGCCGCGGCGAACTTGTAGCTGTGCCACGGCACGACGCGGTCATCACCTTCCGCAGTCGTCACCAGCGTCGGCGGGTAACACGTGCCGGGTTTCATGTTGTGCAGCGGCGAATAGGCGAGCAGCGCCTTGAACTCGTCGGGGTTCTCCGCGAGACCGTAGTCGGTCGACCACTGGCGCGCATTCGCGCTCGCGGTCTGGTAACGCAGCATGTCCATCACCCCGACGACCGGCAGCATCGCGCCGAACAGGTCGGGACGTTGCGTCACCACGGCGCCGATCAGCGTCCCGCCATTGCTGCGCCCCGTGGCCGCAAGCCGTTTCGAACTGGTGTACTGCTCGCGGATCAGGTACTCGGCCGCGGCGATGAAATCGTCGAAAACGTTCTGCTTGAGCAGCTTGGTGCCCGCGCGATGCCACTCCTCGCCGTACTCGCCGCCGCCCCGGATGTTGGCATAGACATAGGTGCCACCCATCTCGAGCCAGGCCTGGATGGTGGGACTGAATTTTGGCGACTGGGTGAGATTGAAGCCGCCATAACCATACAACATCACCGGCTGATTGCCGTCACGCGGCGTGTTCTTCCGATGAATGATGAACATCGGAACGCGCGTGCCGTCCTTGCTGGCGTAGAACACCTGCTCGGTGACATAGGGCGTGAAGTCCGCGGCCACCCTGGGCGTGCGGTAATCGCTCACGGTGTTGCTGGCGACGTCCAGCCGCAGGATGCGCTGTGGAGTCAGGAAATCCGTGTACGCCAGGAACGCCTCCGGATTGTCGCCGGTCCCGAGAAGATCGACCGTGGTGCCGAGCCCGGGTAGTTTGACTTCACCGGCTTCGCGTCCGCTGGTCTCGAAGAGCTTCACCACGCTGACGACGTCCCGCGTGTAGTCCACGACGACACGGCCACCGATGTAGCCGGCGCTGCCGATCGCCAGTTCGCCCTGCGGCACGACGGAGCGCCACGCCGCGGGCTCCGGCCTGCGCGCATCGACCGCGATCACGCGTCCGCGCGGCGCGTCTTTCGTGGTCTGAAAGTACAGTTCATCGCCTTTCGAGCCGATGAACAGATAAAGCGCGTCCCAGGTGGTCATGATCGGCCTGGGTTTCGCGGCGGGCTTGCGCAGATCCAGCAGCCAGACGTCGTTCGCTTCCAGGCCTTCATAGAGCGACAGGACGAGATAACGCCCGTCTTCGGTGACCGTGGCCGAGGGCACCTTGGTCGGATTATCGGGGACGCGATACACCAGCCGATCCTTCGACTGATCTTCGTCGACCTTGTGGAAGTACACATTCCGGTACATGTGGAACCGGCTCTGCAGATACGCCTCAGCGGCCGACACGCCCTTGTAGCTTGCTCCCGCGGCGCAGGCAGCGTCTTCGATGATAGGCAGCTCCGGCGGCAGCACGGCCCTCAGCGCATCCATGTCGGCGCACAAACCGAACAGGTGCACCACGATCACGGCGCGCGTGCGCGGGGTGACCCGCCGCACCACGTCGGCTGGATCGAGGTTGTAGGTGTCACGCGAGACGTCAGCGAACACCGGCGTCGCGCCGCAATACAGCACCACGTTTGCAGTGGCCACCCAGGTGAACGCTGGCACGATCACCTCGTCGCCGGGGCCGATGGCGAGTGCGCGCAGCGCCAGGGCGATCGCGTCGGTGCCGTTGCCGACGCCGATCGCGAACGCGGCGCCTGATGCGGCGGCAAATTCGTGCTCGAACGCTTCGACTTCCGGGCCGAGTACGAACCAACCGCGGCCAAGGACGCGATGGATGGCGGCGCGAACCGCGGCCTCGTCTTCGCCGGGTCTCAGATCGATGAAGGGGATCGGCGCGAGCGCGCTCACGGCACGACGACGTGCGACGCGTCCGTTACGTACTTGTCGAGGTGCGCGCGGTAGAACTCGATGGTTCGCGTGAGACCCTCGCGCAGCGCTGTGACCGGCTGCCATCCGAGCGTGTGACGGATGAGTGAGGAGTCGGCGTGGCGAGTGCCGGTGCGTCCGGACACCGGGGACGAGCGTGCGGCGAGCGGGCTCAAGCAACGCAGGGTCGCCACGGAGGTGGTGTACGAGACGGACGGCGGGCCGCTTCGGGTCGTCGGCGTTACGGGCATCACGCCGGACGCCGCGCGGGCGGGGCTGGTCGCGCGTCTCGACGGAGGGAGGGTCGAGCCGGCGGGCGACGCGTCGGCCGGCGGGCACGCGGCGCGGCGTTACCGCCGTGAGAACGGCGGCGACGTCGTGGTCTGGAGCTGCCCGTCGCAGGACGCGACGTTCGTCGCCTTCGGCGATCCTCGGCTCGTGGCGGACGTCGCCTGCGATCCCTGACCGTCAGGCGTTGGTCGGCGGCACGACGATCACGAACCGGTCCTGCTTCCCGAAACGCATCGCCTCGGGCTCGGTCGCGACGAGCACGTCCAGGCGGAAGCCCTTGATCGCGGAGCCGCAGTCCTCGGCGCGGAACCAGCCGAGGCCCTCGATCCAGAGCCACGAGCCGTACGGGATCAGCTTCGGGTCGACGGCGACGAGCCGCGCCTGCGGGTCGGCCTTGGTGAGCGTCGCGGTGAGGCCGTCGTTGTCGGCGCCGTACTTCTCGCTGCGCGGGACGTACATCGTGACGGTGAACCGCTTCCCCCACGACTTCGTCCCCATGGACGGGGCCGCCTGCGTGGCCGCCAGCATGTTCTCGTGGCTCCGCGCGAGGGTGGTGAGCGCCATGCTCGCGCGTGCCACGTGGCGGCGCGCGTCGCGGAGCTCCTGCGTGAGGCGGTCGACGCGGGACGTTTCCCAGG
>Ga0207675_100006598_pt1 | contig 10978 bp, 10 predicted proteins | sample KBSSwiS42_FD_184305 | JGI IMG/M metagenome (GOLD analysis project Ga0207675, IMG submission 184305) | Switchgrass rhizosphere microbial communities from Kellogg Biological Station, Michigan, USA - KBS Switchgrass S4-2 (SPAdes) (version 2) | ecosystem: Host-associated > Plants > Roots >...
CCGAGGAGGGCGACATGGAGGCCCTGGAGGACCTGCTCGCCAAGGACGCCGTCCTCTACGCCGACAGCGGCGGCAAGGCGATGGCGCCGCAGGAGCCGCTCGTCGGCGCCGCGGCCATCGCGCGCTTCATGGCCGCCGTGTCTCAGGTGCGCCCCGATTCGGACGAGTTCGAGAGCCGGCGGGTGACGGTCAACGGCCAACCGGGCCGCCTCCTGCGAGGCCCGGCCGAGCCGCCGTTCGGGGAGGCCGAGCGGCTCGCGGCCCAGAAGGCCCTGGCGATGCTGAAGTCCGACGACGCCGACGCGAAGCAGTTCGCCGCGCTCGTGCAGCGCGCGCGAGACGCCGCCGACCGGCAACCGACGCGCGCCGCCCCCGGCCGGCAGGCCGAGGTCCGCGTCTGGAGCGTGCTCACCGTCGATGTCGTCGACGGCCGGATCCAGACCGTGCGCATCGTGCGCAACCCGGACAAGCTCGCCCATCTCTGAGCTGTCACAGGGCGGCCGGCTGCGCTGTCAAACCTGCCGGCACACCCGAACCCGACCAGGAGCATCCCCATGACGTCAGTCGCAGTCCAGCCCTTCCTTGGCGCCTACCGCGCCGTGCCGGTGCCCTCGAGCTTCGCATTCGCGGTCCGCCACTCAGGCGTCTTCTGGTACCGCGGGTCGCTGTCGGACGTCGCGGCAACCCTGCGCGGCGACGGCGACGCTCTGGCGCTCGAGGGGTCCGCGCGCGTCGAGTCCATCTCGGTCGTCGAGCCGGCCGCGATGAGAGCGAGCGTGCTCGGGCCGGAGTTCTTCGACGCCGAGCGCAATCCCGAGATCACGTTCCGCTCGACGGCGGTTCGCCTCGCCGACGGCGGCGACGCGGAGGTCGACGGCGAGCTCACGATCCGGGGCGTCACCCGCCCCGTCGCTGCCCGCGGTCACTACGCCCCACCGCGCCCGAGCAGCTTCGGTGAGATCGCGGGCCTGCAGCTCCGGACGAGCTTCGACCGCCGCGAATTCGGATTCAACTGGCAGATGGAGCTGCCGGGCGGCGGCAACGCGGTCGGCTGGGACGTCCAGGTCGACATCGATCTGCTGCTCAGGCGAGAGGACGCAGGCGCCGACGGGTGACGGGCCGTTCATCTCCGCTTCGCCGCGGCGCGAGTCGTGCAACACGGCCCTCTGGCATGAGGGGGGAACGCGATCCCGAGCGCCCGCCGCTCAGGCGAACATCGCGGCCTCGATCCGATCGACTTCGACGATCGAATCGGCCGGCAGGCCCGCGCGGCGGGCGGCGGCGAGGATGGCGTCGGGCGAGGACGCCTCGTAGAGGCAGTACGACTTCAGCTTGTCCGCCGCCAGGAACGAGAACACCCACCGCACACCCTCGTCGGCGTTGATCTCCTCGACCTCGCGCACACCCGGAGCGTCGGGCTCCATGCGTTCTGCGTAGTTGCGTTCGATCACGTAGAGCGGCATGTGCCGAGTCTACGCATTTTGGTCAGCGCGATTACATCACTGAACCGGTCGGCGCCGGTCGTCGGCGACCGGCGCGGGCAGACTCGCGGTCAGCCGCTCGATCCGCGCGACAAGTGCGGGCAGCCCGATCCTTCGTGCTGCGTCCAGCGCCTCGGACACTTGCTCGGGGGCCATCCCGGAGGGCAGCGGCGGCTCGCGGCGACACGCCAGCCGCGCGCGCTCGTACAGGGTGTGCGCGATCCAGGTCGGGGCTGCCAGGCGCCGGTTGAGGACGAGGGCGTTCCCGAGGTGACGCTCGGCCTCGTCCCAGCGCCGCATGACGGTCGCGAGCGCGCCGAGCATGCGATCGACGGCGCCGTAGCACGCGACTGCGGAGCCGAGCACGACGTTCTGGCCCTCGAAGGCGAGCAGCTGTTCGTAGATCGGCGCGGCGAGCGCGGCGTCCTCGATGAGGGCGCACGCGTCGGCTACGTAGGTCAGGCCGCCCAGGCCGAGCCCGCCCTGGACGATGGTTCCGAGATCGGCGTCGACAAGCGCCCTGAGCTCGCGGCGCGCCGCCTCGACATCGCCGATCTCGGCGAGAAGCACCGCCAGCGCAGGCCGCCACACGCTGTCGGCGTCAGTCTCCCCGGAGGCGACGAGGCGGACCGCGGGCGCGACCTCGGCGAGCCGCCCCTGCTCGCGGCGGATGCTGAACATCTGGATCCCGTACACCACCGAGGGATGTCCCTGGATCTCCCGGGCGATCTCGTCCACGCGTGTCGCGGCCGCTTCGGCGGCGTCGAGCCGGCCATCACAAAGCGCGAGGAGCGAGTCTTGTTGCGCGACGTCCTCCGCGAGGAAGGGCTGCCCTGCGCGCTCGGCCAACTCGCGGATCGCGGCGTTCTCCGCGCGGGCCTCGTCGATGGCGAACGCCTCGATCAGGAGCGCGACGCGCATGCCCTTGACGACATCGGAAAGGAAGTCATAGGGAAGCGTGCGCGCCAGCTCGCCCGCCTCGGCGAGGTCGGCCAGGATCTCGTCGAGCGCCCGCGAGCCGCGCGTCCATGCGGCGTGGGACAGCGCCACCATGAGCGCCCCGGGGTCCCCCACGAGCCGGGCCATCGCCACTGCCTCCGACCAGCACCTGCCCGCGGCGGCGTGCTCGCGCCGGTAGGCGAGGGCGCGGCTCAGGTGCGCCAGCACGCGGACCCGTTGCGCGCTTGGCTCGGCGGCCATCGCGCCAGCGGCCTCCCGTAGCAGGGCCACGGCACGCGGGTCGTCGATGCCTGGGCGCCAGCAGGCTGTCTCGAACCCGATCGCGGTACGCGCCAGCAGCGCGTCGTCGCCGCACTCGCGCGCGGCCGCCGCGGCGGCGGCGAAGCTCTCCAGCGCGTCTCTTGGCCGCGCGGCGAGATGCCACGCCCGGCCCTGCCGGACGCGCACCTCGCCCTCGGCGGCGCGGTCGAGGACGCCGAGCGCGAGCGCCTCGTCGAATCGAGCCGCCGCCTCGGCGAACGCGAGCGAGCGTTCCGCCTGCGCCGCCGCTTCGAGGGCGTAGTCGAGGGCGCGGCCGTTCCCCGCGACCGGGGCGGCGGCGCGGAAGTGGAATGCGAGCTCGTTGACGATCTGTTCGCGCCGGCCCTCGGGCACCGCCTCCAGGGCCTCGCCCACGCGCACGTGCAACGCCGCCGCGCGCAATGTGCTCAGCCGCTCGTAGACCGTCCTCCGCAGCAGCTCGTGCCGGACGCGATACACGAGGCTCGCGTCCCGGATCTCCTCGAGCATCCCGGCCTGCAATCCCTCGTCGAGTACGCCCGGCAGCACCTCGTCGTCCATTCCCGCAGCGACGCGCAGGACCGGGAACGCAATACCGCGTGGGCTGACGGCGATCAGCTGCAGGAGCTCCCCCAGCGAAGGCGTGAGGCCGGCGACGCGATCGGCCATCACCTCGCGGACGCTGTCCGGGATCATGGCGTCCGCACGCGAAGCAACCGCCTCCTGGTCGAGCATGTGCCGCCACACCTCGCCGACGAGGAAGGCGTTCCCGTCAGTCAGACCGACGAGGTGCTGCGCGAGCCCGGCGTTCGCACCGCGCATGGATTCGTCGCTGCGATCCACGAGCTCCTGCACGTCCATCACGCCGAGCCCGCCCAGGCGCACGCGCACCACGCCGTCGAGGCGGTGCAGCTCGGCCAGCGTCGAGGCGAGTGCCGTCGGCAGCTCACCATCGCCCTCACGGAACAGCGCCACCACGACGATCGGAGTCGCGCCCAGCGTCCGCGCGATGTGACGCAGGAGGATCAGCGACGATGTGTCGGCCCACTGCATGTCATCGAGCACGAGCACCGCCGGCGAGTGCTGAGCGACCCTCGCCAGCAGCCCCGTCAGCGCGACGTGCAGCTCGTGGCGCTCGGCCTCGGGGTTCCCGGGCTCCGTATCGCCGACCGCGGTCGTCCCGTCGCCGGCTCGGGCCCGCAATGCCGGCAGCAGGCGGGTCAGCGACGCGGGGTACCGGGCGCCGCTCGGCTCGTCGTGGTCGAGGCCCGCCACGGCCGGCTCGAGCGCCTCGAGGAACGGCTGGTAGGGCGTGCGTACCGCCGGGTCGCACGCGCCGTAGAGCACGGGCACCCCGGCGGCGGTGGCGTGCTCGGCGAGCTCCCTCGCCAGCCGCGTCTTGCCGCTGCCCGGCTCGCCGCCCACGAGCGCGATCTGCCGCCCATCCGTTCGCGCACGGTCAGGCAGCGCGGCGAGCCGGCCCAGCTCCGCGCTCCGGCCCACGAACGGCATCGCGGGCCGAGGCGTCAACTGGGCCGGGAGGGCAGGCGCCGTCGCGCGGGAATGCCCCTGCGGACTGGACTCACCGATGCGCCCAGTGAGCGACGGGTCGTGGCGCGGGAGCGCCTCTCGGTGTGGCGGCAGTTCGAGCGCCGGGTCGTGCGCGAGGATCTGCTCGTGCAGGCGCTGCAGGGGGGCGCCGGGCTCTACGCCGATCTGCTCGACGAGATCGGCGCGAGCGGCACGGTACGCCGCGAGCGCCTCCGACTGGCGGTTCGCGCGATAGAGCGCGAGCATCCGCTGGGCGTGCAGGCGCTCGCGCAGCGGATTCGCCGCGACGAGTGCGTCGAGCTCGGCGATGAGCTCGTCGTGGCGGCCGGCCGCCAGGTCGGCGGAGACGGCGAGCTCGGCTGCGCGCAGGCGCAGCTCCTCGAGCCGGCGGATCTCCGGCGCCGCGAACGGCTCGTCGGCCAGGTCCTCGAGCGGCTCGCCCCGCCACAGCGCCAGCGCCTCGCGCGGCCGCGACTCCTCGATGAGCCGCTCGGCGCGCACCGCGTCGACCTCATCGTCCGCGAGCTGGAGCTCGTAGCCGCGGTCGCGGGTCACCATGCGCGCCGCGTCACCGTCGAGCATGCGTCGCAGACGCGACACGTACAGCTGCACCATCTTCGCCGCGCTGGGCGGGAGCCGATCGCCCCACAACCCCTCGGCCAGGCGGTCCGCCGGCACCGTCCTTGCGGGCTCGAGCGCGAGCATCGCCAGCACCGCCCGCTGCTTGCGCGGCCCCAGATCGACGGGTCCGTCCTCGAGGCGAACCTCAAGCGGCCCAAGCAGCCGCACATCCACCGTCGGGCGACTCTAGCGGTGGTCGATTGCGGAGTAAACCGCGCGTAGACCGGGGGTCTACCGCCCTCCGAGAGCGTCTGCGTCGTCAAGTGAGCGACCGCCTCGGAAGGAGGCCGTCATGAAGGTCTCGAACCGCATCACCCGCCTCGTCACCGCCGGTCTCATCGCCGGGGCGCTGGCCGCGCCCACCGCGAGCGCGGTGCCGGCCGGACCGGACGCGCCCAACAGCGGCGAGCCCGTCGTCCTCGAGTCCGCGCCCGCGCCCGTCGTGACGGGCGTCGACGAGGGCTTCGACTGGACGTCCGCCGCGATCGGCGCCGGCGCCGCGGGCGGGCTCCTCCTGCTGTTCGGCGTCGGCGGCGCCACGTACCGCCACCGCCAGGGCCATGCCGATGTGGCGCACTGACGCGCGACTCGCGACGTCCCACGCGCGGCCGCCGACCATCGTCCTCGGCGGCCGCGCGGACGAGCGCCGCGCGCGGAGCGCGGTCGTGACCGGTCGCGTGCCGTCGGCGACGACGGGAGGCGCGTCGCTGTCGGCGACGCGCGTCCGGCGGCGCTGCTCGCCGTCGGCGCCGTCGCGCTCGCCGCCGCGCTCGTCGCGCCGACCGTTGGCGCGTCCGGGCAGCAAGCCGCCCAGGCCGCGGCGACCCTGCCCTACCAGGACCCGAGCGTGCCCGTCTCCACGCGGGTCGACGACCTCCTCTCGCGCATGACGCTCGCCGAGAAGATCGGACAGATGACGCAGGCCGAGCGCGCCAACGTCGACGCCGACACGTCGAAGATCACCGACGACCAGCTGGGCAGCATCCTGTCCGGCGGCGGTTCGGTGCCGACCCCGAACACGCCGACGGCGTGGGCGGACATGGTCGACCGCTACCAGCGGGCCGCGCTGGCCACCCGCCTGCACATCCCGATCCTCTACGAGATCGACACCGTGCATGGCGACGGCAACATGGACGGCGCGACCGTGTTCCCGCACAACATCGGCCTGGGCGCCACGCGCGACCCGGCGCTCGTGCGCGACATCGCGCACGTCGCCGCCGAGGAGACGCGGACGACGACAAGATCGGCTTCGACGGCTTCGTGATCTCCGACTACAACGGCATCGATCACATCGATCCCGGGACGGCCACGTTCGCCGAGCAGGTCGCCGCGGGCGTCAACGCCTGCATCGACATCTTCATGCAGCCGGCGAACTTCGAGCAGTTCGAGGCGACGCTGACCGGCCTGGTCTCCTCAGGTCAGGTCCCGATGGCGCGGATCGACGACGCGGTGCGCCGCATCCTCACCAAGAAGTTCGAGCTCAGGCTGTTCGAGCACCCCTTCACGGACCGCAGGTACATCGGCCGGGTGGGGTCGCCGGCGCACCACGCGCTCGCCCGGCGGGCCGCAGCCGCGTCCCAGGTGCTGCTCGAGAATCGCCATCACGTGCTTCCCGTCCGCGGCCGCGAGGACGTCTACGTCGCCGGCTCGAACGCCGACAACATCGGCAACCAGGCCGGTGGCTGGACCCTGACCTGGCAGGGCGGCTCGACCAACGTCATCCCGGGGACGACGATCCTCGACGGCATCCGTCAGCGCGCCCGCGGCGACGTCACCTTCAGCGCCGACGCCTCGGCACCGATCCCGCGCCGCGCGGTCGGCATCGTGGTCGTCGGCGAGACCCCGTACTCGGAGGGCTTCGGGGACGTCTTCGGCCCCAGGTGGGCCTTCGACCCCGGCGACCAGAACGTGCCGCGGCCGGTCAAGGACATGCAGCTGTCGGCTGCCGACAAGGCCACCGTCGACGAGGTGTGCGCGGCGGTCGAGCGCTGCGTGATGGTGATCGTCTCCGGCCGGCCGCTGATCCTCGATCCGGCCCAGCGCGAGCGAGTGGACGGGATCGTCGCGGCCTGGCTGCCCGGCAGCGAGGGCGCCGGCGTGGCCGACACCCTGTTCGGCGCGCGCGCGTTCACCGGCAAGCTCCCGGTGTCCTGGCCGCGATCGCTCGCACAGGAGCCGATCAACGTCGGCGACCCCGGCTACAACCCGCTGTATCCGTTCGGCTACGGGCTGACGACCCGGGCCGCGCGCCGGTAGCGGGTGACGCTGCGGGTCCCGGCCGGAACCCGCAGCGGCCCCTGCTGCTCACTGCACGACGGTGTGCTGCATCGCCCAGAGGGCGGCCGCGGCGCGTGTCGACACGTCGATCTTGCCGTAGATGTGCTGGATGTGGTGATCGGCGGTCTTGGGGGAGATGTAGAGCCGGTCGGCGATCTCGCGGGTCGTGAGGCCCTTGGCCGCGAGGCGCAGGACGTCGACCTCCCGCGCGGTCAGACCGCCCGGATGCACCGGGCGCCGGCCCGACGGCCGTCGCGGCTCGCCGTGCCCCGCGGCGACCAGCACCGCGCGGCTGGCGCGGGGCTCGAGCACGCCCGCCGACTCGAGCCGGCGCAGCTCGGCCGCCGCGTCGTCGGGCGAGAACGGCTGACGGTCCGCGCGCTCGGCGGTGAGTCCGACGTAGATCTCCGTCGCGGCGAGGACGCAGGCCCCGAGGTCGTCGTGGTCGGCTCGCACGCGCTTGTGGTAGCCCGACCCGTCGCACTTCTCGTGATGCGCGCACGCCGACGTGTTCAGGGCCGCCAGCGCGGGCGAGCGGCGCAGCATCTGCTCGGTCAGCATGGGGTGAAGCTCGACCCGGTCGAACTCGGTCCGGGTGAGCGGGCCGGGCTTGTCCCAGATCGAGTTCGGCACCACGGTGGTCCCGAAGTCGTGCACGAACGCGGCACGGCGGAGCTTGGCGACGTCCGCTTCGTCCAACCCGAGCAGACGCGCGGCGTCGGCGGCGAGATCCGCGCAGCGACGGCTGTGCCCGCCCATGTACGGCGACTTGAGGTCGATGAAGTCCGCGACGACGGTCAGGGCCTCGTCGAGGTCGGCGCCGGCCAGCATGCGGTGGGGCTCGGGTTCGAGGGCGAGCACGGCATCCCACGGGTCGGTCTCGCTCAGGCGGTCGAACCACGCGCCGCCGTGGGCGACGAACAGGTCGGCGAGCGCGGGGTCGTACGTGCGGTCGCGGCGATCGCGAGCGGCGTCGAGGGCATGCTCCGGCGAGAAGAGCCGGCCGATCGCCTCCATGTCGTGGCTGAGGTGGACGACGCGCATCGCGAGGGGGATCGCCTCGCCCTGCACATGGGCCGGATAGCCGTTGCCGTTCCAGCGCTCGAACGTGAAGCGCAGCGCGTCGCGGACCCCGGGGCCGACGTCGAGGCGCTGCACGAGCATGTCGGCGACCTCGCACCCGGACGAGAAGTTGTAGACCGCCCACTCGCGCGCGGTCTCCTGGATCATGCGGACGATCGCGTCGCGCTCCTCCGGGCGGCGGCCGGCGGTGGCGAACGCCATGACGTCGCGCATGACCTCGGTCGGGTTCGCGGCGTCGTGCACCAGCGTCTGGGCCCGGATGGCGATCTCGTCGCCGAACACGGTGGCGACCTCGTGGGCGTGCCCGGTGCAGCCGACGTACCGCAGCAGCGCCACCCAGTAGACGGTCTCGCGCTCCTCGTCGTCGACGCCGGCGGCGTCGCAGATCCACGTCGCGAGCAGGCATGACCGCAGCTGCGACTCGAGCGGTTGTCCGAACGCGTTGTCCTGCGCGAGGGCCAGCGTCGCCACGAGTTCGCCGAGGCGAAGCGGTGTTTCCGAAATGGGGAGACCTCCCGATGTATGGGCCGACGCTCCCCGGCACGATCCTCGCACGACGCGTCGCCCTTGTCGATCCGAGCGAAACGCTCACTGAAATGGAGGACTCATGGCGGCATCGCAGACCCGCGGCGGTGATCCCATCAGGGTGGGAGTCATCACCGATCAGACCGGCCCGCTCTCCGTGATCGGGCTCGCCAACGCCAACGTCGCCCGCATGGTCGTCGGCGACATCAACGCCAAGGGCGGCCTGCTCGGCAGGCCCCTCGAACTGCACCTCGAGGACAGCGCGACGGATGACACCGTCGCGGCCGAGAGGGCGACGAAGCTGGTCGAGCACGACCATGTCGACGTCATCTTCGGCGGCATCTACAGCTCCACGCGACAGGCCATCAAGGGGCCGGCCGTGGTCGAGGGCAGGACGCTCTACATCTACCCCGAGCAGTACGAGGGGGAGGAGTCGGACCCGCTCATCTTCTGCACCGGACCGGTGCCGGCGCAGCAGGTCGACCCGTTCATCCCGTGGCTCATGCGGGAGACCGGGGCGAAGCGCTTCTACCTTCCGTCCGCCGACTACATCTGGCCGCACGTGATGAACGCGCGGGTCCGGGAGGTCGTCACGGCCAACGGCGGGGAGATCGTGGGCGAGGAGTACTTCCCGCTCGATCACGCCGACTATGCGGCGACGGTCGACCGGATCGCGTCGACCGGCGCGGAGGTCGTCTTCAACACGACCGTGCCGCCCGGCGTCGCACCGTTCCTCGAGCGGTTGCACGACTCCGGCTTCGCCCGTCGCGGCGGGCACCTGGTCTGCACGTACTTCGAGGAGAACCTCCTCGGCCTGTTCCCGCCGGCGCACATCGACGGCGCGTACAGCTGCCTCGACTACTACCAGGCGGTCGACGATCCGTTCAGCCGGCGCCTGCTGGCCCAGTACGACGCGCTCTATCCGGGCGAGGCGAAGTTCTCCGGCGGCAGCGGGTCCTCGGGCCTGTACCGCGGGATGCAGCTGTGGGCCGCCGCCGTCACGGAGGCGGGCACGCTCGTGCAGGACGACGTGGTCGCGGCCCTGGACCACGCGCAGATCGCCGAGGGCCCCGGCGGCCCGGCGGTCATGGTGCCCGGCCAGCACCACGTGCGGATGAGCATGTACATCGGCCAGGCACGCGGCGGCCGGTTCGAGATCGTCGAGAGCCTCGGCCCGATGGACCCGCAGGAGCGCCTCGTCGGCGCGCCGGTCCTCACCGCCTGAGACGGCGGACTGCGGCGTCGCGACCGCGACGCCGAACACACCCGAGAAAGGACATCGCGATGCTTCTCGCGACGACGCAGGTCGAGGACTTCGACCGCTTCCTGGAGATCTTCTCCACGACGGGCGCGGACAAGCGCAAGGAGCACGGCTCCAAGAGCGCGCTCATCTTCCGCGACCCCTCCGAGGACGACCGGGTCTGGGTCATCTTCGACTGGGACGAGCAGGGCTGGCAGAGCTTCGTCTCCGACCCCGAGGTCCCGCCGATCATGAAGGAGGCCGGGCACAAGTCGCGACCGCAGGCCGCGCGGTTCGCCGGCCACTGCCACGCCTGACAGCGGCTGCTCCGCGGGGGGCGGCGCCGACACCCGTCGGCGCCGCCCCGCGCTACGTCCGCGGGGCGCCTTCCGAGGCGAGCGCCGCGGCCAGCTCCGTGCGGGCGGTGATGCCGAGCTTCGGGAAGACCCGGTAGAGGTGGGTCGCGATCGTGCGGTGCGAGAGGTACAGGCGCCGGCCGATCTCCCGGTTGGTGAGGCCGTCCGCGGCGAGCTGGGCGATCTGGAGCTCCTGCGCGGTCAGCCGGTCGCGCGCCTCCGGGTCCCGCCGGCGGCTGGACTCGCCGGAGGCGCGCAGCTCGCGGCGCGCGCGGTCGCTCCACGACGCGCAGGCGAGGGCATCGAAGATGTCCCGCGCGGCGCGCAGGGGCGCCCGCGAGTCGGCGATTCGGCGCTGGCGCCGGAGCCATTGGCCGTAGGCGAGGAGGAGGCGCGCGCGCTGGAAGGGCCAGTGGTCGAGGTCGGCGGAGAGCCCGTCGTCGAAGTGGCGCGCGGCGGCGTCGTCGCCGGTCGCCAGGAGGGCGCGCGCGTGGCGCAGGCCGACCGCCACCAGGCTCGCCGGCGCGGGGCCGGCCGCCGCCTCGACAGCGGTCAGTCGCGCCCGGGCCTCCTCGACCCGGTCGACGTGCAGCGCGGCCTCGGCG
>Ga0207675_100006599_pt1 | contig 10978 bp, 6 predicted proteins | sample KBSSwiS42_FD_184305 | JGI IMG/M metagenome (GOLD analysis project Ga0207675, IMG submission 184305) | Switchgrass rhizosphere microbial communities from Kellogg Biological Station, Michigan, USA - KBS Switchgrass S4-2 (SPAdes) (version 2) | ecosystem: Host-associated > Plants > Roots >...
GCTCCATCGCCGACGAGATCTGCATCGTGCGGTCGATGCAGACCGAGCAGATCAATCACGACCCCGCGCACACCTTCATGAACACGGGCACGCAGATCTCGGGCCGCCCTTCGGCGGGCTCCTGGATCTGGTACGGGATCGGCGCCGAGGCCGACGACCTGCCCGGCTTCGTCGTCCTGACCTCGCATGGCCGCGGCGGACAGATGCAGCCGATCGCCGCGCGGCAATGGCACAGCGGCTTCCTGCCCAGCCGCTTCCAGGGCGTGCACTTCCGCTCCAAGGGCGACGCCGTCCTTTACCTGCGCGACCCCGACGGCGTCAGCCGTGCCCAGCAGCGGGACGTGATCGACGCCGTGGCCGCGCTCACGAAGAGCCAGCCGGACTGGGTGGACGATCCCGACGTGTCCGCCCGCCTCGCTCAATACGAGATGGCGTTCCGCATGCAGACGGCGGTGCCCACCCTCACCGACTTCGCGGACGAGCCGCGCCACGTCCTCGAGTCCTACGGCGTCTCCGGCATGGACGGCTCGTTCGGCGCCAACTGCCTGCTCGCCCGGCGCCTGGCCGAGCGCGGCGTGCGCTTCATCCAGCTCTACCACCGCGACTGGGACAACCACAGCCGCATCAAGGCCGACATCGCGCTCAAGGCGCGGGAAGTGGACCAGGCCTCGGCCGCGCTGGTCATGGACCTCAAGCAGCGCGGAATGCTCGAGGACACGCTCGTCATCTGGGGCGGCGAGTTCGGACGCACGCCGATGGCCCAGGGTGACGGCCGCGACCATCACATCAAGGGCTTCTCGATCTGGATGGCCGGGGCCGGCATCCGCGGCGGCCTCACCCACGGCGCCACGGACGAGCTCGGCTACATGGCGGTGGAGGACGCGATGTCCGTGCACGACCTCCACGCGACCATGCTCTACCTCCTCGGCATCGACCACACGAAGCTGACCTTCAAGCTGCTGGGCCGCGACTTCCGCCTCACCGACGTGCGCGGTGAGGTGGTGAAGAAGATCCTGGCCTGAGGATGGACCGCAAGCAGTTCCTGACCATCGTCGGCCGCAGCGCGCTGTTCGCGGCCGCCGCGCCCGCGCTGGAGAGCCTCGCGGAAGCCGCACGGGCGGCGCCGGTGCTCGATACGACCCAGAGGGCTTTGCTGATCGCATTCGCGGACGAGATCATTCCCGCCACCGACGGCATGCCCTCGGCCTCGGAGATGGGGGCGGCCGTCTACCTCGAGCGCGTGGCCGCCACCGACGAGGCGATCGCCGCCTCCCTCCGCGACGCGGTCACGTCGATCGACCGCCGCGCGCGGGCCGCCCACGCCGAAGCGTTCGGCCGCTTGCCCGCACCGGCTCGAATCGAGTTGCTGCAGGCCATGGAGAAGGACGAGGCCGACCGCTTCCGTGCCGCCCGCGATCTCGTGTACGAGGCGTACTACACGAACCCGCTCGTCTGGAAGCGCCTCGGCTACGACTTCATCGGCGCCGAGAGCGTGGGTCCGCCCCTCGAGCCGTTCGAGGAGGAGCTGCTCGAGCGTGTCCGGGCCCTCCCGCGGCTCTATCGGGCCGTGCCGTGAGTCCCGCGAGCGAGCGGGCCGATGTCGTGGTGATCGGATCCGGAGCGGCGGGGGCCGCCCTGACCTGGTCGCTCGCGCAGAACGGAGCGAAGGTCGTCTGCCTCGAGCAGGGCGACTGGGTGAAGCGCGACCTCATGGCGTCGGGAAGGACGGATTTCGAGACCAGCCAACGCCGCGGCCCCGACTCGCTCTTCCCGAGCGTCCGGCAGCGTCCCGAGGACTATCCGGTCGTGACCGAGGGCGGCCTGCGGCCGGACCAGGTCCTGATGTTCAACGGCGTGGGCGGCACGACCGTGCACTGGGAAGGTCATTTCCCTCGCATGCATCCTTCCGACTTCCGGGTGCGATCGCTGGACGGCGTGGCCGACGACTGGCCCCTCCGCTACGAGGACCTCGAGCGCTACTACGACCTCAACGACCGGCACATCGGCGTCTCCGGCCGGGCGGGAGATCCAGCGAACCCGCCCCGAGCAGAGCGACCCACGCCTCCCCTGCCTCTGGGAGCGCGCGGGCGGACGGTCGCGCGCGGCTTCGAGAAGCTCGGCTGGCACTGGTGGCCTTCCGACAACGCGATCCTCTCGCGCGACTACGACGGACGAAAGGCCTGCGACTTCCGCGGCCGCTGCAACTTCGGATGCGCACGACGGGCACGCGCGTCGACGGACGTGACCTACTGGCCCAAGGCCCTTCGGGCCGGGGCCGAGCTCCGCACCTGGGCCCGCGTCCGCGAGATCACGGTCGACGAGCGCGGACGCGCCAAGGGCATCGTGTATCACGATCGCTCCGGGCAGACCCACGAGCAGCTCGCCCGCGTGGTGGTCGTGTGCGCCAACGGCGTGGGGACGCCGCGGCTGCTGCTCCACTCGCGGTCGCGGCTCTTCCCCGAGGGCCTGGCCAACTCCAGCGGCCAGGTGGGCCGGAACTACATGGCCCACCCGAGCCGCTTCGTCGAAGGCGTGTTCGAAGATCGGATCGATGGGCACGTCGGCGTCACGAGCAATCCCCTCTTCAGCCACCAGTTCTACGAGACCGATCCTTCACGCGGCTTCGTCCGCGGCTATTCGCTCGTCGTCTACGGACCGATGGGGCCACTGAGCCAGGCCTGGGGCGACGTGGAGCCCGTGCCCTGGGGCGCCGGGCACCACCGCGAGATGCGGCGGCGGTGGGGGCACACGATCGGGATCGCGGTCATGGCCGAAGACCTGCCCGAGGAGACGAATCGCGTGACCCTGGACCCCGAGGCCCGGGATTCCTCCGGGATCCCCGCCCCTCGCGTGCGCTACGCGTTCGGCAAGAACAGCCTCGACATGCTCGAGCACGGCGCGCGCGCGGCCCGCCAGGCCCTGGAGGCGGCGGGGGCGGTGCAGACTCGCGACACGGGGGGCCCCAGCGTCTTCGCGCACCTCATGGGGACGGCGCGCATGGGCCACGATCCCCGGCGATCGGTCGTCGACGCCTGGAACCGCGCCCATGACGTGCCGAACCTGTACGTCGTGGACGGCAGCTCGTTCACCACGTCCGCCGCCGTCAACCCGACGAGCACCATCGGTGCCCTGGCCTTGCGCGCCGCGGACGGCATCTGGGAGCGGCGCCGGGACTGGAGCTGAGACGCGTCAGGGCGTCGTGCTGGCCGTGCTCGTCGCGCCCGTGACCCGCCAGATGCTGTTGCCCACGTCATCGGCCACCAGCAGGCCGCCGCGCTTGTCCACCGCGACTCCGACCGGCCGGCCCATCGCCTCGCCGTTCTCGCGTACGAACCCCGTGAGCACGTCCACGGGTGGGCCCACGGGCCGGCCATCGTGGAACGGCACGAAGATGACCTTGTATCCGCTGCGCGGGCTCCGGTTCCACGACCCGTGCTGGCCCACGAACATGCCCTGACGGTAAGGCGCGGGCGTGGAGTCACCGGCATACGCGAGCCCGAGCGATGCCGTGTGCGGGCCCAGCGCATAGTCGGGAGCGATCGCCTCCGCGACCAGGTCGGGCCGCGGCGGCTTGACCCGCTTGTCGACGTTGGCGCCGTAGTAGCTGTAGGGCCAGCCGTAGAACGCGCCGTCGCGCACCGACGTCATGTAGTCGGGCACGAGATCGCTGCCCAGCTCGTCGCGCTCGTTCACGGCCGCCCAAAGCGCTTTCGTGTCCGGGTTCCACGCCATCCCCACGGGGTTCCGCAGGCCCGAAGCGAAGATCCGATGCGCGCCCGTCGCGGGGTCGATCTCCCAGATAGCGGCGCGGCCTTCCTCCTTCTCGATGCCGTTCTCGGCCACGTTGCTGTTGGAGCCGACGCCGACGTACAGCTTCGATCCGTCCGGGCTGGCGATGAGGCTCTTCGTCCAGTGGTGGTTCAGCGGTCCGCCGGGCAGGTCCACGACCTTGACCGCGGCGGCGGTGATCTCGGTCTGGCCCGTCTCGTAGGGGAAACGCACGACCGCATCCGTGTTGGCCACGTAGAGGGTCGACACGGCCAGGGCCATGCCGAACGGCGCGTTGAGGTCCTTCAGGAAGACGGTGCGGACCTCGGCCACGCCGTCGCCGTCCGCGTCACGAAGGAGGGTGATGCGGTTCGCGCTGGGCACGGCCCCGCCGGCCTTCTTCTGGTACCGCTTGAAGAACCAGCCCTTGATGCCCTTGCCGTCCTCCGGCCGGGGCGGCGCGTTCGTCTCCGCGACCAGCACGTCGCCGTTCGGGAGCACGTAGACCCATCGCGGATGATCGAGACCCTGGGCGAACGGCACCACGGAAGTGCCCGCAGCGGAGACGGGCGTCGCGCCCGCGGGCCAGCCCTTCGCCTTCACGACCTTGACGAGCGGGATGAGGGATTTATCGGGCTTCGGCAACGTCGGCTGCGGTCCCATGCCGGCGGTGACGGGCAGCCGCGCGGCGGTGCCGCAGGAAATGAGTGCGAAGGACACCAGCACGAACAGGAAACCCGGGAACGGGCCGACCTCCCGGGGAGGGATGACTTGCATGCTTCACCTCGCGTTTTGGGGTGGGCGTCGCGAGGCACCCACAATTCCATGCTAGGTCGGCGGGCCCGCGCGCGGCGCGCCCGCCGCTACAATCCCGAGCAGCGTGCGGAAGAACACGTCGAACCCGCCCACGCCCTACGGCCGCGCCCTGGCCCGGCTGGCCCGCCGCGATCACTCCGAGCAGGAGATCCGCCGCGCCCTGCGCCGGGACGGATTCGCGGACGACGAGATCGAGGAGACGGTCGTCCGCCTGCGGCGGGACCGCTACCTGGACGACGCGGGCTTCGCCGCGCGCCTCGCTCGCTCGCGCATGGCCCACGCCGGAATGGGCCGCAACCGCGTGCGGCTGGAGCTGCGCAAGAAAGGGGTGAAGCGCAGCGTCGCGGAGGCCGGGCTGACCGAAGCGCTCTCGGAGGTCGCGGAGGCGGATGTGATCGACAGCCTGGCCCGGCGATTCTGGAAGTCGCGCGAGGCGGACGAGCCGCGCCATCGCCTGCGCAAGCTCTGGGCCTTCCTCCTGAGGCGCGGCTTCCCGGCGGGGCTCGTCAACGACCGATTGCACGCGCTGTGGCCGCGCTGGTCGGACGCCCTGGAGGGACTGGAGCCCGCCGAGGAATGACTCAGCGCACCACGCGACGCCGCTTCCTCGGGACAGCGGCCCTGGCCGGCGCCGGCTTCGCCGGAGCGCGCGTGCTCGGCGCGACGGCGGCGAGGGTGGAGTCCGCGCCCCCGGCCCCGGCGGGGACGCCGTGGTACCGGCGGACGCTGCGCTGGATGCAGACCAACATCGCCGAGATCGACGTGACGCGCTACGACATCCCCTGGTGGCGCGAGCAGTGGAAGCAGACGGGGACGCAGGGGATCGTGGTGAACGCGGGCGGCATCGTGGCCTACTACCCCACTCGGGTGCCGCTCCACCGGCGGGCCGAGTTCCTTGGCGAGCGGGACCTCTTCGGGGAACTCGTGCAGGCGGCCCGCCAGGACGGCATCGTGGTCTTCGCGCGCATGGACTCCAACGGCGCGGGCCCGGAGGTCTACCAGGCGCACCCGGAATGGTTCACGCGCGACGCGGAAGGGAAGCCCTACTTCCGCGACCGCGACCTCTACGCACCCTGCATCAACGGGCCGTATTACCGCGAGCACATCCCGGCCATCCTGCGCGAGATCGCGGCGAACTATCGGCCGGAGGGCTTCACCGACAACGCCTGGAGCGGTCTCCCGCGGGCCAGCATCTGCTACTGCGCGAGCTGCCGCGCGCGGTTCAAGAACGAGCGCGGCCACGAGCTTCCCGTCACTCGGGATTGGAACGCGCCCGCCTACCGCGCCTGGATCGAGTGGAGCTACGGCTGCCGGCTCGAGATCTGGGACCTCTACGACGCGGCCGCGCGCGAGGCGGGCGGTCCGGAGTGCTTGTGGGTCGGCATGATCGGCGGCACGCTCGGCGGCGCCGCCAACGCCTTCCGCGACTATCGCGAGATCTGCCGCCGCGCGCAGATGGTCATGCTCGACCACCAGCGACGCGACGAGACGAGCGGCTTTGCCGGCAACGGGCAGACGGGCAAGCTCGTGCACGGCCTGCTGGGCTGGGACAAGCTGGCGCCGGAGAGCATGGCGCTCTACCAGACGGCGGGAGTGAGCTTCCGCCTGGCCGCCCGGCCGGAGCCGGAGCTGCGCCTGTGGGCGGTCGAGGCCTTCGCGGGCGGAATCCAGCCCTGGTGGCACTACGTGAACGCGTACCACGAGGACCGGCGCCTCTACGCGACGCCGTTGGCCCTGAGCCGATGGTACGCGGCGAATCAGGCCATCCTGCACCCGCGCCAGCCCGTGGCCACCGTGGGCGTCGTCTATTCGCAGCGCAACCTCGACTTCTTCGGGCGGGACGACGCCGATCTGCTCGTCCACCAGCCCCAACGCGGCTTCCTGCAGGCCCTGACTCGCGCACGGATCCCGTACATCCTCGTCCACGCCGACGACCTCGCGAACAACACGGCGGGGCTACGCACGCTCGTATTGCCCAGCCTGGGGGCGATGGCGGATGCGCAGATCGCCGCCGTGCGCGCGTTCGTCGCCGGCGGGGGCGGGCTGGTGGCCACCGGCGCCACCAGCCTCTGCGATGCCTCTGGCGATACGCGCCCGGACTTCGCGCTGGCGGACGTCTTCGGCGTCCGCCTGCCGCGGGACCACCCGATGCGGGATGAGGCCTCGCGCAAGCTCTGGGCGGCCGAGAACGGCCACACCTACCTCCGCCTGACCCCCGAGCTGCGCGCGCGCGTCCCGGGACCGCACGCGCCGGACGAGCCGCGGGCCGTGGGGGCGCGCCATCCCGTCCTGCGCGGCCTCGACGAAACGGACATCCTGGCCTACGGCGGCACGCTCGCGCCCATCGAGGTCGATCCCTCCGCGCGCGTGCTCATGACGTTCGTGCCGCCGCGACCGGCCTTCCCGCCGGAGGCGGTGTGGTCGCGAAACACGAAGACCGACATCCCCGCGCTCGTGCTGAGCGAGGGGTCGGGCTCCGGCCGCGTGGCCTATCTCGCGGCGGACCTCGACCGGCGCTATGCGCGCGACCACTTCCCCGACGTCGGACACCTGCTCGCGAGCCTCGTCCGCTGGACGGCCGGGGACGACATCCCTCTTTCCGTCGAGGGTCCGGGGTGGATCGACTGCCACCTCTACCGCCAGCCCGGGCGCCTCGTGCTCCACCTCGTGAACCTCACGAACGAGGGCGGGGGGCGCGGTCCAGTGGACGAATTGCTTCCGGTCGGTCCCGTGCGCGTGCGCGTGCGTCTGCCTCCGGACGTGAGCGGCCGCGCGCTGCGCCTGCTCGTGTCCGGCCGGCGGCCGCCCGTGGAAGTCCGCGACGGATGGGCGGGCTTTCCGCTCGAATCCATCCCGGACCACGAGGTGGCCGTGATCGAGGGCTAGAGGTCACCGCTCAGCGCACGACGAGGGCGGTGAACGGGAAGACGTAGGCCTGCAAGGTCACGAGCAGGCCCATCAGGCAGGCCAGGGCGAGGCTGTGCAGGAACACGTAGCGCAGGATCTCCCCCTCGTGCCCATACCAGCGCGTCGCCGTGCTCGCGACCACGATGCTCTGCGCATCCACCATCTTGCCCATGACCCCCCCCGTGCTGTTGGCCGCGGCCATGAGGATCGGGCTCAGCCCGAGCTGCTCGGCGGTGATCCGCTGCAGGCTTCCGAACAGCACGTTGGATGACGTGTCGGAGCCGGTCAAGGCCACTCCCAGCCAGCCCAGCAGCGTCCCGAAGAACGGATAGAGGACGCCGGTGCGCGCGAAGGCGAGCCCGAGCGTCGCATCGAGGCCGGAGTACCGCGTGGTGAAGCCCAGCGCGAGCATGGCCGCGATCGTGAGCAGCGAATGCCGGACCATCTTGAGGGTCTCCAGGTACACGCGCGCCATCTCGCGCAGGCGGTACCCCATGGCCAGTCCGCCGATCAAGGCGGCGACCAGGATGCCGCTCCCCGTGGCCGAGAGCCAATTCAGGTTGAAGACGGCCGGCTCGGCCGTGGGCCGGGCCACCACGGGCGGCACTCTCTGCACCACGTTGTGCAGGCCGGGCACCGGGAAGCGCGCCAGCCCGATCCCGTCCAGAAACACCTTCGTCTGCGGGAGGCCCCAGACGAAGACGACGACGCTCAGGATGATCCACGGCATCCAGGCCCGTACGACCTCCCGCCGCGAATGGCCGTGCCCGGCCTCCCCTGGCGGCGGCGCTTCCACGCCGGCCATTCCCCATCGCTCCCGCGGCTGCCAGAACCGCAGGAAAAGCGCGACGGCACCCATCGAGACGACCGACGAGATCACGTCCACGAGCCAGGGACCGTGCAGGTTCGAGACGAGGAACTGGGGGATGGCGAACGAGACACCGGCTACCAGCACGGCCGGCCACACGCCCAGCGTGCCGCGCAGGCCGGCGAAGGCCCAGACCAGCCAGAAGGGGACGATCACGGAGAAGAACGGGAGCTGGCGGCCGGCCATGGCGCTGAGCTGGAGGAGGTCGAGACCGGTGACGCTCTGGAGCGCGATGATGGGCGTGCCCAGCGCGCCGAAGGCCACGGGCGCGGTGTTGGCGATCAGCGAGAGGCCGGAGGCGAGGAGGGGCGAGAAGCCGAGGCCCATCAGGATGGCCCCCGTCACCGCCACCGGCGTGCCGAAGCCGGAGGCCCCCTCGAAGAACGCGCCGAAGCAGAAGGCCACGAGCAGCAGCTGCAGCCGGCGGTCCCGCGTCACGGACGTGATGCTCTCCCGGAGCACCGTGAACAGCCCGCGCTGCTGCGTGAGCTGGTAGAGGAAGAGGACGTTCAGGATGATCCAGCCGATCGGGAAGAGCCCGTAGGCGGCGCCGTACCCGGCGGTGGCGAACGCCAGCCCCACCGGCATGCCGAACGGGCCCACGGCGATCACCAGCGCCGAGACGAGTCCCAGGAGCGCCGCCACGTGGGCCCTCAGATGGAAGATGCCCAGCGCCCCCAGCAGGACCACGACGGGGACGGCGGCCAGGAGCGTGGACAGGACCGGGCCTCCGACCGGCTCGTAGACCTGTGGCCACATGGGAAGGGGCAAGTTTAGCGTCGCTTTGCCCACCTTTCGCGCCCGTTTGTGGGGTCCGGCAATCCAGGCGAAAATAGGGGACTGTGAGCGAGGTCCAGACCGTGCCCGGTGAGAAGCAGAAAGCGTTGACCGGCGACCAGATCCGGTCCGCCTTCCTGCGGTATTTCGAGCAGAGGGGCCACCGCGTCGCGGCCAGCTCGTCGCTCGTCCCCCAGAACGACCCCACCCTGCTCTTCGCCAACGCCGGGATGAACCAGTTCAAGGACGTGTTCCTGGGCAAGGAGAAGCGCGACTACAAGCGCGCGACGACCTCCCAGAAGTGCGTCCGCGCGGGCGGCAAGCACAACGACCTCGAGAACGTGGGCCGCACGGCGCGGCACCACACGTTCTTCGAGATGCTGGGCAACTTCTCCTTCGGTGATTACTTCAAGAAGGAGGCGATCGCCTTCGCGTGGGAGCTCCTGACCCACGATCTCGGCCTGGACAAGGACCGCCTCAAGGTCACGATCTTCAAGGGCGAAAACGGCGTCCCGCGCGACGGGGAGGCTCACGGATTCTGGCTCGCCCACGTGAGCGCGGACCGCATCCTCGAGCTGGGCGCGAAGGAGAACTTCTGGGCCATGGGCGAGACCGGCCCCTGCGGGCCGTGCTCGGAGATCCACTTCTTCCAGGGTGACGACCTGCCCTGCGCGGAGGTGGAGGCGGGCCGCGAGTGCCTCGGCGTCGAGTGCGAATGCGACCGCTGGCTCGAAGTCTGGAACCTCGTGTTCATGCAGTACGACCGGGACGCGTCCGGCAAGCTGACTCCGCTGCCCGCGGCCTGCGTCGACACGGGCATGGGCCTCGAGCGCATCACCTCCGTCGTGCAGGGCCGGCGCTCGAACTACGACACCGATCTCTTCCAGCCGATCATCCAGGCCGTGGCCCGGCGTGCGGGCACGTCCTACGGGGCGAGCGCGGAGGGCGACATCTCGCTGCGCGTGGTGGCGGATCACCTGCGCGCCATGACCTTCCTCATCGGCGACGGCGTGATGCCGGGCAACGAAGGGCGCGGCTACGTCCTGCGCAAGATCATGCGGCGCGCGATGCGGCATGGAAAGAAGCTCGGCCTCGAGGAGGCTTTCCTGCACGACCTCGTCTCCGTCGTCGTGGACCGGATGGCGGGCGCGTATCCGGAGCTGCGCACGCAGGCGCCCTCCGTCGCGCGCGTCGTGCGCTCCGAAGAAGAGCGCTTCGGGTCCACGCTGAAGCAGGCGATGGTGGAGTTCGGCAAGACGGTCGAGAAGCTGCGCCGCGCGGGCAAGGGCAGCGTCATTCCCGGCCCCGACGCTTTCCGCCTCTACGACACCTACGGCCTGCCCATCGACTTCCTGGAGGAGCTCGCGCAGGACTACGAGCTCACCGTCGATCACGAGGGATTCGAGCGCGAGCTCGAGGGCCAGCGCGACCGGGCGCGCCAGTCCTCCAAGATGGGCGCGGTCACGGGCGACCCGCTCTACATGGGCCTCCTCGAGAAGGGCGCCACGCGGTTCCTGGGCTACGACTCGCTCGTGCACGAGGAGGCGCGCGTGCTCGCCGTTCTCCGGGACGGGCAGCTCGCGTCGCACCTCGACCAGGGGCAGGAAGGCCAGATCGTCCTCGACCAGACGCCGTTCTATGCGCAGTCGGGCGGACAGGTCGGCGACCACGGGATCATCGCCGCCCAGGGCGCGGCGGCGGAGGTCGTGGACACGCATCAGCCCGTCCCCGGCCTCTACGTGCACGACGTCAAGGTCACCGCGGGCGGATTCGAGACGGGGATGACCGTGCGCGTCAAGGTGGACGAAGGGCTGCGCACGGGCGCGATGCGCAACCACACGG
>Ga0207675_100006600_pt1 | contig 10977 bp, 8 predicted proteins | sample KBSSwiS42_FD_184305 | JGI IMG/M metagenome (GOLD analysis project Ga0207675, IMG submission 184305) | Switchgrass rhizosphere microbial communities from Kellogg Biological Station, Michigan, USA - KBS Switchgrass S4-2 (SPAdes) (version 2) | ecosystem: Host-associated > Plants > Roots >...
GCCGCCGGCTGGTGTACCGGCAGGCGCGGAAGCAGGTGCTCAAGAAGACCGGCGGCAACTATCCCGCGCCGCTCGCCGCGCTCGAGGCGGTGCGCACCGGGATGGAGCACGGCTTGGAAGCGGGCTTCAAGCGCGAGGCACGGCTGTTCGGCGAGCTCGCGGTCGGCGAGGTCTCCCGCAACCTGGTCCAGATCTTTTTCGCGACCACCGCGCTTAAGAAAGACCCCGGCGTGTCGGGCCTTGCCCCGCGTCCGCATCCGGTGTCACATCTCGCGGTGATCGGCGCCGGATTCATGGGGTCGGCCATCGGCGGTACCGCCGTTACCCAGGCCCAGACCGATGTCCGCCTCCGCGACACCGACCTGGGCCGGATCGCGCGGGGGCTGGAAGCGGGTCGCAAGATGATCCGCGAGCGCCTTTCCCGAAAGCGAATCACCCGCTACGAGCATGAACGCCTGCAGGCGCTGCTTTCGGGTGGGACGGACTGGGCGGGATTTCGCCGGGTCGATCTGGTCATCGAGGCGGTCTTCGAAGAGCTGGGTGTAAAGCAGACCGTGTTCCGCGAGCTGGAGTCGCAGGTGATTGCGGAGTTGCCGATGCAGGCGCCGCAACCGTTCTTTTCGCCTGACTCGCAGTGGCTCGCGTTCTTCGATGCCGGCAAGCTGAAGAAACTGGCGATGGACGGCGGATCTCCCATCACCCTTGCGGAAGCCCCGACACCTCGCGGCGGCGCGTGGGGAACCGACGGGTCGATCGTGTTCGCGCCGATCTCACGTGGCGGGCTGATGTGGATCCCACCCGGCGGGGGACCACCGCGGGTGCTGACGACGCCCGATGGTGGCCGCGGAGAGACGTCGCATCGTTTTCCAGTATTCCTGCCGCAGTCGTCGACGGTTCTGTTCGTGGCCAATGGCACCAGCGACTCGAACTCGCTGCAGGCAGTGTCGCTCGGCGACCCACGAGTGAGGCTCATCATGCGCGGGGCCGTCACGAATCCGCGATATCTTCCGACGGGGCATCTGGCATGCCTGATCAACGAAAAGCTGGTGGCGGCGCCCTTCGACCTCCGGACACTGCGGCTCACAGGTTCCCCCATCACGCTGGCCGAGCGCGTCAACTCGTTTACGTTCTCCGACGAGGGCACGTTCGAATCGAGCTGCCGGTAGTACAGCTCCAGGTTGACGTGGTCTCGAGCGCCCAAACGCCGGGCGCCTGAGACGAGCACGCTTCCCTGAGTTTGTTTTTCCGGATACTGCTTGGGGGCGTATTCACGGCCGGGATACCGAGCCCAATCGTAGCGGCCGCCGCCCGTAACCACCCATTTCTTGCCCAAAGCCAAGCCCAAGCTAGCGCCGGTGGAGTAGAGGTCCTGGTCGAATACCGGCGCCCCATTTGCCTGTTCATCCCGCCGAAACCAGTTTCCCGACCCCAAAACATCGAGCGCGAGAGGCGCGAACAGCCGATGGCGATAGGCAGCGTTCATACCGATTTCGGTGTCACCGCCCTCGACTTTTTGGCCATAAACGATACCGCCCACGTTCGCCGCGAGATCCAGGCGATGATCGGATTTGTAGTCCGCCATGCGCATGAGGAAGTGCGTCGAACCGCTCATGAATCCGTCCGACACCGGACTCACGACGCCGAGTTGAGGTTCGGCAAGTATCTGATCATCATAGCCGGGACCCAAATCCATGGTCCAAAGAAACTGTGGCGCGGCGTGAACAAGTGTGGGAACGACGAGACCGGAAAGGACGAGCGCGACGCTTAAACTACGAGTAGCGCGTTCCGGTTGCCGAAGCCGTCGGTGGAGTACCCCATGGCGCTGGGATCGGTCACCCATTTGCCGTCGATCACGAACATGTATTCGTGCCGACCTCGGGGCAAATCGATCGTGATGGACCAGACACCCTCCGCCACGCGCGAAAGCGGCGCGTCACAGACTTTCCATTGATTGAAGTCCCCCGCCAGACAGATCTCCCGGACCTGATCGGCCTTCACGGTAAACCTATAGCGTACCGTATTCGGCTCTTGGACGCCGTTCAAGGCCGTCCGGGAGGTCTGGATGGCAGGTGGAGGAGTGTGGGAAGTGGCCGCGCTTTGAGTTGAATCGGGTTGCGTCACGTTCCGTCCGGGGAGCAGGACGAACAGGGCCAAGGCGGCGGCAGCAAGGCCGGGAACCCAGGCCCAACGTATGAGAGTGGACCGGCGCCGCAGAACGACCACCTTTCCCGAGGTGGTCTCGTTTTCGAGCACGCGCACGACGGCGTCGGCCAGAGTCTCCGGGGCCCGCGGCCGGGTAGTCCGAAACCATGCCCCTAGATGCATCAAGGTCTCAAATCGGTTCCGGTCAACACTACCCGGTCGCAGATCCCCTTCGAACTGAGCCGCCTCGGAGGCGGAAAGCTCTCCGTCCAAATAGGCGTGAAGTTTGGGATCTATGTGGTCTGATCCTGCCATCGGTCTAAACCTCGAAGCCGCGGGAGCGCAACAGCTCGAGAAGCATTTCCCGGGCCCGGTGCACCCGCACCTTCGCATTGCTCACCGAGATCCCCAGGATCTCGGATATTTCCTCGTAGCTGCGATCCTCTCCATGCCGGAGAAGAAACGCATCCCGATATTTCGCTTCCAGCGCGTCGAGCCCAGCTTGAAAGCTCGCGGCCATTTCATTCGCCTCGAGCATTTGATCCGGACGCCCCGCCGGGGCAGCGGATTCGGCGGGGGCCGGCTCTGCGTCCTCGAGACTCGTCTCCCGCCGCCGATTGCGGGCGGTGAGACTCTCCCTCTGGTCGTGACACAGGTTTACCGCGATGCGGTAGAGCCATGTGGTGAACCTAGATTCGCCGCGGAACGTGCCGAGCGAGCGGTACGCCTTTAAGAAGACGTCCTGCGTCAGCTCCTCCGCAACCGCGCCATCACGCACGGATCGGAAGACCAGGGCGTAGATGAGGTCTTGATAAGCCCTCACCAAGCGGCCATACGCTCCCGTGTCCCCACGGCGGGCCAGGCCGAGGAGCAGTTGCTCATCTTCGGGGGATAGCAGAACCCCCGGCCTGACCGTTTCTTCTGGGTTCGGACGACGACGGTGGTGATTCAAAAGTAGAACCCGCGAGGTGGCGTCAGCTGCCTCGGAGACCCCTCTGACCGGCCACTGCCGTTCGGTCAATAGGACGGCCCCCTCTAAAACCGGTTACAACAATTTTTCCACTCTTACGGAACAGACCTGCCCGTAACTTCTCTCGGAAGGCTTCGTCTCAATAGGCAGCCCGAACGCCGAAACGTTCTTCAAAGGAGCCTGTCTCCGAGAAGAACAGCGGCGGATCGGCACGAGAGAGAGCTGTCAGTAACCGATTGGGGTCTCAGGACATCCCCCATGAGGATAAAGGCGGAAACGCAAGTTTCCGCCTTTTTTTTGGGTCTTGGGCCAAGTTCATGACTTCTGAGCGGGTTCGGCCAACGGATCCGGAACATCCTCAAAGGGCAATCGGAGCGCCGTCTCCACCGCTTTCGGCGCGGTGAGTTGGCGCTTGCCGCGACCACTCACCCGTAGCTCCTTGAGCCGATTGCCGAGGGGAATCAAGCGGTGCTCGAACGAGGCTACGGCGTGGTTATACGCGTCCACCGCGCTGGCCAGCCCTCGCCCCATTTTTTCCAGATGCTGCCCGAACCGGGCCACCCGCTCGTACAGGTCGCGGGCGCCCTTCGCGATGTCTTCCGCGTTCTCGGCCAAGGATCGCTCCCGCCAGTAAATGCCCACCGTGCGTAGCAAGGCGACCAGCGTGGTGGGCGTGGTGAGGAGAATGCGGGAAGCGAGCGCGTCGGTTTGCAGGTTGGGATCGCGGCCATAGGCAGCGGATAAATAGGGATCGCCGGGCAGGAACAAGACGACGAGATCGAGATTGCCTTCCAGGCCTGCCGCGTACTCGCGGGCAGCCAGCTGCCGAATGTGGCCGCGCAGGTCGCTGACGTGACGAGCCAAGGCCGCGGCACGATCTTTCTCCGAGGTGGCTTCCATCGATTCCAGGTACGCGTGAAGCGGCGCCTTGGCGTCGACGGCGATGAAGCGGCCGCCCGGCAAACGCACCAGCATGTCGGGCCGGCCGCCGCCCTCCACGGTTTGCTGCTCGAAGAAGTCGCAATGCTCGGTCATGCCCGCCAACTCTACGATGTTCCGAAGCGCCAGCTCTCCCCAGCGTCCGCGCACCTGATTTCCACGCAGCGCGGTGTCCAGCGACGTCGTTTTCTCCTGCAACCGCACCGTCTGTTCGGCCAGCGCGCGCACCTGGGCATCGATCTGCGCGTACGCGTTGACGCGCGCCTTCTCGATTTGTCCCGTTTGCGCCTCGAACTTAGTGAGCGCCTCTTTCAGAGGATCGATCATGGACTGAATGGCTTGCTTGCGCTTTTCGAGCTCACTTTCCGCTTCGGTTCGCGTGCGGGCCAGCCGCTCTTCGGCCAACTCCAGGAATTGCCGGGTGTTGCCTTCCAGAGCGTTGGACGCGAGCGCCTTGAACGTGTTTTCGATTTCGCGCTTGGTCGCTTCGACGAACTCTTGCTGCGTGGCCAACTCGCCTTCTTTCATGTCGATCTCGGAGCGGGCGACGGCCAAGTCTTGCAGCAAGCGCGACCGCTCCGCGTCCAAGGTTCGGGACGATGTCTCCAGTTCACGCCGGCGCCGGGCTTCGCCCTCAAGTTCCGTCTCGAGGGCGGCCACACGCCGGGCACGGGAGCCGCGCTCCCAAAGCACGGTGAGGACGGTGCCCAGCCCCAATCCAACCAGGAACAACAAAACGCTGCTCATGTTCATGTCCTCACTGAGGATAGGACGGTCCTCGATCGGCAACCGCATCGATGGCGAGATCGCAGTCTATGGGAAATTTTCTTTCAATCAGAAAAAAAATCTTTACGAACATCAAAAAACCGTGTGTCAGGTTGCAAACTTTCGTATAAGAATATGTTAAGCCCCGGTTAACCCCAGGGCCTCGGCACGGGCGAGGCAGATCGAGTCTTGACTGGGCGGAGTCTGGATCGCGAAATCTTCGTGGTCTTTGGGGGAAGGCGCCGTTCGGTCGCTTAAATCTTCGACTGTCCTCGCCCCGTGCCCGAGATTTGTTCCTCGTGGCTCCATTCTCTTTTATCCGGAATCGGCTTCCTCGTCTCATCCCGAAAGGTTCGCCCTCCACGTTCCGAACCATGCGCGGCCTCTTCTTGGTTATCGCTCTCGTGTCTCTCGCGTCCCTGTTTGGATGCCGAGAGCGTAATCGCACCTTACCCGAAGGGCAGATGCTTTTCGACGAGGGTCAGCTCGTCGACCTCACGTACAGCTTCGATTCCACCACCGTCTACTGGCCCACCGCCACGCCCTTCAAGCTCGAGACCGTGCATCACGGCCCGACGCCTTCGGGGTTCTTCTACGCCGCCAACAGTTTCTGCGCCGCGGAGCATGGAGGCACCCACATGGACGCGCCCTCGCACTTTGCGGAAGGTCAGTGGGGTGTCGATGATGTGCCCCTCCAGCAGCTGGCCGGACCGGCGGTGGTTGTCGACGTCAGCGACTCGGTGACCAAGGACCGCGATTACCGGTGCACGAAGGCGGACCTTCAAGGGTGGGAGAAAGTGCACGGACCCATCCCGGGAGGCGCCATCGTTTTCTTACGCACCGGGTGGAGCAAGTATTGGCCCGATCGCAAAGCTTACTTCGGGAGTGACACACCGGAAAGCACCAGCACGCTTCACTTCCCCGCGTTTTCGGAAGAGGCCGCGCATTTTCTCGAGCAACGCCTCGTCGATGCGGTGGGATTGGATTCGCCGTCGGTGGATTATGGTCCTTCGGCGGATTTCCCCGTACACCGGGTCTTTGCCGAAGCCAACATTCCCGGATTCGAGAACGTAGCTAACCTGCGGCATCTTCCTGAAACCGGAGCCTGGGTCATTGCATTGCCGATGAAGATCGCCAAAGGTACCGGGGCACCGCTCCGCATGGTCGCCATTCTCCCGCCCGGCGCTCCCAGGACGACGGATTAGCCTCGCGCCTGCCGTGTAGAATGGCAGGCATGGAACACTCCAGAACCTCGTTGAGTCTTCTTTTCACCTTCTTACTGTTCGGCCATGGCCTGGCCGGGGCCGTTCCCCTGACTGCCGCCGACGAAGCGGAGCTACGTCTTGCCGACGACGTGGCCAAGACCGTCGAGACCTTGCACGGCTGGAAATTCAAGCAGCCGGTGAAGAAGGGCATGTATTCGGAAGCAGAGCTCCGCGGGTTCATCGAGAAGCGTCTGGCCGAGGAATATCCGGAAGCGGAGCTCCAAGCAAACGAAGCGTTTCTCCGTACCATCGGCGCGCTTCCCGAATCGACCTCGTTGCGGCAAACGCTGATCGACGTGCTGATGAGCCAGATCGGCGGTTTTTATGATCCGCCCTCCAAGACGTTCTACATGGTGAAACGTGAGGGCACGGACTACGGACAGCTGGTCGATCGCATTCTCATCGCCCACGAGCTGACGCACGCCCTCGATGATCAGCGGGTGAGCCTCGATTCGCTGATGTCGGTCCGGGATCGCAGCCAGGACGGCGAGTTCGTGGCGGGAGCGCTGGTCGAGGGCTCGGCGACCGAAGTCATGACCCGGTACGTGACGCAGGCTCAGTTCGCAGGTGACATGAAAGCCGACGATCTCCAGAAGCTCATGAAATCGGAAGAAGAGCGAAGCAAAGTCTTCTTCCAAGCGCCCCGCTACTTTCAAAGCCTGCTCGCGAATTACACCTGCGGGATGTTTTTTCTGCTTCAGGGACAGCTGGGTGCGCTCATGGGCGGCACGACCACGATTAACGCCGGCCAAAATTTTCTAAAGGCGGTGCACGATCCGCCGCGGTCCTCCGAGCAGATCCTGCATCCGGACAAGTACTGGGACACGGCAAAGCGGGATGAGCCAGTGATGGTGGATGATGCTTCCCTGCGCGGGATTCTCACCGGAGCGGGTTACAAGATCACCCACGAGAACACCGCGGGCGAACTTCTGGCCGCCATTCTGACCATGCCCGCGGACCAAAAACTGGATCCGATGGCGGCGGGTCTACCCACGTACTGGACCAATGCCGCCGCGGAAGGTTGGGGAGGCGACCGGTTTTATTTGTTGGATTCAGGCAAGGGGCCATCGCGCGCCCTGTGGCTCACGTTGTGGGACACCGGCGATGACCGGGAGGAATTCGAGAACACCTACAAGGAAGGGCTCGGTAAACCGGTCGCCACGGTAACGCTCGGCTCACGGGGTGTGGCGTTTCTCTATGGGTTCTCGAAAGACGAAGTGAATGCCATGTCGCAGAAGCTCTCCGCGGCGGGGTTGCATTTCAGCCGCGCGGGCAAACCCTGGGATCCGAAAGCTTCGAGCTGATCGGGAGCGTTCTAGAGATTTCGATTAAGATCCTGGCATGCGTCGCCCCGGACGGCGTGCTCTTTCCATACTCCTCGTCATCGTTTACTTGCTCTTTCGGCCAGCATCCCCTGCTGCTGCTTCCCCGAGTGATGACGCCCGCATCATCGACAATCTGTCCCGCGCCGTTGAAATTTTGCGAGGACGAAATTTCCGGAACCCAATTCCGCGAAAGACGTGCTCGGAAGCCGAGCTCCGGACAATGATCGAAGCGTCCTTGCGGAGGGAATATACGAACGAGTCATTGCGCCAATACGAATCGTTCGTTCATAGCATCGGCGCGATCCCGGATTCCACATCGTTGGTCGAGACTCTCGTTGACCTGGAGTCCAATCAGATCCAGGCGTTTTATGAGCCCTCGACACGCACGTTTTACACCGTGGAGCGGCAAGCGGACTCCGGCGATCTCGATCCCATGGTGGTGGTTCACGAGCTGACGCATGCATTGGACGATCAAGTAGTGGGGCTGGATTCCCTCATGGCTTCGGCCTCGAACGATGACGAGGTCTTCGCAGCTAAGGCTCTCGTGGAAGGCTCGGCAACTGAGGACATGATTCGATTCGCGCTTCAAGCGGGGTATGCGGAATCGCCAAAACGGGAAGTGCGTCCGGTCATTCGCTCGGGATGGTCGCAACGTCGTAATTTCGAGGATCAACCACGATACTTTCAGAACCAGTTGGCCACCTATACGTGCGGAATGTTCTTTATCCTGGGAGGGAACCTCGAGGACCTGGTCGACGATTCGGATGAGAGGATGGACGTGGAAGCGAACTTCATACGTGCTGCGAAACATTGCCCCCGCTCGTCGGAACAAATTCTTCATCCACGCAAGTACTGGGTCGAGGGCAGCCGGGACGAGCCCGTGGATGTGGACGATGCGAGGATCGGAAAGCTTCTGGAACCGCTTGGGTTTCACATTCTGAGCGCCGCGACCGGAGGCGAGATTCTCGCGGCCTCCTTGACCGCTCCCCCGGGGCAAAAAATCGCACCTATCGATATGTGGTTTCCTTGGAACTGGACAAACGCGGCCGCCGAGGGATGGGGAGGAGATCGTTTTTACGTCCTTGGTCCAGCGTCCGGCTCGGCGCATCCCGCCCTATGGATCACACTATGGGATACGCCGGGTGACCGGGATCAGTTTGAATTCGCTTACCGTAGCCGAATGCAACATCCGACCCGAGTCATCCGGTTGGGCCTGCGGGGGGCAGTCTTCCTCTACGACATTCCCGAGGACAGCGCGTCACGCATGGACGGCATCCTTCACCAGGGTGAGCATTTGGGTTTAACTAAGGCTGGCCGCCCCTGGGATCCTCGAACGTCCAATTAAAACGTCCGATCAAGTCGTCGGGTTTCAGGATGCGGAGCGGCGACTTCCGACCACGATCATTCCAATACCCGCCAGGATGGCCAGCCCCCCCACCAGTGGCGGCACGGTTTTCTTCTCTTTGACTCCGGCCTTCAAATCCCCAATTTCGATCACGTTTTCCTGCTTGGTATAGGCGAATCCCCGGATCAGCACATATCCACCGGCAAGAATGCAAAGAATCCCGATAATTTGAACCAATCGCATGTGTTTTCTCGTTTCTCCCCTGGGGACTGAAGTCTAAACGCTCGGCGGGCATATGCCAACCGATCAACGCACGCGCGCGGGAAGGATGACCATCGTCTGACCACGCCATTGCAAGCGGGTCTGAATAGAGCGCGCGGTCTCGTTGTGCAGCAGTCGTTGATAGAATTTTTCCCGCTGGAAGATCACTTTGCCGGCAAAGAACGTGGTCCGCGGAAACTCTTTGACCAAGTCCACACACAAGAGCTCCGCTTCGTCGACCGCGTCGATGCCGATTGCGGTGCGGGCCGCTGCCGGAATACCCATGCCGCGGGCAAGCTCGATGTAGCGACGGGTGGTCTCGTTGGTGACGTTCCGCAAGTGATCCAGCGCGTCCTCCCCCTTCATTTCTCCGGAATCGATGACTCCTACGGAGAGGAAGATCACATTCTGAAAATGTCCGGGGAACGAACGAAAGACGTTGAGGAGGGTATGAATCCCGAGTCCTCCGTAGGATCCTACGAGAATGGCTGCGGTGGGCTTGGTGGGATCCAACGGGGCCGTGTTGGGATGGGAGTCCACGGGGATTTTGCCCAGTTCCGAATACAGCTGGCCGAGCACGTGGCCGAGCTTCCGGTAGTGGCGCCGGATCAAGAAACAAAGTGCGATCACGGATCCAGTCACAAGCAGCGTGATCCAGCCGCCCTGGCGGAACTTCATGAAAATAGTGATCACGAGGATCGTGGCGCAAAGGAGGAATCCGGTCACGAACAGGAGCGCATGCCGATGCCACTTCTTTCCACGCTCGCGGAAACTCTTGAGCGCCATCCCGAACATGGACAGCGAAAACGTCAAGAACACGTTGATGCTGTACATGACGACGAGGTGACGCACATCACCCTTGGTGTAGAGGAGCGCGGCCAAGGACGCGAGGCCCATGAGCGCGATGCCGTTGTGAGCAGTCAACCGAACCGACAACGCGGAGAACCGGTGCGGCATCCAGGAATCCACGGCCATGTTGGCCAGCACTCGTGGGCCGTCGATGAAACCCGTCTGCGCGGCCACGATGAGCAATGCACCTTCGGACACAAGGGTGAGCACCACGAACAATCCGCCTAGCGGTAGTCCGGTCGCCATTTTTTCGACCAGCACCGCGTTCATGGTTTTCCCAGCCACGTGGTTCACGTCCCAAAGCAAGTAACACACGAGAAGACCGGCGGCGGTGAACGCCAGCGAGGATCCCATGTAGAGCATGGTGCGTTTGGCCGTCTTCACGCGCGGCTCACGCATGATGAGAAGACCGTTGGATACCGCTTCGATGCCGGTGTAGGTGCCCCCGCCCAGCGAATAGGCGTGGACGAGCAAGAGCAAAAGACCGCCCATGCCCAAGGTGGTGAGCCCACCATGGAACCCGGTGTTGATGAACTGCGTGGTCTGGCCGAACCTCCCCAGGTGACCCAGAAGACCTCCAGCGATCAGAATCACATGCGTGCCCAGGAACAAGAAGAAGATCGGAGCGAGCGCGATCACGGACTCCCGCACGCCCCGAATATTGAGCGTGATCAATCCCAAAATGAAAAAGCTCTCAGCGCTCAACTTCCATACCGCCCAGGACAAGGGAAGAAGGCTGAATAGCGCATCGCCGGCGGCCGCGATCGAAACGGTAATGGTCAACACATAATCCACTAGCAGCGCAGATCCTGAAGTCACCCCAAACGCGGGCCCCAGGAGCTTGGTCGCCACCAAATAGCCCCCGCCCCCGAATGGAAACTGCTCGATGATCACGCTGTACGCGGTGGAAATGATGAGGATCGTGACGACCATGACCGCGGCCAGCACGACGGCGAGGTACGTATGGGCGCCGAGCGTGCGAAACGCTTCTTCGGGACCGTATGCGGAAGAGGACAAACCGTCCGCCCCCAACCCAACCCAGGCCAAAAACGCGATGAGGGAAATGTGATGAAAGAGCCTGCGGTCGTGGAGGCTCCGGGGCGCACCGAACACCAC
>Ga0207675_100006601_pt1 | contig 10976 bp, 9 predicted proteins | sample KBSSwiS42_FD_184305 | JGI IMG/M metagenome (GOLD analysis project Ga0207675, IMG submission 184305) | Switchgrass rhizosphere microbial communities from Kellogg Biological Station, Michigan, USA - KBS Switchgrass S4-2 (SPAdes) (version 2) | ecosystem: Host-associated > Plants > Roots >...
CTCAAGATGCTGGGCGGCCGGCGGCGCGACATCGCCTTCGGCTATCTCTGGGAATTCTCGCTGCTGGCGCTGGTCAGCGGCGCGCTCGCCGTCATCCTCGGCAGCTTCGGCGCCTGGCTGTTCCTGAAGCTCAACCTGGAGACCCAGCTGGTCGTCGCCCCTTCGGTGGTGGCGGGCGTCCTGGCGCTGGCGCTTGCCCTCGCCCTGGTGCTCGGCTTCTGGGGCTCCTGGCGCGCCCTGGGCGCCAAGGCCGCGCCCTTCCTGCGCAACGAATAACCGGCCCAAATAGGGCTCATCAGCACCCGAAATACGTGAAATAGGAATCGCTATCCTATCCCAACCTGATAGAATCGCCCTCGCGACCGACGGACCTGTGGGGACGGGTCTTCTTGGGCAGGAGTGAGGGCCGGGCGCATGTACGTTTTGCCGTCGGAGGCATCCGAGGCGGAATTCCGCGAGTTGTTGTCCTACTGGCAGTCGAAGCTGGCGCCGGGCCGCTTGCCCGGCCGGCAGCATATCGACCCGACCGAATTGCAGCCGCGCCACCTGTCGCAGCTGCTGCTCCTGGATGTGGTGGAGGCCGCGCCGCCGAAACTGCGCCGTCGCTACCGCTTCCGCGTCGCCGGCACCGGATTCTCAGCGATCGCCGGCCGCGACGTGACCGGCCATTACTACGACGAGATCGGCGCGCCCGAACGCACCCTGCCGGTGATCCGCGCTCTCGACCTGGTGGTGGAGCGCAAGGCGCCGGTCTATCTCTCCGGCCGGCTCAGCATCCCCGCGCAGGACTACATCTGGGTCAAGCGCCTCGGCCTGCCGCTGGCGCAGGACGGCGACAAGGTCGACATGATCCTCGCCGTCTGGATCGCCGAGCGCCGCAAGATCTCCGACCTGGCGCGCGGCGACCTCGCCCGCGAAGCCGGGACGCCGCAGGTGCTGGAGCGGTCCCGGCCTTGAGCCGGGGATCCATCGTTCCGACGCACGAGCAGTTTGATGGATGGACCCCGATTCAAAGCCGGGGCGACGATGGTGTAGGTGTTCTAGCGCCGCAGCGCGTTGCGCTTGAAGTCGGAGAGCGTGTAGGCGCCGAGCGCGAACACCAGCAGGAAATAGACCGCGGCGGCCGTGCCGACCAGGGCGCAGAGCGCGGCGACCTGCCAGATCAGCGTGCCGTTCAGCTGCGGCGCCAGCAGGTGCTGCCCGCCGATCAGCACGCCCGCCATCGCGGCGTTGGCGACGAGGTAGCGCGGCAGGTTGCGCTTGACGCGCTGGTCCAGCACCAGGAAGCCGCGCTTGCGCAGCGTGCGATAGAGCAGCGTGCAGTTGAGCCACGACGCGATCCCGGTGCCGAGCGCGATGCCGACGAAGCCGATGCCGTAGGGGCGCAGCAGGAAGAAGAACGCGACGCAGATCGACATGTCGGTGACGATGGTGATCATCGAATAGCGGAACGGCGTCACCGTGTCGCCGCGCGCGAAGAAGCCGGGCTGCAGCGTCTTGTTGAGCACATAGGCCGGCAGCCCGACCGAGATCGCCATCAGCGCCAGCGCGGTGTTGGCGGTGGCGGCGGCGGTGAACTGTCCGCGCTCGTAGACCACGCGCACGATCGGCTCGGCCGCGACGATGAGTCCGACGGTGGCGGGCAGGATCAGCAGCAGCCCGAATTCCAGCGAGCGGTTGAACGCCGCCATGCCTTCGGCGTCGCGCCCGCCGCGGATGGCGCGCGAGAGCACCGGCAGCAGCACCACGCCGATCGCCGCGCCGACCAGCGCGAGGGGCAGCTGGTACAGCCGGTCGGCATAGGACAGGTACGACACCGCCTGGTCCTGCAGCGAGGCGAGGATGGTGGCGATGGCGATGCTGATCTGCTGCGCGCCGCCGCTGACCATGCCCGGCACCATCAGCTTCGCCACCTGCTTGATCTCCGCCGTGATCTTCGGCCAGGGCAGGCGCAGCCCGTAGCCCAGCTTCGCCGCCACGATGTAGAGCCAGAGGAACTGCAGCAGCCCGGCGAAGGTCTCGCCCCAGGCCAGCACGAACACCGGATCGTCGAGCTGCGGCGCGACGAAGATGAGGCCGAGGGTCAGCACCAGGTTGAGCAGGATCGGCGCGGCCGCCGCGTGGCCGAAGTGATTGAGCGAGTTGAGGATGCCGCCGAACAGGGCGGCGAGGAACATGAACAGCAGGTACGGGAAGCAGATCGAGGTCAGCAGGATGGTCAGCGCGAATTTGTCCGGCTCCTCGTAGAAGCCCGGCGCGATCACCAGGATCAGCAGCGGCATGGCGATCTCGGCCAGCGCCGTCAGCAGCAGCATGAAGATCAGCATGGCGGCCAGCACCCGCTCGGCGAAGGCGCGCGCCTCCGCCTGCCCGGCCTGCTCCAGGCGCCCGGCGAACATCGGCACGAAGGCGGAATTGAACGCGCCCTCGGCGAACAGCCGCCGGAACAGGTTCGGCAGCCGCTGCGCCACGAACCACGCATCCGCCACCGCGCTGGTGCCGAACCAGTGCGCGATCAGCATCTCGCGCACGAATCCCAGCACGCGCGAGATCAAGGTCATGAACCCGACACTGAGGACGGAGCGGATGGAGAACATCGGTGATCAGGAATCAGGAATCAGGAATCAAGGAACCACCTGAATACCACGTCCTGGTGATTCGCACAGAATTAGCCGCTGGCTTTCTGATATCTGATCCCCGGTTCCTGATCCCTGCCTTCTGCCAGCACGTCGAGCAGCGCGGCGCGGATCGCCTTCAGCTTAGGCTCGGCCTCGACCTTCAGGCCGAAGCGATCCTTGACGTAGAATGTGTCGACCGCGCGGTGGCCGAAGGTCGAAATCTTGGCGTTTGCGATCCGGAGGTCCTGCTCGGTCAGGATCGAGGTCAGCGCGTGCACCAGTCCGCGGCGGTCGCGCCCGGTGATCTCGATCAGCGTGTAGGCCGCGCTCGCCCTGTTGTCGATCAGCACGCGCGGCGCCACCGGGAAGGCGCTGGTCTTCGGGTTGACATACGGCGGCAGGGTCTTCAGCGCCGCCAGCGTCTGCTCCGGCGCGCCCAGCACGCGCTCGATGGTGGCGGTCAGGCGCGCGAGCCGCGTCGGCTGGTCGAACGGCCCGCCCTCCGAATCCTGGATCGCGAACACGTCGAGCGCCTTGCCGTTCTTGAGGGTGAAGATGCGCGCTTCCACGATGCTGGCGCCGGTGAGGGCGCAGGCGCCGGCGAGCTGCGACACCAGGCCGGCGCGGTCGGGCACGTAGATCGTGACCTCGGTCATCGCCTCCCAGGCATCGACCCGGAAGTCGACCGACAGGCTGCGGCCCTCGATCTCGGCCTCGCGCACCAGCCGTGCGTGGCGCTCGAGGATCGGCATCGGGAAGGAGAGCCAGTAGCCCGGATGCCCGCGCTCCAGGTGCGCCTCGATATCCTCCGCCGGCCAGTCGGCCAGCTTGCCCTTGAGCTCGCCCAGCACCTTGTCGATCTCGCGCTCGCGGCCCGCGAAGATGAGGCCGCCGGAGAGATACTCCTCGGTGCGGTTGAAGAGGTCGCGCAGCAGCTGCGCCTTCCAGCCGTTCCAGGTCTTGGGCCCGACCGCGCGGATGTCGGCGACCGTCAGCACCAGCAATTGCCGGAGGCGCTCCATCGACTGCACCTGGTCCGCGAACACCTGGATGGTGGCGGGATCATCGAGGTCGCGCTTGAACGCGTTGTTCGACATCAGCAGATGATGGCGCACCAGCCACGCTACCGTCTCGGTCTGGTCCTCGGTGAAGCCGAGGCGCGGGCACAACTGCTCCGCCAGCTCGGCGCCTAGCACCGAATGGTCGCCGTTGCGGCCCTTGGCGATGTCGTGCAGCAGCACCGCGATATAGAGCACGCGCCGCGACTGGATCTCGTGCACCACGCGGGTCGCGATCGGCGCCTCTTCCGACAACTCGCCGGTCTCGATCTTGTGCAGGATGCCGAGCGCATAGATGGTGTGCTCGTCGACCGTGAAGTGGTGGTACATGTCGAACTGCATCTGCGCCACCACGCGCCCGAAGTCCGGCACGAAGCGCCCGAACACGCCGGCCTCGTTCATGCGGCGCGCCGCGACCTCCGGCCCCTTGGAGCGCGAGGTCAGGATCTTCATGAAGATCGCATTGGCTTCCGGATTCTCGCGATAGGCCTTGTCGATCAGCCTGGATTTGTCCGCGATCCAGGTGAAGGTCATCGGCTGGATGTCGAGGTCGTGCTTCTGCGCCACCCGGAAGATGCGCAGGAGGTCGAGCGGATGCTTGTCGAAATGCTTGGCGTTCGGCACGGAGAGGCGACCGCCGTCGAGCCCGAAGCCCTCCAGCTCGCGCTTGCGCAAGCCGATCGACGGCAGGCGGATGAAGGAGCGCTTGACGTGCTGCGCCTCGACCGCGGTGCAGAAGAAGCGCGTCAGCTCGCCCACCGACTTGGCGGTGAGGAAATAGTGCTTCATCAAGCGCTCGACCGCGTTGTTGCCGGCGTGGTCGCGGTAGCCCAGGCGCCGCGCGATCTCGAGCTGGATGTCGAAGGTCAGCTTGTCCTCGCCCCGTTCGCGCAGGAAATGCAGGTGGCAGCGCAGCAGCCACAGATACGCCTCGGCCTTGTCGAAGCGATGCGCGGCATCGCGCGTCAGCACGCCCTCCTCGACCAGCTTGTCGGTGGTCTCGGCGTTGTAGAGGAAGCGCCCGATCCAGCGCAGGGTCTGCAGGTCGCGCAGGCCGCCCTTGCCTTCCTTGATGTTAGGCTCGAGGGCGTAGCGTGACGGGCCGAACTTCTCGTGCCTGACTTTGCGCTCGTTGAGCTTGGCTTGGTAGAAGGCCTCGCCCTGCCCCGCCACGCACTCCTTCTGGAAGCGCTTGCGGAACTTGTCGAACAGCGCCTGCTCGCCCCACAGGTAGCGCGCCTCGAGCAGCGCGGTCTTGATGGTGAGGTCGCCCTTGGCGCGCGTCAGGCATTCGTCGATCGAGCGCGCCGACTGCCCGACCTTCAGCCCCAGGTCCCACAGCCGATAGAGGATGTATTCCACCACCTGCTCGCAATGCGAGGTGAGCTTGTAAGGCAGCAGGAACAGCAGATCGATGTCGGAATAGGGCGCGAGCTCCGCGCGGCCGTAGCCGCCGACCGCCACCAGCGCGATCTTCTCCGCCTCGGACGGGTTGGCGAGTGGGTAGAGCTGGCTGGTGGTGAAGTCGTAGATGGCGCGGATCAGCTGGTCGATCATGAAGCTGGTCTCGCGCGCCAGCCGCCGCCCGCTGTCCGCCGCCCTTGGGTCGGCCTCGAACCGCCGCCGGATCTCCGCCCGCCCAGCCGCCAGGTGCTCGCGCAGGATCGCCCCGACCGCCGGCGTGTCGGCATGGGGGTCGCGCGACCCCGCCACCGCGTCCGTCAGCGCCTGGGTCAGCGCCCGCCGGTCCAGGATATCCCGCTGCTTTTCGATCTCAGGGCGAGTCTGGATGTTCATGGGGGGAGAATATCAGGATTCGGGCGTCAGGAATTGGTTACCGCCGCCGCAGGGGACTCCATGTTACCCCCTCCGGAGAGGCGCCCCCTTAGTCCCCCGGCGCCCGCATCTGCTGCAGCGCACCGTAGACTACGTCCAGGCTGCCGGCGGCGCAGCCCACGCCGATGACGTGGCGCTTGAACCCCCCGAACGCCGGGTTGAGATAGCGCTGGACGGCGATGCAGCGGGACGACGTGCCGCTGATGTCGGAGGTGAATTCGGCGGTGTCGTAGCCGCCCTGGTAGCCGATGTCGTTCCAGTCCTTGACCTCGACGCCGCTGAAGAAGTCGCGGGTGTTCTCCTGCAGTTTTTGGTAGCGCATGTTCAGCCCGGTGGAGGTGAGCCGGATGCTCACCAGGGTCAGGAACATCTCGCGTTCGTTGGAGGTGACGTTGATCACGTCCGACTGGCTTTGCCCGCTGGCGCCGTCCTTGCGGGGACTGGCCTCGTAGCGCATGCAGTCCACGAAGAAGCCATCGCCGGAGAACACGAACGGCGTGCTGCTGCAATCGATCGCACCATCCTCCGCCGCCAGCGCGGGCGCGGACAGCAGGGTGCCCAGAATCGCGCCGAGCATCGCAGCGGCTGCAACCGCCGACATCCCAAATTTCATCAAGATTGGCCCTCTCCATTCAATCGCGGGGTCCACGTCCAATGCGCGCGACCGTCCGATCCGAAAATCCGGCCCCGCCCGACTCTTGCCGGACCGCGGGTTGCCCCGCAAGTAGGCCGAAAGCCTCAGGAATCCCCGAGTGCTGGCTTGCCTTCCTTAGCAGCCCGGGCCTAATCTCGCGTTAACGCGGGCAGGAAGTCCGCTGCGCCGGATCAGGAGCGCGGGGTCAACAGGGGGATTGAATGGCGGAAAAAGCGCTGGTCGTCGAGGATCTGCACAAGCGGTTCGGCGATCTCGAGGTGCTGAAGGGCGTCTCGGTCGAGGCCAATGTCGGCGACGTGGTCGCCATGATCGGCTCGTCCGGCTCGGGCAAGTCGACTTTGCTCCGCTGCATCAACCTTTTGGAGACGCCGGATTCCGGCAAGGTCTTTGTCAGCGGCGAGCTGATCCGCATGCGCCCGACCAAGGACGCGCACGCGCTGCCGGAGGACTGGAAGCAGGTCGACCGCATCCGCTCCACCCTCGGCATGGTGTTCCAGAGCTTCAATCTGTGGTCGCACATGACCATCCTCGAGAACGTGATCGAGGCCCCGGTCCATGTGCTGAAGCTGCCGAAGAAGGACGCCATCGAACGCGCCGAGAAGCTGCTCGCCAAGGTCGGCATCGCCGACAAGCGCAACCACTATCCGAGCCACCTCTCCGGCGGCCAGCAGCAGCGCGCCGCCATCGCCCGCGCGCTGGCGATGGAGCCGAAGGTGATGCTGTTCGACGAGCCGACCTCCGCGCTCGATCCGGAGCTGGTCGGCGAAGTGCTGCGCGTCATGCGCCAGCTCGCCGAGGAAGGCCGCACCATGCTGGTGGTGACCCACGAAATCGGCTTCGCCCGCGAGGTCGCCAACAAGTTCATCTTCCTGCACCAGGGCCGCATCGAAGAGCAGGGCAACCCGAAGGAAGTGTTCGCCAACCCGAAGTCGGATCGCCTGAAAGGCTTCCTCACCACCGCGCATCACAAGTGACGACCGCGTAGCGATCGTCATGGTCGCGGCAGCGCGACCATCCACGAGTTTGTGCGCGCGTCGCTCCCCTAATCCGCCCGTGCCTTCAGCTCCTGGGCCAGCCCGGCGCGGTTCTTCACCAGCTGCGGCCAGCCGCTGCCGCCGATGCGGCCGCCGTCGACCACCAGGTCCTGTCCGCTGACGAAACTGCCGGCGTCGCTGGCAAGGTAGAGCGCAGCCTGAGCGATATCCTCGGGCAGGCCGGCACGCGGCAGTGGCTGGGCGGCAGCGAAGCGCTCCTTGAGGCCCTCGGCGGTGCTATCCGCCACGGCGTCCGCCAGGCCGGCGCTCTTCGCGAAGATCCCGGTGACGATGGCGCCCGGCGAGATGCTATTGACGCGGATGCCCTTCTCGCCAAGTTCCGCCGCGACGCAGCGCGTGACGTGGATCACCGCTGCCTTGGCCGCGGAATAGCTGTGGGCCGAACAGCCGGCGCGCAGGCCGGCGACGCTGCCGGTGTTGATGATGCTGCCGGAGCCTTGGCGGATCATGGCAGGCGCTGCGTATTTCATGCCGAGCACAACGGCGCGCAGATGGGTGGCGATGACCGTGTCGAAGTGATCCATGTCGAGATCGACGATGGAGGTCAGGCGGCCGGGATTGCCGGCATTGTTGAAGAGGCAGTCGAGGCGGCCGAACTTGGCGAGCGTCTGCTCGATCAGCGCTTTGATGTCGCTTTCCTTGGTGACGTCGGTGCGCACGAAGATCGCGGCCGGACCGAGCGCCTTCGCCAGGCTTTCGCCCTCCGCCTGCCTTCGCCCCGCGATCACGACCTTGGCGCCCTCCGCGACGAACAACTCGGCCGTGCGCGCGCCGATGCCGCTGGTTCCGCCGGTGATGATCGCGACCTTGCCGTCAAGTGCTCCCATCGCCAGTCTCCTCGCGGATTGGCCGGGTGCCGAATTTCCCACGGACGATGGCAAGAGTCAGCCGGATTCTCCATAGGAGGTGGTGGTTACGCACGAAACTTGCCTTCCCAGCCCTGGAGGCCCGGTTTGTCGCCCCAACCTTCCCTCGCTGGAAGGGAAGGGGTCTATAATGGTCGCTTCAACAGTAGCGAGATTTTTTGTGTCGCAATCCTCCGCCGGTAGCGCCGACTACACCATCAGCAACTCCCTCCAAGACATCGACTTCGACGCGCTCCACGCCTTCTTGAGCGCGAGCTACTGGTCGCGCGGCATTCCGCGCGAGACGATGGAACGCTCGGTCCGCGGCTCGCTCCCATTCGTGCTGCGCGATGCCGCCGGCAACCTCGCCGGCTTCGCGCGCGTCCTCACCGACCGCGCAACTTTCGGCTATATCGGCGACCTGTTCGTGCTGCCGGAGCATCGCGGCAAGGGCTTGTCCAGGCGCCTGATGGAGGCCATCATGGCCCATCCTGAGTTGCAGGACTTCCGCCGCTGGATGCTGGCGACCAGCGATGCTCATGGGCTTTATGAGAAATTCGGTTTCCGGCCTCTCGCCGCGCCGGAGGTATTGATGGAACGGCACAACCCCTATGTCTATGTGCCGCGGGATTGAGGGACCATGGCTCTCATCAACTATCTCACCCTGATCCAATTCGACGAGGGCGCCATTCGCCTGGTCGGCCAGGAGTGCGCGCGTCTCAACATCGCGCGGCCGATGGTGGTGACGGACAAGGGCGTGCGCGCCGCCGGCTTGCTCGATCGCCTGACCGCGCATCTGAAGGAGGGCGTGGCGGTCTATGACGGCACGCAATCGAATCCGACCGAGGCTTCGGTCATCGAAGCGACGCAGCTCTACAAGCAGCACAGTTGCGACGGCGTGATCGGCCTCGGCGGCGGATCTTCCATCGACCTCGGCAAGGCGGTCGCGCTCGCCGCCACCCATGACGGCCCGCTCAAGAGCTATGCCGTGATCGAAGGCGGCATCGCCAGGATCACCGCTGCGATGGCGCCGATCATCGCCATTCCCACCACCGCCGGAACGGGCAGCGAAGTCGGGCGCGGCGCCGTCATCATCATGGCGGCCCCCGATGGTCAACCGGGCCGCAAGCTCACCATGATCTCGCCGCACATGATCCCGAAGGTCGCGATCTGCGATCCCGAGCTGACCTACGGCCTGCCACCGGTGCTGACCGCCGCGACCGGCATGGACGCGATCGCCCATTGCATCGAGACCTTCCTCAGCGCCGCCTTCAATCCTCCGGCCGAGGGCATCGCGCTCGACGGCCTGCGCCGCGCCTGGATGCATATCGAGCGCGCCACCAAGAACGGCAGCCAGGACGGCGAAGCGCGCCTCAACATGATGAGCGCCTCGATGCAGGGCGCGCTCGCGTTCCAGAAGGGCCTCGGCTGCGTGCACTCGCTGAGCCATTCGCTCGGCGGCGTGAACCCGAAGCTGCATCACGGCACGCTCAACGCGATGTTCCTGCCCGCCGTGATCCGCTTCAACGCGGAAGCAGAGAGCGTGAAGCGCGAGCGCAAGATCGAGCGCCTGGCCGAGACCATGGGCCTCGGAGGTGCGCCGGAAGTCGCGCCCGCGCTGAAAGCGATGAACGCCAAGCTCAACCTGCCCGCCGGCCTCCGGCCCATGGGCGTGACCGAAGACCTGTTCCCGAAGATCATCGTGGGCGCGCTCGCCGACCATACCCACAAGACCAACCCGCGCGAGGCGAGCGCCAAGGACTACGAAGCGATGCTGCTGGAGTCGCTGTAGTGCGCCGCCGCGCGCTCCTCGCCCTGCTTGCGAGCGCTCCGTTGCTGCCGACGACCATCGCACATGCCCAGGACAACACCGCGCTCAGCGAAGCTGCCAATGATGCGGTGATGGCGTTCCTCAAGGCCCTGCGCAACGAGGACATGGACGCCGCGATGAAATTCGTGAATGCGCCCTTTGTGGCGGAGGATGCGCAGATCTTCGCCACCGAAGCGGAGGTGAAGGCCTATCTCACCGAGATGTGCATGGAGCTCCCGGCGGCCGAGATGCCGAACGAAGTGCTCGCCATCCTCGACTACGACCAGAGCCGCGCCGCCACCGAATCCAACGTGCTGAAGCTGCGCGATGCCGTGATGGCCAAGGGCGATCTCCTGGTCGCCACCGGCCGCAACGGCCTCTCCCGCGGCGTGCTGCTGGTGAAGGCGAACGGAGGGAAGCCGGTGGTGGTCGGAGTGGGGTATTGAGCTGTTAGTTTAGACCGAACGAGTCCTGGTAGTAGAAATACTCATCCCGCTCGAAGAATGGCCAGGGTCGATCACGCGGCATTCGCGTATCTGACGCTTCGCCGAAGACTGGCTCGCCGTCGACGCGAGTCTCGAACTTGCCGTTCAAGTACGCTGGGACGCGAAGGTATTGGCCCGGTACCCAAGCGAAGCAGTACACAAGACCGCGATTCTTACCATCAGCGAGTTCGACGTCGCGATAGAGAGTGGTTGCTGTTGGATACCGACTCGTCACCCACGGAATGCCTTCGTCCCGCCGAATCGGAAACACGGTTGGCGGCAGCTTGTCCCAAGGTCTGTGCTTGCTGCCAAGAACGCCACCCTGTGCCCTTGTGGGGAAGCCATCTCCTACATTGTAGTTGAGTTTCGAGTATGCCGTCGCATCTCGCCCGTCAACGGACACCTCGGTGTAGATGCCAATTCGCTTCCTGATCTCTTCCAGTTGTTGCTTGGTGGGCATCCAATACCGTGGCTTGGAGTCTGGCCAGTATTCCGCAACGACTGCCCGCTCGGCGGGATCGGTCAGGTGCAGGCGAAGGACTGCCTCACACCCTAAACCGGGCCAGATCCTGGTCAGCGCTCGGCTGTCGCCTAGGTGTTCCTTGAACTCCTCG
>Ga0207675_100006605_pt1 | contig 10972 bp, 7 predicted proteins | sample KBSSwiS42_FD_184305 | JGI IMG/M metagenome (GOLD analysis project Ga0207675, IMG submission 184305) | Switchgrass rhizosphere microbial communities from Kellogg Biological Station, Michigan, USA - KBS Switchgrass S4-2 (SPAdes) (version 2) | ecosystem: Host-associated > Plants > Roots >...
CCGGAGGGAGAGGCTGATAGAAAAGACAACGAATTTTCTTATGTATCAGCATGGCAATATAAAAATGATAGTGATTGGGAATTACATAAAGAAGAGTTGAAGTTTGAGGTGGCGAAACCAACGCAGAGATCATACAAATAAAGAAGAAATTTTTATGGAGCATAAGAATATAAATCTTACACTTAAGGTCTGGAAGCAAAAGAACGGTAACACACCCGGTCGTTTTGAAACCTATGATGTAAAAGATATTTCAACAGAAATGTCTTTTCTTGAAATGTTTGATGTATTGAATGAAAGGTTGATTGCTGAAGGAAAAGAACCGATCGCATTTGATCATGATTGCCGTGAAGGTATTTGTGGTATGTGTTCAATGTATATTAACGGTCGTCCACATGGTCCATGGCATGCAACTACAACTTGTCAATTGCACATGAGGGCATTCAAAGATGGAGAAACAATTGTTGTTGAGCCTTGGCGTGCAAATGCGTTTCCGGTTATCAAAGATCTGATGGTTGACAGAACTTCATTTGACAGGATCATTCAAGCAGGTGGTTTTATCTCTGTGAATACAGGTAATGCTGTTGATGCAAATGCAATTCCTATAAATAAGGATAATGCCGATGCATCATTCGCAGCTGCTGCATGCATTGGTTGTGGTGCTTGTGTTGCTGCTTGTAAAAATTCTTCTGCTATGCTCTTTGTATCTGCAAAAGTTACACATCTTGCTTTGTTGCCACAAGGCGATCCGGAAAGAAAGACCAGGGCCTTGGCAATGGTGGCACAAATGGATAAAGAAGGATTTGGTGGATGTACGAACACAGGTGCATGTGAGGCAGTTTGTCCAAAAGAGATCTCGATCGAGAATATTGCCCGTTTGAACAAAGAGTATTTAATGGCAGGTTTGACAATGGATAAATAATACCGTTCATAAAAGTGATTGGTCCCGTCAATACGGGACTTTTTTATTTAGAGACGGTATTCGTACATTCAATGATTCAAACATGTTTTTATGAATACCAAAAACCTACTACTGGCAGCTGTAACGTTGCTTATTATTTCATGTAACGATAATACTAAAGGAGTGACAGCAGAAACAAAATTCAGTTGGCCGCAGGGAGTGGCCACACCAACAACTGAGAAGAGTCCATACAAAATGGAAGCACATGGTGATGTGCGGGTTGATAATTATTACTGGATGAATGCATTTTTTAAGAAAAGTATATTAGATAGTAATAAAGTTGATGACAACCTGAAAGCTCAAAGCGATAAAGTCGTGGACTATCTGAAAGCAGAGAATACTTATGTAGACACAATGATGGCCAGTGCAAAAGAGTTTCGGAAAAATTTGTATAATGAGATGAAAGGAAGAATAAAAGAGAAAGATGAATCGGTTCCTTACAAAGACAATGGTTATTGGTATTACACAAGAGCGGAAGAAGGAAAAAACTATGCAGTGTATTGCCGCAAGAAAGAAACATTGGATGCTCCCGAAGAAATTATTCATAATGCAAACGAGGCAGGTGAAGGAAAACCATATTACAGTGTAGCAGGATTGGAAATAAGTGATAATAATGAAATGGCGGCTATTGGTGAAGACATGGTTAGTCGTCGTTTGTATAATCTTCGGTTTAAGAATTTAAAAACCGGGCAATATTCACAAGAGACAATTCATAATACAGAAGGTGGTTCTTATGCATGGGCTGCCGATAACAAAACTGTTTTCTACATTATAAAGGATCTGACAACCCTTTTAGGTTTCCAGGTTTGGAGACACGAAGTGGGAACTGACCCAAAGAATGATGTAAAAGTGTATGAGGAAAAAGATAATCGCCATTATATAGGAGTGGGTAGAACAAAATCGAAAAAATATATAATTATCTCTTCTGAATTAAGTGAGCAACAAAGTGAGCATCGTTTTCTTGATGCATCTGATCCAAAAGGTGAATTCAAGGTTTTTCAACCAAGAACAATGGGATTGGTGTATGATATCGATCATTACAATGACAAATTTTATGTGAGAACAAATTTAGATGCTACTAATTTTCGATTGATGGAATGTCCACTTGATAAAACATCAAAAGAGAATTGGAAAGAAGTTATACCAAATCGTAAAGATGTTTATTTAGCTGGCATCACTCTTTTTAAAGATCATATGGTGGTGTCTGAATTGAAAGAAGGGTTGATGAATCTTCGTGTCATCAATCAGAAAGATAAATCAGAGCATTATTTGCAGTTTGATGAGCCTGCTTATCTTTCTTCAGTGGGACAGAATGCAGATTTCAATACAAATATTCTTCGTTTCAATTATACATCCATGATCACGCCGAGCTCAGTATATGATTATAATATGGATACAAAAGCTAAAGAACTAAAGAAGCAGCAGGAAGTAGTTGGCGGATATAACAAAGAAGATTATGTAACTGAAAGAGTAATGGCTACTGCCAGGGATGGTAAGAAAGTTCCTGTCTCAATCGTTTACAAAAAAGGAACTACTAAAGATGGCACTCATCCCCTGTTATTATATGCATATGGTTCTTATGGAGCTACTTCTTATGCAACTTTTAGCAGTAATCGTTTAAGTTTATTGAATCGTGGTTTTGTTTATGCATTGGCACATATTCGTGGCGGACAGGAGATGGGTCGTGAATGGTATGATGACGGTAAGATGATGAATAAGAAAAATACTTTCAATGATTTTATTGATTGTGGTGAATACCTGATCAAAGAAAAATATACTTCAAAAGGTCATTTGTATGCACAAGGCGGAAGTGCTGGCGGTTTGTTGATGGGTGCAGTAACAAATATGCGTCCTGATCTTTGGAATGGAGTGGTTGCACAAGTTCCATATGTAGATGTGATCACTACCATGAGTGATCCAAGTATTCCATTAACAACAGGGGAATATTTGGAATGGGGTAACCCTGCAAACAAAGAAGAATATTTTTACATGAAGTCATACTCACCATATGACAATGTGGAAGCAAAAGCTTATCCCAATATGATCATTACGACTGGTCTTCATGATAGCCAGGTGCAATATTTCGAACCGGCTAAATGGGTTGCCAAGTTGCGTGAATTGAAAACTGATAAGAATATAATCCTGTTTAAAACAAATATGGATGCAGGGCATGGTGGAGCTTCAGGTCGTTTCAAAGCACTGGAAGATGTGGCGCTGATCTATGCGTTCCTGTTCTCATTGGAAGGGATCACACAGTAAATAATTGAAACTGAACTTTAGTCCCGCTTTTGGCGGGACTTTTTTTATGGAAATCATCTTAGGATTGCTGCCATAAAATGCTGAATTTTACGTTTATACTAAATGAAAAACCCCGCTTTTGAGTAAAAAACGGCTGATACTAATTCTGCTTACCCTTTTATCACTGGAAAGCTTCTCTCAAATTCCCATCCAGGATAATAAGCCGTTATCAAATCTTAGGAAAAAGAAGATCGCTGTTGTTGCAGATACTATCCGTATTGATTCATTCAGTGTAATTCCTAAAACATTTTTAATAGAAGGCTTTAGCGACACTTCTTACTATTTAGACAATGTAAATGCAATATTGAAATGGAAGACTGTTCCATCGACTGATAGTGTTATAGTAATTTATAGGGTGTTCCCTTATAAATTGAATTCAGTTGTTCAACGGTTGAATTATGATAGTGTGAGTTTTAAATTTTATGCAAAGCCATTTGAGTTTGGAGGCAATGATCAGCAGATCGCCAAAGGTCTTTTTGATTTTGGCAATCTTCAATACAATGGTAGCATTGATAGGGGAGTTTCATTTGGAAATAGCCAGGATGCCGTGGTGAACTCTAATTTGAATCTCACGTTAAATGGAATGTTAGGGGATAGCATTGAAATACGAGCTGCTATCACTGATAATAACTTGCCAATACAACCTGATGGAACCACACAACAGTTAAACGAGTTCGACCAGGTTTTTCTTCAATTTAAAAAGAAAGGATGGCAATTGAATTTAGGAGATATCGATATCAGGCAGAATACAAGTTACTTTTTGAAATTCTATAAACGATTGCAGGGTATTTCTTTTGAAACAAAAAATAATATTGGGAGAAATAGTACATCAAAAAGCTTAATCAGTGGTTCAATTGCCAAAGGAAAATTCACAAGAAATATTTTCCAGGGATTGGAAGGTAACCAGGGTCCATATCGATTAACAGGAGCTAATAATGAATTCTTTTTTATCGTTCTTGCGGGAACAGAAAGAGTTTTTATTGATGGAGAATTGTTGCAGCGAGGCGAGGACCAGGATTATGTGATCAACTATAATACAGCTGAAGTTACATTCACGCCAAGACGAATGATCACAAAAGATAGTCGCATACAAGTAGAGTTTGAATATGCGGACAGGAATTATTTAAATGCGAACTTATATGTATCACAGGAATTTGAACTGAATAATAAGTTGAAATTATATGTTGGCGCTTTTAATAACAGCGATGCAAAGAATTCACAGATCAATCAAACTCTTGATGATAAACAAAAACTATTCTTAACCAATCTTGGAGACAGCATTCAAAATGCATTATATCCATCTGCTCTTGTCGATACAGCATTTGATGCCGGCAAAATTTTATATGAAAAGATCTATTACAATACCGGAACAGGTATAGATTCTTTTTATCAATATTCAATCGATCCATCTGTTGCAAAATATAATCTTGCTTTTACAGATATAGGAGCTGGAAGAGGTAATTATATTCCGGATTTTAATGGGGCAAATGGAAAAGTGTTCAAGTTCGTAATGCCTGTTGCTGGTGTAAAACAAGGGAGTTATGAACCTGTGATAATCATAGTTACTCCCAAGAAACAACAACTGATGACCGTTGGTGCAAATTATAAGATTAATAAGAACACATCATTGAATACTGAGTTAGCTATGAGTAATTATGATGCTAATACATTTTCAACAAAGAATAATGGTGACGATGTGGGTATCGCTGCTAAAGTTCAGTTTAATAATTCCGCATTGCTAAGACCAGCAACCAAATCTCAATTGATAACAAACTTTGATTATGAATTTGTACAAGGAAAATTTCGTCCGTTGGAACGAATACGGGATGTAGAATTTACAAGGGACTGGGGATTGGGGTTACAAGTTCTGCCGGCCGATGAACATATCATCCGTGCTTCGGCAAGATTACAGAATGCAAAAAATAATTCATTGACTTACCAGGTACAGAATTATAACAGGGGGGATGATTATAACGGTTTTCAAAATAATATTCAGCATATCTTTAATTGGCAAGGCTGGCAGTTGAACAATCAACTTGCATTCACCAATTTCAAAGACCGCCTTAATAAGGGAAGCTTTATAAAACCCGTTCTTGATATTAGTAAACAGCTAAAACAAATTGATAATTTCAGGTTGGGATTCCGGTATGCATTGGAAGAAAATAAAACAAAAGATAAATCATCAGATACCTTAACATTCCAAAGTTTTTCATTTGATACTTATTCTGCCTATTTGAAATCATCGGAGCAAAGAAAGAATAGGTATGGCATCACATTTTTTACAAGATCAGATAAATACCCGGTAGGAAAGAATTTGATACGGGGAGATAGAAGTATGAATGTAAATCTGCAAACGGAATTAGTGGCAAATCCGCATCATCAATTCTTGCTCAATGCAACTTACAGGAAATTGAAGATACTCGATGCCATTTCAAAACAAAAAGCTGATGAAACAATACTTGGAAGAGCAGAATATTTGATCAACGAATGGAAAAACTTATTAGTTGGAAATATCTTGTATGAATTAGGAACAGGGCAGGAGCAAAAAAGAGATTTTGTTTATCTCGAAGTACCGGCAGGTACAGGACAATATGCATGGATCGATTATAATAATGATGGCATTCAACAATTAAATGAATTTGAGGAAGCATTATTTCCTGACCAGGCAAAATTCATTCGCATATTTACTCCAACTAATCAATTTGTAAAAGCAAACTATACAACTTTCAATTATAGCTTTCAATTGAATCCAAGATCGGTGTTGAATAGAAGTGATTTAAAAGGGGTATCAAAATTGATCTCAAGAACAAACCTGAAATCTTCGTTGCAGATAACAAAAAAATCGATTGCAAAAGGGAATGCAGAATTTAGCCCATTCAAATATGAGTTGACAGATACAGCATTGATCACATTAAGCACAGTTTTTCTGAATACATTTTCGTTTAATCGTAATAGCAGCAAGTGGGGTTTTGATGTAAGCAATCTTCGTAACAGCGGAAAGAATTTATTGACCTATGGTTATGAAAGCAGGAAGATAAACGACTGGACAATGAAATTCAGGTGGAACGTAAGCCGATCACTTGCGTTGGATGTAAATGGTAAGAAAGGCTTTAATGGCTTATATACTCCGAGTTTTGCCAACAGGAATTATGAACTGAGCATTTATAATATTGAACCACGATTAATTTTTATTCAAGGAACAAAATTCCGACTATCAACAGGGTATAAATTTGACACCAAACAGAATAAAGAATCTTTTGGTGGCGAAAGATCAACTTCAAACTCCATTAGCCTTGAAACAAAATATAATGTACTTCAGAATAGTTCGATAACAGGTAAGTTTACTTTTAGTAATATCGATTACAAGTTCCCGACAAACACAACAGTCAGTTATATCATGCTGGATGGTTTATTACCTGGCAGCAACTATCTCTGGACGATTGATGTTACAAAACGATTGTTGAATAATCTTGAATTGAATTTTGTCTACGAAGGAAGAAAACCTGGATCATCACATACAGTTCATATTGGTAGAGCAGCGATAAGGGCATTATTTTGATTATCCGTCTTGATGCGTTGCTGATCTATGATGATGGAAATCTTAGCGTCCTTTTTTCTTTTTAATGAATTGTTAAAAGACAGGAATTAAGTCAGATATTTTCAACTGGATGCAACATTTTTCTAAGACTGATTACTTTATTTTACCAGGTTTAGTGGTGCAAACTCCAAGGACACTATCGTCACTCCAGGAACTACTCACATCGTATCCTTATTAACCGTAGGAAAATAAATAGCCATGAAATATTATATGCTTATCCTATCAGCATTACTATGCAATTGCAGTCCTTACCTTCCCACATCCCTGGATAACAAACCGAATGACACGATCCTCATCGTTGTGGAGTGTAAAAGCGAAAGACAAATAGAATCATCAGCACTGCTGGCACTTAGAACTTATCGGTTTAATGATCTGGAAAAGCAAAATGATGGGATCACAATTTTTTTAAAAGCCCGTTACCAGCAGTTGGCAGATTACCAGGCTTCGGAGATCAAACAAAAGCTTGATATAATGCCGGGAGTATGGGATGTTCAGTTGATCAGGGATGGAGTGCCAGTAAAACATGTTGCTCAAATAAGAGCTGATTTCAGATGAATTTGCTTTCATCAACGCGGGAGCTTAATTAGATTCTGTTCAATTGAATTGTTAGCCTGTGATAGGAGAAATTATGTTCTCCTAATTAAGAAATTATTTCCATTTCGTCATCAACAATTTTACAAACCCTTGGTTATACATTAAACCTGAAATGCATAACATCTCCATCTTTCACGATATATTCTTTTCCCTCAATTCTTAGTTTACCAACTTCACGACAGGCAGCTTCTGATCCGTATTTTATAAAATCATCGTAACTGATCACTTCGGCTTTAATAAATCCTTTTTCAAAATCAGTATGAATGACCCCCGCAGCTAGTGGAGCCTTCCAGCCTTCATGAATCGTCCATGCTCTTACTTCTTGTACGCCAGCCGTAAAATAGGTAAATAGGCCAAGCAATTTATAAGTGGCATGTATCAATCTGTCCAACGCTGGTTCTTTCATTCCATATTCTTCCATGAACAATTGCCTGTCTTCAGGGTTTTCCATTTCCTGTATCTGTGCCTCAATGGAATTATTCATTATGATAACTTCTGCATTCTCTGTTTTCACAGCTTGTTTCAGTGCCTCAGAAAATTTATTACCTATATGCATGGATGCTTCATCCACATTCGCAACATAGAGGACAGGTTTGTCAGTTAGCAAAAACAAGTCGGCGATCGCCACTTTTTCTTCTTTGCTTAAATTCAATTCACGAATACTTTTTCCTTTTTCAAGATGTTCTTTACAACGTATCAGTACTTCCAGTTCAGCTTTAAGCTTCGGATCAACACGGGCCTGCTTCTCTGTCTTTTGAATTTTTCTTTCTACACCATCAAGATCTTTCAACTGCAGTTCTGTATCAATAATTTCTTTATCACTTACAGGATTAATAGCTCCTTCATCACGCAATACATTTTCATCTTCAAAACAGCGGATCACATGAATGATGGCATCGACTTCACGGATGTTACCTAAAAATTTATTACCAAGCCCCTCGCCTTTACTTGCACCTTTTACCAAACCAGCAATATCAACTATCTCCAATTGAGTCGGTACAATTTTATTCGGCTTCACCAATTCAGCCAATTTATATAAGCGAGGATCCGGCACATCCACCAATCCCACATTCGGATCAATTGTACAAAAACGATAATTGCTTGCCTGTGCTTTGGCGCTATTGCTTACTGCATTAAACAAAGTTGATTTCCCCACATTTGGCAAACCGACAATTCCTGCTTGTAATCCCATGAACTATTTTAAATTTAAAATTTGATATTTATTATTTGCCCGTCATTTGAATTACTATTGAACTTCTGTTGCGTCGCACCCTTGTACCTCATCAACTCTATTCACCAACGATCAGGCCTTATTTTTTAAGGCGGCAAAGATAAGTGAATTCAGATAGGGATAATCATTGTAAAGAAGTTTACATTAACTTCAAACCTTAAACTACAAACTTCAAACTTTTCTATGGCTCTCAGCAGGATATGGACCGCCTTTATCATCATTGCAATTTTAGTAGCAACATTCAAATTTGCGCTTCAGCCAAATCAGCAAAAAATATTCAGCCAGTTGGTAACTGGAAAAAACACTGACACAGTATCTGTTCGTATTGTTGATTCTGCAATTATACCTGTAAGTGTTATCAATCAATTGAATTATGAAAAAACTGCGGTGTGGGATAAGGAACGTGTATATAAAGATGGGAAGACTTACAGGGCATTTCGGTTATTACCATCAAATGGCATTATTGATACATGTAAAGGAGCTGTTGATATATGTATTGGACTGATCGGCATCATGGCATTGTTCATGGGTTTTATGAGTATTGCAGAGAAGGCAGGAGGGATAAGATTTCTGTCAAGGATCATTGGCCCTTTCTTTTCAAAGATATTTCCTGATATTCCTAAGGGCCATCCATCAATGGGTCATATGATGATGAACTTTTCTGCCAACCTTCTTGGCCTCGATAATGCAGCAACTCCGTTTGGAATTAAAGCAATGGAAAGTTTACAGGAATTAAATCCCGACAAAACAAAAGCGACAAATGCGCAGATCATGTTCATGTGTTTGCATGCAGCCGGATTGACATTGATCCCTGTTGCTATCATTGCAGCCCGTGCAGCAGTGAAACCACCGGCCGCAAATCCAACAGATATTTTTGTGCCCTGTATGATCGCAACGTTTGTTGCTACAATGGCGGCAATGTTAATTGTTTCGATAAAACAAAAGATCAATTTATTTCAACCTGTGATCATTGCATGGATAGGTGGTATATCCGTAATAATAGCTGCGTTGGTAGTTTATTTGAATTCATTAAGTAGTGATCGGGTCCAATTGGTTTCAGGAATTATTGGAAATGGAATATTGTTGCTGATCTTATTTTTAATACTGCTTGGAGCTATTTATAAAAAGATAAACATCTTTGAAGCCTTTATTGAAGGTGCAAAAGGGGGATTTGAAACTGCTATTCGCATCATTCCTTATCTCGTCGGTTTATTGGTTGCTATCAGCTTACTTCGCAATAGCGGCGTATTTGAGATTATCATTGATGGGATGAAGAATTTGTTTACTGCATTAGGCGCAGACACAAGATTTGTTGATGGATTACCAACAGCATTGATAAAGCCATTGACGGGCAGTGGTGCAAGAGGAATGATGATCGATACAATGAATGCATATGGCGCAGATTCATTTCCAGGAAGGCTAGCCTGTGTGCTGCAGGGTTCTTCTGACACTACATTTTATGTGATCGCAGTTTATTTTGGAGCTATTGGAGTAAAGAATACAAGATATACAGTAGGAGCTATGTTATTGGCCGATCTTGTCGGTATCATTACATCTATTATTCTTGCTTATATGTTCTTTGGATAAATGAAAAACGTCCACCATCGGCAGACGTTTTTGGATCCTTCGTTTCAATTTTTATTATCTATTTGTATATAAAGCAAGACTGGGTGTTCTACCGGATACACCTGTTTTACCACGAGCATATAATGTATAAACTCTCTGAGTACTTGGTGTGAATCCCCCTGAACCTGCAGGCGGATATTGAGCGATTACTGTGTTTGTGCCTGCTGTTCTTAAATAAAGAGTGTCACTTGTTGTTGTACCGAAATACCGGTAGTCTTTCATTTCCTGGTATCCAACGTTTGAAAAAAGCTTAATGCCAAGTCTTGTAGATATTACATCAAAACGACTGGCAGCTTGCTGTGGCGCGGGCTGTTGCGCGTGCGCTGCGAGGGCCAGCGTTAGCAGGGCAAAAACAGTCACAACGCTGGGGACAATGAGCTTGATTCTTTTCATGGCTTTATGACGATTGATTATACAACCGACGACTTTGGATGGTAAGAAAGCAGGGTCGGTTGGCTAAAGCCATCCACAGATTACACAGAAGACGGCAAATCTGCGTAATCTGTGGATGGCTCTGGTCGCTTGACAGTGAATTAGCCAGCGAATAAAGTCCGAAAACGCGGTAGTAGTCCTAAGCCTTCGACCGAGAACATCATCCACATCCAAAGGAGTTTGACTCATGAGACGCGTCTCTAAGTTTTTGTCCCCACTGTTTGTCTGCGCGTTC
>Ga0207675_100006610_pt1 | contig 10968 bp, 9 predicted proteins | sample KBSSwiS42_FD_184305 | JGI IMG/M metagenome (GOLD analysis project Ga0207675, IMG submission 184305) | Switchgrass rhizosphere microbial communities from Kellogg Biological Station, Michigan, USA - KBS Switchgrass S4-2 (SPAdes) (version 2) | ecosystem: Host-associated > Plants > Roots >...
TTTGAACCCCCGACCGGCTGATTACAAATCAGCTGCTCTACCGGGCTGAGCTACGCCAGCCAGACAAAAGGTGAACTTTAGCACGTCCTGTGCCACCGGCGCAACCCTTGGAAAGAGACGAACGTAGGGCCACGGACGAGCCGGCCGCGCTTCCCGGAACCCCTCATTGTACTCACTTTGCCCGGCGCTGCCGAACCGCCTCGAACAGCGCAATTCCGGCCGCGACCGACACGTTCAGGCTCTCGACGTGCCCGGCCATCGGGATCGAGACCTGCCAGTCGCATCGTTCGCGCACCAGCCGCCGCAGCCCGGTGCCCTCCGCCCCCACCACCACGGCCGACGGCAGGGTCCAGTCGACCGCGTCGTAGGCCTTGCCGGCCCCGCCGACCAGGCCAACCGTCCAGACCCCCGCCTGTTTCAGGTCCTCGAGGGCTCGGGCGACATTCACGACCTCGGCGATCTTCACGTGCGAAATGGCACCGGCCGAGGCCTTGGCCGCTGCGCCGTCGAGCCGCGCCGCGTGCCGCGACTGGCGCACGACGCCGCTCGCGCCCGCCGCATCGACGGTTCTCAGGATGGCGCCGACATTGTGCGGATCCTCGATGCCGTCCAGTACGACGATGAGAGCGGGGCCTTTGGCGGCCGCAACCAGGTCCTCGACGCTGAAGTGCTCCGCCTCCTCGATCTCCGCCAGGACGCCTTGATGGCGATGGCCCGCGCCACCCGCCAGCCGTTCGAGCTCGTCCGCAGTCACCCTCCTGACCGGCACCTCCTGCTCCTCCGCCATCCGCACCAGCGTCGTCAGGCGCTCGTCGGCGCGCGGCGATACGCGGAGCGACGTCACCCTGCGCGCGCGCAGCGCTTCGAGGACGGGGTTGATGCCGTAGACGCGCATCAGCAGGGTGGTCGGGGAATAGGGAATAGGGAATAGGGATTAGCAGGGGTTAGTGAATAGGGATTAGCAGGGGTTAGTGAATAGGGATTAGCAGGGGTTAGTGAATAGGGATTAGGCATGGCGGCGAGCGTCACGGGTTCGGGATCAGCGCGTCGAGCGCGCGCACGAACGCGGCCGCCCGCTCGCGGTTGCCGATAATCGGCGGGATTCCGGACGACCGCGACAGATCGGCGCCGCGATCGATCGCGGGCACTGCCAGGTCGAGCTCCGGCCCCTCGGCGCGCCCGGTGAGCACCACGCGGATCGGGTGGAACAGCGCCTTCCCCTTCTGCTCGCACCGCGCCTTCACCTTGTTCGCGACCGCGCGAAACCGCTCGCGGTCGAGGCGCGGCGACTCGGCCAGCACCTCGGCGAGCGCCGTGACCACCGAACGCGCGGCGCCGCTGCGCATCTCCTCGAGCAACTTCGGCTCGCGCAACACGGTCTCGGCGTCGTAGTCGAAGAGAAACGCGAGCCGCGCCGGCACCTGATTGAGACGATCGACCGAGGCGCTGACCATCGGCATGGTCGACGCGATGAACTCGAGCCCTGCCTCGTCGGGTTCCATCCCCGCACGCGCCGCCTGGAAGTACGGCAGCGAGAGCTCCGCCAGGCGCTTCGAGTCGGCCTGTTTGAGATAGTGGCGGTTGACCCACGCCAGCTTCTCCTCATCGAACATCCCGGCGCTGTGTCCGACATGGTCGAGCGCGAAGCGTTTCGCCAGCTCGTCGATCGGCAGCAGCTCGTCGTCGTTGCCGGGCGACCAGCCGATGAGCGCGAGGTAATTGACCAGCGCTTCCGGCAGGTAGCCCTTCGAGCGGAACTCCGCCACCGACGTGGCGCCGTGGCGCTTCGACAGCGGGCTGTGATCTGGGCCCATCACCATCGCGAGGTGGGCGAACACAGGCGGCGTGAACCCGAGCGCCTCGTAGAGCAGAATCTGCCGCGGCGTGTTGGAGATGTGATCCTCGCCGCGGATCACGTGGGTGATCTCCATCAGCGCATCGTCGATCACCACCGCGAAGTTGTAGGCGGGGTGGCCGTCGGCGCGCACGATCACCGGATCGCCGATGACGTCGGTATGGAAACGGACGTCGCCGCGAACGACGTCGTTGAAGACGACGTCGCGCGCTTCGGGAACGCGGAAGCGGATGGCGGGCCGCTCGCCGGCGGCAAGCCGCTGCGCCGCCTGGTCGCGCGACAGCCGGCGGCACGTGCCGGCGTAGCGCGCCGGCCGGCCGGCGGCGACTGCCTCCTGCCGCTCCGTTTCGAGCTGCGCGGTGGAGCAGAAACAGTAGTAGGCCGCGTCGGCGCCGACCAGCTCTTTCGCGTACGACTGATACAGGTGCAGCCGCTCCGACTGCCGGTATGGGCCGCGGGTTCCGCCGCCGTCGGGCCCCTCGTCCCAATCGAGGCCGAGCCACCGCAGGTCGCGCAGAATCGCCGCCTCGGATTCGCGCGTCGAGCGCTCGGTGTCGGTGTCCTCGATGCGGAGGATGAAGGTTCCGCCGGAGCCGCGGGCGAGCAGCCAGTTGAAGAGCGCCGTGCGCGCGTTGCCGACGTGCAGCTGGCCCGTCGGGCTCGGCGCGAAGCGGACGCGCAGCGGCGCGCTCACCGCCGGTCGCCTCGCGCGCGGACGAGCGCGATGGCGTGCGCGGCAATCGCCTCGCCGCGCCCGATCGCGTCCACGCCTTCGTTCGTCTTGCCCTTGATGCTGACCCGCGACACGTCGATGCCAATCGCGCCGGCGACGGCCGCGCGCATTGCCTCCACGTAGCCGCGGATCTTCGGCGTCTCCAGGACCACCGTGACGTCCACGTTGCCAACCTCGTATCCCTGGTCGGCCGCCATCGCGGAGGCGCGCTTCAGCAGATCCAGGCTCGACGCGTCCTTCCACGCCGGATCCGAATCGGGAAAATGACGACCGATGTCCCCGAGGCACACGCCGCCGAGGATCGCGTCGGTGACGGCATGGCAGACGACGTCGGCGTCGGAGTGCCCGAGGGCGCCGCGCTCGGACGGAATCGTGACGCCGCCGACGACGAGCGGCCGTCCGGCGACGAGCCGGTGCAGATCGTAACCGGTGCCCGCGCGACCGGTGCGAGCGGGCAATGACATTGCGGATTGCGGATCTCGGATTGCGGATTGCGATTGGGTCAATCCGCAATCAATCCGCGATCCGCAATCCGCGATCCGCAATGTCTCGGCGATCGCCTCAGCGATCGCCAGATCGCCGGCCACGGTGATCTTGATGTTCGATGCGTCGCCTTCGACGATGCGGACCGCGTCGCCGCCGCGCTCGACCAGCGTCGCCTCGTCGGTGGCATCGGCCGAATCGCCCGCGGCCGACGCCAGCGCGCGCTCCAGCACGCCGCGCCGGAAGGCCTGCGGGGTCTGCGCGAGGAAGATCGTCTCACGCGGCAGCGTTTCGCGGACCAGGCGCGTGGTGCCGGTCTCACCGGCCGATCGCTTGACCGTATCGCGCGCCGCCACCGCCGCGACTGCCGCGCCCGACTCGGCCGCCGCGGCGATCGTGCGCGCAATGAGATCGTTGCTGACGAACGGGCGCGCCGCATCGTGCACGACGACAATGTCGCTCACCGGATCGATGACGCGGAACGGGTTGGCGACCGAGTCCTGGCGCCGCTGGCCGCCGGCAACCACCCGGAGTGGCTTTGCGGATCGCTCCGAGCCGGGCTGCAGATATCCCGGCGGATCGTCGACCAGCGACGGCGGCAGTGCCACGACGACCGCGTCGACCGACGGGTGCCGGAGGAAGGCGTCGACGCTGCGCTCGAGAATGGCACGACCGCCGACCTGCAGGAGTTGCTTCGGCTGGGCGCCGCCAAACCGCTCGCCGCGCCCGCCCGCCGCGATGATGGCTGTCACGTGCATCAGGTGCGATCGGGGGAAGCGAACAAACGTTGATTATACCTGCCGCCTCGTGCGTCAGACGCCGGCCGGCTGCCGCTCGTCGACCGCGGCGGCGATGATCGCGTGGACGCGGTCGGCCAGCGCCTTGGCGTCGCGCGGCGTCGGCGAGGCGATCGGCGGCGCGGCGATCGGGTCGTGAACGATCAGCGCGACCTCGGCCGGCTCGGTGCGCAGGCGGCCCTTCGGCATCACCTGCCGCGTGCCGATCACCGCAATCGGCACGATCGGCAGGCCGGCTTCGATGGCCAGGAGAAAGCTGCCGCCCTTGAAGCGCCGCACGCGGCCGTCGGGGCTGCGCGATCCTTCGGCGTAGATGATCAGCGACAACCCCTCGGACACGAGGGCGCGCCAGCGGCGCAGGATACCGGCGCGATCGGGGTGGCGCCGATCGACGAAGAGATGGCCGCCGCGCCGCAGGTGCCAGCCGAGCACCGGAAACTTCGCCAGCGACTCCTTGGCGATGATCCGCAGCTGATACGGCAGCGACGCGAACACCACCGGCGTGTCGTAGATGCTCTGGTGGTTGGCCACGAACACGTAGGTCGTGCCCGGCGTGATGCGGTCGAGGCCTTCCACCCGGACGCGCACGCCGGTCGTCTTCAGGATCAGCCGCGACCATGCGCGCGCGCACGCATGCGCGAAGTAGCCGCGCCGATCCAACAGACTCGACGCGATCGAGACCGCACCGAGAACGATGGTGTAGAGCGTGATGGCCGGGATGAGATAGAAGACCGTCCGCCACCAGTGATAGGGGGGAATGCGCACGCGGCTACAATTTACAATCTACCGGCTCCAACATGCGACCCAGCATCACTGCGGCACAACGGAACAGGCTCGCGGCGTAGCGGTCGTACGCCGCGCCGATGAACTCAATGCGGATATCGCGCCTGCGCGTCATGCGTCATCTGATAGACGACGCACGGGCAGGCGGCTCTTGTCTATCGCCGAAACGCCTGGTGAGCGGTTACGTTTGCGTCTGGACCGTGGGCGACGCCGTCGCGGCGCGCACGCGCTCGGCCCGTTCGGTGCGCTCCACGCGCTCGGCGACCGGTGCCGGTACCGGCGTGGGCACCGGCGAGGGCGGAGTGGCGCTGTTGGCCGCCGCCGCTTCGACGTAGCGGCCGAAGATCATCTTCCCCGCCGTCGTCTGCAGCACGCTGGTGACGACGATGTCGATGGTGCGGCTGATCATCTTGCGCGCGTTGTCGACCACGACCATCGTGCCGTCGTCGAGATACGCGACGCCCTGGTTGTATTCCTTGCCTTCCTTGAGGATGAAGACCTTCATCACCTCGCCCGGCAGCACCACCGGCTTGAGCGAGTTGGCCAGCTCGTTGACGTTGAGCACGTCGACGCCGCGCAGCTGCGCGACCTTGTTCAGGTTGAAGTCGTTGGTGACGATCTTCCCTTGCAGCGCGCGCGCCAGCTCGATCAGCTTGAGATCGACCTCGCGCACGTCAGGGAAGTCGAGATCGGAAATCGAGACCTCGACGCCGGCCATCTTCTGAATCTTCTGCAGGATGTCGAGGCCGCGCCGGCCGCGGTTGCGCTTCATCGAGTCGGCGGAGTCGGCCACCAGCTGCAGCTCCTTCAGCACGAACTGCGGGATGACGAGCGTGCCGTCGACGAAGCCGGTCTCGCAGACGTCGGCGATGCGGCCGTCGATGATGACGCTGGTGTCGAGAATCTTGTAGCGGCGCTGCGGGGCGGTGTTGCGGAACAGGGTCATCAGCCGCGCCGGCTCGAGCCACTCCCCGTGCTTGCCGCCGAGCACCAGCCCGAGGTACGGCAGGACGATCAGCGTAAAGCTATGGAGGAACTCGACCTTCCGGTCGCCGCTGTCGGCCCAGAACAACCCCGTGCCGATTGCGTGGGCGATGGCGAGGCCGATGCCGCACCCGATGAGCGCGCCGAGCACCCGCGAAATCGCGGTGGCGCGCAGGCAGAACTCGAAGCAGACAACCAGCCCCGCCAGGCCGAGGGCGAACCCCACGTTGGCGGCAACACCGACTGGCAGCGGCTGGAGAATGGCGGCGGCATAGGCAACCGCGGCGACGAAGAGGAACCGAGCGAACGCAAACCAAGCCATGGAGGACCCCGTCGGAGAACACTCGCCGCCGGATAACCCGCTATGAAACCGAGCGCTTGGCGGCGCCAGCGCAGGAGGGCCAACCATATCACCCTGCCGTAACAAAGACAATCAAAGACAAACGCAAACCTCAGTTGTCTTTCACTACAGGAGGGCGTCGAGTGCCTCTCCCACGGTCCTGACCCCGAGTAACTCGCACTCGGCGTCGTCAGAGCCCGCGATCTGCGACGTCTTTGCACGCAAATCCGGGTCGATATTCGCCTCCGGCAGGATGCAGCGCCGGAATCCCATTTGTGCCGCCTCCCGCAACCGGAGCGCCGCCTGGGTGACGCCGCGCACCTCGCCGGCGAGCCCGACCTCCCCGAACATCGCCGTGGTGGCCGGGATTGGCCGGTTCCGGACGCTCGACGCGATCGCGGCGAGCACGCTCAGGTCGGATGCCGGCTCGTCGATCGTCATCCCGCCGGCGACGTTCACGAACACATCGTCGCCAATCAGGTTGAGGCCGGCCCGTTTTTCGAGCACCGCGAGCAGGAGCGAGAGCCGCGCCTGATCGATGCCGCTGGCCATCCGCCGCGCGTTGCCGTAGGTGCTCGAGCTGATGAGCGCCTGCACTTCGACCAGGATCGGCCGCGATCCCTCGACCGAGCAGAGCACCGCGGAGCCGGGCGCATTGACCGGCCGCTGGGCGAGGAACAGCTTCGACGGGTTCGACACCGCGCGCAGGCCGGTGGATGTCATCTCGAAGACGCCCAGCTCGCTCGCCGCGCCGAACCGGTTCTTCACGGCGCGGATGACGCGATGCGAGTGATGGCGCTCCCCTTCGAAATACAACACCGTGTCGACGACGTGCTCGAGCGCCTTGGGGCCGGCGAGGCTGCCGTCCTTCGTCACGTGGCCGACGAGGAAGATCGGGATGTTCTGCCCTTTCGCGGTGAACAGCAGCTGCGTCGCCGCCTCGCGCACCTGGCCGATGCTGCCCGGCGCCGACTGGAATTTCAGCGAGAACAGCGTCTGCACCGAGTCGACGATGACGAGCGCCGGCTTGATGCGCGCAATCTCCTCGAGGATCCGTTCGAGACAGGTCTCGGCAAGCAGGTAGAGCGGCGCGTCGCCGACGGCGAGGCGCTCGCCGCGCGACTTGATCTGATGCTCCGACTCCTCGCCCGAGCTGTAGAGCACGGTGCCGGCGGTTTTCGCCATTGCCGCCGCCGCCTGCAGCAGCAGCGTCGACTTGCCGATGCCCGGCTCGCCGCCAAGGAGCACGAGCGAGCCCGGCACCACACCGCCGCCGAGGACGCGATCGAATTCGTCGATGCCGGTGGTCAGGCGCGGATGCTGTGCGATCTCGATCTCGGCGTAGAGGCGCGCGGCGCCGGCCGCGCCGGCCACGGCGTAGCGATGCGGCACGCCCGCGGCGCCATTCGCCGGCTCGGGCACGCGCTCCTCGACCAGGGAATTCCAGGCGCCGCAGTCGGCGCAGCGGCCGAGCCACTTGGCCGATTGCGCGCCGCACTCCTGGCAGACGAACAGGGTCTTCGGTGGTTTCATGTGGGCCGGTGGGGCTGGTGGGGCTGGTGGGGAAATCCACCAAGGATGGGCCGACAGAACGGGGCTTTAACCCGCCCTACCTGCCCGACCTGCCTTACCTGCCTTACGTGTACACGCGCTCGATCCTAGATCCGATCCGCGACAGGATCTCGTAAGGGATGGTTCCTATTTGTGCAGCCATCTCGCGCACGTCGATGCGATCGCCACCTTGCGATCCGATGATCACCACTTCATCGCCGGGCGACACGTCGAGCCCGGTGACATCGGCCATCAGCATGTCCATGCACACCGAGCCGACTACCGGCGCGCGGCGGCCGCGGATGAGAACCGCGCCGCGTCCGGCGAGGCGCAGATCGAGGCCGTCGGCGTACCCGGCGGGCACGATGGCGATGCTCGCCGGGCGATCGGTCGTGAACTTCACGCCGTAGCCGACGCCTTCGCCCGGCCGCAGCCCCTTGACGGCGACGATGCGGCTCTTGAGCGTCATGATCGGCGTCAGCGTCAACGTCGACGCCAGCGGCGGCGGCACGATGCCGTAGAGCAGGATCCCCGGGCGCACGCGGTCGTACCACACGCGCGAATCGCGCAGCAGCGCCGCGCTGTTCGCCGCGTGCACGTACGGCGGCGGTGGATCGCCCGCCGGCGCCGCGTCGTCGGTGGCGCGATCGACCCGTCTGCGTTCCTCGCGCGCGCCGCGGTGCATCGCTTCGATCTCGACGCGTGCCCGCTCGAAGCGCAGACGCTGCTCGTCGAAGAGCGGCGATTCGGGATCGTCGGCGGTGGCGAAATGGGTGTAGACCGCCGCCAGCTCGAGGTTGGGGCTCGCCAGCATCGCCGGCAGCGTGCGCGGCAGGTTGTCGAACCGGAAGCCGAGGCGGTTCATGCCGGTGTCGATCTTCAGGTGATAGCGCACGCGCCGCTTGTAGCGCTCGGCGGCCGCCTGCACGGCGGTCGCCGCGCCAGGCGTCGAGATGGTCGGCGTCAGGCTGCCGTCGAACAGGCCGTCGAGATCGCTGACGCTGAGCGCGCCGAAGACGAGGATCTCGGCGCGAACGCCCGCGGCGCGCAGCGCCATGCCCTCTTCGATATCGGCGCACGCCAGCAGATCGGCGCCGGCGTCCTCGAGCGCGCGCGCCACCTGCCCCGCGCCGTGCCCGTAGGCGTTCGCCTTGACCACCGCGATCACGCCGGGCGGGCGCGGGGACTGCGACAGGTAGTGGACGATGTCTCGGTAGTTGGCTTGGAGCGCGGCGAGATCGACGCAGGCGACGGTAGGCCGAACCATCTAGGGGTCGATCATACAGTCAGCTCCCGGCCGCGAGGTTTTCGAAGCGCGTGAACTCGCGGATGAAGGCGAGCTTCACGACCCCGGTCGGGCCGTTGCGCTGCTTGGCGACGATCACCTCGGCGACGCCCTGCGCGTCGGTCGGCGGCTGGCTCTTGTCGGCGTACATGTCCTCGCGGTAGATGAACGCAACGACGTCGGCGTCCTGCTCGAGCGCGCCCGATTCGCGCAGGTCCGACAGCTGCGGGCGGTGATCGGAGCGCGACTCGGGCGCGCGGCTCAACTGCGACAGCAGCACCACCGGCACGCGCAGCTCCTTGGCCAGCCCCTTCAGCGAGCGCGAGATCGATCCGAGCTCGAGGGTGCGGTTCTCGAACCGGCCGCGCGCCTGCATCAGCTGCACGTAGTCGATGATCACCAGGTGCAGGCCGTGCTCGGCGGCGAGCCGGCGGCACTTGGCGCGCATCTCCAGCACGCCGATCGACGGCGTGTCGTCGATGAAGATCTTGGCTTCGCTCAACGTGCCGATCGCCTGCGACAGCCGGCCCCAGTCGCGCTCGCCGAGGAAGCCGCCGCGCAGCCGGTGGGCGTCGATTCGCGCCTCGCCGGTGAGCATGCGCAGGAACAGCTGCTCCTTCGACATCTCGAGGCTGAAGATGCCGACGGTCATGTCGGTCCTGGTGCCGACGTGCTGGGCGATGTTCAGCACCAGGCTGGTCTTCCCCATCGACGGGCGGGCGGCGATGATCACCAGGTCCGACGGCTGGAGCCCCGACGTCAGCTCGTCGAGATCGGTGAAGCCGGTGGGCACGCCGGTGATCAGCTCCTTGCGCGAGTGCAGCTTCTCGATCGTGTCGAGGCTGCCCTGCGCCAGGTCGCGCAGCGAGACGAAGCCGTCGCGCACCTTGTCGTCGGCGATGGCGAAGATCGCGTGCTCGGCCTGATCGAGGATCAGGTCGGCTTCCTCTTCACCGGCGTAGGCGGTCGCCAGGATCTTGTTGGCCGAGAAGATCAGGTTGCGGAGGGTCGCCTTCTCCTTGATGATCTTCGCGTAGTGCTCGACGTTGGTGTAGCGCGGCACGCCGTCGACCAGCGCGGTGATGTAGGCCGGGCCGCCGACTTCGTCCAGCTCGTTGGCGCGCCCGAGCTCTTCCTTGAGCGTCACCAGATCGATCGCGTCGCCGCGCTCGGAGAGGCGCACCATCTTGTCGAAGATCCGGCGGTGCGCGTCGCGATAGAAATCGCCGGCGTCGATCACCTCGGCGGCGAGGTTGAAGGCGTCGTTGTGGAGCAGGATGGCGCCGAGCACCGAGCGTTCGGCTTCGAGGTTGTGAGGAAGGGTGCGTTCAGCGACAGCGGTGTCGGGCATCGCGGAGAGGCGCGAGAGTAGATCGGACCGCGCGCTCTGGCAAAGGACAGAAGATCAGAAGCGTCGGGAAATCACCTGACCTTCTGATCTTCTGTGAAATCGTCGGCGCCCTGAACTACTTCTTCTCCGCCGCCGGCGCGCCGCCCTCGGCGACGACCTTGACTTTCAGCTTCACCGTCACCTCGCGGTGCAGCTTCACCGGCACCTCGTATTCGCCGAGCCGCTTGATCGGTTCGGGGAGGTGCAGCTTGCGGCGATCGATCTCGAAGCCCTTGGCGGCGAGCGCATCGGCGATGTCGGCGCTGGTCACCGAGCCGTACAGCGCCTCGGTCTCGCCCACCTTGCGGCCGATCTCGATCTCGATGTTCGCCATCCGGTCGGCCACCGCCTGCGCCGACTTCTGCTCCTCGAGCTCGCGGATCTCGAACTTCGCGCGCTCGCGCTCGATCTGCTTCTTGTTGCCCTCGGTCGCGAGCAGCGCCAGCTTGCGCGGCAGCAGGTAGTTGCGCGCGTAGCCGTCGGCGACCTTGACCAGATCGCCGCGCCGCCCGAGATGTTCGACGTGTTCTCTCAGAATCACTTCCATGGCTGTGCCTCGTGGCGCCGTGCTAGTCGGTCACGTAGGGGATGAGCGCGATCTGCCGCGCCCGCTTGATCGCGGTCTGCAGCTTCCGCTGGTGTTTGGCGCAGGTCCCCGAGATCCGGCGCGGCAGGATCTTGCCGCGCTCGGGCACGAACGGCCCGATCAGCTTGACGTCCTTGTAGTTGATGTCGTCGATCTTGTCCGCGCAGAACTTGCAGACCTT
>Ga0207675_100006612_pt1 | contig 10966 bp, 8 predicted proteins | sample KBSSwiS42_FD_184305 | JGI IMG/M metagenome (GOLD analysis project Ga0207675, IMG submission 184305) | Switchgrass rhizosphere microbial communities from Kellogg Biological Station, Michigan, USA - KBS Switchgrass S4-2 (SPAdes) (version 2) | ecosystem: Host-associated > Plants > Roots >...
CCACATCATCACGCTGCAATCGGAGCAGCGCGCGGCAACGATCGCACATACCATCACCCGCCCGGCGTCTCCCTCGACGCCGAGGCTTCTGGGCCATATCGAGTACGACGACGAGTCCGGTCATCATTTCTACCAGGTGACCACGGACTGCTTCACCATCGGGCGCGGTGGCGTCGCGTATCCGGTGGACATCCGCATCGCCTCGTCTGCCGACGTGTCTCGTGAGCACGCTCGCATCCGCCGGGATCCGGCGAGCGATCGGTTCTTCCTGATCGATCTGAGCACGCTCGGAACGACGTTGAACGGCCGCCACGTACCGAAAGGGTTCGACGAAGTCGACGGAACCAAACGGGAGAACGGGTCCGAGACACCGCTGCCCGACGTCGCGAATATCGGACTCGCCGGCACGGTCTTCCTCGATTTCCGAAAGCGATGATCGCGTCCCTGCTGCAGGCTCGCTTCTTCTTTCTCCTCGCGTGCGGCGTTCTCGTCTCGCTGTATCTGTGGATTGGTTACCGTTCGCGCCGGGCGGAGTGAACCTACGCGATGCAGACAGCAACCGCGCTGCGAGCGGCAGCCGACACCCACGCCGGCCTGCAGCGCGACGTCAATCAAGATCGCATCCACGTCGACCTTGCCCGGGGGCTGTTCCTGGTCATCGACGGCGTCGGCGGTCACGCGGCCGGCGGCAAGGCCGCCGACATCGCGCTCACGACGGTGCGGTCGCGGCTCGAACGCGAGACGGAGTCGACTGTCGATCGTGTGCGCGAGGCGATCGCGGGCGCCAACAACGAGATCCATCGCGCCGCGGCCTTGCGGCCGGAGTGGAACGGGATGGCGTGCGTCCTCACCGTCGTTGTCGTCGACGACACGCGCGCCGTGGTGGGCCACGTCGGCGACACGCGCCTGTACAAGCTCGGCCCGGAGCGCATCGACAAGATCACCCGCGATCACTCGCCGGTCGGCGAGCGTGAAGACTCCAGCGAGCTCTCCGAGCTCGAGGCGATGCACCACCCGCGGCGCAACGAGGTGTATCGCGACGTCGGATCCGATCTGCACCAGCCCGACGATCCGGACTTCATCGACGCGTGCGAGATCGCGTTCGAGCCGGACGCGGCGCTGCTTCTCTGCAGCGATGGATTGACCGACCTCGTCAGCTCGGGGTCGTTGCACGACATCGTCAGGCGTTGTGCCGGTCAGCCCGACCTGGTCGTGAAGGAGCTGATCGAGGCTGCGAATGCCGCCGGCGGCAAGGACAACATCAGCGTGGTCTACGTGGAAGGCGAGCGGTTCGCGCCGACCGACGGTTGGCAGGCGCGTGCGGTGGGCGGGACCACGCGGCGCGGCGCGCATCCTCCGGTTGTCGAAGACGGCCTGAAGAAAACGTCTCCGCGCCGCCGGCGAACGAACGCGTCACGCGCGATCAGGCTCGGGGCGATCGCCCTGGCGGCCGGGATCGTGGCCGCGGCCTTTGGTCCATGGCCGCTCGGCGCGATGTTCCAGCGGCCGTCGAACGTGGCGGCGGGCGTTCCAGCCGCCACGATCGCCGTGGGTCCGACGGAGTCGATTGCCAGGGCGGTGGAGCGGGCGGGAGCGGGCTCGGTCGTGCTCGTCGAGCCGGGTGAGTACCGCGAGACGCTGAACCTGAAAAACGACGTGCGGGTTGTCAGCCGCATCCCGCGGGCGGCGACCATTCGGCTATCCGGCACCGCGTCGGAAGGCGACGCCGCCGTCGTCGCCGCGGGGGTGGCCGGTGCGGAACTTGCCGGCTTTCGCATCATCGGCGATGCGGCGACGCCGCTCGGCACAGGTGTCCTCATTCGAGCTTCGCAGGCCTCCCTTGTGGACATCGAGGTGACCGGCGCAGCGAACGCGGCGGTCGTCGTCGATGGCACCTCGCTTGCCGCGATTCTGGCCAGCGACATTCACGACAATCCAGGTGTGGCGTTGACCATCCGCTCCACGTCGGCGCGACTCGTCCACAATACGTTCGTGCGGAACGGCACGTCGGAGCGCGTCCGTCGATCGTTCGTCATCGACGAAGGCGCCAATCCGCTCTTCACCGGAAACGTTTTCCAGGACGTGAGCCGCGACGCCTTCGGCGATCTGGGCGACGGTGAACGCGTCGTGTTGGGCCGCGACAACTGGTTTGTCGAGACCCAGGACGGTCGATCCGCCTGGTCGACGACGCCGCGCGCCCGCCGGGGACGATGATGACGACGGTCTTTCAGCGCGTTCGAGTCGGACCGTACGAGATTGTCCACGAGATCGGACGCGGCGGGATGGCCGTCGTGTTCTTTGCGACCGATAGCCGGGACAATCGTCGGGTGGCGCTCAAGCTGGTTCCGATCGGAACGGACCGGGACGCGCAGGAGATCGTCGAGGCCGAGCAGTGGGGGGCGAAGCTTCAAGAGCAATTCTGCCGGATCAGCCGGAACGTTCCGGTCCTGTACGAATACGGCACCGAGGGCGGCTACTTCTACATCGCCATGGAATATCTCGACGGCCGGAACCTCTCCGAGGTTCTTGCCGCCGGCGCGTTGGCGCCGAAGCGCGCCACCGGCATCGCGATTCAGCTGTGTCATTTCCTCGAAGCGGCGCATGGCTTCGAGTCGACGATCGACGGACGCCAGCTTCGCTCGCTGCTGCACGGCGATTTGAAGCCGCGCAACATCCGACTCCTCTGGCCTGACAAGGTCAAGATTCTCGATTTCGGCATCGCCAAGGCGCTTTCGCTCAGCCGGAAAGTGACGCGCAGCGACTTCGGCAGCATCACCTACGTGTCACCGGAGCGGCTCGAATCCGGCGAGATCGACGCCTACGCCGACTTCTGGGCAGTCGGCGTCCTGTTGTACGAGATGCTGGCCGGTGTCCAGCCGTTTCGCGCGTCGGACACGCGGCGGCTGGAGCTGCGGATCAGATCGCTGCAGCCCCCTGACCTGCTCGGCGCGCCATGTCCGCCGCCGTTGCAGGCGGTCGTCGCCAAGCTGCTCGCACCACATCCGGCCGATCGATACGGGGATGCCCGCGCCATTCGCGAAGATCTCGAATGCGTCCTGTGGGGTCGCGTCACTCAGGCCGAACGTGAAGGATGGCCCGCCAAGGGCGTGCGGCAGGACGAACCGCCGACGGCGCGCACGCAGCCGTCACCGCCGACCGACGAAGACGCGACGCGAAAAACGATGCGAGTCGAGCCGGAGCCGGGCGCAACCGCGCTCCTGGCGGCGAACGTCATCTTTCGGCCGTCCGAGTCGCCGGCGACGGGGACGCGGCGTCGTTCGGTGCGTCGATATGTGCGAGCCGCGTTGCTGCTGCTCGCGTCCTTCGTCGTCGGACACGAGGTGATGATCGCGTCCCGCGCCGAGCGACTGAAGGCCGAGGTGCCGGTCGTCGAACTCGAAGGCGTCGGCGGCGTCTGGGAGAGATATCGGGCGCTCAGCTCCCAGAGTCTGAGGATCACGACGGCGAGGCTCGAGGATGCGCTGACGAGCCAGACGGTGCTGCTGGCCGATCGCATCATCGGAAACTACCGAACGCCAGCGCCGACCGTTCGCGAGACGCAGTGGAAAATGGCGCGCGAAGCGCTCGCGCAGGCGCTGGCCGTCAACCCGAACGACAGTCAGCTGAAAGGCGCGCTCCGCTACTGCGACGGCCACTTGCACCGCATCAACGGCGAGGCGCGGAAAACGCACAGGCAGAACGCCGAGGCGCAGCACGAATTCACCGAAGCGGTCTCGGCATTCCGCGAGGCCGCCGAGCTTCGTCCCGCGTGGCCCGATCCGTTTCTCGGGTTGATGCGGACGTTCATCTACGGCCTCGAAGACGTCGACCGCGGCGCCGACGCGTTACAGCAGGCGCAACGCCTGGGGTACTCGGCGGGCGAACGCGAGACCGTGCAGCTGGCCGACGGCTATCGTGCGCGCGCGATCGCGTTCGCGCGCACGGCTCGCAGGCGGAGCGGCATGGCGGTCGAACAGGAATACCTCGCGCGATCGGCGGAGGCGTATCGGCAGGCGATCGATCTCTATTCGAAGGTCCTCGGGTATGCCGACGCACCGCGGAGCCTGCGGGCCGCGCAACGCGGGCTCGAACAGATCGAACAGCGGAAAAGGGAATTGTCCGGCGCGCCGGGTCGGCCCGAGAGAGCGCCGGCATTTCGACTGGCCGCGCCCCAGGCCGTGCAACCATGACCGTCACCTACACGGCTGCCGTCGACAGGAACGCGCGACGGGCGCACCACTGGACCGATCGCATCGATCTGCCGGCGCTGACGGTGGCCGCGACCTCCTGCGTCGCGGTGCTGGCGATCGCGCTGGCGTATGCCGGCCGCATGTATGTGTTCGAGAGCCCGGGCCACACCGTCGCCGCGCCCATCAACTTGAACGCCGTGGCCGACGCGGGACCGCTCGAAGCCGCGATGGAGACGGTGTTTGCGGACGCGAGCGATCGACGCCTGGCGGCGGAGCGGCTGTTCCGGTTTCTGGGCGACGAACGACAGAACGCACGGACGCTTCCGAACGTCGGCGCCATCGCGCCGCTCTTCGGCCCGGCGGATTTTGCGAAAGTGAAGCCGCTCTTCAGCGTCAGAACGACCGGCGAGTTCCGGCGGCAGGTCGTGGTGTTCGCGTGCATCTACATTCTGGCGTTCCAGGCGGCCATCCTCGTCTGGCGGCTGCGCCGCATCCGGACCGATCCTCTGCTTCTCGCCATCGCGCATCTGATCACGGCGATCGGGTTTGCCGTCCTCCTCAGCCGCGCCGATCCGCTGCGCGACAGCCTGACCTTCGTGCGCTTCGCCGAAGGAACGGTGCTGGGCGTCGCCGTGATGACGGCCGTGTCGCTCGTCGACTTCGGCGCCGCCGGATTCGTGACGTTGAGCTATCTGCCGCTCATCGTCGCGTTGTCGCTGTCGCTGCTGTTGATTCTCTTTGGTTCGGGTCCCGGCACCAGCGGCGCGAAAGTCAACCTGGGTCCGGTGCAGCCGATTGAGGCGATCCGTCTGCTGCTGGCGCTGTTCCTCGCCGGCTTCTTCGCGCGCCGGTGGGAATTGTTGCGGGAAATCCGCAGCCCGATGTTCCGCGGCTCGCGATGGACGCGATGGATCAACCTGCCGCGCGCCGAGTACGTCATCCCGGTCGTGGGCGGTGTCGGTCTCGCGCTCGTCTTCTTCTACCTTCAAAAGGATCTGGGGCCGGCCCTGTTTCTCTGCTGCGTCTTTCTCGCGGCCTATGGCGTCGCGCGCGGGCGTGTCGGGATGGCGATCGCCGGGCTTGGGCTCCTGATCCTGGGGTTCTATGTCGGCTATCGCCTGCAGATCTCGCAGACGCTCGCAGAGCGCGTTCGCATGTGGCAGTCACCGTGGGACAACGCTGTTCCGGGCGGCGACCAGGTCACGCATGCGATCTGGGCGCTTGCGACCGGAGGACCGTTCGGAACCGGTCTCGGCCTCGGCGACACGCGTTATCTGCCGGCCGGCCACACGGATCTGATTCTCGCGGCGATCGGTGAGGAGCTCGGCGTGGCAGGCCTGCTGCTGATGGCAGCGCTCTACGCGCTCCTGGCATGGCGCGGCTTCCGCATCGGCCGGCTCGCGCGAAACGACTACGGTTTCTTCCTGGCCACCACGCTCACGCTGTTCCTGATTGTGCCGGTGCTGATCATGGCGTCCGGCATTCTCGGCGTGGCGCCGCTCACGGGCGTCGTGACGCCATTTGCGAGCTACGGCGGCTCGGCGATGGTCGCGAACTTCTGTGCGCTGGGCATGCTCGCCGCAATCCACGCTGACCGTCACCCGTCAGGCCATTTCGAGCCGTTCCGCGTTCCGGTCCTGTGGCTTGGATCGTCGCTCGCCGTCCTGGCGCTGGTCCTTCTGGGCGTCGCCGTCAACGTCCAGATCCTCTCTGCCGATGACTACATCATCAGGGCGCATCTCGGCATTCAGGCCGATGGAGGACGGCGTTTCGAATACAACCCGCGCCTGATGGACATCGTCCGGCTGATACCACGCGGAACGATCTTCGATCGCCGCGGCGTGCCGCTGGCCACCGACGATCCACAGGTGATTGCCGGCGCACGGCAGACCTACGCAGACCTCGGCGTGTCGCTCGACGAAGCGTGTCCGCTGCCCGGCGAGCGATGCTATCCGCTCGGTGGCGCGGCGTTTCATCTCCTCGGCGACGCGCGCACGCGGGTGAATTGGACCGCGCCCAACTCGTCGTACACCGAACGCGATGCCGAAAGCCAGCTGCGCGGCTTCGACGATCATGCCGAAGTCGTCCATACGACGGATGCCGCCGGCCGATTGATGCTGACGATCAGGCGCGATTACCGCGACATCGTCCCCGCTCTGCGGCATCGCTACGATCCAGCCAGCGCGGCGTTCGATCGATTTCGACAGCCGCACGATGTGCACCTGACGATCGATGCGAACCTGCAGCTTCGAGTCGCTGGTATCGTCGCGACCTATGCGCAGAAGAGGTCAGGCAAGGCTGCAGCGGTCGTGCTCGATCCCGACAGCGGCGAGATTCTGGCGAGCGTGAGCTATCCGTGGCCCGCCGCGACCACAAAGGCGATCGCGGCGGCGCGGTTGGAAGGCGCGACCGAGCCGTTCCTGGATCGCGCGCGCTACGGTTTGTACCCGCCTGGATCGACGTTCAAGCTGGTGACCGCATCGGCGGCGCTGCGTCAGCATCTCGATCCTCGCAGAACCATGTTCACCTGTGCACGGCTGCCGGACGGGAGAGTCGGCGCGAAAATCAACGGCTGGAACCGCCCGGTCCGCGACGACGTGCTCGATGCGCATCCGCACGGGACGGTCGACGTGCACGGCGGCTTCGTGCACTCGTGCAATGCCTACTTCGCGCAGCTCGCCGTCAAGCTCGGATCGCAGCCGTTGCTCGACACCGCCAACCGCCTGGGGATTTCGCTGACGCCGTCGGCCGCCGTCGCCGCGCGCGTGCGCCAGACGCTTCCGCAGATCGGCTACGGCCAGGGCGATGTCGTCGTGACGCCGCTGCGGATGGCGCGCGTCGCGGCCGCCGTCGCCGCGAACGGTGTGCTGCGCGACACGCGCTGCGAGCAGGACGAAGCCGCGAGCGCGCCCGCTGATCGGTTCCTGAACGACGAGGACGCGCGAGTGCTCGCGGGCTACATGCGCGACGTGGTCCTGAGCGGTACCGGCCGCGTGCTGCGGAACCATCCCGGTCGCATTGCCGGCAAGACCGGAACGGCGCAACTGGACGGCCGGCCGTCTCACGGGTGGTTCGTCGGCTTCGCGCCGTTTGGTCCCGCCACCAGACGAATCGCGTTCGCCGTCGTCATCGAGAACGCCGGCTACGGAGGCGGCAGCGCGGCGCCGGCCGCCGGAGAAATCGCCGACGCGGCGTCGCGCGGCGGATTGCTGAAGTGAACCAACATGGATGTTCTTAGAAGCGCTCGACGGCTCGAATCGAGGATCGCGGCCAGGCTCGACGAAGCCGCGAAGGCCTTCTCCGGATCCCGCTCGCGCAGCCCGCTCGAAATCGTGCACGCCATTCTGGATGCGGTGGAGCAGCAGATCGAGCCGACCGGCCGCGGCACGCGCGTATTTCCGTTCAATCGACTCGAACTGTCGGTTGTCGCGTCGTCGCGGGAGGCGCGCGGCCGTCTTGAGGCGCTATTCACAGGCGACACGCCGCTTCGGACGAGAGTCCTCGACCGGTTGCAGTCCGCCCGATGTTCGGCGGCGGACGTCGTCGTCGAGATCCAGTACGTCGACCACGCCGAAGCGAACTGGCGCGCACCCGAATTCGATCTGCAGTTCGCACGCGTCGCAGAACCCGGGGGCGACGGGCAGGTGCTCGAGCCGCAGCCGGGACAGATCGAGATCAGGGTGCTGCGCGGCTCGATGGAGCGATGGTCGTATTCATTTGCGGCCCCGCGGATCGACATCGGCAGGGGCGCGGAGGTCCGAGACCACCGCAACCGGCTCATTCGCACGAACCACGTCGTGTTCAGCGAAGGAGCAGGCGACGTGAACCAGACCGTTTCGCGGACGCATGGGCACATCGCATACGAGCCGCTTAGCGGTCAGTTCCGACTGCACGATGACGGCAGCGAACATGGAACCGAGATCGTGCGCGGCAGCAGGACCATTTCGGTGCTTCGGGGTTCGCGCGGCGTTCGCCTGCAATCGGACGATGAAGTTGTACTCGGCGAAGCGCGCGTGCGAGTCAGGTTGCGCACCGTATAGCGGACTGGAACCCGGAAGTTGAATGTGACGACGTCGAAGCTCAATCCAGGACCCGCCTAGGAGGGACACGCTACGCATTGAGCCGGTTGCACCGCGATCCGGGAGAAGCACTGCCTACCGACGCCGCGGCCGCGTCCGCCTGCAACCGACGCTGGCGTCACGGATGCCGCAGCGGGGCGGAAGCCGACAATCGGCCGGGGTCATTACTCTCAACGACGACAACACCAGTACCCATCCAGGCGACTTCCCATGCTTGTAGCGGGCCGGCCGCAATCATGGCATCGAGCGCGTCGAGCAATGTTCCGCCGCGGAATTCCGTCGTGATCGAGCCAGCCGGTCGCCGTTCGACTGTAAACGGAACGTAGACCGACGGAGTGACGTGCTGCACCAGGAGGCGTAACGCGGAATCGACGTCGATATCGTCCACGCGGAACGGTGTCGTCGGAAAATTCAGCGGATCCGTCGCGTCGTGCCATGCGGTTGCCGGACGGACAACATACACGCCGTCAACGGTACGCCACGTGAACTCGGGCGCACTGACGAGCAGACGATTGATCGCATCGACCGGCGACACGGCAATCGGCGGCATGGCGTCGGTGCGCCCGCGCTCCTGCGGTCCCGGCGGGCACCCGGGGAGATTCTCGAACCCGATCCGCATGTTCATGTTGCGGGCGACCTGGTGGATCGACCTGCTGAGCGAGCAGTCCGATGGTCGCAGCAGCGCCGAGGCAGCGCCGGTCGAGAGATGCGTTGCGATTACTGCGCCAGCGATCAGCAATCCTGACCGCCTGACGACGTCGATACGTCGCCCGTACATGGTTACTCCGGCACCATCCATCGATCTGCAAGAGCTCGCAAGGCGGTCAGCTGCCCTGGCGCGACCACGAAGGACCGTCCGAACGCATCGCCGTCGATCGATTGAGCGTCGGTCAGTCCCTTGAAGTTGTCGAATGTGCAGACCACGGCGACCGCGTTCATCGTCGACATGTCGCGTGGGTTACGCGTACACCGCGTGAACACGCGGGCGTCCGCGCGAATGACCACTGAGGTCTCGATTGTCCGTGCGTCGTTTATGAGTGGGCCGTCGCCGGTGATGAGGAGTTCGATCCGTCTTGGAATCGCCGTTCTTCGTCGGCCATCGTGGACGGTCGACACCCGCATGCTCAAGCGTCCATCCGCGAGATGGAGCGTGAGCAACTCGGTTGTGGCATCCACAACGGCGTCGTACTTTCGTATGTACTGTTCCTGGGCAACCTGCTCAGCGGCGACGGAGAGCCCGGCGACCAATGCGGTTGCGATTACGAACCACATGCGCCGAGTGTCGCATGAATCGGCAGCGATCGTTCATTCTGGGGCGCGGGCAGCGGACCAAACGAACGAGCAAAGGCGACAGACGAACCATCGGAGCGGAGAGTGGTTGACCTGCTCCTCCGATACGCCGCCGGTCTCGCGGCAGCGCGGACAGCGAGGAACGACGACCGGCGGATCGGCCATTAGGCGTGCACCAGGGGGCTTGATGCTAGCAACATTAGCACAATTCCGCCCGCGCACGACTCGAGGCCCGATGTCGCGGTGCAGTTTGGTGTCGCGGAGCGCAATCAACGAGCTCGCGCTACTGCAGGCCGCCGCGGACCGACGTGATGCGCTGCGTGTTGAATCCGAGCCAGTGCATCCGGCCGATGTAACGCGCGTGTTCGACCTTCAGGCACCGATCCATCACGACCGACAGACCGCCGGCTTCGGCGATGCGGCCGCCTTCCTCGTTGATCACCGTGAACTGGCACCACAGGGTCGACGCGCCGATCGCCACCGCTTCCTCGGCAATCGCCGGCAGCGCGTCGGGCGCGCGGAACACGTTGACGATGTCGACGCGGCCCGGCACGTCGCTGAGCGACTTGAAGCTGGGCTCGCCGAGCACTTCGGACTCGCGCGGGTTCACCGGGATGACGCGGTAGCCATGGCGCCGCAGATAGAAGCCGACGAAGTAGCTGGCCCGCATCTGGTTCTTCGACAGGCCGACGATCGCGATCGTCTTCGCACCGTGGATCGCCCGCTGGATGGTCAACGGGTCCTGGTAGCGGCTCAAATCGAACGGGCTCATAGCGAGGCCACCTCTTTGGTTGCCGCTGCGGCGGCGCGCGCGAAGCCCTGCTCGAGATCCCAGATCAAATCGTCGATCGCTTCGATGCCGACCGACAGCCGGATCGTGCCGGGACCGACTCCGGCCGCACGCAGTTCGGCCTCGCCAAGCTGACGGTGCGTGGTGCTGGCCGGATGAATGATCAGGCTCTTCGAATCGCCGACGTTCGCGAGGTGCGACCACAAGGTGACGCCGCGAATGAAGTCCTGCCCGGCGGCCCGCCCGCCGCGGCAGTCGAACGAGAAGACCGCGCCGGCGCCAAGCGGCAGGTATTTATCGACGAGCGCCCGGTATTTGCTCGAGCGCAGGCCCGGATAGGTGACCTGCGTCGCCAGCGCGTGCGACTCGAGATAGCCCGCGACGGCGGCGGCATTGTCGACGTGGCGCGCCATGCGCAGCGACAGCGTCTCGAGCCCCTGCAGAAACAGGAACGCGTTGAACGGGCTCATCGCGGCACCGAGATCGCGCAGCGTCTCCGCGCGCAGCTTCATCAGGTAGCCGTAGGTGCCGAAGGTCTCGTGAAACTGCAGGCCGTGGTACGCGGGCGACGGATCGGCGACCACCGGATAGCGGCCGTTGGACCAGTTGAATTCCCC
>Ga0207675_100006613_pt1 | contig 10965 bp, 10 predicted proteins | sample KBSSwiS42_FD_184305 | JGI IMG/M metagenome (GOLD analysis project Ga0207675, IMG submission 184305) | Switchgrass rhizosphere microbial communities from Kellogg Biological Station, Michigan, USA - KBS Switchgrass S4-2 (SPAdes) (version 2) | ecosystem: Host-associated > Plants > Roots >...
CACCGAGTCGTGATAGGTGCCCCTGCGGACCTCAACCCGGGAGGCCGTCACGGCTCCCGAGCCGGCCGGTCGCCAGGCTCGTCTCCGGCCCCTCGCCCGCCACCGGCCGGCGGGTCGGCCGCCGGCGGCTCACCCTCGACCCGGCCCCTGGGGGCCGCTGGGGCGACCCCGCCAGCGGGGCTGGCGATGGCGCCCTCGCCGAGGTCGGCGCCTGTGCCCGGCACCCCACCGAGGGCGCGGAGCACCTGGTAGATGATGATGGCGCCGAACGACCCGAGGGCGATGCCGTTGAACTCCAGGTCGCCCCAGCTGAGGGTGTAGTTGGCGGCGCCGACGATCACCGCGACCGCGGCCGTGAGCAGGTTCACCGAGTCGCGGAAGTCGACCCGGCTCTCGATCCAGATCCGCGCCCCGAGCACGGCGATCATGCCGTACAGCACGGTGGTGGCCCCGCCGAGCACGCCCGGGGGGATGGTGACGATCAGCGCCCCGAACTTGGGGACCAGGCCGAGCAGGATGGCGGTCGCCCCGGCGATCACATAGGCGGCGGTCGAGTAGACCTTGGTCGCGGCCATCACCCCGATGTTCTCGGCGTAGGTGGTGGTGCCCGACCCGCCGCCAAGGCCGGCCAGGACGGTGGCGGCCCCGTCGCCCATGTAGGCCTTGCCCAGCGAGTCGTCCAGGTTGCGCTCGGTCATGGTGGCCACGGCCTTGACGTGGCCGGTGTTCTCGGCGATGAGGACGATCACCACCGGGGCGATCAGGGCGATCGCCCGCCAGCTGAAGGTGGGCCCGGTGAAGTCGGGCAGCCCGACCCAGTCGGCGTCGCCGACGGGCCCGAAGTCGATGTCGCCGGCCACGGCGGCCGCCAGGTAGCCGACCAGGACTCCCAGGAACACCGACAGCCGCCCGATGAACCCCTTGAAGACGATGCCGATGAGCAGGATCGCGGCCAGGGTGATGAACGCGATCAGCGGCTGCTGGGCGAAGCTGTCTCTGGCCACCGGGGCCAGGTTGAGGCCGATCAGGGCCACGATGGCCCCGGTGACCACCGGCGGCATCAGCCACTCGATGAACCGCGAGCTGGTCCGGTCGACCACCAGCCCGATGAGGAAGAACAGCGCCCCACAGACGACGATCCCGCCGAGGGCGGCCGGGATCCCGCCCTCGGCCTTGGCGGCGATCACCGGGGCGATGAAGGCGAAGCTCGAGCCGAGGTAGCTGGGCACCCGGTTGCGGGTGATGACCAGGAACAGCAGCGTCCCGATGCCGGAGAAGAAGATGGTGGTGGCCGGCGGGAACCCGGTCAGCACCGGCACCAGGAAGGTGGCCCCGAACATGGCCACCACGTGCTGCATCCCGATCCCGGCGGTCCGTCCCCACGACAGCCGCTCCTCGGGCCGGACAACCGCTCCCGGGGTGACCGTCCTGCCGTCGCCGTGCAGCTCCCAGAGCCGGAGCGCCATCGCGTCTACCCTCCTCGTCGACCCCCCCTGGGCGTCACGCGGAGCGTATCCACCGGCGGTGGCAGGGGGAAAGCCATTCGGGCCGGTGACGGTTCCCGCAGGCGTTCCTACCTAGGTCAAGGGCACCCGCGGACCACCCCTCGAGGGCCCGGATGCGGTGGCGGTTGCCGACGGTGCATGCGGCTTGGTCCGGTTTCTCCTCGGCAGCTGTGCCTAGGGCCGCCCCCAGCCAATTGGCCGCCCCGCCGGGCCGGTACCGATCCCCGGTCCACCGCTTTCCCGATTCCCTGATTCCCCCAATTGGTCGAGCCTTTTCCCTGCAAATAGGGGTTCAACGAACCGGGGGAAAAGAGTTTGCGAAAGCTCGTGGCCGCGATCACCTTCCTGGCCGTGCTGGTCCTGCCGGCCGCCGCCCTGGCCCAGCCGCGCTGGCACCGGGGCAGCAAGTCCCAGGTCACCGTGTATGTCGAGAAGACCAAGGTGGGCGCGACCAACTGGTCGTACATCAAGCGGGCCGGGATCGAGTGGTCGCACAGCAGCCGTATCCACGTCATCTTCGTCAAGCGCTGCCCCTCGAGCTATTACTGCGTGAAGGTCTCCGAGGTGCGCTCGACCCGGAATCAGGCCGGCTGGGCCACCCTGAATTACGACCCGAAGACCAACATCGCCTGGTACGGCAGCCTGCACCTGAACACCCGCTATCTGACCAACGCCTCCGCCCGCCGCAAGACCGCCTGCCACGAGCTGGGCCACATCTTCGGGCTCGAGCACCGCCGGAGCGGCAAGACCTGCATGCGCGACGGCTTCACCACCATGTACGGCCATCCCGACAGCACCGACTTCGCCAACCTCCGCCGGATCTACGCCCGACCCTGAAAGGAGGAGACATCGACGAGCGCGTAGCCGAGGAGCTCCTCTGGACCGCTGGGTTCGCCACCATCGTCGGGGTGCTGCTGTTCGCGCTGTTCGCCGGCCTCAGCTGGGCGGCGACCATGCTGGGCTCCTGGACCGGTAGCTTCTGAGACCACCTGGTGCAGCGCGAGCGGGTCGGCCGGTTCGATGGTCATGTGGAGCGGCCCCCGCCAAGCAGGGAGCGCAGGGGCCGTGGCAGGGCCAGGCGGTCCTGCCAGCGGCCAGCGCGCTGCTCTGCGGGCCGGTCGAGGAAGAACCGCACCAGCTCGGCGGAGGCGTCGGGGCCGGCCGGGTCGGTGAAGGAGCCCTGGGGGCTGCCACCCGACCAGGCGTGGCCCAGCTTGTCCACCGTCCACCACTCGGCCACCACCTTGGCGTCATGGTCGCGGTAGACCCGCCGCGTCCAGTCCGGGCCGGTGTGGGTCTCGGGGGTGAGGGTCGCGCTCCACGGGCTGAGCAGCGCGGCGGCGTTCGCCGGGGCCACGGTGGTGTCGCGGACGCCCTGGAAGACGATCAGGGGGATGCTCTCGCCATGGGCCCGGGCCTGGCCCGGCGGCCCCTCCCGCATGGCCGCGAACGCCGAGGGCACGTCGTGGGCAGCCCCGTGGGCGAGGCCGGAGTGGATCCCGGCGGCCGCGTACAGGTCCGGGTAGGTGGCGGCCAGCACCGCGGCCATGGCCCCACCGGCCGAGAGCCCGGCCACGAACACCCGCCCGGGGTCGACCCGGTGGGTTTCCATGACCTGGCGGGTGATCCCGGCCAGCAGCGATGGCTCGCCGGCGTCGCGCCGCTGGTGGGCCGGGAGGAACCAGTTCCAGCAGCGCTGCCCGTTGGCCTTGGCCGCCTGCTCGGGGTAGGCGACCAGGAAGGTGTCGCGCTGGGCGAGCTCGTTCATGCGGGTCCCGGCGGCGAAGTCGGCCGCCGTCTGCGTGCAGCCGTGCAGCATCACCACCAGCGGCACCGCCTGGCCGGTGTAGCCGCTGGGGACGTACAGCTTGTAGCCACGGGTCCCGGCCGCGTTGCGGTAGGAGCCGTCAAGCAGCTCGGTCCTCGGCTCGGGCCGAGGCCGTCGGGGGCCTGAGGTGGCGGCGGCCGGGTCGAGGCCGGGCTGGCGGCCCAGGGACCTCTGGATCAGTGCCGTGGCCTCGGCCAGGCGCCCGGCGCGGGTGAGTCGGGTCGCCTCGGCCATCGTGTCGTTGCGTTGGTCTGGCATGGTGCGGCGTTCCTTCTGCTCGGTGTTCAGATGATGCGGTCGGCCAGGGCCGTCTTGACCCGGGAACTGGCGCGCAGGGCACCAAGGACCTCGACCGACTCGATGGTGGCAAGGGCGAGCTCGGGGGAGACGTCGTCGGCGATGCTGGCCAGCCCGAGGACCCGGATCTGGAGGCGCTGGCCGGCGTCGCGGACCGCCTCCAGGTCGCGCCGGGCGTAGTGTTGGACCCCCAGGACCAGGGTCTTGCGGGCCACCGTGCGGTGCACCGTTTCGGCGTGGGTGGCCAGCTGGGCCCGGATCGCGGTGCGGATGAAGTCGGTCCGGTTGGCGTAGAAGCCCTCCTGGACCAACAGGTCGACCTGGCCCAGGTCGACCAGGCCAAGGTTGATCGTGATCTTCTCGGTCTTTTCCGTCTCCGCCACAGCACCATCCCCTTACCATCCAGTGGGATGGTGGACTCGCTAGGGGAGGGCTGTCAACCCGGCGGGCAGGTCCACCGCCGCCCCGGGCGTCCGCACCCGGACCTCGGGCAGCTCGCGGCCACCGACGACCGGCGGCTCGACCCGGGCCGACACCGGCGGCACCCGGACCCGGGCCACCGGGGTCACCGCCACCGGCGGCGTGGCCACCGGCGGTTGCCCGGCCGGCGGCCGGGTCCCGCCCGACCCGCCCGGATCCCGGACCGGCCGGGCCGAGGCGTCCGACCCCCGGCCCGGGGCCCCGGACAGGGCGGCGACGGGACGGCGATGGGCCCGGCGCGGGTGGCCGCGGTCCACCGAGGACGGCCCCTCGCTCTCGCCGGCCGGCGCGGCCGCCGGCTCGGCGGCCGGTAGGGGCTGGTCGACGACCGGCGGGGTGGCGGCGATCCCGACCGGGGGCGGCAGGTACTGGAAGATGCCCGGCAGGCGCCGGCCCGCGCCCGGCTGCGGCGGCTGGTCGACCAGGGCCATGACCGCGGCCAGGGCGACCAGGACCAGCAGCAGCCCGCCGTTGCGGATCCCGGCCGGCCGGCGCAGCCAGGCCCGCGGCCCGCCGCCCCCTTCGGGGGCGTCGCCGCGCCCGATCCCGCTCCGGTCGCCGATGCGCATAGATGGAGCGTCGACCGGTTCGCCGGTTTCCTTGACGCCGCCTCTTGCCCGATCGCCGGTTCCTGCCGACATCGCAGGAGAGGACCCGACCCGGGAGATCGGCCATGCGTCAGCTCATGCGTGTCGTCGTTGTCATCTCGGCCCTGCTGGGGGCCCTCGGGGTGGCCGCGCCGGCGGCCGCCGAGACGGCCGCCCAGTGCCACAGCGCCCTCAACCAGTACCGGGCCAGGGCCGGGCTCGACAAGGCATCCAGCAGCTCGATCCCGGCCCTGGCCGTGGCCGCCGGCAGGCACGCCGCCTACCGGGTCAACGTCGACCCGGGCGACTCGGTCCTGCTGGCCAGCCTCGGCCTGCCCGACCTGGGCCTGTTCGGGCCCGACCTGACCGCGCACCTGGAGACGCCGGCCCTGACCCGGCTCGGCTTCACCGGCGTCAACCCCTGGGACCGGACCAGGGCGGCCAAGCTGGCCGACGGCACCTGGCGCTACCAGTACGAGGACGTGACCACGGCCACCGGCATCCCCGCGGCCCAGCTCGAGGGGGTCCGCAGCTGGATCGACGCCCCGTACCATCGCCTGCCGCTGCTGGACGCCAACACCCGCCACGTCGGCTGCGCGGCCACCGAGCGGGAGGTCGCCGGCCGCCGGTATGCGGCCGAGGTGCTGGAGATGGCCGCCACCTGGAAGGACGCGACCAGGCGGATCACCGTCTACCCGGCCCCCGGCCAGAGCGGCGTGCCGACCACGTTCAACCGCTGCCAGGAGCACCCGACCCCGTTCGGCGGCACCTGCGACCCGGCCCGCCCCAGCCAGCCCGTCGGCTACGTCGTCACCGTCCAGGCCGACGGCTACCACGCCATGAAGATCCAGGGGATCGCCTTCTCCAAGGGCTCGGCCCGGGCCCCGGTCGACATCCACCGGGCCGTCCGCGCCCGGACCAGCAAGTCGACGGTGGCCAGCTCGGCCTTCGACCCCAACCTGCCGGCGAACGCCGCCATGCTCGCCGCCAAGGCCCCCTTGGACGCCCACACCACCTACAACGTGCGCGTCTCCGGCTACGTCCAGGCGGCCAAGGGCGGCAAGTGGGTCCAGTTCCGCACCCGCGCCTGGTCCTTCACCACCGCCTGAGCCCGCTCCCGTCTGGCCATGGTTGGTCCTTCCTGCCGGTTCGGTGGCGTTTTCTCCACTAAAGGTCGCATCGTGATGTGCCGAGTACAGATTGAGCTTTTCGAGACGCTCGGAACCTGCGAGCATTGAGCGCCGCACCCGGGGGGAGCAATGGGAGAGCAGGCCGTCGCCGACACGCTGGTGCTTCCAACGCAGCTCGAGCTCACGCCGGCGCTGCGGAACCTGATCGAGACGGTCATCCCCAGTGGCTCCCACTGCCTGAATGTGGGCCGCCGGGCCCGCGCCCTCAACGTGTGGCTGACCCGGCACGGCTGCACCCAGCTCACCGCCGACGAGTCGCATGTGCCGGCGTTGCCGTTCGAGTCCGAGTCGTTCGACGCCGCCCTGCTGGTCGGCGTGCTCGACCGGCTCACCGAGCCGTATATGGCGGCCAGGCAGCTGCACCGCGTCCTGCGCCCCGGGGGCGTGCTGCTGGTCACCGCGGCCAACGACTGCTACTGGCGCCGGCGCCTGGACCGGGTCGTGGGTGGCGAGGACAGTCGCTCCAGCTCCTACACCCCGGCCTCGCTGCGCCGGCTGCTGCTGGACGCCGGCTTCAGCCTCGTCGGGGTCGAGGGCCAGGACGGCGCCATCGTCCGCGACCTCCCCCTCGCCGGCCGCTTCTCCAGAGGGCACAGCTCGGCCCCCTACCGGGTCGCCGAGCGGTTCTTCCCGGCCCTGCTCGGGTCGCGCGTGGGCGCCTTCGCGGTCAGGCTCTGAGGCCGCCGTCCTCCTCGTCGGGGACCGGGACCGTCTCGCGTTCGTTGGGATGGGCCAGCCGCACGTGCAGGTCGATGTTCAGCCGCGCCAACTCCGGGCTCTCGGCCTGATCGGAGATACCGCACATCGTGCAGACCCAGCGGTAAAGCGGCTCTTTCATCCCACCTCCGGACGTGTCCGGACACTCTAACGCACGGTGTCGGCGCCGTTTGCCACAGCCCAACCTGGCCCGATATGGTGCGCCCGCTTCCTCGGCGCAGCTCGTCATCACCCTGTCGGCAATCTTGGCCTCCAGGTGGAGCCTTCGCGTCCCAATACCGGTCAGATCGAATTGCATGTGCAGGGGGGCGTCCGCTGTTGAATCTGCGTTTGCGGCATGAGCAAGGCGCACGGCGAGTCCGGTCCACGGTTCCCCAGGTAGTCCTCGAACATTCCACCAGGCCGAGCACGGTCCCCCTCCGGGAGGGACCGGCCGGCCGCCGCGCGGCCAGCCGGGGAGCGACGGCCAAGGCCCGTACCCAGCGGCAACGGCTGGCCACGCTGCTGCGGTTCGCCGCCGTGGGGGCCAGCGGGATCGTGGTCAACCAGCTGATCCTGTGGCTCTGGGTCGCCGGGGGCGAGCAGCACTACCTGCTGGGCGCCGTGGTCGCGACCCAGGGGTCGTCGACCTGGAACTTTTTCCTGACCGAGCGCTTCGTCTTCGGTGGAGCGGGCGGCCGTCGGCTCCGCTCGCGGTTCCTTCTGTTTCTCGGGATGAACAACTCGACACTGCTTCTGCGCATCCCCGTCCTGGCCCTGCTGACGTCATTTGTGGGCATCAATTATCTGGTTTCGAACTTCCTCACCCTGGTTGTCCTGTTTCTGCTGCGGTTCCTGGTAAGCGACCGCCTCATCTGGAAGCCGGCCGCCACCCCCCCCGTCCGTCCTGTCACCCCTCGGCCGAGCGCCGCCCCCGCCACCCGGGCCGCCCCGCCGGCACCCCGCTACCTCTACCAGGTGGGCGGCTTCGTCTCGGTCGGGTCCGACATCGCGCTCCGCGAGCTCCAGTACTTCCGGGTCCGGGCGCTGGAGGGCCGCCCCGACATCGGGATCCGGGTCCAGCCGGTGGGCGAGCGGGGGCTGCGGGCCCGGTCGCTGGTCACCCACGGGCCGAGCTTCGTCACCTACGAGGAGCACCTCGGCCAGCTCGGCGGCAACTTCCGGCTCGACTTCGAGCGCGACCGCATCGACGTCGCCGTGGCCCCGCTGCTCGGCCGCTCCCCCCACGTCGTCTACACCAACGTGGTCGAGGCGCTGCTGCGGTTCGTGCTCGTCTCCCGCGGCTGCCTGCTGCTGCACTCGGCCACCGTGGAGCTGGACGGGCACGGCGTGATGCTCACGGCCCGGACCGACACCGGCAAGACCAGCACCATCCTGCGGCTCCTGCGCGAGCAGGGAGGCGGGTTCCTGGCCGACGACATGACCATCGTCGAGCCGGGCGGCCGCGCCTACTGCTACCCCAAGCCGCTGACCATCAGCGCCCACACGGTCCAGGCCATCGCCCAGCACACCCTGACCCGCCCCGAGCAGCTCAAGCTGGCCGTGCAGAGCCGCCTCCACTCCAAGGGGGGGCGCCGCATCGGCAGCCGCCTGGGGGAGCTGAACCTGCCCATCATGGCCCTGAACGCCACCACCCAGGCGCTCGTCCCGCCGCCCAAGTACATGGCCCACCGGCTGGTCCGGACCCGGTACCTGCCCTCGACCCGGGTGCGGGAGCTGTTCGTGATCGCCCGCGGCGACGCCGATCTGGAGGAGCTCGACCACCAGACGGCCGTGGAGCTGATGATCGAGAACACCGACGACGCCTACGGCTTCCCGCCGTTCCGTTCCTTCGCCCCGGCCATCTCGATCAAGGGCGACGACTACGGCCGGCTGCGCGAGCGCGAGCGCGATCTCCTGGCCAGCTTCCTGGCCGGGGTCCGGGTGCGGCGCCTGACCCGCGACGACTTCTCCTGGGCCGAGGCCATCCCCACCCTGCTGCACGGCCACCGCCGGCCGGCGCCGGATCTGGAGGTGCCGGAGCTGGAACGGCTGGCCGAGCGCCCGCCCACCCAGTCCGCCTGAGCAGCCGATGACCGGTCCCGTCCGCCCAGCTCGCCGCCATCGGCGGTGGGCTCGACAACTTGGCAAGGGATGATCCCATGGCACCCCACCCGACAGGGCCAGCCCGGCCCCCCGTCGTCGTGGCGCTGGCCGTGCTGCTGGTCGCCGGGGCGGCCTTGGCCCCCACCCCGGCCCTGGGCGCGCCCAGCTCCTCGCTCACCCGCTACCCGTACCTCACCGACCTGGTCGGCGGGTCGGTAACCGTCAACTGGGCCACCACCCGGACCTCGGCGGTGACCGGGTCGGTGGCCATCGGCAAGGTCGGGACCGAGCCGGCCTGCGCCAGCCGCACGGTCGCCGCCACCAGGACCAGCATCACCGTCAAGTCGGTCTCCCAGTACCAGTGGCAGGCGACCGTGCCCGGCCTGGAACGCGACGCCACCTACTGCTACCGCGTCTATCTGGGCGGCAGCCCCAGAACCGACCTGCTCGGGTCCGACCCCTCCCCGACGTTCCGGGGCGAGCTCGGCGAGCGGCCGGCCGAGCCGTTCAGCTTCGCCGTGTTCGGCGACTGGGGCCAGGCGAATGCGGGCAGCGCCAACCCCGACCAGGAGGCCCTGCTGGCCCGGCTGGCCAGAACCGACGCCCGGTTCGCCGTCGGCACCGGCGACATCGCCAACCCCTCGGGCAGCCAGTCCAACTACGGCGACCTCTACCGGACCGGCAGCAGTGTCAGCGGCGTCTTCGGCCCCAGGTTCTGGGCCGGCCCCGGGCGGTCGCTGCCGTATTTCCCGGCCGTCGGCAACCACATGCCGAACAGCACCTTCCTGCTCAACTGGCCCCAGCCGCGGGCCGTGGCCACCTCAGGCGGCCGCAACCAGCTCGACACCTACTGCTGCCTCAACGGCACCAGGTCCAAGGACTACGCCAGCACCTGGTACGCCTTCGACGCCGGCGGAGCGCGCTTCTACGTCCTCCACGCGGCATGGGACGCCGGCAACCTGGGCGAGGGGACCCAGTACAAGAACGACTACGACTACCACTGGACCCCGGCCAGCCCCGAGTACAAGTGGCTGGAGGCCGACCTGGCCGCCCACGCCTCGACGCCGCTCAAGTTCGCCTTCTTCCACTACCCGCTGTACTCCGACCAGAGCAGCCAGACCTCCAACGCCTTCCTCCAGGGGCCCGGCAGCCTCGAGGGGTTGCTGAGCCGCAACGGGGTCGACATCGCCTTCAACGGCCACGCCCACCTGTACCAGCGCAACCTCAAGCCGCATCCCGGCGGGCTGGTCAGCTACGTGAGCGGCGGCGGGGGAGCGTCGCTGGCCTCGATCGGCAGCGCCGGCTGCAGCGAGACCGACGCCTACGGGATCGGCTGGAAGGGCACGACCAGCACCGGCGCCGCCTGCGGGGCCGCCCACGCCCCGGCCAGCACCGACCAGGTCCACCACTTCCTGCTGGTGAAGGTCGACGGGACCAGGGTCACGGTCACCCCGACCAACGCCGCCGGCGACACCTTCGACATCGCCACCTACCAGTTCGACAAGGGCGGGGCCGGCAGTCCGACGCCACCGGCCGGCCTCACCGCCACCGCCGTCAGCACCAGCCAGATCACCCTGTCCTGGCAGCCGAGTGCCGACGACGTCGGCGTGAACAGCTACACCATCCTCCGGGACGGGGCCGAGCTGGCCACCGTGCGGGGATGGACGACCACCTTCGCCGACCGTGGCCTGCCGCCCAACACCCCGCACACCTACCGGGTGGTCGCCACCGACGGCAACGGCAACACCTCGGACGAGTCGGCCGAGGCGAGGACCACCACCAATCGGCAGGGGACCGTGCTGCGGTTCCAGCCGTCCAAGGACACCTATGGCAACGCCGACACCCCGACCGCCGCCTACGGCGCCAAGACCAGGACCGACGCCGACAACAGCCCGGTGAAGAAGACTCTGATGGCCTTCAACGTTGCCGGCACCGGTGGCTGCCCGATCGCGGTCGTCCCCGAACTGCCAGAAGGCATCAGCTGACAGGACCGCTGCCTGCCAGATGGCATTGTCGCTGTAGCCGCTGCGGGGAAACTGACGTGCGGCCTCTTCGTAGGAGGCAACGGTTGCACGAACACGGATCAACTCATCGCCTACGTGGTGATGGAATCAGGGAAAGAAGTTACTACCAGTTCCTTGCGCGATTATTTGAAAGAGAAACTGCCGGACTATATGGTTCCTGCGCCCATCATAGCCCTCGACAATTTCCCTCTGAACGCGAATGGAAAACTTGACCGTAGCGCGTTCCCGCCTCCTGAGCAGGCAAGGCCGGAG
>Ga0207675_100006615_pt1 | contig 10962 bp, 7 predicted proteins | sample KBSSwiS42_FD_184305 | JGI IMG/M metagenome (GOLD analysis project Ga0207675, IMG submission 184305) | Switchgrass rhizosphere microbial communities from Kellogg Biological Station, Michigan, USA - KBS Switchgrass S4-2 (SPAdes) (version 2) | ecosystem: Host-associated > Plants > Roots >...
TACCACGAACATCAAGATCTTTATAACTATCCATTCCTGCTTTATCATCAATAATACCATATCCTGCAAATACCGCTTCTGAAAAAGGAAAATCAGCAGAATAGTTTCCATTTCCATTTTGATAATCTGTGTTCAGATCATATGTTTTACCATTTACTTTTACTGATGAGCTTAATACCGAATCACGATAAAGGGAATAAGGTAAACGATAGCTATCTCCATTACCTGGTTTCAATCCCAATGATCTGAAATGTTGTTCAATATAATTTGCAGCATTTTCCAAACCAGGAGAAGGAGTATCTCTCCCTCCGTTCTCTGCACTGGCAACTATGTAAAGATGTTTTTTAAGATCGGTAGCAGTAATAGTGTTACCGAATTTTTCTCTTGTCTTGTCTTTTTTTTGAGCATTGATGGCAAACAATGATAAGCAGCCAATAAATAGTAGTGTAGTTTTTTTCATATGATCTTTTGTTTTTATTTCGATCGCATATCATTGACTATTGAGTTCAATCAAGCGATAGAAAAATTTCAATAGGCTCAAATATAAGCCTGATAACTTTTAGTGAAATGATAAATGGATGAAAGGTATTGACGGTTATTCGATCAGCAACCTTCGGCTATTTTCTCTACCCGGAGCTGATGACGGCCACCTTCAAAAGGAGTATGTATAAAAAGCTGGAGCATTTTCTCTGCATCACCTTCACGAACAAAACGGGCAGGGATACAGATGATATTTGCATTATTATGTTCTCTTGCCAGTTTTACAATTTCTTCACCCCAACAAATAGCTGCACGAATACCTTTGTGTTTATTGGCCGTTATTGCAACCCCATTAGCGCTTCCGCAAAGTAAAATACCAAATGCTGCCTCTCCTTTTTCTACTGCACTTGATACGGGATGAGCAAAATCGGGGTAATCAACAGAATCTTTTGAGTGCGTGCCATGATCATGATAAGCAAGATCTTTCGCTTCAAGGAATGAGATCAACTCTTCTTTGAGATCATACCCTGCATGATCACTGCCAATGGCAATAGGCTTAGTTAAATCAAATGAGGAAGTCATAAAAAATGAATTAATAATTAATAATTAGCAATTAATAATTATCAAAACAAAGTTACATTAATAAGAACTCAACTCCATTCTTCTTTTTCTTCAAGCTCTTTTTCTTTTTGCACTTTCACGGTGAGCCAAATACTTATTTCATACAATAACCAAAGTGGAATTGTGCAGATGATCTGGCTGATAACATCAGGAGGTGTGATTATTCCCGCCAATATTAAAATAATGACAATTGCGTATTTACGGTTGCGACGTAGAAAATCAGGACTCATCAATCCAACTTTTGCCAGGAAGAACATAACAAGAGGCAATTGAAATGCTAATCCTGTTCCTAGTATCAATGGAACAAGGGTGTCTATATAACTGGTGATGGTCCAGATGTTCTGAATGTTTTCATCTAACTGAAAATTGGCAAAGAAGTTTACAGTATAAGGAGCGATGATAAAATATCCGAATAATATGCCGAGGAAGAATAAAAAAGATACCCAGAAAATAACACCTCTTGTTTTTGATAACTCTTTTCTTGTTAATGCTGGTTTTACGAAGCGCCAGAATTCCCAAAAAATATATGGAAACGCAACAATTATACCCCCAACAAATATCATTGTGAAATACATGCTGAACTGTCCGCTTACAGAAGTGCTTTGCATTTTAAGACCAATATCTTTCATGCACATTTTATCACCGAGGCCAATTGAATGTCCAAGCTTACAAAGCCATTTATAAGTGGGGAAATCGGCATGCGTGGGTCCCATGATCACATTACGAACAAAAAAATCATTGTAAACAATAAAAACAACAGCACCAACTGCAATAGCCAATGCTGAACGAAAAAGGTGACCACGCAAAACTTCTAAATGATCGACAAAAGACATTTCCGCCTTTTCATCCGGGGTGCCTTTTCTCCGCCCAAATAAACTCAACGCCATCTGATATAATTAGAATCGCAAATATAAGCAGGTGAGACCGGCTATCGTTAAACCGTCTTCATAAAATAAAAAACCCTCCCGATGAGTCCGGGAGGGTCTTTAATTGAAGGGGTGAGATATTATTTTACAGACAAAGCCTTATCAATAATGAAATTGAGGTTAGCTCTGTGTGCACGGGTTTGTTCATCTGTTGAAATAGCTGTCGCTAACAATGCCTTGACCTTTTTAAGTGTATTCAGCATTGCAGCTTTTGATGCGTTGTCATAAGGGCTTACAGGTGCACTAATAATCGCTGCAAGACCTTTTACATATTCTGTTTGCAAATTGAGCCTGTATAAATTCACATTTGTTTTCAGGTCAGCAGCAAATACAGCATTTGTAATATCATTCATCATGTCAGCAGTTGTATACGTATTACCATATAACGTACTGTTGTTGATTCTTGCCATTGTGCTTGAACTAAGCAAATGTGCAAACAAACCAACTTGTATAGCTAATACTGTGTTTTGTGGTTTGATATCTTCACCAGCGCCGAAGAAATTGAAACCACGGCGTTGCATTTGCAAGTATGGGAACAATGCAGCATCGCCTTTGAATGCGTCAGGAGCAAAAACATATTTTGATAACAATGCGATTGCTTTCTTTTGATAAGCTGCTGAAACAGGAGTAAATGGTTTAGTAGTTGTTTCTTGTCCTACAAAGCTTCTGTCAACCATTACACCACCGACATAACGGCTTACTGATTGAGCCATGCTGTTTCTCTGTCCCATCAACGTACCGTAACGGGCTCTTAATTCTGCATATGATTTACCTGGCTTGCTATACTTGTCTTTTAGTTTGCCCATGATATCGTTCACTAATTTGAAACGATCTTCAGCATAGGCAACCATATCACTACTCATGTCATTGATCATTACCCTTGGATCGATACCGCCGGCACCAGGCGAACGCATATCATCGGCATCATTGCCAAACAAATTGCCTGGTTCTGTACTGCGATTAAGTATTTTATTTAAACCAGCCCATTCTTCTGATGGACTGAATGGAGTATAACCAAATTCAATTGCCCACAGATCATAAGGGCCAGCTTTTGTTGTATAAAAATCACCTTGTTTATTCCTGTCTAAAGAAATATTAACGGCAGGATAATCCATTACTGAACCTTGCAAACCTTTTGAATGTGTGATGTCTTTATTATTGAGATCCCAAGGGCTCAACATCTGGCTTGCTTTCATATTATGATTCAATCCCATTGTATGACCCATCTCATGCAGAATGAGATAATACAGGAATTCTTTATGAAGCTCTTTGATTTCAGCATCAGATGCACCAGTAGCTTCTAATGTTGTAAGACCTGTAGTGAATTGTGCCTTTAATTCCTGTGCCAACGTGCAAGCCATCCATTTTTTATAACCAGGAAGAGTTGCTTCTTCATCTTTGTTTGTATTCAATAACAATGAAGGAAGATCAGTGTTGATAGATTTTGTATCAAATAATTCTTCCTGTATTGGACTTGCACTACCAGAGAACCATTCAACAGTGATATCAGCACCAAGTATCTGACCAGTCTTAGGATTTACAAAGCTGGGCCCGATAGCTCCGTATGGAGGATAGGGTGAAGACACCCAGCGAATAACATTGTAACGAATATCAGCAGGATCCCATGTTGCATCATCAGGCATAATCTTCATTACAACCGCATTTTTAAATCCGGCTTTTTCAAAAGCCTCATTCCATTTTTCTCCAGCTTCTTTAATTGTCTGGCGATATTCAACAGGAGTTGTGTTTTCGATCCACCAAACGATAGGTTCAACTGGTTCGCTGATCGCAGCGTTTGGATCTTTCTTTACGAGATTCCAGCGATTGATCATGTCTTTGTAATCAGCTACTTTGATGCTGGTAAGATTCTCTACTTCCTGTGAGAAATAACCAACTCTCGGATCATCCATGCGTGGACGAAAATCATTTACCGGCATTTCAAGAAAACTATGCTGGAAGCGAATACGATTATAGCGGGCATCGGTAATATCTTTTCCACCCTGGTTGAATGGAACAGGATTATCATATGCAAGTTCAACTACAACATCAGTATTATTCGGGTAAGAACGTACTGTTTTGTAACCAGACTTTGTTGGATTCAAACTTCCCAAATTAAATATGAATTGAGCTGCAGGACCTGGAGAAACTAATGGTTTTACCGGGTCAAGCTTTTCACTTATGAATAATGCATCACCACCAATAATATAACCGGTTGAATCTTCACCGTCGATTTTTGCAGAGTAAAAGACAGCTTCTGTTACGTCCACATTCGCGGCTTTGCTCACTGCATTGTTAGGATCATACCAGAAGTTTGTATTCACCTGCGAGAATTCAAGTTTGTCAAAAGTTTTTTTGATCTTGAATACCCATGTAGTGCGGATCATGTTTTGATGTAAGAATAGACTTGTTGGTCCGCCCATTGAAAAACTCTGATAGATATACTCTTTTCCCAATTGATTTTTCTTTACATAAAACTGCACACTTCCATTAGCAGTATCCTGGTAAAGGGTAAATAATCCATCAATTTTCTTACTTGTCTTCACCTTATCTGCCACTGATGGTTTTGGCGGTGTAGGTGGAGCCTTCTTCGTCGAGTCTGCTTTTACAGCCGGATTAGTTGTCGGATTATTTTGTGCAAAACCGTAGATGCACAAGAACATTCCGCCTGCCAGTAAAAGCAAGGTTCTTTTTGCTTGTATCATATTAGTATTAATTTTTTTGAAAGGGGAAAGATAAAGTTATGGAAGGAAGTTCAGAAAAATAAAATGGATAAACGGTAGGGATAAAAGCTTGTTGAAACAGGTAATCAGTTGACCTATTTCAATTTCTTGATCTTGACCATCTCAATACGGGTATCGCTAACATTCATTACATCAAACTCGTAGTCGGCAATAATGATCCTTTCTTTCTGTTTGGGTATGGTCTCGTGATAATTGATGATAAAGCCTGAAAGAGTTTCTGTTTCATCTACTGGAAAATCAAAACCGTATTTTTCGTTGATATAATCCAACTCCAAACGGCCAGAAAAGATATATTCATTCTCGGCAATTTGTTTTTCAACGAACTCTTCTACATCATATTCATCCTGTATCTCACCAAAGATCTCTTCAAGTACATCTTCCATAGTGATGATGCCGGCGGTTCCGACAAATTCATCGACTACCCAGGCAATACTTTTTCTTTCACGGGTAAATTTATTGATGAGGTCTGTTGCACTCATACTTTCCGGAACGGCAGGTATTGGCAACAGTACAGATTGAATACTATCCGGATTCTTGAACATGTCGAGTTGATGAACATAGCCAATGATATGATCGATGTTGCCTTCATACACAACTAATCTCGACAGTTTTGTTTCAATGAACATTTTGCGCAATGCATCCAGTGGCTCTTTTATATCAATTCCAACAATTTCTTTTCTTGGTACAAGACTTTGTCTTATCCTGATCTTTGGGAGTTCCAATGCATTCTCAAAAAATTCTGTATTCAAAGGTTGCTTTTCGTCTTCTACTTCTTTTGCCTGCCGGAAAAGATGTTCAAGATCGGTGCGGCCAAATATTTCTTTCTTTTCATCTATTCTTACATTGAAAACATATTTTAATAACCACTGCGCAATAGCAATAAATCCTGCAGCGATCGGGTAGAACATTTGGTAGAACATATCGATCAATTGCGCCATGCGGGTCAATAATATATCAGCTCTTGCACGGAAAATAGCTCTTGGGATAAATTCAGCAAACACCAACACTACCATTGTTGACAAAACGATCTCGATCAGTATTTGCAAAGTATCTGAACCAACATTCAATTGCACCCACAATGGTTCCATTACTTTGCTGATCTGTAATCCAAAGAATACAAGGAATACATTAAAGCCGATCAATGTGGTGCCTAAGAAATAAACAGGATGATCGATGAATTGGTCCAGTATCTGTCCGCTTGTTCTGCCTTGTTTCTTTTTTAGCTCAATGCTCATTTTATTGACGCTGTAATACGCCATTTCAATGCCGGCAAAGAAACCCATGAGCAGCACGGTAATGATGAACCATATGACGATACGAATTTCAAACATTGGGCAGTAAAGATAACTAAAGCGGGGAGATGAGCTTTGAGAATAGTACTAAGTAAAATCAGGAAAAATTAAGGTTAAGATTTAGGTTAAGAGGAACTCGGAAACAATGGCTTCAGCTTCTTTGCAAGCTTTATCAAGATCATCATTCACGATCACTTTATTGAATTGCTCTTTAAAGCTAAGTTCATAAGAAGCTTTGCTTACTCTTGTTGCAAGACTTTCGGAGGTTTCGGTACCGCGACTATTTAATCTTCTTTTTAATTCATCAACAGATGGCGGTTCTATAAAAATTGAAAGTGTTCTATCAGGATGTTCTTGTTGAACATGTAACGCTCCCTGTACATCAATATCCAACAAAGGAGTTTTGCTTCCTCCCCATAAACGCCTGATCTCCGATTTCAATGTGCCATAATATTTTCCTTCATACACCATTTCCCATTCAATAAAAGCATTGTTCTGTATCTTCTCTTTGAATTCATCAACAGTTATGAAATGATAATCAACTCCATCTTTTTCATAAGCTCTCTTCTCCCTTGTGGCGGCGGATATTGAAAACCCCAATTTGTCAGGAAATGTTTTTAGTAAATGCCTGGTGATTGAAGTTTTACCGGCACCAGATGGCGCTGTGATGATGACGATCTTGTGAGAAGAAGGCATGAGCAAAGAAAAGGTAAAAAATTAAAATGAGAGATTGTCTATCAACGAGACTGTGCAACCGTCTAGCCCAAATGCAGCACAGTAGCGATTTTTCCAGACGACTGATTTTCCGTCCTGCCAAGTTTTTGCAAATAATTTTGTTGACAGAAATTACGTTAAAAATATTTTTGATTAAGATAGCGAGATAGACCATCTAAATCAGGGAAAAGTGTGAACTCATTTATTCCAGCTAAGTTTAAAAATCCTTTGGCACCCTCAATGGCTTTTTCTGGTAATACAACCTTTTTCCAAATATTGGCTTTTTCTGAAATAAGTTTATTGATTGGTTGAACCTCAACTCCATGAATTGTAAAATAACCACCTTGAGTTGTAAGCCTGTCAACTTTTCTTATAGGATATAGCCCAATAGGCTTCTTCCAATCAAATTCGATATCTCTATTCATGATGTCGCTATAGCTCCCTCCTTCATCTGTATCTAAGTATTCTGGACTATAAAGATCTCTTACATCGTGATATTTTTCGTTCATTGCGTAAGCATTTAATAACCAAATTGTCGGTGACGATTGGCCGTGAGTACTGTGTTGCATGGCGAAATAAAGAGCGACTGCGAAGTTTTCAGTCCAATCTAGTAACCGGGTTTTACACCCATGATGCTGCATATAAAATAAAATATCCCAATCTGAGAGTGGCTCTTTATGAACTTCTTTAGCCCTTGACCTAAATTCAAAAAACATTGCTGACTCATTGTCAAGTAAATCATCAGGAATATTTTTTTGATCTTCTTTTAATTGTCTGAAAAGGCCCGGATGGAGCTGATGATTTATTTGGGTATGACCCCGAAAAAAACACTCTTCATTTTTTTCAAAATTCAATTCGATCTTTGCTTTTTCTATTTCATTAAGAAATTCTAACCACTCGGAATTGATTTTTGTATTTATTGCTTTTTTCATCGAAAAAGGGTTATTAAAAGTTTCTGCAAACGACTAGGCTTGGCGAAGAACTGATTCGAAATTCGTCCAGCCGAACTGCTCCTAAATTTATAATTGTCAAAAGGCCTGTTATTATTGTCATGAATGTAATTTCAAAACCTTTTTAAGTATCTTTTTCATTGAAGCTTTATTTCCTTGTCATGTAGTAGTTCCAGTTAGTGCTGTGACAGCTAACACATAAATATAGGCAACTTTAAAAGGCAATTTTTTTTGAAGACATCATCTATTTGCTTATTCACACCCGTGAATATCATCAATAACAAAAAAGCTCTACCTTAGCCGCCTAACGGAAAACCAAAGTGAAAAAGGCTTTAGCTGCAATACTGCTTACTATCATATTCATGAGCCAGGTTGGTTATTATTTCGTATACACTATTCATCAGCATATTATTAAAGAAGAAATAGAAAGAGAATTACTGACCAATATTCCTGAATCATCTCTTGAAGTAGTTATCGCAGAAAATTGGAACAATAAACTGGAGTGGGAAGAGAAAGACAAAGAATTCTCACTTAATGGAGAAATGTATGATGTGGCCCGTATCGAAATAAAAGATGGGAAAACACATTTGTATTGCATTAATGATAAAAAAGAAAAAGAACTGCTGGATAATTTGGTACAAGCAGTAAACAAAAATCATGACAGCAAGAAAGAAAGGAATAATGTAAAACCTGTTTTAACTGACCTGATAATTATCTCCCCTGTTGAATCAGAAAAGATCTTTTCCGACTCTTCTCCATATGGTTCTTTAAGTGTTTCACCTATTTCCTCTTTTAAGGAAATTATAAGCCCTCCTCCTAAAGCCTGATCATTCTTTCGTAAATTTTTTTTGAGATCAATTTGTTCCGCATATGCGGGATCATATTGCATTTCAACATGCATATCATAATTATTCATTGAATTAAAAGCAGTATGAAAAATATATTTCTATCTATTCTTTTATTATTTACTATTTCTGGTTTTGCACAGCAGACACTTAAAGGAAAAGTGGTAGATGCTGAAACTGGTAAAGGACTTGCCGGTGCCACAGTATCCTTTGGATCAAACGCCGGTACCACTACTGATGCTGAGGGTAACTTTTCAGTTGACTGCAGCAAAACAAAAAAAGTAACGATCACATTTGTTGGATATGAACCTTATTCTGTCACTATAAAAAACTGTGATGCTGAACTAAAAGTTTCATTGCAATCAACAGGAAGAACACTGGATAATGTTGAGATCTCTTCCACTGCATCTACTAACAAAAAACTTTTATATCAACCCGTATCTATTACTAAACTTACCCCTGTTGAATTAAAAAGAGGACAAGGCATTTTTCTGCAGGACGTTATTGAAACCAGTGTGCCAGGTGTGATCATGAACAGGAGAACTGTTTCAGGCGGCCAGCAATTTAATATTCGTGGTTATGGTAATGGAGCAAGAGGAACGAATGGAGTTAACAGCAACTTCGATGGGCAAGGATATAAGGTTTATATCAATGGATTTCCTGTTACAGATGCAGAAGGAATAACAACGCTTGATGATATTGATTATGCCTCGCTTGGAAATATTGAAATATTGAAGGGCCCTGCAGGAACTTTATATGGACAAGCTATTTCAGGAGCTATCAGTTTCCGAACTATTAAACCTGAAGCCGGAAGAACTTCTATCAGCCAGGAAATAATGCTTGGAAATTATGGGTTGCAACGATACACTACTCGCTTTGCAACGGGAAATGAACGTAGTGGCATTTTATTAAATTATGGCAAACAAAAATCAGATGGTTTTTCCATTCACAATGCTTCACATAAAGACTTTGCTAATGTTGTGCTGATGAGCCAGCCAAATGAAAAGCAGAGCATCTCAACTTATGTTGGATTTACTGACAGCTATGATGAAAGATTAGGTGAGTTGACTCTTGCGCAATGGGTTGCTAAAGATTATTCAGGCAATCCTGATTATATCAAAAGAAATGGCCATAGCCATGTAATTACTTACAGAGCTGGAGTAACTCACACTTATAATTTTACCAAAGGATTTACCAACACTACTTCAGTATTTGGAACCGGTTTCCGAAGTGATGCAAGCAGTGCAGGCGGATGGACAGATAAAAACACAGTGAACTATGGTTTCCGTACTTCTTTTGATGGAAAGATCACATTGTCTGATAAGGCTACTTTGAGTGGTATTACAGGAATGGAAATCCAACGCCAAAATGCGCAAACGATCGGATTCAGTATGAAAGCTGATCCTAATGACCCCAATCCTGGTACATACACATACGGCGTTAGTCCTTATTGGGTGATCAATGCTAGTACATCTAACGTAGTTTTTACAACTCAGCCTACTTCATTTTTTACAGAATGGACATTAGGCTTGCCGCAAGACCTTTCTGTGTCAGCGGGTATCGGTTATAGTTCTCAAAAAATTAATTTGGAAGATCGTTTCAGAGCAATCACTACTACTTATCCGGGTCATTTTGAAAAAACTTATAAAGGAATGTGGTCACCACATCTCGCCGTCAACAAGGTTTTCAACAAAGTTGTTTCAGCTTATGCATCATACAGTAAAGGCTATAAAGCACCGGTAAGTTCTTATTTCTTTATCCCTACGACAGGAACAATAGATAATGATTTGAAACCCGAGCATGGTGATCAATTTGAAATTGGTTCAAAAGGTTCGTTGTTAAAAGACAGGTTGAGCTACCAGTTAGCCTTATTTTCATTTAAGATCGCCGATAAAATGACAGCCATAGCTGTGCCATTGAACGCTACCACTACAGCATATAGCTATATGGTAAACGGTGGCGATCAAAAACATAAAGGCATTGAAGCAACATTGAGATACGCAATAGTGAACAACGAGAAAAGTGTTATTACTAATGTAACTCCATTTATCAATTTCACTTACTCTGATTTTAAATACGGAAATGATTTTAAGATCGTAACCGGTTCTACTGTTCCATTGCGTGATACTATAGATTACAGTGGCAAAAGAGTATATGGAGTACCTAAAATTATGAATGCTTTTGGTGTGGATGTAGCAACCCGTTTTGGATTGTATGCAAACCTTGTCCACATTTATAAAGATGGCGTTACAATCGGTACTTTAAGAACCAGTGCATCAGGAGTGAATCCAAAAGTGTTTACTACTTACCAGGCTTCCAGCTATAATTTGCTGAATGGAAAAATTGGATTCAAAACAAATGTATCCAGTCATTTCTACATGGACTTGTTCTTT
>Ga0207675_100006617_pt1 | contig 10961 bp, 9 predicted proteins | sample KBSSwiS42_FD_184305 | JGI IMG/M metagenome (GOLD analysis project Ga0207675, IMG submission 184305) | Switchgrass rhizosphere microbial communities from Kellogg Biological Station, Michigan, USA - KBS Switchgrass S4-2 (SPAdes) (version 2) | ecosystem: Host-associated > Plants > Roots >...
TACAGGTGATTATAAATTGATGGAGAAAGTAAATAATGATTTTGTAGCGGCGTTAAATAAAAGAAAAGAGCTATCATCTGTATTTAGTTTTTACAGCGCCAGCTATCCACAGTACATGCTGAATATCGACAATGACATTGCGCAACAAAAAGGTGTAACGATCGATAATGCGATGAATACATTGTCAACATTGATCGGTAGTAATTATGAAACCAATTTCATTCGGTACGACAGGCAATATAAAGTAATGGTGCAGGCATCACCTGAGTATAGAGCATTACCTGAAGATCTTCTCAAACTCTTTGTAAAAAATGATAAGGGTGAAATGGTTCCTTACTCTGCTTTTATGAAAGTTGATAAAGTGTATGGATTATCAGAGATCACCAGACACAATTTATATAACTCATCGGAGATAAGCGGTTCTCCTGCCCCGGGCTACAGCAGTGGTACTGCTATTGATGTGATCAACGAAGTAGCACAAAAAACTTTACCAAGAGGATTTGGTATTTCGTGGGCTGGTATATCTGCTGATGAAGTAGCACAAGGCAATACAGCGATATATATTTTTATCATCAGCCTTGTGTTTGTTTACTTGTTGTTATCGGCGCAGTATGAAAGTTTTGTTTTGCCATTGCCGGTTATTCTTTCATTGCCCGCTGGTATATTCGGTGCTTTCCTTCTCTTAAAATTGTTAGGGTTAGAAAATAACATCTATGCACAGGTGGCCATGGTAATGCTGATCGGGTTATTAGGAAAAAATGCAGTATTGATGGTGGAGTTTGCCGTACAAAAACATGCAGCAGGAAGATCGGTATTTCAATCGGCAATTGATGGAGCAGCGGCTCGTTTCCGCCCGATCTTAATGACATCATTTGCATTCATTGCGGGTCTTGTTCCATTGGTTATTGCTACCGGTCCCGGCGCTGTTGGTAACAGGACGATCGGTTCTGCTGCTGCTGGTGGAATGTTGATCGGTACTATCTGCGGTGTGTTATTGATACCAGGATTGTATTATCTATTTGCTAAAATCATCGAGAACAAACCTATTGTGGAAGACCAGTATGAAAATCCATTAACAGAAGAATTTGATGACAATGAACCTAAATAATAAAAATATTATTGCTGTAATGATTTGCAGCAGCATTATCTGGTGCAGTTGTAAAGCACCGGCGATCATTCAGGATCCTGAACAAAGAGCATTACCATCTTCGTATAGCAATTCACAGGATACAGTTAATACGGCTGCTATACAATGGAAAGATTTCTTTGCTGATAAATATTTGACAACTCTTATCGACACTGCACTTAGAAATAACCAGGAGTTATTGATCACATTGCAGGAAATAGAAATTGCACGCAATGATATAAGAGTAAGACAGGGAAAATTGTTGCCAACAGTAGTTGGTGGTGGCGGTATTGGCGTTGATAAGGTTGGTCGCTATACAAGCCAGGGTGCAGGTGATGCATCGACAGATATAAAACCAGGCAAAGAAGTTCCTGAATGGCTGACCGATTATCGCATCGGCGCTTATGCAAATTGGGAAGTCGATATCTGGAAGAAATTACGCAATTCAAAAGAAGCCGCAGTTACAAGATGGCTGGCAACAAGAGAAGGAAAGAATTTCGTTGTAACAAATTTGATCGCTGAGATCGCTAATGCATATTATGAGTTGCTGGCTTTGGATAATCAATTAGAGATCGTAAGACAAACAATACAACTACAACAAAACGCATTGGATGTTGTGAAAGTGCAAAAGCAGGCGGCAAGAACAACTGAATTGGGCGTTAAGAAATTTGAAGCCGAAGTGTTGAATTCACAAAGTCTGGAGTTCGATATTTTACAAAAGATAAAAGAAAGAGAGAATGAGATAAACTTTCTATTAGGAAGATATCCGCAGCCGATCGAAAGAGATAAATCCACGTTTTTAAATTTAATTCCTCGCCAGGTTCAGACAGGAATTCCATCGCAGCTTTTAAGGAACCGCCCTGATATTAAACAAGCTGAACTGGAATTAACCGCTGCACAATTAGATGTAAAAGTTGCAAGAGCAGAATTCTATCCTTCGTTTGAAATATCATCTGCAGTAGGGTTCAATGCATTCAAACCTGATTATCTTATAAAGTTCCCCGAATCAATGATCTTTTCATTGGTTGGAGATATGGCTGGGCCATTGATCAATAAAAATGCGATCAAAGCTGAGTTCAATAATGCGAACGCAATGCAGTTACAGGCTTTGTATAATTATGAAAGAACGATCTTAAATGGTTATATCGAAGTAGCTACCCAAATGTCTAATATCAGCAATCTTGAACAGGCGTATAATTTAAAAACAAAACAAGTTGACGCATTGACGCAATCAATTGATATTTCCAACGATCTTTTCAAATCAGCAAGAGCAGATTATTTTGAAGTATTGATGACGCAACGAGATGCATTAGAATCAAAACTGGAGTTGATAGAAACAAAGCTTCACCAGTTTAATGCAGTAACAAATATTTACAGGGCGTTGGGCGGGGGATGGAATTGATTGTGTTCTTTTATTTGAGCAAGGGTTGTGGAGATTCATTGTTGTTGCATCAAATAGCTTAGAAAATCTTAAAGATGAGATCTTCTTTAGCATTAATAATGATCGGCTTCTTCTACTACTGTTGTAATGAACCTCGCATTACCGATGCAAAAGCAATTAATGAAAAGGCAGCTAAGCCGGGCCAGGATACGAATATCATTAAGAAGGGTAATGACGAAACTTACCTCAACTATAAGGTTGACCTTAAAAAGCAGGATATAAAATTCTTTTGGAAAGATTCCTCTGGGCAATTGCTGAAGAATTTTGAAAACTTAAAACGCTGGCTCAATAAACAGAATAAGCAATTAGTATTTGCCATGAATGGAGGGATGTATCAAACAGATAATTCACCGCTTGGACTCTATATCGAAAACAGCAAACTCATTACACCTTTAAATAAAAGATCTGGGTATGGTAATTTTTATCTGAAGCTTAATGGAGTCTTTTATATCACCAAAGACAAAAAAGTATTTATTGAACCAACAGATGATTTTAAATACAACTCAAACATTGAATACGCTACACAATCTGGTCCGATGCTGTTGATCAATGGAAATATTCATTCCGAATTCAAACAAAACTCAGCGAATACAAATACCAGGAACGGAGTTGGCATCTTACAAGATGGACAAGTTATTTTTGTAATATCCAAACAGCCTGTCAACTTTTATGACTTCGCTAATTTCTTCAAGAAAGCAGGTTGCAGGCAGGCTTTATATCTTGATGGATTTGTATCACGAATATATTTGCCTTCGCAAAACTGGATACAGACAGATGGTGACTTCGGAGTTATGATCGCCGAAGTTTCTGCAAAATGATAACGCATCGATTCTTTCTGACAAACGAGTTGTTAGATTTTTTCGCTGCTCTTCGATCAATGACCTACTATTCGCACTACATCAACTGGTGAGTCTATGGAGGGTGCTCCGCCATTCATCACTGCCCTTATAAAATAGTAATGATAACCCGGGAATACATTCTCTTGTTTATAGGTGTACTTCAGGCTTCCATCCGGATCAACCTGGTCGATAGGGTCAAAAAAATCACCAACCTCAGAGTGATAAATAACAAAATGGTGAACGCCGCTGATAGAACTTGTGCCCCAGTTTATCACAATGTTTTTTGCCTGGCGGTGAGTTCGGATATAACTAAAAAGAGTCTGCTTGTTATTAACCGGTTTGTCAACATTCGAATTCTGTGATGAATTATCTTTTGTTGCCGGGGCTAATGCTGCAAACGATAATACTAACAGGAGTTTAATGAGTGGCATAGTAAATAGTTTAGACACTAAATTAGATAAACGATCTTTCAATGATACCGGAAAATATTAACAGCACTAAATAAACTGGGATATTTGCGCTATGCAGTTAATGGCCGACAAACTGATCACATTTTATCAATCACTTAAACCTCCAAAACTTCCAAAAGGAATTGAAGTTCTGTTCCCTCAAAAAGATCTGCAGGTAATCGGGATCATAGAAAAGTTTTTCCGTAAATATTTTAATGATGATTATCCTCGAAGTATAATGTTGGGTATTAATCCCGGCAGGTTTGGAGCAGGTATTACAGGAGTAAATTTTACCGGGCCAAAGCAACTAAAAGAATATTGTGGCATCGATCATCACTTTAAATCATCTTCTGAATTATCTGCCGAATTCATTTATGAAATGATAGAAGCATATGGAGGTCTAAAGAAATTTTATCATCGTTGGTTTATAGGGGCTGTTTGTCCATTGGGTTTCATAACATCTGACGGAAAGAATATCAACTATTATGACGATAAAAAATTACAGCAGGCCGTTACTCCTTTTATCATTGATTGCATTAATAAACAGATCAGGATGGGATTCAATACTGAAATATGTTTGTGCATAGGGGGTGAAAAGAATTTTAAGTTTCTATCAGCCCTAAACAACGAACACAAATGGTTTGACCAAATAATTCCTTTGCCCCATCCCCGATTTATCCTTCAATACCGCCGGAAACAAAAGGATAAGTTCATTCATCAATATTTGTCGGCCCTGAGACTTGCCGGGTAGAATGTTTCCCTTAGTTTTGCGCTTCCTTAATTATCGAATATGAAGATCTGCTAAGGTTCGCCATCCATTGTAACTCCTGCATAGCGGGAAAGAACCTGACATTCCGCATCAGCAAGACAGCAACACAGGTTGCTTCGTTTTCAAATCATAATTTTAAATTCCGGATAGTCGCTCTGTCATCCTGAGCGAAGCGAAGGATAAAAAGATTTTCAATCATGCAGCAAACAACTGTACATAAAAGTAAATTATCTCATTTTTTTTCATTGGTCCGGCAATCGATCAGGGGCGATGAATATGACTATACACAAGGAAGTATCCGTGCTGCTGTTGTATTACTTGCAATCCCTATGATACTCGAGCTTGTGCTTGAAAGTGTATTTGCAGTAGTAGACATGTATTTCGTAAGTCATATGGATCATGGTGCCAAACAAGCTATGGCTACCGTAGGCCTTACCGAATCAGTGATCTCCATTGTATATACACTTGGGTTTGGAGTAAGTATGGCGGCAACAGCTGTTGTAGCAAGAAGAATTGGAGAAAAAGATAATGAAGGAGCTGCTCATGCAGGAGCTCAATCCATTTTAATTGGAATTGGAATATCAATTGTATTGAGTATTGCCGGAGTCATCTTCGCTCCCTCTGTTTTAAAATTAATGGGAGCCGCCCCAGATGTAATAAAGGCTGGAACTCCTTTCACCCGCATCATGTTTGGCAGCAGTCTTGTGATCATACTGCTTTTTCTCATCAATGGAGTTTATCGGGGAGCTGGTGATGCAGCCATGGCTATGCGAAGCTTATGGATCGCAAGTGGTATCAACATTATACTATGTCCGCTACTGATCTATGGTTATGGACCATTTCCTGAATTAGGATTAAAAGGAGCTGCTATTGCAACCGTTATTGGAAGATCAACAGGAGTTATTTATCAATGTTATCATTTGTTTGGCGGCAAAAGGATCATTCATTTAGTAAAACACCATTTCAAATGGGATGCACCTGTGATAAAAACTTTATTGGAAGTAGCATGGCCCGCTACATCACAATTTTTTATTCAAAGCGGAAGCTGGATCGTTTTATCCTATCTCGTTTCAAAAACCGGAAGTACAGATGCAAGTGCCGGTTACCAGGTAGCGATCCGGAATGTTGTATTTTTTATTTTACCTGCATGGGGATTGAGTAATGCAGCAGCAACGTTAGTTGGACAGAATTTAGGCGCAAAGCAACCGGACCGGGCTACAAAGAGTGTGCTTTTGACAACAAAGTATAATGCTATTTTCATGGGGATAGTGATGATACTGTTTCTCTTTTTATCTCCGCAAATCATCAGCATATTTACTAATGAGCCCGAAGTGCACCGGTATGGTGTATCGGCATTACAGATCATCGGGGCCGGGTATATTTTTTATGGAATAGGAATGGTGATGATACAGGCATTGAATGGAGCCGGTGATTCAAAAACACCAACTATCATCAACCTGTTTGGCTTCTGGCTTTTCCAGATCCCGCTTGCATGGGTGTTGGCAAAAAGTTTTAATATGGGACCAGTAGGTGCATTCATTGCCATACCAGTTGCAGAATCTTTTTTGGCGCTGGCTGCATGGTATTATTTCAGGTTGGGTAAATGGAAAGAAGTAAAAATTTAAATCATAAAGGCTGTTCATTGTGAGCAGCCTTTATTTTTTATCTTTAAAAATAACTTGAATCATGGATAACCAGGTAATACATCAGAACCGGATAAGACAGATCTTTTTTCTTTTGATCATTGTATTCCTTGGTATACTTCTTTTCCTGGAACTCTATACATTTCTTCCCGCATTGCTTGGCGCTGTTACATTATATATTGTAATGCGCAAATGGATGTTTTATCTCACGGAAAAAAGAAAATGGAAAAAGAGTTTGACAGCCGCTTTGCTAATGTTTCTTTCACTGATTGTTATTTTATTACCGATCGCTGTATTGATCAATATGCTTTCATCCAAGATCACGTTTGCTATTCAACACTCCGATGAATTAACAGCAGCTTTGAAAAAGATTGTAGCAGATCTTGAAACAAGATTTGATATTGTCATTGCCAGCAATGAAAACATCAATAAGCTGGGTGATTTTATTAAAGGAGGAATTCCAAAATTGTTGAGTGCAACATTCAATACTCTTGGTACAATCTTCTTCATGTACTTCATTCTTTACTTCATGCTGGTAAATGGAAGAAGGATGGAAACAAGCATTTACGAACATATACCACTGCGTGATGAGAATGCACATATGCTGGGAACAGAAGTAAGAAATATGGTATTGAGTAATGCAGTGGGAATCCCCGTCATAGCTTTTTTACAGGGTATTGTTGCATTGATCGGCTATTTGATCATTGGTGTAAAAGAACCGTGGTTCTGGTTTGTAGTTACTTGTATCACTGCAATGCTGCCTGTCGTTGGCGCTGCATTAGCTTATGTGCCCTTAGCACTCATCTTTTTTGCTAACAATCAAATTGGCCACGGCATATTTATGCTGGTTTATGGTTTTGGTGTAATTGGTACTGTTGACAATATCTTCCGTTTTACTTTGGCAAAAAAGATCGGTAACATTCATCCGCTCGTCACGGTCTTTGGAGTTATTGTTGGCTTAAGCATATTTGGTTTTATTGGATTAATATTTGGACCGCTCCTTATTTCATTATTCATGTTATTATTAAAGATCTACAGCAGTGAATTTATCACTAAGCAAAGACAGGTGCATCACCACCATCATATGGAGAATTAGATCAAGTTCTTGATCTTCAACAAGTGCAAATAATATCGTGAAATATTTACGATTCCTTTTATAAGTATATTTTCTATTTAACGTAGATCATCGAAAGTATTTCCCACAATTAAACATCGATTATTACTTTTTGAGCTTGTATTTCGTTTAAACGAATAATATTTTTACGTTTAAACCCGTTTAAAACCAAATCCGTATCCGTGCCCAGGTTTGTTAAAACCATACTGTCCTCATTGTACGCTGCTGCGTTTATCTTTCTCCCACTATTAAACCAGGGAAACAGATCAGCCAAAGATTTTGATGAACTATTTAATTTTTCTGCAAAAGCAGATTCAATATCTGTTGATCCGGAAATTGAATTGATATATGACAGTCTTCAACTGGGAAAAAAAGGATTGAAAAAAGAGGCATTTAAATATGCATATACGGGTTATAAAAAATTATTGGAGGAAGGAGAAATAAATAAAGAAGGTCTTCTCACGATCTGTGATCTTAGTCAATCCTCAAGAAGAAAAAGACTTTACCTGATCGATCTTAACGAATACAAACTTCTATTAAATACATATGTGGCTCACGGAAGAAATTCTGGTGCTGAATATGCAAAAAAATTCTCCAATAAACCTGAATCATTACAAAGCAGTCTTGGTTTCTATAAGACAAAAACTACTTATTATGGAGGTCATGGTCTTGCATTAACGATCAGCGGGCTTGAGCCCGGCTTTAATGATAAAGCTGAGCGAAGAAAGATCGTTGTTCATGGCTCAGAATATATTGGTGATAACTACAGGAGGTGGGGAAAATACATGGGTCGTAGTTTCGGTTGCCCTGCTGTGCCAATGAAACAATCTAAATTATTGATCAATACAATCAAGAACGGCAGTTGTCTTTTCATTTTTCATCCAACAAAAAATTACTTAACTACATCGAAGATACTTAACGACTAATTGGACGTATAATAAGGATGGATGAAACAAAAGGCTTCCCTAATCGGAAGCTTTTTTGTTTCATGAGTTCACGAAATAGTGTGCAGCTAATTGAGAAAGCACACCAGCAATAAATCCAATATAAATTTCTGCAGGCCGATGATCTGAAACTATAAGTCTTGATGTACAAACAAGCCCGGCTATCAATAAGGAAATTGATAGATACAAAGACATATTCACTGATTCATGAAAAACAAGAATAGCAACAAATGTTGTCATCACTCCAACTGCAATAGCATGCATGCTTACTTTCATAAATATGTTAAGAATAAAGCCAGCTACTGACGCATTGAAGATGGCGAGCCCCATACTCACCAGGTCGTCTACTTCATGATTTTTTTTGAAGTAATACCAAACTGAAAAATAAAAGGTCATGCAAATGATATAAGGAATGATCCGATCCTTTTGTGTTTTTAAATAAATAGAATCAATGAAATTCAAGGCTCTTAATAGCAGCACACTTATTAATGGGAAAAAAGAACAGGTGATAAAAACCAGCAAAAGTTTTAAAGTTTTAATCCATGGATCAAGACTTGCAAACTGATAAGTTCTGACTGTAAAAATGAAATAAGTGATATAAACAGGAATGAACAGTGGATGAAAAATAAATGAAATGACTTTAGATATAACTCTTATCCACGCTGGTTGAGGGAGCACTTCAGGTACACTTATCTCTTTCAACTCATTTTCTTCTGTAACGATCAATCTGTCAGGCATTGTTATAATTCTTTTCGCAAACGGGCAACAGGAATATTCAGTTGTTCCCGGTATTTTGCGACTGTTCTGCGTGCAATATTATAACCTTTTTGCTGAAGCATTTCGGTAAGATGTTCATCACTAAGTGGTTTTTTCTTGTTTTCCGCTTCTATAAGATCGCTAAGGATTTTCTTTACCTCTCTTGTGGATACCTCTTCACCACTTTCTGTACTTAAAGATTCACTAAAGAAGAATTTTAATCGATAGGTTCCGAATTCAGTTTGTACAAATTTGCTGTTAGCAACACGGCTTACTGTTGAAATATCAAGTCCGGTTTTCTCAGCAATATCTTTCAGGATCATTGGACGAAGCATTGTTTGATCGCCTGTCAGAAAGAAATCATGCTGGTGATTCATGATCGCTGTCATTGTATCCAACAATGTATGTTGCCTTTGTTTGATGGCGTCAATAAACCATTTAGCAGAATCTATTTTTTGTTTGATAAATAAAACAGCTTCCTTTTGACGCTTATCTTTTTTTGTACCACGATCGTATTCTTTCAGCATATCACGATAACCTTCGCTAATTCTAAGCTCGGGAGCATTTCTTGAATTCAGTGTCAACTCAAGTTTGCCACTGTTATTGATGATAAAGAAATCAGGCACTACATAACTTTCAGCTTTGTTGATCTCGCCAACATTACCTCCTGGTTTCGGATTTAAGCGGATGATCTGTTGCATCACCTCTTTTAATTGATCGTCATTCAGGTCAAGTCCACGTTGAATTTTCTCGTAATGCTTTTTGGTAAACTCATCAAAGTATTTAGAAATTGCTTTTATAGCAATGTTTACACTTTTCCCTTCATCCTGCATTCTATTTAATTGCAACAGCAAACATTCCTGGAGGTCCCTCGCCGCTACACCGGGAGGATCGAACTGTTGGATCTTTTTTATAATGCTTTCCACCTCTTCATCAGTTGTCATTATATTTTGGCGGAAAGCAAGGTCGTCAACAATAGCCGATGTGTCTCTTCTTAAATAACCATCTTCGTCAATGCTACCCACGATCTGTTCGGCTATTCTATGCTCTTTTTCATCAAGCTTTAATAGCCCAAGCTGATCCAGCAAGGTCTCATAAAAACTTGTCTCGGTTTTAAAAGGAATTGTTTTCTTATCCTCATCATCATTGCCATAATTATCATCACGGAGCTTATAATCCGCTATTTCATCATCACCCTCCTGTACATAATCACTAATATCTATATTATCATAATCAGTTTCACTGCCATCCGGCTCTTCAAAATTTTCTTCCGCATTTTCTGTGAATTCGTCTTTAGACTCTTCGTATTCATCATGATTTTCTTCTTCCAATTCAAGGGCGGGGTTTTCTTCCATTTCCTCTTTTATCCTTTCCTCCAAATTAGCTGTGGGCACCTGCAGCAATTTCATCAGCTGAATTTGCTGTGGTGATAATTTTTGTAGTAACTTTTGTTGTAAACTTTGACTCAGAGCCATGGTTGCTTATTTCTTCACGTTAGGAATTAGCTTTTTTGAAAAAATCGGGCCAAATATCAAAAATCAGGCCGTAAATTTACATACAAATAAAAATAAGTTGCTGCAACGAATAAATATAATTCTTGTTGTCTTGTTAATGTTAAGCGGAAAAGCTTTTTCTCAACAACAAATAAGTAGCTCATCCCAATTAATTTATAAAGCGGGAAACATAATCCACACTTTAAACACTGATCATACTTTTTATAAAAATTCTTTTGTGAAAATTGATGTGAAAAAAATTTATACTATGCCCTTACAGCATACGTTTTTTGTAAAAACCGAAGTAATAGATCCGAACTTTTATCAATGTAATCTTGGCTTCTTTTGTAAAAAAGAAATTCAATTGGAAAAGATCACGTCAGTTCC
>Ga0207675_100006618_pt1 | contig 10961 bp, 9 predicted proteins | sample KBSSwiS42_FD_184305 | JGI IMG/M metagenome (GOLD analysis project Ga0207675, IMG submission 184305) | Switchgrass rhizosphere microbial communities from Kellogg Biological Station, Michigan, USA - KBS Switchgrass S4-2 (SPAdes) (version 2) | ecosystem: Host-associated > Plants > Roots >...
CGTCAGCCAGCCAAAAGACGTGTATGCCTGAAAGACCATGCCGCGATCTCGTCCAACATCAGTCACCAACTCACCGTCAACCAGCACCTCGCCTTTCGTCGGCGGCAACAGACCGGCAACTGCTTTCAGTATCGTCGATTTGCCGCAACCTGATGGACCAAGAAAGACAATGATCTCGCCGGAATCAGGTTTGTCGTAAACGTCGAAAGAGACATCACGCACGGCTTCAGTGCGGTTACCTTTGCGATCGATGTACGTCACGCTCAGATCACTCACGCGCAGTTTGGGTGGCGCGCCAGATTGATCCGGATGATAGGTCACATGCGGCTTGTGCTCGCCGACATCGACGGCAATCGTTCCGGGTTCACCTGATTGCGGCAATGTTGCTGGAGCTTCGTTATCAGGCATGTTTTCGAAGTCTATGCGGTTTCGCGCCAGCGGAACAGAAGGCTGGAAATCAGACGAATAAGGAAGTCAGTCAACAGACCGATGCCGCCAATCACCAGCAGTCCGGCAAACGACCACGACGCCTTTTGGTGTGTGCGTGCGAGTTCGACCATGTAACCCAGGCCGTGCTCCGGATTGACTGCCTCGGCCAGGATGACGTAGGTCCAGGCGATCGCGTTCATCACGCGGAAGCTGTCGAAGATCTCCGGTAACGCTGCGGGCACAAGCACGGTTGTGATCACCTGTAGTTTTGAAGCGCCGAGAGTCAAAGCGGTCTGGACCAATTCTTCCGGCACAAGACGAATTGACGAAACAACTACCGGCAGCAAGTAAACAAACACGCCGAGAAAAAGAAATGCGATCTTCTGCTTCTCGTAAATGCCAAACCAGAGAATCAGCAACGGAATGAACGCTGAGATCGGCATGTAGCGCAACGGCGCCATGATCGGTTCGAAGAAACGGTTGATCGGATCGAAGGCGCCCATAAAAACGCCCAACGGCAAGGCGATCGCCGAAGCCAAAAGGAACGCGACCGCAATCCGCCGCGTGGAAACGAGGATTGCAGTCGCCAGGTCGTATTGAATAAAGAGTTGCAGCGTTCCGCGAACAACCTCAGTTGGTGTAGGAAGAAAGTCTGGTTGGACCAACCCGCCGTAAGTCAACGCGCACCACGCGCCCAGAACGAGCGCGGGCGCGACGAAGCCGAGTAAGAACGCGGTCCGCTTATGAAGCGGCGCACGTATAGAGAAGAGAGAACTGCGAGAAGACATGCTAAGTCTAGTTGTGACGACACGTAGTCGTCTTTACGAACACCACGCGTAGCGTCGAGTCTGCGGAAGAAAGAAGCCGGACGCTAAAGTAAAGAACTCGCCTCACTGCGTCGCTAGTATCACCTTGATGTCAGTACGCCGGTTCTGCTGCCGTCCTGCTTCGGTCGTGTTCTCGGCAATCGGATTGCTCGAGCCACGGCCGATTGTCTGAAAGCGCGTCGGCGGAATATTCGGAAAGTTCTTAACAATGTAGTTCTTCACTGACAGCGCGCGGCGTTCTGAAAGCGTCAGGTTTCCTGTGGCGGATCCCGTGCTGTCAGTGTTGCCTTCGACACGCAGGACTGTCGCGCCGAAGGAGGTCATCGTCTCTCCGAGCTTGTCGAGCAACAGGTAAGAGCCCGGCATGATTTCATCGGAGCCAGGTGTGAACTGAATCTGGATCTGCTGATGCAGAATCGGAACGTCCTTCTCCGACGGCGCCTTCGCGACGACGGGAGCTTCTTCGACTTTCTGCCCCGGATAATTAGAAGCAACTGCTTGCAGGAAGCGAGTGTCAGCCCAGCCTTTTGCATCAACCGACTTCGACACAAGCCCTTTCTTGCGCCAGATGACAAACGCGGTGTCGAACAAAGTTTCGTAGTGGGACTTTGAGCCGGTTAGACCATAGAACTGTGCGTTATCGGCGTAAGGCGTGAGTTTCAGACCCGACAACATGCCCGACACTGTATCTGTGTCGAGTTTCAGCGCGCGTGCAACTACTTCGTACGACGGATTCGGATTGCTCTTGATCATCTCGATGCCGTCGAGCCAGCCGCGCACGAAGTCGCGCACGGTTTCCGGAGCTTGATCGATTACGTCCTGACGGGCACAGAGTGTGTCAGCGATGATGTTCGTCGCTGCTTGCGTCGAAACGAGCACGCGCGCCTCCGAACCGCGCGCGGTAACAGCGCCTGACAGATCCGGTTCCCAGGTAACTGCGGCGTCAACCTGTTTTGCTTTGAAAGCTGCGGCGGCCGCCGGCGCATCAGTTGTGAAGATGACGTTCTTCTCCACTCCCGCGCGTTCTTCAGGTGTCAAGCCGGATTGCGACAAAAGATAGAGCAGCAGAAAGTGTGACGGCGTGAACTGCGTGCACGCGATCTTGTGACCTTTCAGATCTTCGATCGACTTGATCGAAGAGAGTGAGACAATGCCGTCACCACCACGCGACCAATCCTGCATGATGATCGACTTCGCGTGCTGGTTTTGCTCCGCAAGGATTGAAGCTTCGCGCGCCCAGTTGTCGACTGTGTTCCACATGATGTCGACCTGGCCGCTACGAAAGGCCGCGAGTTTCGCTGCCGGATCTTCGAGCAACACAAACTTCACATCGAGTCCGTACTTCGTTTTGTAAGACGACCCGCCGTTCGGATCCATTCCGTTGTTAAAGACGATGCCGGGAGCGTGGCCGGCCCACGTGTTGATGCCGACGACCAGCGGGCGATTCAGTCTGCCGGAACCGAGTGAGACGCTGCTGACGCCTGTGGAACCGGCGTTTCGCGCGGGATCGCCCGGCGCGTTGTTGAGTTTGTCGAAGTCGGCCTTTGAATCGCCGCCGGCTTCCTTGTCGCCGCCGGCCCAGCGTTTGATCGCATCACCTTTGTAATGCCACGTAGCGAAGCCGATCACGGCAAAGACTACGACGGCGATAAAAGCCTTTGCCAGGGGAGTCAGTCTCATAGGTCACCTCGTCAATTTGGGCTTGAGTATTTTGGGTTTGAACAGTGGCTACATAGTCTTGTTTTGTGCGGCTTGTTGCGCTGCCTTCTTGGCTTTTAACTCGGCGAGCTGCTGCCGCGCCTGGACCTCGCCGGTTTGCGTGCGCAACGCGGCGAGACGCGAATCCAGTGAGGACTCAGACAACTCTTTACCCAGATTCGCTTCCGCAATAGTGGTCTTGATATGCTGCCGCACGTTGTCGAGCGCTTTCACTTCGGCATCGACAGACAAGCCATCCAGTTGTTCCTGAACCTTGATGCGCGCCTGGGCCGACTGCATCTTGGCGAGCATTGAATCGCGTTCACTCTGTAACTTCCGAATCTCCGATTGCACTCCAAGTAACGACGACTTCGCGGAGTCGGCATCATTGCGCGCTGTTTCCATTTCACCTTTCAACTCAGCGACGTCGACAGTGAGTTGATTCTTCTTCTGAATCAGTATCACTGCGAGATCGTCCTGATTTGTTGAAACAGAAGTATCGAGTTCGGCTTCGGTTTGGGCCAATTCAGCAGTCGCACGTTTGTAACGTTCGTCAAGTTCTTCACGGCGGCGAATGATTCCGGCGGTGGCAGTTTTGAGTTTGGAATACTTTGCCACCATCGAGTTGATGGCGTTCTCGTAAGCAATCTCGGGATGCTCTTTTTCGATGTCGGAAATCCAGAGCGATAGGAAACCCTTCCAGAGGTTAGCCAACCGTTTCCACATAGACGTCTTTCCTTTCTCTTAACTGGCCGGATTTGCCGCCGGATCGGAAGGATCGTGGAGCTTGGGAGAAGCCTTGACAACACTCGCAACCTTGTCGCGCCCGAAGAACTCGAGTACCTGTTGAATCTCGAGCTTCTTCTCGTTGCACACCTTGATCAAGCTCTGTTGCTCTTCGACGCTTTGCTGCATTACGGTGCGAATGCTTTTGATCTCTTCTTCATACTGCTTGATGCGCGCGTCAGACTCCTGAATCAGTTTTTCATTGTCGGCGGCACAGTTGCGGGTGTAGCCGTCCAGTGCCTGTATTTCTTCCGCAGTCGCCTCAATGATCTTTTCGATCGGCACACCAAAGGCTTTGAGCGAAGCTTCCACGATCTGCTTCTTCACGGCAGCGTCAGTGCCTGCCGGCAGACTCCGCAACAACTCGGTCGTTCTGGCGACGCGTTGTTGCTCCTCGTTGTCGACGCCCGCCGCGACAAAAACCGCCGCGAAGTCGATCTGTCCGCCCGTTGGGGGCGGCGGCGCCGTCTGGAAAACTGATTGGGTTGGGGATGGAGTGTTGTAGTTGTGTTGCGCGCGGAGATCCGCGGCAGAATCGGAGGAATCGTGCTCGGCAGATTCGGTTTCAATCGCAGTCTCAGGCTCGTCCCGTTCGATAAACCAGCCGGCAACGGTCGAGCCCCAGCCTTTTTTATCCGTCATAGGGCCTGATACTCCTGCGCAAACCGCGACAGCTTAACACACACCGGCCTGCCAGTCGCTGAAAAGTCCCCTTTTCGGACACTGCAAAAGAGACGCTTGTAATCTGCTACGCATCGGATTAATCTATGCATCTCTCCATAGTTTTTCTCCCCTCTTTGCTTGTCCCAATCTCATGCTGCGCGCTAAGTACAATCTGAACGATCACCCATCTTTAAAGGGAGCAACGAAAATGAGAGTATTCTGTCCCGAACACAAACGAGGATTCTTCGCTCCACGTCAGAGCCCAATCAAGTGTGAGAATCGCGGTCACCTTCTCGGCACGATCGATTTCGTAGGTGAAGGCCGGCAACCAGTCGAGATTGCCTGGCAGTACTGCTGTAACTGCGAACACTTCTGTCCGATCGATTTTGATGAGTATGCGTTGGAAAAGTTTGGCGTGGAACGATGTCCGGTTTGCACGCGGCGAAGCTCGCTCCTTTATCTATGTGATCGTTGCTACGTAATGAGCTTCGAGTCGAACACGCCGCTGCAAACGAAAAACTTTACGCTCAGCGCGGACGGTGTGCCTCAGCCTTCATGTCCAGGATGTCTTCGCCCGGCGGCGGCGGATCTGCACGAGCACTTCTGCGAAGAAGTTAACGCTTCGTTTATCACTGCACTGAATATTTGTCCCGTCTGCGAGGAACGTCTTGATGTCTTACCGACGTTTCCGTCAACCGTCGCGCTCTATTTAAAGAGGACGCGATCCGCAAACAAGATCAATGTCACGTTTGACTATGAAACCGAATCATTCGTGCCTGTCGAAGACGGCGAGTTTGTTCTTGTGACAAACGACAATCGCGCGATTGTATTGCCGCGTGCGCCACGGTTTGCCGCGCGTCGCGACTTTTACGAGTACTACCAGGATTACTATCACTGTTCCAATCCGGACGCCGGCGAAGTTCAGATCGTTGAACCAGCGACGGTCGCACGCGCGGCGAACGGTTGGAAACTCGAAGCGACCGGAGTACTCGAAGTGCCGGCTGAACAGTCGAAGAAGAAAGGTGCGCCGGCGATTGTTCGCGAAGAAATCGTGGCGCCTAACCAACCTGAACCTGAAGTTCAACCCAAACCCGTGGCGATTGCAACCGCAGCGATGCACGAACCGGCGGAGACACCGTGCGCCGAATGCGGTGCTTTGGTTGAAAGCCGCTATTCGTTCTGTTGGAAGTGTGGTCACGCACTCACCGCCGAAGCCAAACCGTCACGCAGCACCAATCCTCCGCGTGGAACGTTGATGTCGTCGGCAATCGATGATGATGAACTTACTGTGCAACACGAAATGCGTCCGGCGAGTGCGTCATTGTTCCCGTGGGGCGCGGCGAGGCAACAAGAACATCCCTCTTCGAGCCGCGGTTCGGTGTTGAAGCTGATCTCTATCGGCGGCGTTGCATTGTTGCTTGGTGCGCTTGGCTTGTTTGGTCTGACGCGTTCAGACTCACAGGTCGCATCTACTCCTGCGCCGCAAGCCATCGCTGAAACGAAACCGGTCGTAAACAATCCGCAAGTCACAGTTCCGGCGCAGCTCGTAAATGAACCGAAGACTCAACCGTCTCCTTCGGTGAGTCCGGAAGATGAACTATTGGCGCGTCTGCGTGAGCGAAGAGTGAACGCGACGAACGTGGAACGGCCGAAGATCGTCGAGGCGTTTGCGAAGATCGAACGCAGGTATCCGCGCGATTATCGTTTCCCGTACGAGCGAGCCAAATTGGTAGCGAAGGCGTCGCAGGCTGGTTCTCGCAATGAGGCGTTTAAAGCGCTGTCGGTTGCTGCCGAAAGAGCGATTACGGCCGGTAAAGCGAACGAGATGTTGAGTGGGCTCGAAACGGATAAAGAGGGCGACTTCCACCGTCTCGCACAAGGCCGCCAGGAGTGGACGCGCCTCGTTGTCGCGCTAAAGCGAAAAGACACCAGTCTGTTGTTGACGAAAGCCCAGTTTCAGTAGATCGCGTCGCGCCGGTCGGCTTAGTAACGGCGCGCTGTTCTTGAGCTTCCTGTGAAGTAGGATTCTCTGAAACCGATACTAGTACTCTGCAAACGCGTCATCAGGGTAGCAGTAAAGCCAACGCTCACCCGGTTGCGCCGAAGCGATCACTGGATGCCTGGTGGACTTTGCATGTTTTGTGGCGTGGCGGTTCGGTGAGCTATCGCAACACAGCGTGGCGCCACACTGCTGGCACGTGCGCAGATGCACCCACTGCGCCCCGATCTTCACACACTCCTCGCAAACACGTCTGGTGGGTTGTTTGACGTCAGTAATAGCTTCGATGTGTGGGCAAGTTTCGCTAGACATGTCGGTGATATTTTAATTCAGATCCTTGACCGGCTGCTAAGCAATATGCGAAAAGAAAAAAATGTGGACCAGAGTGCTCTATCTAATCGCAGTTGTGATCTCGTTTTTCGTAGTGTCCTCTCTTCTCCTGCTGCCGTCAGCACACGCGCAGCAAGTGATCCGCATCAGTGAACCGACGGCGCTCAATCCTGCCGAAGTCACGATTGCTATCAATCCACAAAACCCCGACAACATAGTCGCCGCGTCGTTTCAAACCGGCCGCCCACCAAAACCACGCGCCGGCAGTTATCACTACGTCACATTCGACGGCGGTAAGACGTGGACCACTGTTCCGACTCCCGATCCAAAGAACCTGGTCCAGGGTGACGACGTCGTTGCGTTCAGCAGCGACGGCGTCGCGTATCACGTCCATCTCTCATTCGACGGCATTCGGCTGCTGCGTCCGCTGCGGGCGGAAAACGGAATGATCGTGAACGTCTCCAAAGACGGCGGCAAGACCTGGACCGACGGCACAGTAGCCATCAACCACATCAACACCGTGATTCCCTTCGAAGACAAACCGGGGCTCGTCGTTGATAACGCGCCCGCTTCGCGCTGGAAAGGAAACGTCTACCTCGCCTGGACGCGATTCGATGTCTACGGCAGCTCCAATCCCGAACATAAGTCGCAGATCTATTTCACGCGTTCGACCGATCAGGGCCAGACGTTCTCAATGCCCTTTCGCATCTCCGACACTGGCGGCGACTGCATGGACAGCGACAACACAGTCGAAGGTGCAGTGCCGGCTGTTGGACCAAAGGGCGAGGTCTACATTGTTTGGGCTGGTCCACTCGGTTTAGTGTTCGATAAATCACTCGACGGCGGACTCACGTTTGGCAAAGACAAAGTCATCGGTAACATTCCCGGCGGCTGGGACTTTTCAGTTACGGGTCTCGAGCGCGCCAACGGCATGCCAAACACTGCGGTCGATCTCAGCAATGGCCCAAACAAAGGAACGCTCTACGTCAACTGGATCGACGCGCGCAACGGCGATCCGGACGTGTTTGTGATGTCGTCACGCGACGGCGGCGAGAGTTGGTCTGAGCCGATACGCGTCAACGACGACAAACTCAAGAACGGAAAAGAACAGTTCTTTACCTGGATGTCGGTTGATCCAGTGGACGGCTCGGTGAACATCGTCTTCTACGATCGACGCGATACGTCAGCCGCCACGACTGGTCTTACGCTCGCGCGCAGCGTCGATGGCGGACGCACGTTTGTTAATCGAAAGATCGACGTGGCGCCTTTCGCACCAAACAACCGCGTATTCTTCGGCGATTACAGCAGTATTTCCGCGTACGGCGGGCGAGTCGTGCCGGTGTTCATGCACTTTGTTGACGAACGCAGTCTCGCGGTGTCAGTTGCGCTGTTTAGATTCAAACCCGGAACGCAGGAACTGGTGAAGCAGGAGCCTTGAATTCATTTGCTTACCTCAAGGTCTTGAATTAGTCTCTCTCTACTGAACTCAACACCCCATCATCCAGGTGCAACGTACAAGAGGGGAATAAAGCTATGAACGCCAACCGACTCAGCCACGCGTCCACCAAGAGGCTGCGACAGTTCGTTGTGACGCTAATCGCAGGTCTCTTGCTCTTCGCCAGCGTAGTTCCAGGAAATACTGCCACTATTTCAATAGTTGATTCGTTGGGAGTGGCCACACCCGATACACAATTCAGCACATTCGCAGCCGGGACGAGCATTCTCCCTTCTCAGTTTGTAGGGCCGAAATTCACTCTTACACAACCCACAACCTTAACTGAGATCGGAGCGTTCGTTAACAATTGCATTTCCATCATCGGGGGCGTACCTCAATGCCCCAACACACTTCCCTTTACTGTCCAAATCCGTCCAGCCACGACGCTCGGTGTTCCCAATGCTTCCGTGGTGCTGGCAACATTCACTTTGTCGCACGACAACGATCCACTTACCGTTTCTTTCGAATCCGTTTCCATTAATCTGCTTTTGCAGCCTGGAAGTTACTTCGCGTTGTTCGCGCCCCAGGGTGCGGACCAGGGGTTTTTGTTAGCTCAAGCGTTTAGCGGCGCCGGTTACCAGGCGGGGTTAATCCAAATGGGTTCTAAACCCTTTTACGTCGAACGCCAATGTCTCTTCACAATTCGGCGCTGTTCGCATTCTGGGAGAAACAAATGTGCTGATCGATGGCTGCGATTCAGGCGTCTCGAATACCGTACTGCCGGGCGGCTTGACGATCTCTGACCTCGTTGCGGACTGCGCTGAGGAAGCAACTAATCACGGGCAATTCGTGAGTTGTATCGCTCACGTAACTAATGATCTGAAGAAAAACGGAATCATCACCAGTCAGGAGAAGAACGCGCTTCAGGGGTGTGCAGCGCAAGCCGATATTCCATGACAACCCGGTTGCCTGGTGCTGCAGTCGTCTTTGAGTTTTGAGGCAAATCTATTTGAGTAAACGAACAGTTTCGCTGCGGCGAAACTGGATCAAGCTCGTTTGCGACGCAAAGCTTTTGTCGTGCAATAACGAATCAAACACGGCAAGCACTTCTCGCTCAGCATTCGGCGCCACGGATGATGTTTTCGATTTGCGCGACGCCAAAATCTTCAACGCCATCGCGTCCGCCATTTGTAGTTTGAAGAGATAGTTTCGCGGATACCGTTCAGACAGCTCGCGCGACGTCGCAATCGCATCGTCCCAACGTTTCTCTCTCTTATAAAGATCAACGAGCAACACGCGCGCGACGTCGCGTCCCCAATGACCTTGCGCTGCGACCTGTTCCAACTCGTTGAGCCCGCGTTTCTTTGAACCGCGCACGCCAATCGTTCCTGCCAACATCTTCAACGGCAATGGCAACGAGCCAATCACGTAGTCTTGAAGTCCGAGGGTTAATTCCGCGTCGTAGAACTGCGGCGACAACTCGAGCACTTTACGATGATGGTCCACCGCGCTCGCACCAGTACGCAATGCAGGCATGAACTTCCGTTCAACCGCTGCCGAGAATGCAGCCTCCAATCCTTCAGCGGCGCCAAGAAAATAGAGCGCTTCAACGTCGCGTGGATTGCGGCGCAGGCGCGCTTCGGAGAGCTGTTTCGTCCGTCTGGTCCACCTGCGAAACTCATCGACCTGCCGCTGATCGACTTTAGTCTTTCCGGTCGTGTAAGCCTTGTCGCTGTAGAGCGTTGCTTTCAGTTCCCACGATTCATTTAGCTGTTGAATCCACAAGCTGGCGGCGAAACACTGCGGACCCGCAGGATTATCGGGGGCGAGGTCGATCATCTTCTGAAAGCGGCGGCGCGCTCCTTCGTAATCGAGGTTGTAGAGCGCTTCGTAGCCTTCGGTCCGCAGTGTATCGAGGTTGGGAGGTGGGGATTGACCCGCTACCGTAGCGAAGCAAAATAAGAAGAGGAGGATCCGCGTCCAGAACATGGCCGGTATTCTCGACATGCGTGGGTATTCTGCCGGAGAGGCTAATAGATTACGCACGTGCGCGTGACACTTAATCAACTGCCACAGTTGTAATTATAAGCCACACCTCTCGCTGTTAACCTCACGCTATGAACATCCGCCGACCTCAAGTCTACTACCTCAACCGCACACTCATCTGCGTCATTTGCCTGCTCGCGATTGGTTCGCTGTTCGTTCCGGTGGTCAACAGTCTTCATCTGGTAGTCGATATTCTGGTGAGGACATACCTGATCTTCCTCGGCACAGTGATGGCTCACGAGAGTGTTCACGGACATCTTGGACGCACGAGACGCGCAAACTTCTGGTGGGGCCGCATCGCGCTCTTGCCGAGTATGGTCCCGTTCACAAACTTTCGCCGCACTCACCAACTGCATCACGCCTTCACAAACGTGCCCGACAAGGATCCCGATCACTTCATGAAGTCGCGCAATCTCCTCGAACTCGCATTGCGGGCCATCGCTATGCCCCATCACTGGTTCTTCTGGCTTCGTAAAAGAGGAAGACTAAAAAGCGCCGATCTGTTGGAGCTGTTTGCCACCGGCGGCGTGCTGCATGGCGGCACCTTCAACGCCCAGCCTGTCACCATGGCGGCGATGGTGGCCACGCAAGCTGCGCTGGTGCCCGAACAGTATGAAGCAGCCTCCCGGCGCGGTGTGCGGCTGCGACCGCTCGAAGCATGCTCTCCAGCTGCCGCTCATTGATCACCGGGCCGTAGTCGTCGTCGTCGCCGCATCCCACTCGAAGCGCCCTGGTCCGCTCGACCAAC
>Ga0207675_100006621_pt1 | contig 10959 bp, 10 predicted proteins | sample KBSSwiS42_FD_184305 | JGI IMG/M metagenome (GOLD analysis project Ga0207675, IMG submission 184305) | Switchgrass rhizosphere microbial communities from Kellogg Biological Station, Michigan, USA - KBS Switchgrass S4-2 (SPAdes) (version 2) | ecosystem: Host-associated > Plants > Roots >...
AGGCGCGCTGTGCGGGGTCCACGGGCGGTTGTCGGCCTACGGGGTGAGCTGACGGGCTCGCGCGGCCGATCCGCGCTACCGGGCACGTGGCCCGGATTCGCCCCAGGGCACCGGAAGCCGGCACCCAATTGGTTCCCCCGCTCCGCGCGACCCAGATGGGCCGAACGGACTCGGCGTCGTATCGGGCGGCAGTATATGGGCGTGAGCGGCGGATACAAGGGCGGAATGCCCCACCACGCCGCGTGTCCTATCATCACTTCAGCCGCGCCCCGACCAGCGTGGCTTTTTCACGCCGTGAAGACCTTCGTCGCCACACCTTCCACCCGCGAGCGCAACTGGGTGCTCGTCGATGCCAACGGGCAGACGCTCGGCCGGCTCGCGACCCAGATCGCCGACGCGCTGCGCGGCAAGACCAAGCCGGAGTACACGCCGCACTGCGACACGGGCGACTTCGTCGTCGTCGTGAACGCGGAGAAGATCGCGGTCACCGGCAACAAGCGCGCGGACAAGAAGTACTACCGCCACTCCGGATACCCCGGGGGCATCAAGGAGCGCTCGCTGAACGACATGCTCGAGCGCCGCCCCGAAGAGGTCATCCGCCACGCGGTCAAGGGGATGCTGCCCCGCAACCGCCTCGCGCGCAAGCAGCTGACGAAGCTCAAGGTCTACGCGGGTCCCGAGCACCCGCACGCGGCCCAGAAGCCGACACCGATGGAGCTCACGTCCTGATGGCCGACGACCGCACGCCGCCCGAGGAGCAGCCGGAGGAGACCCCCGCCGCCGACGAGCAGGCCCCCGTCCCCGCTGCCGAAGAGACACCGGCCGCCGAGGAGGCGCCTGCCGCCGAGTCGACGCCCGCCGAGGCCACGCCCGTCGAGGCGCCCGGCGAGGCTCCGAGCCCGCAGGGCGACCCGGTCGCCGACGCCGCCGGCGCGAGCGCTGCCCCCGAGGCCGCCGCGTCCTCCGACGACGAAGGCCTCGAGGAGGATTTCGTCGACGAGACCCCGCGCGTCAAGCCCGAGATCCCGGGCGCCGACCTCGAGGTCGACATCGTCGAGGAGGGCGCCGACCCCCTCCTGCGCGGCGAGGGCGAGGGCGACGAGGACGCGACGCCGGGCGACTCCGACGAGATCGCCGACGAGCCCATCGCCGCCGTCACGATCGACCTGGCCGCCGGCGCGCGCTACCGCGCGACGGGCAAGCGCAAGACCGCGATCGCCCGCGTCATCCTGATCCCGGGCACCGGCGCCTACACGATCAACGGCCGCGAGCTCGACGTGTTCTTCCCGCGCGCGACGCTGCAACGGACGATCCGCCAGCCCCTCGAGGCCGTCGGCTACGACACGCGCATGGACGTCATCGCCCGCATGCACGGCGGCGGCGTCTCCGCCCAGGCCGGCGCTCTGCGCCACGGCATCAGCCGCGCGCTGCTCGAGGCCGACCCGAACCTGCGCGGCGAGCTCAAGCGCCGCGGCTTCCTGACGCGTGACCCGCGCGTCAAGGAGCGCAAGAAGGCCGGCCTCAAGAAGGCTCGCAAGCGGCCGCAGTTCTCCAAGCGCTAGACGCCGTGCCGTCTGCGCAGACTGCAGTGGGCGGCGCGCCGCAGCGCGCCGCCGATGCCGACATCCCGCGCCGCAAGCTGTTCGGCACGGACGGCGTCCGCGGGGTCGCGGGCGAGCAGCTCACCGCCGACCTGGCGCTCGGCCTCGGGCGCGCCGCGACGACCGTCGCCCGCGATCGCGGCGCCGCCCAGCCGCGCGTCCTCGTCATCCGCGATACGCGCGAGTCGGGCGAGATGCTCGAGGCGGCGCTGGCGGCGGGCGTCGCCGATGCCGGTGGGGAGGTTCTGCTCGGCGGCGTTCTGCCGACCCCGGCCGCTCCGCTGCTCGTGCGGCGCTACGGGTTCGACCTCGCCGCGGTACTGAGCGCGTCGCACAACCCGTATCGGGACAACGGCATCAAGTTCTTCGGCGGCGACGGCTTCAAGCTGTCCGACGCGACCGAGCTCGAGATCGAGCGCCGCCTGGAGGAGCGCTGCCGCCCGCCCGCAGCGGCCGACGGTGGCCCCGCGATCGGCCGCATCCGCGCGCTCCACGGCACGCAGGAGGACTACCTGCGCGCGCTGCACGAGCGCTTCGCGGACCTCGACCTCGCCGGCGTGCAGGTCGCCCTCGACTGCGCCAACGGCGCGACGCATCGCGTCGCGCCCGAGATCTTCCGGCGCCTCGGCGCGACCGTGACCGTCGTCGGCGACACGCCGGACGGCCGCAACATCAACGCCGGCTGCGGCTCGACCCACCTCGACGGGCTCGTCGAGACGGTGAGCACCGGCGGCCACGACGTCGGCTTCGCCTTCGACGGCGACGGCGACCGCATGCTGGCTGTCGACCGCAACGGCGCCGTCGTCGACGGTGACGAGCTCGTCGCGCTCGCCGCGCTGCACCTGCGCCGCGCCGGCCGCCTGTCGGGCGACGGGGTGGCGGTGACGGTGATGACGAACTACGGGTTCCACGCTGCCATGGAGGCGGCCGGGATCGAGGTCGCGAGCACGCAGGTCGGCGACCGCTATGTCCTCGAGGCCCTGCGCGAGCGCGGGTGGGTCCTCGGTGGCGAGCAGTCCGGCCACATCATCGAGCTCGGCTTCGCTCCGTCGGGCGACGGGATCGCCAGTGCGCTCCTGACCCTCGAGGCGCTCGACGGCGCCGACCTCGCGCGGCGCAACGCGATGCACAAGCTGCCCCAGCGCCTCGTCAACGTGCGCGTCGCCGACCGCGACGCCGCGATGGCGCACCCGGAGGTCGCCGCCGCGAGCGCGAAGGAAAGCGACGCCCTCGCGGGCCGCGGACGGGTGCTCGTCCGCCCGAGCGGCACCGAGCCGCTCGTGCGCGTGATGGTCGAGGCGCCCACGGCCGAGGAGGCCGACGAGGTCTGCACGCGGCTCGTCGCCGTGGTCGAGCGCGTCTCGCCGACCGGCTGAACGCCGGTCGGGGGGTCGCCCGGGCGGGCGGGAGGGGACCGCTCGAAAGTCCGCCGCACCGTTCGCCGTTTCGTCTGAAACTTGCCTGCCCATGCCGTGCGGGTTGCTACCGTGATCTGATCTCACGGGGCCGCCGACGCGGCTCCGCGTCGTTTCCAAGAAAGGAGCCGGCCATGTGCGGCATCGTTGGATACGTCGGCAAGCGCGCCGTTCAGGACCTGCTCCTCGCCGGTCTGACACGTCTCGAATACCGCGGCTACGACTCCGCCGGCATCTCCGTGATCGTCGGCGAGGAGATCGAGTCCGTGCGCGCGGTCGGGAACCTGGACCACCTGCGCGAGGCCGTCGCGAACGGTGACGGCGACGGCGGCTCGGTCGCGGTCGCGACGCGTCCGGCCACGACCGGGATCGGGCACACGCGCTGGGCCACCCACGGCCGCGTGAACGAGGAGAACGCGCACCCGCACTTCGACACGACCGGCTCCGTGCACGTCGTCGTCAACGGGATCGTCGAGAACTACATGGCGCTCAAGGAGCGCCTCATCGACATGGGCGCCGTCTTCACGAGCGAGACCGACGCCGAGGTCATCGCCCACCTGATCTCCCACCACCTCGCGGCCGGCGATCTGGTCGAGGCCGTCCGCGCCGCGTACGCCGAGCTCGACGGCCACTTCGCGTTCGTCGCGATGCGCCGCGACGAGCCCGACGTTCTCGTCGGCGCGCGCAAGGAATGCCCGCTCGTCGTCGGGATCGGCGACGAGGAGACGTTCCTGGCGTCCGCGATACCCGCCTTCCTGCGCGAGACGCGCCGAGTCCAGTTCATCGAGAACGGCGAGATCGTCGCGATCACGCCCGAGGGCACGACCTTCCTGCTGCCCGACGGCACGGAGCTCGAGCGCGAGATCCAGGAGATCGACTGGGACGACGAGACCGCCGAGAAGGGCGGCTACGAGACGTTCATGCTCAAGGAGATCCACGAGCAGGCCGACGCCGTCGCCGAGACGATCGCCGACCGGACGCTGCGCGACGACGGCGTCGACCTCGACGACGCGGGCGCGCTCGACGAGGCGATCCTGCGCGGCGTCAAGCGCGTGATCGTCGTCGCCTGCGGCACGAGCTACCACGCGGGCCTGATCGGCCGCTACGCGCTCGAGGAGTGGGCGCGGATCCCGGTCGAGATGGACATCGCCTCCGAGTACCGCTACCGCAACCCGGTCGTCGGCCCGGGCGACCTCGTCATCGGCATCACGCAATCGGGCGAGACCGCCGACACGCTGGCCGCGATGCGGATCGCCAAGGAGCGCGGCGCGACCGTCCTCGCCATCACGAACATCATGGGCTCGCAGGCCACGCGCGACGCCGACGGCGTGCTGTTCACCCGCGCCGGGCTCGAGGTCTCGGTCGCGGCCACGAAGACGTTCGTCTGCCAGGTCGCGGTCATGTTCCTGCTCGGCCTGCGCCTCGCCGAGCTGCGCGGGACGCTCGACGCCGCGCGTCGCGCCGAGATCGTCGCCGACCTCAAGCGGGTCCCGCACTGCATCCAGGAGCTGCTCGAGCGGATCGAGCCCGACGTCGAGCGGATCGCCGAGGGGTGCTGGGACCAGGATTTCTTCCTCTACCTCGGCCGCCATGTCGGCCTGCCCGTCGCGCTCGAGGGCGCGCTCAAGCTCAAGGAGATCTCCTACATCTCGACGGACGCCTACGCCGCGGGCGAGATGAAGCACGGTCCGATCGCGCTCCTCGACGAGGGCACGCCGGTCGTCGCGGCCGCGTTCGACTCGCCGGTCTACGACAAGGTGATCTCGAACGTGCAGGAGGTCCGCGCGCGCGGCGCGCGCGTCATCGCCGTCGGGACGGACGGCAACGAGGGCCTTGGCGCGCACGCCGACGAGATCCTCGCGGTGCCGCCCACCGACTGGATGCTCCAGCCGCTCCTCGCCGTGATCCCGCTGCAGCTGCTCGCGTACCGGATCGCGCGCAAGCGCGGGCTGAACGTCGACCAGCCGCGCAACCTGGCCAAGACGGTCACAGTGGAGTAAACCTCCGCCGCGTGATCGGCCTGGACCTGCTGGAGATCGACCGCCTCGAGCAGGCGCTCGAACGCCGCCCCGGACTGGGCGAGCGCCTGTTCACCGAGGCCGAGCGCGCGTACGCGGCGACCTCGGGCCGCCCGGCGCGCCACCTCGCGGCGCGCTTCTGCGCGAAGGAGGCGGTGAGCAAGGCCCTGCGGATGGACGTGCTGCGCCCGCGGGAGATCGAGGTCGTCGGCGGGGGCGACGCGCCGCCGGGAATCGCGCTGCACGGCGCGGCCGCGGCGCGCGCGGCGGAGCTCGGCGTGCGCGTCCACGTGTCGCTGACCCATACGCGGACGACGGCCGCGGCCGCCGCGGTGCTCGAGTGAGCGCGCTGCCGGAGTGGCTGGCCGGGCTGCCGGACGCCGACGCGATGCGGGCGACCGACCGCTGGGCGATCGACGACCGGCGCATCCCGGGCCTGGACCTCATGGAGCGCGCGGGCGAGGGGCTCGCGGCGCTCGTCCGCGAGCTCCAGATCGGCGACGAGCCGATCGCCGTCGTCTGCGGGAAGGGCAACAACGGCGGCGACGGCTACGTCGTCGCGCGCCTCCTGCGCGAGGCCGGCCGCGCCGTCCGCGTGCTCACGACGGCCCCGATCGACGAGCTCCAGGGCGATGCCCGCACCAACGCCGAGCGTCTGCCGGGCGATCCGCCCGAGCCGTTCTCGGCGGGTGCGCTCGAGCCGGTCGCGCTGGCCGTCGACGCGATCCTCGGGACCGGCTTCAGCGGCGCTCCGCGCGGCCCCGCCGCCGAGGCCATCGACGTGCTGGGCGCCTGGGGCGGCGCGGTGGTCGCGTGCGATGTCCCGAGCGGCGTCGACGCGTCCACGGGCGAGGTCCAGGGCGCGGCCGTGCAAGCGCTGGCCACGGCGACGTTCGGCGCCGCCAAGCCGGGCCTGTGGATCAACCCCGGCAAGGCGCACGCGGGCGCCGTCCGCGTCGTCGACATCGGGATCCCGCCCGGCGCCCCCGTTCCGCCGCCGCCGGTCGGGCTCATCCACGACGCGGCCCTGCTCGCGCTCGTGCCGCGCCGCCGGGCGGGCTGGACGAAGTTCACGAGCGGCCATGTGCTCGTCGCGGGCGGCGCGCGCGGACTGAGCGGGGCGCCGCGCCTCGCGGCCGAGGCGGCGCAACGGACCGGCGCGGGCTACGTCACGGCGTGCGTGCCGGCGGCGATCCAGACCGTGTGTGAGATCCGCCTGCTCGAGGTCATGACCCGCGGGCTGCCGGACGACGACGGCGGGCACACCGAGGCCGGCGTCGGCGCGGTGCTCGACCTCGCGGCCCGCGGCGGCGCGCTCATCGTCGGGCCGGGCCTGGGACGGACCGACGGAGCAACGGCGTTCGCCCGCCGGCTCGTGCGGGAGGCCGAGGTCGGGATCGTCCTCGACGCGGACGGCCTCAACGCGCACGCGGGCGACCTCGGCGCGCTCCGGGGTCGCCCTGCGCCGACGATCCTCACGCCGCACGAGGGCGAGCTCGGCCGTCTGCTCGGCGTCGACAGCGACACGGTGAGAGCGCGCCGCCTGCACCACGTGCGAGAGGCGGCGCGCGCCGCGCAGGCGATCGTCGTCCTCAAGGGCGACGACACGCTCGTCGCCGAGCCGGGCGGAACGGTCGCGGTCAGCCCGGGCGCGAGCCCCGCGCTCGCGACCGCGGGCACCGGCGACGTCCTCAGCGGGGTGACGGCCGCGATCCTCGCGCGCGGCGTCGAGCCGTTCGCCGCCGCGTGCGCCGGCGTGCGTCTCCACGCACGGGCCGGGGTCCGCGCCGCCGACGAGCGCGGCGTCGACGGCGTGATCGCGCGTGACGTCATCGAGGCCCTGCCGCGCGCCTGGTGACGGCCGGTAAGGTCCGCGGCCGCATGGCCCCGATCGTCCGGGATGTCGCCTGACGTGCCGCGCGAGCGCGCCGTGGCGCGGGTGAACCTGGCCGCGATCGAGCGCAACGTCGCGCGGCTGCGGGAGGCGACCGGCCCGGGCGTCGAGCTGTGCGCCGTCGTCAAGGCCGACGGCTACGGCCACGGCGCGGCCCCGTCCGCGCGCGCCGCGCTGTCCGGCGGCGCCTCGTCGCTCGCGGTCGCCGCCGCGGCGGAGGCGGCCGAGCTGCGGGCCGCCGGGATCGGCGCCCCGATCCTCGTGCTCGGCGCGCTCTCCGGGCCCGAGCTCGATGTCGCGCTCGACGCGCGCGCCGACATCGTCGCCTGGCGCGAGCCGTTCGTCGGCGCGATCCTCCGCCCGGCGCGGGTGCACGTGAAGCTCGACACCGGCATGGGGCGACTCGGGACGCGCGACGCCGCCGAGGCGACGCGGGTCGCCGACGCGGTCGCCGCGGCGCCGCACCTCGAGCTCGCCGGGGCGATGACGCACTACGCCACCGCCGACGAGCCGGGCGACGACTTCATGGCCGAGCAGCTCGCCCGCTTCACCGCGTGGGCGGGGCCGCTGCGCGAGCGCCATCCCGGCCTCGTGCTGCACACCGCCAACAGCGCCGCGACGCTCCGCGACCGGGCGACGCACTTCGACCTCGTGCGCACCGGCATCGCGATGTACGGCCTCGACCCGTTCCAGCGCGACCCGGCCGACCACGGCCTCGAGCCCGCGCTCGAGCTCCACTCCTACGTCGCGGAGGTCAAGCCGATCGCGCCGGGGGAGAGCGCCGGGTACGGACGGCGCTTCGTGGCGGAGGAGCCGACGACGCTCGCGACGGTCCCCGTCGGCTACGGCGACGGGGTGCGGCGCGCGCTCACGAACAACGCCGACGTGCTGATCGGCGGGCGGCGCCGGCCGCTGCGCGGGACGGTGAGCATGGACAACGTGACGGTCGAGCTCGCCCCGGGGGAGCCGGAGGCGGAGCGCGGCGACGAGGCGGTCCTGATCGGCGGCCAGGGCGGCGAGCGGATCCTCGCCGAGGAGTGGGCGCGGCGCCTGGACACGATCAACTACGAGATCCCGTGTGGCCTCAGCCGGCGCGTCCGGCGCGTGTACCACCGCGACGGGGTGCCGGACGCGTGATCGAGGCGGTCCGCGAGGCGCTGGGCGACGAGCGCGCGTGGGTCGTCGGCGGCGCGGTGCGCGACCGCCTGCTCGGCCGGGCCGACGCCGACGAGGACGTCGACCTCGTCGTCCCGGACGACCCGCGCCGGGCCGCGCGGCGCATCGCCCGCGCGGCGGGCGGGGCGGCGTTCGAGCTGTCGGACGCGTTCGGCGGCTGGCGCGTGGTCGGGCCTGGCCAGGCGTGGCAGGTCGACGTCACGCCGCTCCAGGGCGCGTCGCTCGCGGCCGACCTCGCCGCCCGCGACCTGACCGTCAACGCGATGGCCGAGCCGCTCTCGGGCGGGGAGATCGTGGACCCGCACGGCGGGCGCGAGGACCTCGCCGCCCGGCGGCTGCGCATGGTGTCGCCTGAGGCGTTCGCCGCCGACCCGCTGCGCACCATGCGGGTCGCGCGGCTCGCGTGCGAGCTCGGCTTCGCGGTCGACCCGGCCACCGCGGCGGCGGCGCGGGCGCACGCCGAGGGCCTGGGCCGGGTCTCGGCCGAGCGCGTCTTCGCCGAGCTCAAGCGGATCGTCGTCGCCGACGCGGCGCTCGACGGCCTCGCATGGATGGACGAGCTGGGCCTCACGGCGGTCGTGCTCCCGGAGCTCGACGCGCTGCGCGGCGTGGGCCAGAACCCGTACCACCACCGTGATGTGCACGGCCATACGCTCGAGGTGCTCGAGGTCGCCATCGCGCTCGAGCGCGACCCGGCCGCGACGTTCGGCGGCGACCTCGCCCCGGCGGTGAGCGCGCTGCTCGACGAGCCCCTCGCCGACGGGCTCACGCGCGGTGGCGGCCTGCGCTTCGGCGCCCTGCTGCACGATGCCGCGAAGCCGCAGACGCGGGTCGAGCTTCCCGACGGGCGGATCGGCTTCCCCGGCCACGACGCGCAGGGCGCCGCGCTCGCCCGCGACGTCCTCGCACGGCTGCGCGCGAGCGAGCGCCTGCGCGCGTACGTCGCGGCGCTGACGCGCCACCACCTCGACCTCGGCTTCCTCGTCCACCAGGCGCCGCTCGACCGCCGTACGGTCTACCGCTACCTGCGCGACACCGCGCCCGTGACCGCCGACGTGACGCTCCTGTCGGTCGCCGACCGGCTGGCGACCCGGGGCCGCAACGCCGACGCGGCGATCGCCCGCCACGTCGCGCTCGCCCGAGAGCTGCTGGCCGTGGCGCTCGCGGACCGCGCCGCCGCCCCGGTCGCGCCGCTCGTGCGGGGCGACGAGCTCGCCCGCGCGCTCGGGATCGCGCCCGGGCCGCGGCTCGGCGAGCTGCTCGATGCGATCGCCGAGGCGCGCTTCGCGGGCGCGATCGCGACCCCGGACGAGGCCGTCGCGCTTGCGCGCGGGCTGCTCGCCGCGGACGGCAGCGACGCTTAGCGACCCGGCGGGCGGTTCGCGCCCGGCGCGCGCTCCGCCGCGATGTCACGGGCCCAGACGTCCGCCTCGGCCGGGTCGCCGAACACCCGCCCGCGCACGAACCGGCCGTCGCGGAACTCGGCGACGCACGCCTGCGGACGCTCGAAGCTGGTCCGCCCGTCCGCCGAGGTCGCCGCGACGCGGCCGACCGCGACGATCCAGCCCGGGCCGTCCTCGCGGACGTCGTCGTAGGTGATCGCGACGGTCCGCCAGTCGCGCCGCGTCGTGGCGAGGTAGTCGCGGATCCCGTCGTGGCCGCGGTAGGCGCGGCCGTCGGGAAGGGTGAACTCGCAATCCGGGTCGACGAGATGCAGCGCGCGGTCGAGACGACCCTCGCCGTAGGCACGCCAGAGAGCGGAGAACGCCGCCATGCTGGACCGAGGCATGATCGGCCGACTTTACTTTCCGGTGTACATATCTGTGCAAAATTTGTGCAATACCGCGACGCGGACGGCTCGGGGTTGGCCGCTGCGGACAAGTCCGCCGGTACGCCGGTGAGTAGGCTTCGCCGCCATGGCCGACCGCGATCCCGACTGCCTGTTCTGCAAGATCATCGCCGGGGACATCCCCGGCACGATCGTCGCCGAGGATGACCGCACCGTGGCGTTCATGGACATCAACCCGGCGACGCGCGGCCACGCGCTCGTCGTCCCGCGCCGCCACGCCGCCGACCTCGGCGAGATCTCGAGCGAGGACTTCGCCGCCGTCGCCGACGCGGCGCGCCGGCTGGCGATCCGCGCGCGCTCCGCGCTCGACGCCGACGGCATCAACCTCATCAACTCCTGGGGCCCCACCGCCTGGCAGACGGTCTTCCACCTCCACGTGCACGTGATCCCGCGCTACGAGGACGATCCGCTCCGGCTGCCGTGGAAGCCCGCCCCGGGCAACGAGATGGAGATCGCCGCGGCCGCCGACGCCCTGCGCGGGGGCTGAGGTCATGCCGGCCCCGGTGACGCTCGAGCGCGACGGCGCGCTGGCGATCGTCACGCTGGCCCGGCCGCCGCTGAACCTGTTCGACGAGGAGATGCTCGCCGCGCTGCGCGCGGCGGTCGACGCCGTCGCGGCCGACCCGCCGCGGGGCCTGCTCGTGCGGGCCGACGGCCGCGCGGTGAGCGGCGGGGTGGACGTGCACCTGTTCGACGGCCTCACGGTGGACGATGCGTCCGCGCTGTGGCGCGAGCTGCTCGACCTCGTCCACGTCGTCGAGGAGCTGCCGCTGCCGACGGTGTTCGCGGCGCACGCCCTGTGCCTGACGGCCGCGTTCGAGCTCTCGCTCGCGTGCGACCTGCTGCTCGCGGCCGAGTCGGCCCGGTTCGGCCTCGTCGAGACCGTCGTCGGCCTGACGCCGGCGATGGGCGGCACGCAGCGGCTCGCCGAGCGGGCGGGGCCCGCCCGGGCCCGCGAGCTGGTCATGACGGGCGAGCTGTACGACGCCGCGACGCTCGAGCGCTG
>Ga0207675_100006622_pt1 | contig 10957 bp, 9 predicted proteins | sample KBSSwiS42_FD_184305 | JGI IMG/M metagenome (GOLD analysis project Ga0207675, IMG submission 184305) | Switchgrass rhizosphere microbial communities from Kellogg Biological Station, Michigan, USA - KBS Switchgrass S4-2 (SPAdes) (version 2) | ecosystem: Host-associated > Plants > Roots >...
ATGCGATCGATCAGCGCCGCGATCGCCTCCATGCTCGCGGCGATCTCGGCGGGCGTCTCGTTCGCGCCGACGAGCGCGTCGAGCGCGCGCCGGCGGGCCGGCTCGAGCACCTCGCGCAGCGCCTCCCACGCGACGTCGCGCACGATCATCGCCTCGCGCGCTGCGCGGCGGCGCTCGATCGCGAGGTCCCGCGGCGCGTCGCTCGAGAGCGCCGTGAGCCTGCGCGCGAGCTTCGACTCCTCCGAGAGGAGCGGGAAGAAGCTCGACGGGAGCTTCGAGAGCACGCGCTGCGCGGGCCACAGCGCGCGCTGGATCTCGAGCGCGGCGTCGAGGAAATCGGGGAGCTTCGCGAGCAGGTTGGGCTCGTCGGTCTCGGCGCTGATCTCGATCGTCTCGCCGGGCGAGGTGCGCTGGAAGAGCACCGTCTTGGGTGCGTCGCCACCCTCGGTGGACAGGACCTTGATCGTGTACGTGACGGGAGGGATCGGTTCCACGCACCGTGGCGAGGCCTTCACTTGCGATTTCGACCTGCCCAACGAGACCGCTTACGCCGAGACGTGCGCCTCAATCGGTCTCATTTTTTTCGCGCAGCGAATGCTGCAGTTATGCCCGCGGGCAGAGTTTGCCGACGTGAAGCTGATTCTGCCAGGAGGAGAAGAGAGCTTCGACTTTGTGATTTTTGCCGTGCCCTTCGACGTGTTGTCACGGATGTTGCCGGACACTTCGGCGGCAGAGCCGCTGCGGCAGACCCTGAGGCGCTTCGAGACTTCGCCGATCACAGGGATTCATATGTGGTTCGATCGCCAGATCACCGAGCTTGACCACGCCGTGCTGCTCGATCGCACCATTCAGTGGATGTTCCACAAATCGAAGCTGCTGGGGATGCCGGGCGCAGGCCCGGAGAATAGTTATGTCGAACTGGTAGTGAGCTCGTCGAAGACTCTGGTCGAGAAATCGCGGCAGGAAATTATCGATCTGGCGCTGGCCGAACTGCGCGAGTTTTTTCCCGGGGCGCGGGCCGCGAACCTGGTGAAGTCCACGGTGATCAAGGAAGTCCACGCCACCTACTCCCCCCGCCCGGGCATCGAATCGCACCGGCCCAGTCCAGAGACGGTCTGGCCCCGCATCTTTCTGGCGGGAGACTGGACGGCCACGGGATGGCCGGCGACCATGGAAGGCGCGGTACGCAGCGGCTACGCGGCCGCGCAATGCGTGGCCCGGGTTGCCGGGCGCCGCGATGCCGCCTTCCTGGTGCCGGACCTGGCACCGTCAGGATTCATGCGGTTGTTCGGCTAGCCGTAACCCACGTGGGGACAGCCGCCCTCGGCTGTCCAGCGGAGCGAACCTCCGCTATTTGCCTTCCCGCAGGAGATGGTCGAGCTGCGCTCGACTGGACAGCCGAGGGGGCGGCTGTCCCCACGTATTCTCAGCGTGCGGCGGTGTTGCGCGCTTCCGGCGAGAGTTTCGAGTAGATCAACGACTCCACCTGGCTCCACACCTTGGGATCGCACTCAATTTCGGTGTGCGCCTTCACCAGGAAGCGATCGAACCAGGGGTATCCTTCGCAGCTGATGGGATTGGCCTTGTAGTCGTAGCGGTAGTTACCCAGAATTTCAGTCCGTGCCGGGTCCGCAGCCCGAATCTGGGGACGCCCATGCACGATGCCATGGGGTTGGTAGAAATTTACCGCCTGCTCCACGTTGGCGGGAATCAGGGCATCGTTCTGGCCGATCTTGGCCACGCTGTCCACCTGGACGGTGAGCAGAACGGGAATGCCGTCGCGTTGGAGCGCGCGCGCCAGAGATACAGTCTCGGACGCGCCCCAACTGTGCCCGAAGATGATGATGCGGGCCTGCTGTTTTTCCTCCGCTGACAACTTACCGTCGTGGTTTCCGTCCAGGCGCCGCAGAACTTCCTTGTAGGCCCGGTCGCGGTGACGATTCGCGAAACTCTGTACATAAACGCCATCGGGGTATTCGTTGCGCAGGTGTTCGACGACCTGCACCGTGCTGTGCACGCGATCATTGTGCTTGACGAAACCCCCGACGAAACCGATAACCATGGCGGGCGCGGCGGCGCGACTCTCAGTTGAAATCACGGGACCTGGCGAACCTGCTTCTCCAAACGCCAGGACAAACGTCAGGAACAGCGGAACAATCCGGACGCATCTGCGGACACAACGCATGGCAGGAAGAGAATCATAGCAAGAAAGACAGGCAGTGGAGTGATGAAATTTCGATGACGCCCTGGTTCGTTTTGCGTCCTTTGCGTTTCTTCTTTGCGACCTTTGCGGTAAAGGGTTTGAGCTCGCCCTATGTCACACACGCAAATCTTAAACCGCAAAGGTCGCAAAAGAAGAACCGCAAAGGACGCAAAGGGACAAGCGGCCGCCTGGGTTGAATTGCTTTGCACTAGATAGGAAATGTTTTGCGCTCTGGCAGGGCGCGGTATTATTCGGTGCCGGGCAGTTCACTGTCTCCGAGGCCGGAGGCTGGCGCAGCCTTGGCGAAAGCGCTGGCGCGGTTGGAGCGGACGGATTGCAGCAGGTTCCAGTCCTTCTTGAATTCCACCATGCTCTCGCGGCTGTGTTTGGGACTTTTCAAGACGTGCCCGACGCGGGCCAGGACCAGTTGGTAGGCCAGGTCTGTGTCCGTGCCTGAACTGAAGACGTTGTTGGCGCTCAGGCCAATCCGGGATGACTCGTCACCATCCGAAAACTCCATCCAGAGTGCGCCATTGCGGTCCGCCACAGCGGTGCCGGCCTCGTCCAGCTTCCGGAAGAACTTCTTCAAAGAACCACTCATGCTCAATGACCCGCTGGTCGAGGCGCCCTGCTCCGCGGCGGATTCGGCGACCATGGAGGCGAAGGCCGCTCGATACAGCTTCCATTCCCCCGCCGTTCCCAGTACCCGGGCGCGCTGTTGATTCGTGTCAGCTTCGAGTTTCTCGACCCGAGCGTCGTTATTTGCGGCCCGGGCCTGCTTGATTTGATACTCCGCCTCCGTGGCCTCGATGGTCGGATGTTTCTCCAGTTCGCGTTGCGGGTTGAAGCGCCCGGTGAGGATGTAGGAAGCTGCCACAAAGGGCAGCACATGGTCGGCAAAAATCAACATGGGCACCAGCAGCTTCTTGGAACGGACCAACTGCTCGGTCCCGGCGCGGCACTCGCTGCTGCGTTTTATGGTGCCCGGCACCTGGGCAAAATGCAGTACCCGGAAATCCGCCTCGGGATGCCGTTTCGCGTAGCGCGTGAAGGAGCGGGCGATTGCCTTCGGGCTGGTCATGCCGAAGTCGTTAATGTAATCGGGCCCCGTCGCGTTGGGAAAATACGTGTTGATCACGCGCCGCGTGAAATCGGCGCAGTTGCGGGTCATGCCGTTGAAGTGGTTTTCGTTGGGAAGCGAATTGAATTGTTCGATCAGGGCGAGGTCCTGCTCGACGGTTGTGGCGACCACGAAAATGTACATGCTTCGCGAGAGAGTGGCGCCCACCATCTCCCGCCACTCCGCCTTGTTGCTGGTCTGGCAGGATTGGCTGGCGCAGTAGTCCGCCAGGTAATTCTCGCGGTATCGTTCTTCCAGCACGCGCTTGATCTTCTGCGAGCCCACGATCGGCCGATAGCGCGGGTTTTCGACCCCGTACAGGTACACGCTGAGGGGCACCACGTTCCATTCAAAGGGTTGATCTTCGCCCAGGGTGGTGTAGTTGCTCATGACCGAGCCCTGCTCTCCGGGAAGGCAGAGCCGAAGCTTGACCGGAGACGCCGGACAAATGCGCGAAAAGTAAACCGCGCTGTGCCCCGAGCCCGTGATTCGGGCGACGCTGGTGTCGAGCGACTCGTTGAGTACCACGCCCACGTCGCCATAGGCTCTGGAACTGGCCAGGCAAGCTATGACGAATGCCAGTCCGAGAAAGAACATCGCCCGCCCCAGGTTCCTGGTCTTGGACGCCCTCCCCTGCGGCGAAAATGAATTTGGGCCCGGCAATTCGACTTCCTCCGCGTCTGCAAAACCTTCGCTGTTCGCAACCCCTTCAATAGGATTGTTCCAACCCCGCGTGAGGTTGTAGCTCTCGCTTTCAAACTTCCACGAGAAGCTTTGTTATCAATACGTTAGGTGAATCCGCTCACACGTATTCTCTAACAACCAGCTGGTTTAGAAAAAGTAACCTTCGTGATGGACTTTAGTAATCCCAGAGATATCCTGATCGCGGCACGCCAAGGGGCGAAGACAGCTGGCGGTTTTTTTCGTGTGGTCTTTACTTCGTGTGTCAGATTCGCTGGCCGCGAGGGACATTTACTCGACTGACGGCCGACCAGTCGACCATGTATTTAATCCGCTGCCCGTGATTCATTGGCTTGTATTCCGTCCGAATTTTCACGAGTTGCTGCCCAACGAGTACGATGGCGATTGCCCGATTTCAACGGGTCTGCTTTTGCTGTCCCCTTCGCTGTTCTCAGCACCTCCAGCACTGCCTGGATCACAACCTCCGGGTCATCGTTCTGAATGTAATGCCGAGATTTGGGGACGAGGATATGCTTCGCACCGGGAGTTTGAGCAACCAGGTCGTTGTGAAGTTCTAACTTTAGATCCTGTTCGAGGGGGTTCCCGGGAAACTCAGGATTCTTTTTTGTACCGGACAGGATAACGACAGGTACAGGTGGAAGGTGGGCCGATTGGGAGACGGCCTTCCCGCTCTCGTCGGCGGCTTTCAGTTCCGCTCGTATTGCCGGCGGCATTTTGGGAAGAGCCTGGTCCAAAGCTTTCCGGCGGGAGGCCCAGTCGTCAGCACTCATCCGCGAATGCAACAGCTGAATGAGCCTTCCATCCTCAGGATCGACAAGAACCAGGCCTGCAACCTCTCGCGGGTACCGATGAGCATAGACTTGAATGATCGCACCGCCCAAGGAATGGCCGACGAGCACGTAAGGAGGCGCGATTCTTGCCGTGTGCAGAAGGTCGTGAAGATCGGCAGCCATCCGCGTTACCCGGCGCGGTCGAGTGGTCGTTGGTGACTGGCCGATTCCGGGACGGTCATAGGCTACGGTGTGTGCAAATTTCGCGATTGCAGGAAGTACGTCGTTCCAGGTTGCGGTGCCTTCTCCCATACCCGACTCGAATATGACTGTGGAACCGGCGCCAGACTCAGAGATGTGAATAGGGGCGCCGTCAACCGGCACCATCCTATCCGCGGCGAGACAGGGCGATACAAAAAGGAAAACATAAACGAATGTTAGGGATGTTTTGTTGGACATCTTCTCACCACCTAAGGCCCATACGCCCGACAAAGGCCAGAAGTTCCATGGTATTCGCGCCAATTGACTTGCGTCCGAGTTCTGAGCAATACAGTTGATGCGCGAAGGAGGGATGTTTCTAGGCCGCCAGCAGCACTACGCCGCCAGCTACCAGAAGGGCAGCTATCCAGCGGCGGTGATCAACCCGTTCATGCAGGAAGATCTTCGCGGCCACGGCGTTGGCCACAAAAGTGAGGGAAGCGGAGGCAGGAGCCACCAGGCTCACGTCCGCCCAGGAGAGGGCAAAAAGCAGGCTGAAAAACGCCACGGCCATCATGAAAATTCCCACCATGAAGCTGGGACGGCGCAGGATGTGCCACACTACCGTGGCCAACCCGGAGCGGCGCCAGAGATTTCCCACATCGCCTACTTTCTTCATGGCGCGGGAGAGCAGCACGTCCCCAGTGGTGGAGGCCAGGACAACCACCATGATTGCGCCCCAGGTGTAAGCGTGTTTCATGGCTCGACCCTCGAACCCACGGGCTCAGCTTCTCTCTGCGGTTGATCCTCATGAGCGGGATGGCGAGTCAAGGCCGGCCCCTGGGTGACGAACCCGACTCCAGCCGAGATCAGGCCGATCCCGACCCAGCGCAGGGTACTGACTTGTTCATGCAGATAAAATTTGGCGATGAGGGCCAGCAATACATATCCCAGGGAAGTGGCGGGCAACACATAGGTGAGATCAGCCCAGGAGAGGGCCGTCATGTAGGCGGCGAAAAATGCCAGCAGAAACAAGATCCCCAAGGCGACCCAGGGATCCAGAATGGTGAAGACCAGATCGGGCAGGCTGTGCAGGGAAATGTTGCCGACCTGCTTCATGCCGCGCGCGAGAAAGGTATCGCCGATCGCGGCGAATAGGGTGACACCGGCCAGCACCAGATACTTGCGAAACGTCACACGGTCTTTCTTTCGCCTTTAGGCCTTGGCGGGTTCGGCCACGCTCGCGGAGTCGCCGCGCTCGCGCTTTTCCTTCACCCACTTGTTGCGCGAGGCGCGGAGTTTCAGGAAGCTCCTGGCATCCTTGTACAGGCGCTTGCGCTCTCCGCTGTTGAATGCCGCCTTCTTCAGGATGCGATCGATGGCCTTGGGCCGGAAATAGTATTCGTCGTAGAAACGGTGCACCGACTCCATAAGTTCATCGGCCGGCAGCCCGGGATACTGGATCTGAGCCATCTGGTGGCCGCCTTCATCCACCATTTTGGAGTCCGCCACCATGAAACCGTTCTTCATAGCGTACTCGTAAAGCTCAGTCCCGGGATAAGCGTGCGCCACCGATACCTGGATGGTTTCGACGTCCAGTTCCTTGGCAAAGGCAATCGTATTGTTGATAGTTTCCGGGGTCTCGCCGGGCAAGCCCAGGATGAAATCGCCGTGGACGACCAGTCCAAGCTTGTGACAATCCTTGGTGAACTGGCGGGCGCGCTCGATGGTGGCGCCTTTCTTGATGTTCTTAAGAATCTGCTGGTCGCCGGATTCATAGCCCACGATCAAAAGGCGGCAGCCGGCTTCCTTCATCGCCTTCAGGGTCTCGTAATCGGTGGTAACGCGCGACGTGCAGGACCACGTCAGATTCAGCGGCTTCAGCTTGGCGCAGAGTTCAACCGTGCGCGCCTTCTGAATGTTGAAGGTGTCATCGTCAAAAAAGAACTCCTTGACCCAGGGCCAGTATTCCTTAGCCTTGGCCATCTCGCGGGCCACGTCGTCGGTGGAGCGTTTGCGCCAGGCGTGACCGCTGGTGGTCTGCGGCCAGAGGCAGAAGGTGCACTGCGCCGGGCATCCGCGGGTTGAATACAGCGCCACATAGGGATGCAGCAGAAAGGGCACGGTGTAACGCCGCGGATCGAGATCGCGATAGTAGATATCGGTGACGTGGGGCAGAGCGTCAAGGTCCTGAATCTGCGGCCGGTCAGGATTGTGGACCACGGCACCATTTTTCCGATAGGAAATTCCGAGGATTTCATCGAGCGGCTTGCCCTGTGCGAATTCGACCACCGAGTAATCAAACTCTTTGCGGCAGACGAAATCGATGGCCGGACAATCCTTCAAGGTGCGTTCCGGCAGCACCGTGACATGCGGTCCCACGAACGCAATCTTGATCTTGGGGTTGGCGTTCCGGATCGCCTGTGCCAGCCCGATGTCCCCGGGGAATCCAGGTGTGCTGGTGTAAAGAACCAGAAACTCGTAGTCCTGGGCAATCCTGATGGTCTCCTCGGCGGAAACGTGATGCGAAGGAGCATCGACCAGGCGCGCTCCTTCCAGCATGCCGGCGGGATAGGCCAGCCAGACGGGATACCAGTAAGACTCAATTTCGCGTGTGGCGGGCCACCGCGAACCGGCGCCACCGTCGAAATTTTCAAACGAAGGCGGATTCAGAAAAAGTGTTTTTAAAGGCATAGTTGTGAGTAAGTTAGTTTAACATTTTGGCGCGAATTTTACTCGTGCCCCCGGTACATTCAAGGTACATCCGCCAGCGCTTGCGCGGTCCTGCAAATCCTTTCGAGCCTTGAGGTTATGTACGCTGTCGATCATTGGCCGGCGCCCGCCCAACTGGCCAGCTCGCCGGTGGCACGCAACAGTGTGATGCGGGCCCGTTCCAGCTCAAAGTTTGCGTCTTGTAAAGAATTGTAACGCTCGTTTACCTGCTCCCGCGCATCCTGAACGTCATGCCAGGCAGCGCTTCCGGCATCCACCCGCACGCGCAGCGATTCCAGATTGGATTGCGCGACCTGATATTCAAGGTCAGCCACTTCTTTGGCGGCAGCCATTTGTTCCACCGAGCGCTGCAGGCGCAGGGTTTCTTCCGAGACCTGGTTCTTCGCTGTTTCCGCATCCTTTTTAGCCTTCAAGGCGAGGGCATCGGCTGCATCGGCGCGGGCGCGCTGCGTGGCACTGAAGAGGGGAAATTTTATGGATACTCCGATGGTGGCGTTGTGGCGCTGGAAGCTGCCGGGCTGGAAAAAATCCTGGTAGTTATTGTAGGCGGCGAGCAGAGCGTACTGCGCCGCGAAGTCCACCGATGGCAGCATGGCGCGGTGCTCGCCGCGGGCCCGCAGACTCTCCGCGGCCGCGCGGCTTTCCGCCGCCTGCACGCCGGGGCTGCTCTGCGACGCCTTTCCCGCCAGATCATCTTCCTGCTTTACTTCCGGGAATGGAGGCATCGATTCTGACTCCGTTTCAATGGCGGCCGCCGGAAGCCCGGTCAGGTGCGAAAGCCGGTTGCGGATGACGTCGATGGCGCCTTGCGCTTCGGCCAGGCGCAAGCGCAGGCGCGCCGTGCTGAGATGCGCCTTGCTCTGCATGATCGGGCTGTCCACGCCCTCCTTGATGCGCTCGCCGACCTGTTGCTCGGTCTGGAGCGCGGCGGCGTGTTCCTCTTGCAAGTGTCCCACCAGTGCCTCCCACTTGCTCAGCTCGGCATAACTCAGCACGGTGTCCTGAATCACCTGGTTGCGCTGGTCTTTGCTCTGCAGAGTAGCCGCGCTCCAGTCCGTTTTGGCGGCGCGGACAAAATCCCGCAGTGAGGGATTGAATACCGCAGACTGGCTGTTCAGGTTGACGATCGAGGGCGCCGAGCCTTCCAGGGTCAATGGGTATCCCCATGACTGTCCCAGCCCGGAGCCCAGAATGAACTGGGGGATGTACTGGTTTCGCGCTTCGCGGTACGAAGCAAAGACGCGCTGCTCATCAGCATGGGCCGAAGCCGCGGTGGTGCTGTGGGCCAGCGCCAGTTCCACCGCGCGCTTCAGCGGCAAGGGCTCGGCGGCCAACCGGGGCAAGGCGAGACAGGCAACGATCAGGAAGCCACAAAGACGCGGAACGCAGCGATGAGCAAGGTTCATCTCTTCACCTTCCAAAGGAAATTCAATGGGATTGTGCTCATGGGATTGTGATCAATGATCTCACGCAGGGGCGCGTGCCCTCGCCCGCCCGGCCGGGCGAAGCCCGGCTGATGATTGCGCTCGCTTGAAGATGCGCATCACGTTTTTCTGGAACACAGAAAACCGAGGTGAGCGTTGCTCGCCCGCCCGGACGAGGCGTCCGGGCCTACGTGGGCAAGGCTCAACGGTTGAGCCGGTCCAGAGCTTCCTGGGCGCGCGAGAAATCTCGGGCCAGAGACAGGGCGGCGCGATATTCCTGGGCCGCTCCCTGCTTGTCCCCCTGTTTCTCAAGAGCGGTGCCCAGCAGGTAGTGGGCCTTGAATGCCGGAGCCTCTTCGACCTTGGAATTCAGGGCCAGATAACGGCGCAAATACTGGACCGCCGCCGGGAAGTTGCGGCCACTGCGCAGCAGAACTTCTCCCGACTCCATGATGATTTCCGGACGGTCCACTTGCGCCGAAACGGCGTGATTGATGGCGTCTTCCATATCGCTCCAGCGCTCGCGATGGCGGAAAAACAGCGCCAGGTTGAACCAGGTCAGGGCGCTGCCGTGACTGGCTTCAATCGCGGCACGGTATTCCCGTTCCGCGGCGGCGAAGTCTTTTCTTTTCTCGGCGAGCCGTCCCTTGAGATAGTCGGCTTTGGCGGGATCAAGCGCAGCCAGCGCCTGGGCCTGTGCTTCCGCCTTATCGCGACCGCCACCGACGATGCCGGGCGCTTCCAGATAAAATTCGCCCAGGTCGCTGCGCGCTTCCACGTTGTTCGGATCCAGCCTGACTGCCGCTTCGAACTCGTTGCGTACTTTGCCGGCCAGAGACGCTGCGCTCAGGAAATTCGCCGTGTCCGCCTTCTCGCCATAAATCCGCCCCAGCCACATGTGGTAACGGCTGTTGCCGGGATCAAGCGCAACCGCCTTCTCGCAGGCCGCAATGCCGCGGTCCCAATCGCCCATGGAAAAATAGACGCGGCACAACAGATTATGGGCCTCGGCATCGCTGGGCGAGGAGGTGATTTTGGAGCGGAGAGTATTGATGGCATCGTCGGCCCTCCCGGCCGCCAGCAGGGCGGGAGCGGAATCGTCGCCTGCCGCTAGCGCAGCGGCGGAGAACAAAGCCAGGAACAGGATAATAATGCGCAATTTCATCGCTAATTAGACCTATCGAACTACTTTCACAGCCGCGCCTTCACGCAGCGGCTTGGAGTTGGTCGAAGCCAGAGCCAGCAATGCTTTCTCGGCAACCCCGCTGGCGATTTCTACCTGCGTCAGATTCGAGATCGAGGTCTGAACGTCCCGCCGCTGTAACTCATTGTTCACGATCTGATAGACGAAAGTTTTGCCGTCATCCAGGCGAATCGCTTCGCGCGGCATGGTGAGCGCATTCGGGTGCTCTGCGGTCACGATTGTGACTCCGACATTGATGTTGGGCAGGAGCTTGAAGTCCTGGTTATCCACGATGCAGGTTGTTTCTCCCACGTTTCGCGTCCCCAAAAGCTTCACCGTGGACGGTATAGTGCTTACCGAACCCTGCCAGGTACGTCCGGGGACTGCATCCCAGGTGAGATCGATTCTCTGCCCGCGCGCCAGGCGGCCTACGTCGGGTTCGTCCACGTAAGCGCGCACCAGAACTTTCGACAGGTCGGCCTCCTGCAATACCAGGTCTCCGGGATTCACGTACGCCCCCTGGTGCACGGGAAGGGAATAGACAATTCCATCGAAGGGTGCGCGAATATTCAGTTGACGAAGATTGTCTTCTGCCGCCGCATAGGCGCTTTGCGCCTCCGCCTG
>Ga0207675_100006624_pt1 | contig 10957 bp, 7 predicted proteins | sample KBSSwiS42_FD_184305 | JGI IMG/M metagenome (GOLD analysis project Ga0207675, IMG submission 184305) | Switchgrass rhizosphere microbial communities from Kellogg Biological Station, Michigan, USA - KBS Switchgrass S4-2 (SPAdes) (version 2) | ecosystem: Host-associated > Plants > Roots >...
GCCACTCCTGGAAGGCCCGGCGGGTCGGCGGGTCGAAGACGCGGAACACCTCGTCGAGCTGGACGCTCTGGTCCACGCTCGTGTCCGGCAGCGTCCCGCCGTCGGCCAGCTTCTTGTCCCCCGGGGTGCCGGGCGTGATCTCCACGTAGGTCTCGCCGAGCAGGCTCTTCTGGCGCAGCACCGCGCGAGCATCCCGGCCGATCGGGGCGAAGCGGTGGTCCAGCTCGATCGTGACGCGCGTGCTGCGCCCGCCCGGCCCGAGCTCCTTGTCCTTCACCTTGCCGATGTTCACGCCCGCCATGCGGACGTCGGCCTCCTTCACGAGCCCGGCGGCCTCCGGGAAGTCGGCCTTGAAGCGGTAGCTCTCCGGACGCAGCGGAAGCGTGCCGCCGAACGACACCCAGAGGAACATCAGCAGGGCGGCAACGGACAGCGTGAAGCCCACCATCGCTGCGATGCGTCCAGGGCTTGGTGGGTTCTTGTTCATGGCGTTGGCACCGACGGCAGGGGCAGGTCGCCGAGGATCGGCACGCCGCCGCCGCTGTCCGGAGGCGGCGTCGTGGGCAGGTTGTTGAAGTTGCAGGAGCCGAACTGCGTGTTCAGCAGCTGGTCGATCGGGGTCGATCCCCCGGAGCCCGGCGTGGTGAGCAGATCGCCGAGCGCCGGGTTGCTCTGCGTCACGTCGCCCACGACACCCTGCACGATTCCGGTCAGCACCGACGCGGGGACGCCGCAGATCGTGACCCGGCGCCACGGTCCCTGGGCGTCGGCGCTGGAGAACAGAGAGGTGCCGTTCTGCGCCGCCCACGCCAGCCAGTAGAGGAGGCCCTCCTGGCGCTGCCGCTGCTGGGAGATCGACTTGCCCTCCAGGCCCTCCGCGCCGCCCGGGTTGAACGCGCCGATGTTGAAGAAGCGGTTCAGCTCGCCGAACGAGGCCTTCAGGTCGGGCGTCGCCTTCGCCGTGTCCCGAGCGGCGAACCGCAGGTCGTTCGTCCAGGGCCGTGCCGCGCGCACGAACGGGCGGATCTGCGTGCGGATGACGGGCTCGGTCTCGCGCAGGAACGGGGTGACCGCCGCGTTCGTGGCCGGGAGCTTCCGAATCGCCGGCCGCAGCGACTCGAGCGACGACTGCAGCACGGGCGCGAAGACCCGCACCTTCGCGAGCGCGCGCTCGGTGGCCCTCAGCGAGCCCGGCAGGCGCGCCACCGAGTCCGAGATCTGCGTGTTCTCGCTCGCCAGCTCGTCGAACACGCTGCGCGAGGCCGTCACGAGCCGGCGCAGCTGCTGCGGATGCCGGCCCAGCTCGGTCATCAGGAGCCCGTAGTCGTGGATCAGGTGCTTCAGCGCGCCGCGGCGCCGCGCGGTGGCGCCGGTAACCCGCGCCAGGTCGCGGTGGATCGGCTCGAGGCGGCGGAACACCTCGCGCAGGTCGCCGCCGCGGTTCTCGAGACCCTTCCCAGCTCCCGCCACGAGCAGCTTCAGGTACGGGCGGGTGTCGGCGTCGAGCGCCGAGTAGATCTCGTCCGGGTTGATGTCCGGCAGCGAGTTCGCCACGGTGATCCGCCCGCCGGCGGGCACCGGCTCGCCGTGGCCCGGGTCGACCTCCACGAACATGTCCTTGAGGGCCGTCTTCGGCCGGAGCAGCGCCGTGGCGTCCGTCTTGATCAGGTTCTTGTACTCGGGCTCGATGTCCAGTCCGACCACCGCCACGCCGTCCACGACCTTCACGTCGGAGATGCGGCCCACCTCGACGCCCGCAACGCGGACCGTCTGACCCTGGCCCGGCTGCACGGCCTGGGCGTTCGCGAGCTCGATCGAGATGTGCTTCGGCGCCGCCTGGACGAACGGGAAGCGGACGTTCTGCTGGCTGAGGATGTAGACGGCGACGGCCACTCCCAGCACGACCAGGCCGACGATCGCCAGGAAGTCGAAGAGGTGCTTTCGGATGGCGACGCTCACGGCCCGCCTCCGAACTGGGTGGCGTCGCCGCCCGGCGCCTGGAGGTTCGGCGGGTCCTGGGTCTCGCACGCCACGTCTGGGCGGTGCGACGGCGGCATGTTCGCGTCCAGCGGCGCCGCCGGCTCGACTCGCCCGGTCGCGAGCTTGAACGGGTTCACGCCCTGGATGTGGAAGACCGGCGTGTTGGCGTCGTTCACACGGCTCTCGCCGGCGAGGCCGACGAAGCTGCGGTTGATCTGCGCGCGCACCGAGTGGCCCGAGTTGCCGTCCTCGATGCTGGGGATGTCCGACTCGGCGAACGGCACGAGCACGTGGTTGGTGCAGGACGACAGAGCGCGGAGCTGATGCAGGAACGGCACGAGCCGCGTGTTCAGCTTCACGAGGCTCGGCACCGCGTGCCTCAGGTCCGCCGCGAGCCCCTTCAGCTCGCTCTGCTGGACGAGGCCGCGTGCCTGGGTGAACCACGGGATCGCCGCGTCGAGCGCGGGCACCGACGAGCGCACTCCGGGGATCGCCTCGCGTGCGAAGGTGCGGAGCGTCGGCAGGGCGGCGTTCAGCGCGCCGAGTGCCGGATAGCCCACTCGCAGCGTGTCGCGCAGCGCCGGCACGGCCGCCGCGAGCGCGGTGTCCTGGCTCGCGATCGCGCCCGCGGTGACGTTGAGGTCGGTGACCAGCTCCTCGAGCGCCTGCGGATTGCTCGACAGGGCGCCGAAGGTGCGCTGCTGGCCGCGCAGCACGCGCTGGATGTCGCGGTCCGGCTCCACGCCGAGCAGCGCGTCGTTCGTCAGCGCGCCGTAGCGGTAGGCCGGCTCGAAGGCCGGGATGGCCCGGTTGAACGCCTTCGCGCCGCCGCCCTGGAGCGCCACCGTCCCGTACTCGTGCAGGAAGGTCTGGAGATCGGTGCGGACGTCAGAGTCCAGCACGTCGAGGATCTCCGGCAGCGTCACGGTCGAGGCGGTCTGCGTGATCGGCAGCGTCGAGCCGTCGTCGAGGCTGCCCGTCGACGGGGACCCGGGCTTGACGTCGATGAAGAAGTTGCCCTCGAGGAAGATGCGCGAGCGGATCTGGGCGCGCGCGTCGTCGTGGATCGGCAGCGCGTCGTCGCTGAGCTCCATCGTCACCTCGGCCGCTCCGCGGCCCTTCGGCTCGATCTTCTTGACCTTGCCGACGTCCACGCCCGCGATGCGGACCGGTGCGTTCCTCTTCAGGCTCTGCACGTCGCGGAACATCGCCTTGAGCTGGTACGGGTTGGCGAACGGGTCCGCCTTCGTGAACCCGAAGTACCCGACCAGGACTAGCGTGGTGAGGGCGAGGACGCCTGCCTTGAACGGGGTCACGGCACGTCCTTCACGTTGTCGATGCCGAGCTGGCGGGACTTGAAGGTGCCGCCGGCGAGGCCGGGCGTGTTCCCGTCGACCACCACGTGGCTCCCGCCGCCGACGAAGCCGCCCGCGGAGCTGTCAGGTGGGTAGCGCGGATGCGAGACGAGCCGGAACGGGTATCCCGTCTGGCCGCCCTGGCAGTCCGCGCGGCCCTGGCCGTCGACCGCGGGGCCACCGTACTGGGTGTGGAGCGCCTGCTTGGCGGGCTCCGCCTGCGGGTCCTGGTCGCGCGGCACGTCCACGGGGAACTTCGACTCGGTCGAGCCGAGCGAGTCCTGCTGCTGGGTGTCGACCAGCTTGGCCAGGATCCGCTCCGTGGTCCCTCCCGGCACGACCGCCGACTGGTGCGTGCCGAGCGGGTTGAAGAAGTAGTTGAGGTAGTTGCAGACCGTCTGGTACGGCGCCACGAACTGGATCGCGGGCTTCGTCACCCGCACGCCCTGCCGGAGGTCCTTGAGCGCGAGCAGCGTGCTCGGGTTGTCGCCGAGGTCCTCGGCGGCCTGGAACAGATCCTCCAGCTCCTGGCTCAGCTCGGGCGTCTGGCGGAAGGCGGGCACGCCGGCCTGGAGCGCGTCGTTCACCAGCGGGAGCGTGCGCGGGAGCTGCGCCGCGCCCGGCTGGAGGTCGCGCGACACCGCCGCGAAGCGGGCCAGGAAGGGCGTCTGCACCTGGAACGACTCGGTGGCGGCCGCGAGCGTCGGCGGGCTCTCCTCGATCGTCTCGCGGAGGGCGTTCGGGTCGCGTGAGATCGCGGCGAAGGTCGTCGCCATCTCGCCGAACCAGCGCGCCTGCACCTGTGCCACCGGCGCGACCTGCGCCGCCGCCGCCTCGAGGCCCGGGAAGAAGCCCCTGAGCTCCGTCTTCGGGTCGGACAGGTTCCTCATCACCGGCAGCAGGTAGCGGGTGAAGGGCTCGAGCTCGCGGATGGTGGTGTTGATCGCGGGCCCACGGCCGGCGATCGAGTCGCCGAAGCCCTCGAGCGACCTGCGCGCGTCGTCGCGCGTCTGGGGCGGGAAGGTCGAGAGCACGTCCTCGAGCTCGGGCGCGTTCTGGCTCGCCTGCGACAGCGGGATCGTGCCGCCGTCCTCGTAGGTCTTCTCGGAGCGGCCTGGGATCAGCTCGACGTACTTCAGCCCGAGCGCCGAGCGCGGGCGCACCGAGACCAGCGTGTCGACCGAGAGCGGCTCGATCTTCTTGTCCAGGCTGAGGTCGACGACGGCGATCGCGCGCTCCTGGCCGTCCACCGTCTTGCGCGCGCTCGTGATGTTCTTGACGATCCCGACGCGGAACCCGCCGGCGCGCACCTCGTTGCCCTTCACGAGCTTGGCGCCGTTCGGCATCTCGGCCTTCAGCTGGTAGGTGGGCACGAAGGGCAGCCCGTTGTTGGCCTGATATGAGATGAACACGGCGACGATCGCGATCAGCACCGTGACCGCGCCGATCAGGACGGGGCTTGCGCCGAGCTGTCGGGTGCCGCGTCTCACTCGCCGAGCAGGAAGTCGAGGGCGGACTGGATGTCACGCTGGCCAAGGGGCGCCGGGCCGGCCTTCGGCGACGCCGGCGAGCCGGTGGACGGCGCCGGTGACGCCCCGGGCAGCGCCGGCAAGCCCCCGGGCAGCGCAGGCGAGGCGCCGGGCGGCGCCGCCGAGGCGGTCCTCGGTCCCCGCGAGGCTCCCGTGGCTGCGGCGCCCGTCCTCGTCGGGTCGGGCGTCGTCACGCCGGGCTGCGTCGGCCCGAGGAACTGGTTGCACTTGTCGAGGAGCGCCTTGCTGGGCTTGACCTGGTACGTCGAGCACTGGTTCACGACGATGCTGAGCCGCAGCACGTGGCCGATGTCGTCCAGGGCGTTGCTCGACAGCGCCTGCCAGTAGAAGTAGTTCCAGATCGCCTCCATGCCGGTGAAGCCGGCGCGGCTCGAGGTCGTGTGCGTCTTGTCGCCGCTCGGCGGCCCGGTCGCCGCCGCGCGCCGGTCCGGCTCGACCGCGCGACCCCGGTCGTCGATTGTCTGGAGGAACTGGCGGAGCGGCTTGGCGAGGCCGGGCAGGTCCTGAGCCAGCTTGCGGAGCTCCTTCACGTCCTTCGCGGTCTTCTGGACCGCGCGCCGGCCCGTCACCGACATCTGGCCGAGTGCCTTGAACGCCGGCGTGCCCTCGGCGGCGAAGGGTCGCAGCCGTGTGAAGAAGGTGTCGAGCTCGCCGGAGGCGGACTGGAGGTCGCGCAGCACCGGCGTCTGCGCCTCAGTCAGGTCGCCGAGGCGGTTCATGTACGGATCGAGCTCCGCCAGGAACGCGGGCAGGCGCCGGAAGCTCTCGCCGAGCTGCTGGCGCCGCGATGCGGTGATCTCGGCGGTCTGGCCGGCCTCCTCGACGAACCGGCTCACGTCCTCCTTGCGGTTCTCGAGCGCCCCGATGACGGTGCGGGCGTCGCCGATGAACCGCTTGATCGTGCCGGTCTGGCGGCCCAGGATGCGGAGCGTCTCGCTCGTCTCGCGGAGCGCCGGGTGGGCGCGGCGCAGCACCGCCGAGAGGTCGCCCGGGCGTCCGGCGAGACCGGCGCCCAGCTCGCCCACGATCAGCCGCAGGCGGTCCTGGTACGGCAGGCGCAGGATGTTGGAGACCAGGTCGATGGGGATCGTCGAGCTGGTCCGCTGAACTGGGAGTGTGCCATCGTCCGGGAGACGGCTGCGCGTGCCCGGCTGGCAGTCGACGAAGTACTCGCCGATCAGCGACTGCGGCCTGATCTCGCAGTGCGCGTCGCGCCTCAGGTCGGCGAGGCCCGGTTCGGTGACCTCGGCCGTCACCTCCGCGAGCGGACGGCCGTTCACCTCCTTGACCTTGAACGAAGTGGTCTTGCCCGCCCGGACGCCCGCGACCTTGAAGTCGCCGCCCTTGGTCAGCCCGAACGCGTTGTCGAAGAAGAGGTGGTAGGTCTTGCCGGCGCCGTCGTCGCCGCCCTTCGCGCCGAGAGCAAGCGCGGCGGTCCCGGCGAGCAGCACCACGGCGAGCATGGAGACGATCCGCCGGCTCACGGGCCCACCGACCGCTGGTTCGGGTCGCACTCGAGCGCCGCCGCCTGGCCGCCGGTGACCACGTTGCTGCCGTCGCCGGCCGGCTGCTCGTTGGCGCCCGGGCAGCGGCGGTACTGATGCAGCTTCGGGCCCGGGCCGTAGAGCAGCTCGGAGAGGTTGATCCAGGCACGCGAGAAGCCGCCGAGCGCGTCGTAGCCGCCCGTGGTCGAGAAGTCGTCCATCCAGCCGACGAAGTCGGGGGTGTAGGGACGGCCGAAGGCGATCGTCGGGGCGGCCTTGTTCAGCGCGTCGGCCGTCTCCGGGAACGCCCCGCGCCGCTCCGCCCCGTTCACGCGCTGGCTGTCGACCGCAGCCTGCGCGAGCGGCGGGAAGCTCCTGATCAGCTCGATCAGGTCGTTGTTGGGTCCGCTCCGGGTGATCGTCCGCGACAGGTCGCGGATGGTCGGCTCGCCGTCTCGCACGAACAGCCGCGCCTGGTCGAGGAAGGGCCCGAGACGCCGCACGGCGGGCTTGGCGGCGTCGACGAACGGGTCCACGTCGTTGAGCGCGCTGCGCAGGTTCACGAACGTGGTGTTCGCACGGCGCATGAACGGCGGGAGCCGCTCGACCGACTCGGCCAGCGCGTCCTGCTGGCTGCCCAGCGCGCCGAACGTGGCGTCGAGGTTCCGGACCACCCCGGTCAGGTCGTCGCGCCGCTGCGCGAGGGAGTTGACGAGCGTCCCGGAGTCCACGAGGAAGCGCTCCAGCAGCGCGTCGTCGCGCGTCAGCTCATGGAAGAGGCGGGCGCCGGTGCTGAGCGCGGGGTTCAGGTAATGGACGCCTCTGCGAAGCTCCTTGCCGCGGCCGCGCAGCATTTCGGCCGAGCCCTTGAAGAAGTCCTGAAGCCCGGTGCGAGTCTGCTGGTTGAAGAGGTCGAAGATCTGGTCGAGCTCTACTGCGGTGGCCGTCTGGTCGGGGCCGATCACGCCGCCGTCGTCGATCGCCTCGCCGTTCGCCGGGCCGAGCTTCAGGTCGATGTAGCGGTTCGCGATGCCGGACAGCGACGCCTGCTTGATCATCACCTGCGTGCCGCGGCGGAGCGGCTTGTAGTCCCCGTCCGAGATGCCGAGCTCGACCATGGCGTGACCGTCCTCGGTCACATCGATGCTCTTGACGCTGCCGACGGTGACGCCGCCGGCCTTCACCTCGTTGCCCTTGACGAGCTGGCCTGCGTTGATGAACTCGGCGGTGACCGTATATCCGCCGTCGCCGCGGAACAGCAGCACCGCAACCGCGACAACGGCAAGGAGGACCAAGGCGACGGTCAACCCCCGCCTTCTCAGATCCGGACTGTCCTCCTTGCGCAGCCCGGCCCCAACTGCGCTCATTAGGTCCCCTTACCCCACTGGGTGCGGCATTCACACGCGTGGGCGCCCCGTTTTCTTACGATCGGTTCAGGAAACGAGCGGCAGAAGCGCCTGGAGCTTGACCTCCGTCTCGGCCAGCTCCTCGGACGGCACCGAGTCCCTCACGATCCCGCAGCCGGCATAGAGGTGCGCGACGCGGCCGCGCAGCAGCGCGCAGCGGAGCGCCACGCAGAACTCCCCGTCCTCTGCGAGGTCGGTCCAGCCCACCGCACCCGCGTACCAGCCCCGGTCGAGGCCCTCGAGCGCGGGAATCAGCGGCAGCGCGACCTCGCGCGGCTCGCCGCCGACCGCGGGCGTGGGCAGAAGTAGCCCGGCGAGCTCGACGGCCGGTATCGGATCCGACAGCTGAGCGCGGATTGGGGTGGCGAGGTGCTGCACGTTGTGGACCTTCACGATCACAGCGTCCTCGGCCGCGGCCACCCAGAGGCTCACCGGCTCGAGCATGCGCTCGATCCGGCGAGCGACGATTGCGTGCTCCTCGCGGTCCTTCGCGCTCCCGAGCAGCTGCTCGCCGAGGTGGTCGTCGACGGCCGGATCCGCGCTGCGGCGGGTCGTGCCGGCGAGGGCGACGGTCTGGGCCCGCTGGCCGTCGCGGCGCACCAGCAGCTCCGGGCTCGCTCCGACGAAGGCCGCCTCCGGCGTGCCCACGCACCAGCAGTAGCAGGCCGGAAACAGCTCCCTCAGCGCGCCGAGGACCGCAGCGGGGTCGTGCTCGCGGGGTGCGTGGGCGCGCACCTCGCGCGCCAGCACGATCTTCTCGAGCTCACCTGCGCGGATGCGCTCGACCGCGCGGGCGACCGCCTGCTCGTAGTGCGTCGGCGGGGCGGCGCTCGCGACGCGCGTGCGCTCGACGGGATCCGGGTCCACGAGGGGCATGGCGCTCGGCGTGAGCTCCCGGGCCCGCCCCGTAAGTCGGTCGACGATCGCCTCGACGTCGTCGTCGGCCTCGACGGCAGCCGTGACGGTCATGCGCGCCTCCCCCCGCTGACGCGCGATCGCCACCTCCGGCAGCACGAGGCAGGCGGGCGCGAGGCCGGCCCACTCGGGCGAGGACCCCCCGTCGTGGGCGAACGAGAAGCCGCCCACGAACACGGGGCCCGTGGCGGGCGGGCGATCCGGGTCGTCGGCCGGGTCGTCCGTGAAGGCCGTGCCGCCGAGCTCGCGCGCCCGCGACGCCACGTCGGCGAACCTGCCCTCGCCCGAGCTCTCCATCACGACGGCCTGGCCGAGCGCCGCCACGGCGAAGCCCTCGCGGTCGGGCTGTTCGAGGCAGGCGAAGCGGTCGCCGCTGCGCCTGGCCGCCAGAACCGTGGCGCTCACGTCGAGCTCGCCGGGGACCGGCACCGTGATCGCGGCGATGGCCGTGGCGGCTCCGCGACCGGCCCGAGCGTATGCGATCGCTCGCTCCACACGGCTGCGCAGGCGCTGCTCGGCCGCGGCGTCCAGCCCCAGGCTCCCGCCGTCCCGTGTGACGCGAACGCTCACGGCTTAACAGGATGACTCATCCGCGATTCAGCATCGGGCGTTAACTACGTGCACTGACAGTTGACCCCGTGTGGACCCGGCAAGGGCTTGGAACAGTCCGGACCCGGGCAGAGCTTCAATAAGGACGCCCCACCCCCCAGCCGTGAGAGGAGAGAGACATGGCGCCGAACCGCCTCTCGGCGCTTGACGCGTCGTTCCTGGACGTGGAGACCGCGTCGGCCCACATGCACGTGGGCTGGGCAGCTTCCTTCGATCCCCCGGACGAGCGGCCAGCACCCAGCTTCGAGCAGTTCCGTGACCACATCGCGCGCCGCCTGCAGCGCGCCCCCCGCTACCGGCAGCGCCTGGCCGGCGTCCCGCTGGGGCTGGCCCGGCCGGCATGGGTCGACGACGACCGCTTCGACATCACCCACCACGTTCGCCCGGCCGCTCCCGGCAACCTGGACGAGCTGGCCGGCTCGGTCCTGTCCACCCCACTCAGCCGTGAGCGCCCGCTGTGGGAGCTCTGGATCGCGGACCGGCTCGCCGACGGGCGCATCGGCGTCGTCTGCAAGGCGCATCACTGCATGGTCGACGGAATCGCGGCGGTCGAGCTCGCCACCGTCCTGCTCGACATGGAGGCGGACCGGCCCCCGGACCCGCCCGACGACTGGAGGCCGGCGGAGACACCGGGCGGGGCACGGCGACTGGTGGACGGGCTGGTGGACACGGCACGCGATCAGCTCTCGTTGGCCGGCTCGGCCGCGGGACTGCTCGGCTCCCCGCGCAAGCTCGCGTCGGGCGCGCGGCGAGCAGTGGGAGCGCTCGCCAACTCGCTGTCCCCAGCGAGCCCGCTCGACATGATGAACGCGCCGATCTCGCCGTATCGCGCCCTTGCGACGCTCGCGCGTCCCATGGACGAGCTGCGCGCCATCAGGCGCGGCTACGGGTGCACGATCAACGATGTCGTGCTCGCCGCATCGACGGGCGGCGTGCGCCGCCACCTCGAGCGGCACGGCGAGCGGCCCGCGCGCATCAAGGCGATGGTGCCGGTGAACGTCCGCGGCGAGGACGGCGCGGGAGAGTTCGGCAACCGGATCTCGTTCATCTTCCTCGAGCTCCCCTGCAGCGAGCCGGGCCCGCAGGAGCGCCTGCGTGCGGTCACCCGCGCGACCGAGCGCGCCAAGACGGCCGGTGAGCCCGCTGGAGCCACCACCGTGCTGGACCTCGCCGCCGCGGCGCCGTCCGTCGTGCAGCGCGCGATGTCGCGGCTCGTGGCCAGCCCGCGGACGTTCAACGTGGTGGTGTCGAACATCCCCGGCCCGCAGCTCCCGATGTGGATGCTCGGCTGCCGGCTGCGCGAGGCCTACCCGATCGTCCCGCTCGCGGACAGGCACGCGCTCGCAGTGGGATTCACGTCCGTGGACGGAGGCGCCTTCTTCGGCATCTACGCGGACCGCGACGCCGGCCCGGACGCCGAGCTGCTGGCGGGCGACATCGGCGACGAGCTGGACGAGCTCCGCGAGCTGGCGCCCGCGCGCCTGAGAACGAAGCCCGAGCCAGTGGCGACCTGAGGACCATCCGATGGCGCCTCCCCTTCAATAGCCGTCGTTCATCCCGTCACAACGGGCCGCCGCGGCGGGCCAGCCGTCCTACGTAACGCTGCGCCCGCGCGACACGGCGATCTCCCCCGTCCTGATCAGCTCGATCAGGCCGAA
>Ga0207675_100006625_pt1 | contig 10954 bp, 10 predicted proteins | sample KBSSwiS42_FD_184305 | JGI IMG/M metagenome (GOLD analysis project Ga0207675, IMG submission 184305) | Switchgrass rhizosphere microbial communities from Kellogg Biological Station, Michigan, USA - KBS Switchgrass S4-2 (SPAdes) (version 2) | ecosystem: Host-associated > Plants > Roots >...
GGGCGCCGCGATCAGGGCCGACCCGTCGACTTCGACGTCGGCATGCGCATCGTCGAGCGCGCCGATTTTGACGATGCGGTCGCCGCGTACGCCGATCTCGCCGTGAAACCGCGGCGCGCGCGTGCCGTCGATAATTGTCGCGTTGCGGACGATCAGGTCGTAATGCTCGGTCGCGGCCATGGCGGTCAGTCCAGCTTCGCGCCGGATTTCTTGACCACGTCGGCCCATTTCACGGTCTCTTTCTTGACGAATGCACCGAACGCCTCGGGTGTTCCGCCAATAGGCTCCGCCTCAATGGCGGCGTAGCGTTCCTTGAGAGTGGGCGCTAGCAACGCTTGGTTGATTTCGGTATTGAGCTTTTTCACGATCGCGGGCGCAGTGCCGACCGGGACCACGATGCCGCCCCACGCGTTGGTTTCGTAGCCCGGCACACCGGCTTCCGCGATGGTCGGGATGTCGGGGAAAATCGGCGAGCGTTTCAGGCTGCTGACGCCGATGCCGCGCACCTTGCCCGACCGCACGTGCGGCGAGATCGAAGTCAGGTTGTCAAACATCAGTTGCACCTGGCCGCCGATCAAATCCGAGATGCCCTGCGGACTGCCCTTGTAGGGCACATGCACGATCTGGGTGTTAGTCATGATTTTGAAAAGCTCGCCGCCGAGATGGCCGGTGGTGCCGTTGCCCCCCGACGCGTTCGTTAACTTGCCCGGGTTCTGCCGCGCGTATTCGATCAGCTCTTTGACCGATTTCACCGGCAGGGCGTTGGTCACCGCGAGCATGTTGTAGGTCGAGAGGAACTGGCCGGCCAGCACGAGATCCTTATCGGGATCGTAAGGTTGCTGCGCCTTGGGCAATAACGACTTGTTGATGGCGAGCGACACCACGTTGGCGTAGCCGATCGTATAACCGTCGGGATTGGCGCGCACGATCATTTCGGTGCCGATGGTGTACGCGCCGCCGGGCCGGTTGTCGATCACGATTTGCTGGCCCATCTGTTTCGCGAGCTCGAGGGCGAGGATGCGCGTCACTACGTCGGGCGAGCCGCCGGCCGCCGACGGAATGATCAGCCGGATCGGCCGCTCGGGATAGTCGGCGCTGGCGATACCGGTGAGTAGCGCCGAGGCGATGGCAAGCGCCATACGCAGGCTAAACGGGCGTGCGGGCATGGTGTTCCTTCCCTGTTGGAGTGGCAGGCTGCGCTGCTGCGGGCCTGACCGGAATTTTCGGCCACTTGGCAGGCAGGGTCAAACCCGGCCGCCGCAGCCTAACCGTGCGCTTCGACGTTCAGCTTGTAATTGACCCGCTTGATCGACGCGATCAGTGTGACGATACCGGTGCACAGGAAGTTGCCGATGAAGATGGCGGTAAAGCCCGGGTCGCGTATTACCAGCCAGCCATACAGTGCAGCGGTGAAATTGGCAAACGTCCAGAACCCCCACGTCATGATGGATACCGCCGACGCACCGTCATTCGCCTTGAATACTGCGCGTATCTGCGGCGCGTAAAAGAACACGCGCACGGTGTTCGTGATCAGGTAAACCCACGAAATCAGCGCGACGTAGTTGCCGGCGCTGCTCACGGCAGCCACCGCGAAAAACCCTGCAGCGCGAGCCCGGCGCCTGCGGCATGCTGATGGTCGAGCGCTGCGCGCTGCGCGACCATGCGGATCAAAAACGCGCCGAAATCCGGATTCTGATAAAAAAGCTCGAGGATGCGGTTCTTGCTGATCACGCCCAGCTCGACGTCCGTCACGCACACCGCGGTGTCGGCGCGCAGATGCTCGTGCGAGAAAATCCCCATCACGCCGATCATCTGCCCCTCGGGCACGACGATGTTCTTGAGCAGCAGGCGCGCCGAGCCGCGGAACAGGTAGTAAACGCAATCGGCGCTGTCGCCCTTGGTAAATACGCGTTCGCCTTTGCTGCGCGTGACCCGTTGCATGTAGGGCACGATCAATTCCGGCGCCCGCGTGCCGCTTTGCGCGCTCGCGCGCACTTTACGGATCAGCTGCCCCACTTCGATCAGGCGCCAAATATTGAGCGGCAACAGCAGCGTGTGCAGCACCAGAATAGGCAGCAGGCCGGCCAGCGCGCTGTAGGCGATGTAGACAATGTTGCTGGCAATCGCGACCAGGCGCAGCGGAATCATGGTCTTCAGATAAAAGGTGCTGAAGACCAACACGCCGCCCACATAACCCAGGACTTCGAGCGTGGTCATGATTTTTCCACGGCCGAAAACCCGTCGGCTTTTCCGTCGTCCGCACCATTAACGCGCTGCAATATTGCCGCGTCAGAGCGACCCTGCACCGAAACGTGGCTGAGGCTCATACTGGGAGGGTCGCAAGGACGATGCCAGGTCAGCTCTCGTCTTTAATTCAATGGCTTAATGTTTAGTTCCGGGCCGCAAAACTATAATTTCGCACCGCGCCTGTTCATAAATTGTTGCGATGCACCAATAATGGCTAATTCGCAGGCGAAATTATTTTGTGCAACAAAGACATTGCGCTCGCAGTTGGTGCAACACACGAGTTGCGCAACCCATTCGGCGAGAGGGGCTGCAAAGCGGCGAGCGATCGCCGTAGAACAGCGGCACCTAAGGCGCGAGACGTTCGATCTTCCAGCTGTCGCCCACTCGCGTATAAAGCACGCGATCGTGCAGCCGGTTGGGCCGGCCCTGCCAGAATTCGAGCGACGAAGGCTGCACCCGATAGCCGCCCCATTGCGGCGGACGCACGGGCGCGGATCCATGCGATTTTTCCGCTGCCGCGAAACTTTTTTCGAGCGCAGCGCGGTCAGGCACGACCTCGCTTTGGGGAGAGGCGATCGCGGCATGCCGGCTGCCGAGCGGGCGGCTGGCGAAGTAATCGTCGGATTCGCGCGCCGACACTTTTTCGACGCGGCCTTCAATGCGCACTTCGCGTTCGAGCCCGACCCAGTGGAAAAGCAGCGCCGCGGCGGGATTCGCCGCAAGATCCACGCCTTTGCGCGATGCATAGTTGGTGAAGAACACGAAACCGCGCGCATCGACGCCTTTCAGGAGCACGATGCGGGCCGACGGCTGACCGGCTGCCGACACGGTCGCGAGCGTCATCGAGTTCAGCATCGGCATCTTCGCGGCGACGGCTTCATCGAACCAGCGATTGAATTGCACCAGCGGATCGCGCGCGACGTCGTGCTCGTCCAGACTTTCGCGCATGTATTCCTGGCGCAGATCGGCGATTTTCATGAGTTTTACCGGGAGAGCAACGGCGCTATTTTAGCCGCACTGCGGGGAGCGGGCGCGGCGCCGGGCTCAGATGAGCGCGTGCGCGCCGAAGAGGCGGTGATGAAACACGAGCAGGACTGCATACAAGACGAGTCCCAGCGCAATTTTCCACCAGCCGATTTCGCCGAGGCGAAACCGGTTGCGGCCAGCGGCGATCGCCGCGAACGGCACGTTCGACGTGACCGCGGCAAAGCGACGCCAATTGTCGCCGAGCGTGGCGGCTTTGCGCCGGTCGATGAGCCACGTGCCGGACACCGCAAGAATGACGAACGTGCCGAAAAAGATCGCCGCCGCAGCATCGCCGCGCGCCACGATATGACTTAAGGCCCACAACGCGAATCCCCACATCAGCGGATGGCGCGTGATACGCAGTATCCCGCGCGCGGGATCGGCGGATTTGAGCAGGCGTGCACGCCCGACCAGCGTCGGATTCGGCGTCGCCAGCGCGCACACGATCAACACCAGCGCGAACGGCATCACGATGAGCGGCACCGGCCGCAGCGCCACGGCGTACCACAGGTTCACGAACGGCGCGTGATAGAACGCCCAGATCATCCACCCGAGCGTCGCGAAGGCGACGAGCGAATAAAGCGCGAGGTAGGCCTTGCCCATCGTTGAAACCAGCACGTCGCGCAGCGGCGTGCTGGCGACGTAATGGGTGGCGAGAAACACCAGCGAGGCGACGATCAGGTGGGTCAGCGGATTCATGGCGCGCTTTCCTCTATGCGCACGGCATGCACCGTGCATGGCCGCCATCTTAACTCCGGCGTGCCGCGTCGGCAGCACTGTCGCGCAACGTCCCTCGCATGGGCTGCGAGGGACGCTCCGGCTATTTCACTTCGAACTCGCCGACGAACACGGTTTCCTGGCGGCCTTCGAGGCGCAGCGTAATGCTTTGCTCGCTCTGCTCGGCGGTGCCGAAGCGGGTCGCGAGCTTGACCTGCAGCGTGGTCGGCCCGGTCACCGCCTGGCGGCGGTCGCCGTAATACTGCGCCTCGACTTTGTATTTGCCCGGCTTCGCGCGCTTCAACGAGTACTCCTCGGGGCCGTAGCCGCCGGTGAAATCGAGCGACATGCGGCCGCCCTGGTAAGTCAGCCGGTGCCCGTAGAACGCCTTTTCGCCGTTCGGATCCGTGACCCATAAATCGATATCGGTGTTGTCCGCGTCCCACGTCAGCACGACGCGCAGGTCGAGCGGCAGATTTTTGACGAGACGCGGATCGATGCGGCTTACGTCGAGGTTCGCCCCGCTCGTCGCGATGACCGCGTTCAATTCCGCGAGCGTGATGATCTCAACGTCGGGGAAGCGTCCATGCCACGGTTTCACCACGACTTCGTACAGGGTGTCGATCGCCGGCTGGTATTGGCGGTCGGCCGCGAGTGCTAAGCCCAGGTCGCGGTACGATTGCGGCTCTTCGGGCGAGAGTTCGAGCACTTTGCGGAACACCGGGATGGCGAGCGCCGCTGCGCGCGCCTGCAGCAGGCGGTAACCGAGTATGCGCAGGATGTGCCGGTTCTCCAGGTCCATCTCGGCGAGATTGGTCAGCACGCGCACGGCGAGCGCGGGTTGCTGCTTGTCGAACAGGATGTCCGCGGCGTCGAGAAAAAACGCGGTGCTGTTCAGATAGCCGGGCCGCTCGTCGAGATAGACGCGGTAAACATTGTCACCTGCCGCGGCGCGCATGCGCGTCGCGTACGGCGCGTCGGGTTCCCATTTTTTAAGCTGGATAGTCGCGCTCAGGGCGCTGCGTCCATCGGCGTCGGCTTCGTTCTTCGCCAGGAGGCGGCCCATAACGTTGCCCGCTTCAGCCTGGCGCAGCTCCGGTTTCGCTTCGGGGCGTGCCGCGGGCGCGGACGCGGGGGGCGCCTGGTTGCGCTCCCTCGAGTCGAGCCGATCCTGCATCAATCCGGACACGCCTTCGGCCGGCTTCAGCGCTTTCTGCGGCGCCGGCTTGTCGCCCTGCGGAAACTCGCGATTCCACCAGGTGATCTTCTCCTGGAAGCGGCGCACGACGTTCTCGAGATGCGCATTGCGATCGTTGGCGCTGCGCTGCACCGCGGCCGTGCGCAATCTTGCAAAGTCGGCGGCAAGTTCGGGCGGCGGCGTAATTTCGTAGCGCGCGTAGTCTTCGACGCGCTCGAGCACGATCAGCGACGTATCGCGCGTGACGAGACTGAACGCCCGGCCGAGGCGGCGAATTTCGGCGCGGTTCAAGTCGTACTGCGCTTCGAGCGCCTCGATCCTGAAGCGCGCCCACAGCGGCGCGACGAGCATGAACGGCGTCGCGCCGGCGCGCACCGGCAGCTCGAGCGTGACCGGCTCGGCGCCCGGATGCGCAATCGTGATGCGCACGCGCGTCGCGGGTTCGGTCATTTGCCCGGCCAGCTCGATGCGGCCATCGCGCGGATACGGCGAGCGCATTACGACGTCGCGTGCACCATCGGCGCTGACCGCTGTTACGCGCGTCGTTGCCTGCAGCAGTTTGCGGGCGGCTTCCGACGCGGAGTCCGCGGTAAGGTCGATGAACCGGCCGCCGCTTTTTTCGGCGATGTGCGTCAGCAGCACCGGATCGCTGCGATTCGCCGCGGACACGCTGTAGAGCGGCACGTGCGGCGCCGTGAACGGTTGTGCGCCGAAGTTGGCGAGCCCGTCGCTGAACAGCAGGTATTCGCCCACGGTGGAATCGGCCGTAAACGCGCCGAGGTTGGTCGCACCGTCGTACGCCGTCGCTTCAAGCGCCGCGCGCAGCGCGCCCCAGTCGCCGCCGATTACGCTGAACGTTTGCGCGGCTTCCGCGCTGTCGCGTATGCGCGTGAGCCTGACTTCACCGTTCTGCAGCCGGCGGAAATAAGCGTCGAGCAGCGCGAACTCGCGCCCGTGGTCGCGGGCGGCGCCCGAGCCCGAGCTGTCCCAGATCAAGCCGATCGTGCGCGGCAACGCGCGCGCCGCGTTGCGCGAGGGGACCGGCAATTCCGCATAGAAATACGTTTTTGCATCGAACGTCTGCGTATAAGCCTGCGGGCCCGCGGCGGGCGGAATAGCGAGTTCGAGCACGCCGCGGCCGGCGTAGCGGTCGCGCGCCACTTGCCCGTGGTAACCGTGGGCGCCGGCTTTGAAACTCAAGTCGTCGAGCTGGCCGCGCGATTTCAGCGGCGCGCCTGCAGCACCCGCGATGTTGACATCGAGCCGGAAATTGTCCAGCGTATCCGCATATTCGAGCGGCAGGCGATAGACCAGGCGGCCGGCGCGCTTGTGCAGCGTTTCCGCGTAGCGGATCAGCACCTGCCGCGTGCCCTGCGCGGGAATCGGATACACGCGCAGCTTGAAGTTGTTGCCCTGCGTGACTTGCAGCAAGCCGGGGTCGACCTGGCCGCGCGTAATGTCCTCGAACACCGCCTGGCCGCGCGCTTTGTCGACGGGCACGGCTTCGCGCATGCGCCCGTTCACGTCGAGCGCGAAGCCGAGCACGTTCTGGCCGGCGAGCAGCGGGAATTGCAGTTCGCCTTCGAGCACGCGGCGGTTCGGGTTATGAAACCTGAGCGCAACCTCGGTGACCGCGAGATTGCCGCTGACTTCGGTGTGCACCGCGACCTGCTGCAGGCGCACCGGCGTATCTCCAGGCGCGGCAATGACGAGCTGCGGCCGCGCGATGCGCTCGACCGTAACCGGCGCCAGATTTTGCGCGCCGGCCGCCGCCGCCCAGCCTAATCCCGCAAGCAACCAATAAGTTAACCGTTTCCCCGCACTTTGCATGACCGTCTCCCGTTAATGACAACGTGCTGCTGCAAACGGAAGGCGGCCCCGAAAGGGGTTAAAGCGGGATTACGACGGGAGAGTTACTTCTGCAGGCAGTCGTCGGGGAGGCACTCGATCGGCGTGAAATCGCGGTGCGCAATGTATTCGGGGCGGTGAAAACGGCGGATATGGTTTTGACATGAGTTGAGGCTCAAATACACGATCGTGCGGTTCCACGGCGTCATGTTGCTGCCGGATGCGTGCACCAGATTGCAATGAAAGATCATCATCGACCCGGCCGATCCCTTGGGCGAGATGATGCCGCCTTCGGCAACGAGCCGCGTGATGGTTTCGTTGTCGATGGTCCACAGCGGATAACTCGTGGTCGACAGGTCGTGGCCGGCCTGCTGGCGGCCTTTCTTGTGCGAGCGCGGAATGAACATCAGCGGGCCGTTGAACTCGTTGACGTCCTCGAGGAATACGGCGACGTTCATCGCGCGCGCGTCGGGCATGTCGTCGTCGTTAAACCACGTGCCGTAATCCTGATGCCATTGCCACACGTCGCCATCGAACGCGGCCTTGCCATTGATCTTGAACTGGTGAATGTAAACGTCGTCGCCGAGGATCTGCCGCGCGGGCTCGATCAGCCGCGGGTGGCGGCCGAGCCGCCGATAGGCGTCGTTATAGGTATGCGCGGCGAAATTGGTGCGCACCGCAGTGCTGCCTTTTTCGCGCACATTCTCAGGCCGCTGCTCGGCGTAGAGCTTCGGTACTTCAGCGTTAAGGATGCCAATCTCGGCGGGCGTGAATAGTCCCGGGAAAAACAGGTACCCCTCGCGCTGGTACTCGTCGACTTGTGCAGGCGTCAGTTGCATGAGCGGTCACTCTAACGTGTCGTTGCGAGCTTATCATTCGCGCGCGTTAGCGTCATCGGCTGCCGCGCGCCGGCCGCGCCACCAGAGGAGTGCGACCGCGAGCAGCAGGACCGCCGCCGCGAGCCCGCCCCATACGGCTGCGCTGATGGCCGCAATCCCCGTCGACGGCGGTGCGCCGCGCGCTTGCTGCCACTCTATGACCCACACGGCAGGCTCGCGCGGTGGCGGATCGTCGGCGAGCCACGTGAGCGCCACCGGCAATGCATAGTCATTGATTTTCGTGCCGCTGCGCGCATCGGTAACATGCAGACGCAGCTCGTCGATGCGCGTCGGACGCTCGCTCCAGTAGAAGAGGCTGACGACACCAGTGCCGCCGGCCGGCACCAGTGCGGGAGCGCCAGTGCCGCCGTCGTCGATGATCATGTTGCCCTGGAACCATGCGCTGACCGTCACCGCGGCCGGCGCTGCGCCCGTCACCGCGAAGCGCACGTAAAACGGCTGCTGGCGCGCGAGCAGCGCATCGGGCGCCGGATCGGTCGCGAGAACCTTGAGCTCCGCCGCGGGTTCGGCGTACGCGCAGGCGACACCCGTCAGCAGCGCCGCGCCGATCGCGTAGCGGCCAAGTGCAGTCAGCATGATCAGCGGCTCACCTGGTTGCGGCCATTATTCCTGGCTTGATAAAGCGACTCATCCGCTGCCTTGATGACATGGTCGGGAAACGCTTGTGGGCGGTGCGTTGGGCTAGGGCGGCCCTGATCGTCACCGCTGCTGATTCCCGCTCATGCGTGAGCATTGTTGTCGGACAATGCGCATGACGATGTAAGTACATGCTAAGGCGGCGGGCATTTCCAAGGATAGCATGCAGGTTTGATGGTTGGCAGCGAGGAAGTCACGAGGTACTCCATCGGCGCTCAAGACCGGTGCCGTGAACTCCATGCCGCTGCGGCAATCCTATCGGTACGTAGCGCTGCAACTCGCGCAGATTGTCTGTGCCGACTCTGACCCCGCCCACCTGACATTAAGGAAGCTCAAATGAAACTTTATTATTCGCCCGCCGCGTGCTCGCTCTCGACCCATATCATTCTGCGCGAAGGAGGTTATGCGTTCGATCTCGAGAAAGTCGATCTGCGCAGCAAGCAGACTGCCGCCGGCAAGGACTTTACGCAAATCAATCCGAAGGGCTATGTGCCGGTGCTCGAGCTCGACGACGGCCAGCTGCTGACCGAGAATATTTCGATCGACGAGTTCCTCGCGGATCACAAAGCAGAGTCGGCACTCGCGCCCAGGAGCGGCACCTTCGAGCGCTACCGCCTGGTCGAATGGCTCGCGTTCATCAGCACCGAGATCCACAAGCAGTTTGGCCCGCTGTTCAAGCCCGACACGCCCGCGGCGACTCAGCAGGCACAAAAAGACCAGCTCGCGAAGCGTTTCGATTACGTCGCCGGGCAGCTGAAGGGCAAGCAATACCTGATGGGCGAGTTCACGGTTGCCGACGCTTACCTGTTCACGGTGCTGCGCTGGACCGAGCACGTCAAGATCGATATGAGCCGCTGGCCGGTGCTGCAGACTTACATGACGCGCGTCGAAGCGCGCCCGCAGGTGCAGGCGGCGCTCAAAGCCGAAGGGCTGGTCAAATAGATCCCGTTCGGGCGGGCGAAAGCGCGCATACTCGCCGCTTCGCCCAACCTTTGCTTGCCATGTCAAAACCATTGCCGCCGAAACCGCCCACGCCTTCAGCGCCTGCTGCACGCGCGGCGCCCAAGAGCAGGAATCCGTTCGCGCTGAATCCGAACTTCAACCAGCAAACCCGCAAGCTGCTGGGCAAGCACTACCGCGCGAAATTCGGCGTGAAGTAATGAGAGGATTGAGGATTGAGGATCGGGGAGAGCGGAGCGAGGGGTCGAGGATTCAATAGGACGTTTGGCTTTAAAATGCGCGTGCAGCTGGTTTTAGAGCTCAATCCTCGATCCTCAATCCTCAAAACGTGCTCGCTTACCGCCATCTGTTCCATGCCGGCAACTTCGCCGACGTATTCAAGCACGCGCTGCTGGCCCAGCTCGTGCTCGGGCTCGCGAAGAAAGACAAACCGTTCTTCTGCCTCGACACGCATGCGGGCATAGGCCGCTACGATCTCACGCACGATTGGGCGCGCAAAAACGCCGAATACAAAACCGGCATCGCGCTGGTGTGGCCGCGCGCCGATGCGCCGCCCGAGATGGCGCCGTACCTGGACGCGGTGCGCGCGGAAAACCCCGGCGGCAAGCTCGTTTTTTATCCGGGTTCGCCGCGCATCGTGCGGCGCTACCTGCGCGCGCACGACCGGCTGGCGCTTACCGAACTCAACAAACGGGATTTCGATACGCTCGCGGCGTTGTTCGCCGACGACCGGCAGGTGCAGGTGCGGCTGCTCGATGGCTACCAGGCGCTCAAGGCTTTCCTGCCGCCGGCGGAGCGGCGCGGCCTCGTGTTCGTCGATTCATCGTTCGACCGTGCGCAGGAGTTCAAGCGCCTGACCGATGGCTTCGTCGAAGGGCACCGCAAGTTCGCGACCGGGGTCTACGCCTTGTGGTATCCGCTGATGGATGCGCTCGCGATGCAGGGGTTCGAGCGCCGCGTCGTCGCGACCGGCGTGCGCAAAATCTTGCAGCTCGAGCTCGCCGTGCGCAATGTCGGGGTCAGCGGCAGCGTGCGCGGGTGCGGGATGCTGGTCGTGAATCCGCCGTTCGGGTTCGAGGCGGCGGCGCGCAGGATACTTGCGTGGTTGTGGCCGGTGCTGGCGCAGGACGGCGAGGGCGGCGAGCGCGCGCGCTGGCTCGTGCCTGAATAACCGGGCGGCTTACCTCATCCGCTTTCCGGCGGACGCTGCGGTCAAAGTGCGGTGGCGAGCATCGCCGTGAACTGCGCGGGCGTCACGATGCCAAACGGCGCGCGCCTGATTTTGCGTCGGGCGAGCATCAGCAGCTCACGATCTTTGGTGACCAGAAAATCTGCGCCGCACGCGCGTGCGAGCTCGAGAAATTTCTGGTCGTCGGGGTCCCTGCATATTGGAAGCGGGTAGCGAAGATCAGCGGCAACGCCG
>Ga0207675_100006627_pt1 | contig 10953 bp, 7 predicted proteins | sample KBSSwiS42_FD_184305 | JGI IMG/M metagenome (GOLD analysis project Ga0207675, IMG submission 184305) | Switchgrass rhizosphere microbial communities from Kellogg Biological Station, Michigan, USA - KBS Switchgrass S4-2 (SPAdes) (version 2) | ecosystem: Host-associated > Plants > Roots >...
CCTCTGCGTGCAGGGCGAGCAGCGTGCGCGCCTCGTCCGTCGAGCTGGCGATGTCGAAGACTTTGCTGATCGGGCGCTCGATGGTGAGGCTCGTGGGCTCCAGCGTGCCCAGATCGATCTTGGCCAGGCGCGCTGAGCCGGGCTGAAACGCCCAGGCACGCAGCCCGTCGTCGGCGACCGCCAGCGACAGAGCTCCGTTCGAGAGCATGGGAAAGCTCTGCCGGCGCTCCAGATCCAGCACGAAGAAGCGCGAATCGGGCGCTTGCAAGAGCTTGCGCCGGCCGAGCGCATCGCCCGGCACATCGAAGACCTGGCTGACCAGCGCATCCAGATTCAGCAGATCGATGCTGCGGAAGGCCTGATCGTTGGTCTTGCCGAGCGACCAGACGGCCACGCTGTTCTGCGTCTGACTCCACAAGAGCGCGACGTCCGCCGACGCGCTCGCGCTCGAGGCGCCGACCTTGCGCAGGCGATCGAAAGCGCGCGGCAAGCCGAGCCGCTCCACGCGCGTGGTTGCGGGGTGCACCAGCGCCGCTTCGAGCCGACCCGGTACCAGTGCAGCCAGGCGCACACCGCCGTCGGTGGTCACGAAGTCGAGCGCGGAGGGCGGGCTGCCGACGTCGACGAGATTGAGCGTGAGGTTGAAGTCCTGGCTGCTGCCGGCATCGCTGGGCGTGAAATCGACCAGCACCAGGTTTGGATCGTTTTGCAGCCGGATCGCCAGGTGCGCGTCGTTGGGCTCGCCATTGATGCCGGCGTGCACCACCACCTCGAGCGGCTTGCCCGCCACGCCGCTCGGCGTACGCGGCAGCCCGACCGTGATCTCGGGGCGCTTCAGATCCTCGAGGTCGACCAGCGTCACGTCCTGGCCGGTCTGTACGATCAGGAAGCGGCGTGGACCGCCAGGCACGTCCAGCGGAGCGGTGAACACGAAGCGCTCCGGAGCGGCGCCGAAGCTGCGGATGGTCTTGGTGTAGGGCTGATAGTCCGGGTCCTCCAGATCGATCAGCACCAGCTGGTTGGGGTTGGTGACCAGATTCTCGGTGGCGCCGGAGAGCACCGCCCACTTCCCCTCTGGATCCTGCGTCAAGCTGGCGAAGGGTGCCGACAGCTCATAGCGCGCCTGGATGCGCGGCTCAGCGCGTGTGTCGATCAGCGTCAGGCTGGGCAGCTCGTCGCCGGCCTCGAGCCGCGGCTGAATACCGGCGGAGAGCACCAGCAGCCGTTCGCCCGTCACGTCGGGCAGCATGCTCACCCGATGCTGCCCGACCGCCAGCTCGTGCGTCCGCAGCTCCCCCACGCCTTCTGTCTGCAGCACGACCACGCGTTGCAGCGGATCATCGCCGAGCACCAGCGCATGCCGCAGCCCGAGCGCGCCGTCGTCCGCGTACAGCAGGTCGTAGCGATCGCTCCGACCTCCGCAGGCGAGCACGGCGAGCAAGCAGGGCCCGCCGAACGAGCAGAGTGCCGATATCTTTCCGCGTCTCATTCGTTCACCACCTTCGAGGACAACTCGAACCCCGTGATCTCTCGCTCATCGCCGTCGTTCAGGTCGATGAACGTGATGCGCCCCTCCGGGTGCTGCTGAGCGACGAAGGCCTTTTGCGCGCCCGGCACCGTGCCGCTGGCCAGAGGCTCGCTCGACAGGCTGTTGAAGTCGACCTGCAGGTTGGGCGTGCGCACCAGAAATGCGCCGAACGAGCGCCGCGCCGGATCGCTCACCGTCACCAGTGCGCGCTCCGAGTTGCCGACAGGCAAGGCCACGGCGACTGCCGGCGCGTCGGAAGCGACGAGCTTGGGCGCGCGCACGTTGGCCAGCGACAGCACGCTGAAGGCCCCTTTTTTCAGGCTGCCCGAGGGCGGGTCTTGCAGCGCGATGGCGTTTGCTCCGTCGGCGGTCAGGAACACGGCGCGCACGGCCGCGATCAGATCGAGGCTGCGCGCCTCGAGCTCGGTTCCATAGCTTCCGACCAGCGTGACGCGTGCCGTCGGCCTTGCCGTGGTGAAGAGCACGGCATGGGCTCCATCCGACGACAGCGCCACGCTGCGGAAGTTTTCGCGCGGGACCGTCAGCGTCTGGCGCGCGGCCGCGTCCGTCAGCCCCGCTGGGATGGCAATGAAGACGGCGGAGCTCGCGCTCGCTGCCGGCGGGCTCGCCGCGGCATCGGGGTCGCCGGCGTCGCCCTCGGGTGCGCCTGCGTCGCCGTCGCTCACGCCGGCGTCGCCCGCGTTCGTTTCCGGCTCGGCGCGCTGCACGACCGCCACCGCCCGGCTGCCGTCCTCGCTCAGGTCCAGATCGGTGAGGTTGCCACCGAGATCGATCTCGCGCGTCGCGCCCGAGCTCAGATCGATGTCGTAGAGCAGAGCTGAGCCCTCGAGCCGCGCCAGCGCGCGGCTGCCGTCGGGAGTGACCGAGACGTCCGGCCGGGTGCGCGTCGTTGACGGCAGCGTCACCAGGCGGCTCAGGCGCACCGCGCCGGCAGCGAGCTCGACCACGCTGATGCCGTCCTCGGTGATGCCGAACGCGTGCTGGCCCGCGGCATCGAAGGCGAACGCCGTCGGCCGATAGCCAACCGTGAGGCGCGTGGCCAGGGGCTTCGCCCCGTCCGGCAGCTCGATCACCGTGATGTCCTGAAAGCCGTCGGTGGGATCGGGGCGCGTGGCCTTGCTGCTGTCGGTCCAGGCGATGGCCAAGCGGCCCCCTGGCGCCACGCTCCAGCTGTCCGCGCCCTGGTGCAGCCCGATGCTCTCGGTGCGGATCTCTCCGCTGGCCGCGAGCTCGAGCAGGGTCGCGTCGTCGGAGCCCGTGTTGATCACGAGCGCGCGCGGCGGCTGATCGCTGAGCGCGGCCACGAAGGTCGGCGCGAGTCCGGCCACGGCGGCCCGGATCTCGTAGCTCTGCGCGTCGATGATCGCGACGCGCCCGCTGCTCGGATTGGCGCTCCAGACGTACTTGCCGGTCACCACGGGAGCGCGAAAGCTGGCCTCGCGCTCCAGCTCGGGTGGCGGCTGAGCCTGGGCGGCTCCGTTTTGCGACGCACCGTTGCCGACGCCCCCGAAGTCTGTCGCGGGCGCACTGGGCGAGAGCTCGGCGGCGTTATCTTTGGAGTAGGAGCTGTCCAGCGTACTGTCGCACGAGGGGCCGGCGAGCAGCAGCGCGCCACAGGCCGCGAGGGCGCCGCGCCTGCGCAGCGAACGACGCCTCATGGCTCGTCTCCGTCGATCACGCGGTCTGCCAGCTCGAAGCCCGTCAGCGTCTGCGGCGCTCCGGTCTCGAGATCGATGAAGGTGATGCGCCCTTCCGGGTGCTGCTGTGCCACGTAGCCCACGCCGAAGTCGGGCAAGAGCCCCACGGCGATGGGCGGGCTCGACAGCTCGATGCGATCGACCTGCAGGCTCGGCATGCGCACCAGGTAAGCGGCATGGATGCCGTGCGTGTCGTCGCGCGTGGTGACCAGACCGCGCAGGCCATTTTTGGTCTGGGCCAGGCTGACGCGGTAGGGCGGCGCGTCCGTGCCCTGGATCTTCGGTGGCAGCGCCTCTGCGATGGGCACCACGCTGAACGCGCCCGCGCGCTCGCTGTTCGCCTCCGTCTCCAGCAGCGCGACGGCGTAGCTGCCCTCGGGCGTGGGGAACACGGCGCGGATCGGCGCCTTGAGCGAGACCACCCGCAGGCTCGCGGCGCTCGCGTCGGCCAGATTGAGGATGCCGAGTCGATCGCTGTCGACGGCGTTGGTGAAGAGCAGGGCCGTGTTGCCGCCCTCCGGCAGGGCCGCGCTGCCCAGCGTCTCGCCGCTGAAGCTGCGCAGCACGACCTGCGACGGATCTGTGATCACGACCGCCGGATCGAAGACCGCGACTTCACTGCTGGCGCGCAGCACGGCGACGGCCCGCTTACCGTCCCCCGCGAGGTCCACGTCGCTCGCCTCGCTCGTCAGCTCGAGCATCTGGCTCTTGCGCTGCGCGAGGTCGATCACCTGCAGGCGCGGCGCACCCGCGAAACGCACCACCGCGTAGCGCCCATCGCGCGTGATCGCCACGTCCTCCAGCACCGGCTCGCCGCTGACTTCGGAGAGCGCGTCGGCGGCGCTCACGATGCTGATGTCGTCGGCCAGGCGCGGCGTCGCCCCCAGCTCGAGCACGCTGATCCCGTCGTGCGTGACCGCGTATACCCGCGTGCCACCGGCGTCGATCTGCAGCTTGACCGGACGGTAGCCGACGCTGAAGCGCGCCGTCAGCGGTGGGTTCTGAGACAGGTCCAGCACGGTCACGTCCTGCAGGCCCTCGGTGGGGTCGAGGCGCTTGAGCTCCTGCGCGTCGGACCAGGCGATGGCCCAGCGCCCATCGTCGCTGATGGTCCAGGCGTTGGCGTTCTGGTGCAGCGGCACCTGCACTCGTGTGAGCCCACCTGCGGCGGCATCGCGAAACAGCGTCGCGTCCGTGCTGCCGTTGTTGATCACGAGCGCGCGGTTCTGGCTCGTGCCCGGAATGGCCGCGAGATACGTGGGCTCGAGCCCGGCAGGCAACGTCTGCACCTCGTGCGTCAGCGCGTCCACCAGGGCGACGCGCCCGCTCACGGGATTGGCCGCCCAGATCAGCTGCCCCGTGACCACGGGCACGCGGAAGGTGTTCTCTTGCTCTCGCTCGGGCGCTGCAGGCACGGCCATCGCCGAGCCAGCGCCGCCGCCGCTGCCCGTCGCCGCGGGGCAACCAGCGAGCAGCGGGTTGTCAGCGCAGCTCTCGGCAGTGCGAGGCGCAATGTCCAGGGCCCCGCCCGGGAGGGCCGGGGGGCCCCCAGCGAAGCCGAGGCTCCCGTCGTCCCCCTCAGTCGAGGAGCACCCGATCAGGACGACCGCGAGCCAGCAGATCGGGCTACGAAAATGCACGACACCTCCTCGACCCTGGAGAGCAAATGCCAAGCCAACCCGTTCCAACCAGGGAAAGTACGGCTGGAAAGCGCAGCGCCCGAGCGCAGCCCGACCCTTCGCGTGCAGCAGACCAGTACAGCTCCCCTGAGCCAAGCTGTGCCACCCGTGACAGCCCGGTCAGGCGCCGTTCACCCGCTCCGGGGCGGAGCCGCTCACGCTGGCGCGGGGAAGCGCAGCTCGAGCCAGCCGCGGATGCGCCGCACTTCTTCCATGCACAGCGCGTGTTGCATGTCGAACTCGCTCCACTCTGCGCTGTAGCCGGCGCGCGTCACCCGCGCGAAGGAAGCCTGCCCCAGGCGCAGCGGCACCACCGGATCGTAGCGCCCGTGACAGAACAAGAACGGCGTCTGACGCCCTCCCGGCTGCCGCTCCGCCTCCAGCTGATCGGGCAGTAGCAGATAGCCGCTGAGCACCAGCACGCCGGCGAGCTGCCGTTCCGAGCGCAACCCCACGTGCAGCGCCACCGCGCCGCCCTGGCTGAAGCCCGCCAGCACGATGTCCTCCGAGCGCGTGCCGCGCGCGCGCTCGCGCTCGACGAGCGCCACAATCTGGCTCGCCACCTCGCGCACGTGCGACTCCTCCTCGCGCAAGGGCGGATCGTCGAGCGACAGAATGTCGTACCAGGCCGGCATGCGCATGCCCTGATTGATGGTCACGCGCCGCAGCGGTGCCGCGGGGAAGATGAAGCGCAGGTGCGGCGCCCCGAGCTCCGGGATGATCGAATCGAAGTCGTGATTGGTCGCGCCCAGCCCATGCAGAAAGATCACGCTGCCGCGTTGCGGCGCCGTTGCTTCAATCTCGAAGGTGTCGAGCAACATCCGTCCAACCTAGCACAATGGGGCCTCACCCCGTGTAGCACATCGCGGCGCGCGCGACGCTAGGCGACAAATCCGGAGCATTTGCAGCGCCGAGACGCCGAGGCCTGGAGATCGCCGCCGACGACTACCATGGCCGGGGCCGAACCGAGGAAGTCCGCGCCTTGATCCGCTCGCCGCTCGCCGCTGAGCTGGGCCAGACCGGGACCCTTCTCGCGCCTGCGACAATGCCGTAGACCTGATCCATGCGGATGCTGACATGGTCCTGCCTTGCGCTGCTCTCGACGGGGTGCTCGTTCATCTTCGTGCGGCCGCCGCCCAGCGGCCATGAGCAGCTCGCGTACTTCGATTGCACGTCGAGCGACGCGGCTCCCGCAACGGATGTCACGAACGCCGTCGTCGACGGGCTGCTCGTCATTGCCGCGTCGGCAGACAACTCCGACGGCGGCGAAGATGACAGCCAGACTGGCTTCGCCACGGGCGTCGGGATCGTCGGGGCGGTCTATGCGGCTTCAGCCATCTATGGCTTCATCATGACCTCCAGGTGCGAGGATGCAAAAGCGCAGCTAGCGGAGCGCGTGCACAAAGTGCACGCGGAGCGGGACGAGCTGCTGAAGGCACGCACAGCAGTACGCTCGGAGCCCGCCGGCTGCCGCCGCGACGCCGATTGCAAAGGCGAGCGGTTGTGCGTGAACGCGATGTGCGTCAACCCACCCCCGGCGCCACCACCGGCCGCGCCAGCGCTGCCAGCCGCGCCCCCAACGACGCCCGCTGCGCCGTCCTCGGCCACGCCGTAGGGCTGGAGCCGTGTCGGGCGCTGCCCGGAGAGCATCGCCTCCCGGGTGAGGAGCGCCCGCCGTGCGTCGGCCTCAGACTTCGCGCTGCATGATCACACGCAGGTCGGTGCGCAGCCCCTTCTGGTTCTCGCGCGACACGATCTCGAGCAGCTCGGGCGGGAGCTCCGAGGGCGGGATCACGACAAAGCCGCGGCGCGCGTAGAACGGCGCGTTCCAGGCGACGTCGCGAAACGTCGAGAGCGTGACGGCCGAGAACCCGCGCGAGTAGGCCCACTCGCACACCGCTTCGAGCAGCGCGCTGCCGAGCCCCTGGCGGCCGTGGGCGGGCAGCACGTCCAGCTCCTCGAGGTGCGCGAACAGGCCGAGCTCTGTCACCAGCGCAAAGCCCACGAGCTGCCCCTGGCTGTCCGCCGCGACCCACAGCCGCCCATCGTCATTGGCGATCCGCAGCGCAGCGACGGAGCTCAGCGCCGGCGCCTGCTCGGAGCGCAAGCCGAGATCGCCCGTGTGACTCGCAAACAGCTGATTGGCTTGGCGCTCGATCTCCGGCAGTGCGCCCACTTCCGACCGGCGCGAGAGACGGATCGTGTAGCCGGGGACCAGCATCCGCGCATGCTGCCACGCTTTTGCGCGGGCGCAAGCCGGCGCTGTTTCACGCGGGCGCGCACGAGCGCGATCGACGTTCATGCAAGCAACAGCGCCTGGTCGAAGACGCGTTCAGAATTCTTTTCGCTGCGTCGCCCGTCCCTGTACAGTCGCGGGCGCATTTCCGTCCCCATCTTTACTTTACTCGAGGGTTTACTCGAAAGGCGGCCCGGCATGCCGATGCGGCACCTGAAGCAAAGCACGTCTGTTCTCCCGCTAGCTGACCGGGCTCCTGCTCCGACTCGCCGGGCTCCTTCCTCTCCGGATCGCCGGGCTCTTTTCACGGCTGGCCTGCTGGTGGCTGGGCTGGCGCTCGGGGCGCCCGGGTGCAACGAGGACGATAGGACGGTGTTCTTGCCGGTGGTCGCGCTGGGCGGTGGCGCTGGCAGCGGCGGACAGGCTGGGCAGGGCGGCGCCGCCGGGATGAATCCGGACACCGGCGCGCCGACGCGCCCGCCGCAGAAGCTGCTCGTGTTGCACACCAACGACATGCACTCGCACCTGATGGGCCAAGGGCCGGAGCGCGACTATACTCCCGCGACGCCGGGTGATGATGCCACGCGCGGCGGCATGGCTCGCTTGGCGACGGCCGTTGGCAAGGCTCGGGCCGAAGCAGAGGTCGCCGGCACACCCGTGCTGCTGCTCGACGCGGGCGATTTCATGATGGGCACGTTGTTCGAGTTGCTCGCCACCCAGGAGGTCCCGGAGCTGAGATTGATGCAGGCGCTCGGCTACGATGCGACCACGATCGGCAATCACGAGCTCGATTGGACGCCGCTCGGCTTGGCCTCGATCCTGCAGGCCTCCGCGGCCAAGCAAATCACGCTGCCGATCCTGGCCAGCAACCTGAAGTTCAGCAGCAGCGACGTGGGGGACGACCCGCTCGAGGCGTTGGGCATTCTGCGCACCAAGCTCGTGAAGACGGTGGGCGGCATCAAGGTTGGATTCTTCGGTTTGCTGGGCGCCAACGCTGCGCAGGTCACGCCGCAGGCCCGTCCCCTCACCTTCGAGGCCATCGACGTCACGGCTGCTCGCATGGTCAAGGAGTTGCGCGAGGTCGATCAGGTCGACCTGGTGATCGCGCTCTCGCATTCCGGGATCGACCATGATGGCCACGGTGAAGACGCCGAGCTGGCGCTGGCCGTCCCGGGGATCGATCTGATCATCAGCGGTCATACCCACGACTCGCTGGCTCAGCCGGCCAAGATCGGCAACACGCTGATCGTCACGGCGGGATCCTACACGGGCTACCTCGGCGAGCTCGCCCTGACGGTGACGCCACCTGCGACCGCGGGTCAGAAGCCGAGCCTCGCCGTCGACGGCTACACGCTGCTCCCGATCGACGACGAGTTGCCGGGCGACGCCACGACGCAGGCCGCGATCGAGCAATACATCGCTGGTCTCGACCAGGCCGCGCTGGTGCCGAAGGGGCTCGCCTATCGCCAGGTCGTCGCGAAGACCGGGGGCGACCTGGCGCTACCCGCGATCACGGAGGCGCCCGTCGGCAACCTCGTCACGGATGCCTACCGAAGGATCGTGTCCGCCTTGCAGCCCGGAAGCCCGCCGGCGATTGCGGTCGAGGCCAGCGGCCAGCTGCGCGCGCCGATCCTGAAGAGCAGCACGGGGGAGATCTGGTTTGCCGATCTGTTCCGCGTGCTGCCGATCGGGATTGGGCCCGATGGGGTGCCCGGCTATCCGCTGGTCAGCTTCTACCTCAACGCCAAGGATATTCGCTCGGGGCTGGAGCTGGGCGGCGCGCCCGAGCTGGCCGGCGGCGACGTGTTCCTGCAGGTCTCCGGTCTGCACGTCGAATACGACAAGAGCCGACCGCCGTTTGATCGCGTGACCGGCGTGGCTCTCGTCACCGATGCTGGCAGTCAGCCACTGGACGTGACGGACACGACGCAGTGCTACCAGCTCGTGACCACCAACTACGTGGCGGGACTGCTCGGCCTCGTGCGCAGCGCCACGGCAGGGCTGCTCTCGGTGGACGCCAAGGACGAAAATTGCACGACGCTCGTCGATCCCACGACGCGCTATGTCGACGCCGATCCCGGCACGGGCGGCGTGCAAGAGCTGAAGCACTGGCAGGCGCTCTACAAATACGTCTCGCTGCTGCCGGACGCCAATAGCGACGGCATCCCCGACATCCCGAGCGCCTACGCTGCGCCGCAGGGGCGCATCGTTCAGCACTGAGCGCCTCAGATCAGCAACTGCCTGGGCTTTCGCTCGGCGACCTCGAGCCCCAGCCGGGTGGTGATCTCGCTGGCCAGAGTATCGAATAGCCAGCTTACCGCGGGCGGATTGCGATCATCGAGCAAGCGCAACGGCAGTCCTTCCTCGGTGGCTTCGAGGAAGGCATCGCTGCGTGGAATCGCGGTGTCGAGCAGCCAACCCTTGGGTAGGTGAGTGCAGGCCTCCTGCAGGACGCGCACCGACGCCCCGTGCCGTGACTGGAGCATGTTGAGCACGACGCCGACCACCTGAGGCCGAGTGGCCTGGGGAATCAGCGCCAGCGCGCGTTCCAGCATGCCGAAGGAGCGGCTCGCAATCAGCTCTGCCTGCAGGACCGCGAGCACGTGCGTGCAGCTGCCGAGGACCTGCAGCGTGCCCCCGAAGACGCCGGCAGGGGCGTCCACGATCACGATCTCTGCGTCTGCCGAGAGCTGCCGCAGGAGCTTTTGCCAGGCGCCGCTGTGGTCCGAGAGCAGCTCGGCGATTTCGGGCAGCTCCTCCCCGAGCGCGGGCATGATGCTGAAATGAGGCAGCACGGTGCGGAGCAGCGCCGCTTCATGTCCGACCTTGTCGAGCAACACATCCAGCGCTCCATAGGCGGCGCGCTGGCGCGCGGCGATGGCAGACAGCACGTCGCCGTTGATATCGGCATCCACGAGGATCACCGAACGATCCTGGCGCGCCAAGCTGAGCGCCAGGTTGAGCGCGATCGTCGTCTTGCCCGATCCGCCCTTGGGGCTGATCACACCGAGCACGATGCGCGGCGATCCACCACCACCGCCACGGATCCGTTCGCGCGTCGACGTGCCGTCCTCGTGATTGGGACCGCCGAGCGGCGTCGCCGCCCGGCTGGTGCCAGCTGGCGACGGCGAGCCCTGGCGAGCCACGACGTCGTTCGCGGACGTGCGCCGCGAAGCCGGAGCGGCGCCGATCGCCTGATCGGAAGGCGCGCCGCGCTGAGACGCGGGTGGGCTCGCGGCCGGCGTCAGTGGGCGCCGCGACGACGGCGGCGTGGGCGGGCGTGAGACGCTGGACAGCGGCTGCGGCGGCATCGTGTCCGAGTTGGTCGTAGTCTTGGCATCGGACTCCCCCTGGGGCGCGGGCACGATACGCTGCAGCACACCGGAGGCCGTCTTTTGCGGGCCAGTCTTCTGGGGGCTGATGCCGTTCTTGGAGCGCGCCAGCGCCTCGATCAAGAGGTTGCCGAGTGAGCCGACTGGCTCCGGCAACTCGCTGGGCGTTTCCATGCGGAAGACGTGGAAGAACTTGCGTGCTTCGTTGCCGACCTGCTGGAACAGCTGAAAGAAGGCGTCCCGGCCGCGTGCGGGACCGGCGACGACCGAGACCACTTTACCCGCCTTGATGAACAACGTGCCGAGCGGCGTCTGATCTGCCCTGCGCAGCTCGACCCCCGTGTACTGGCGGCCGATCCCCACGACCTGCAGGACCTCGACCAGGTCGATCCCCTCGAGCTCACCCTCCATGACCGCGATGCGTTCGGCTGCACTCATTGGACGGCTCCTTTGCCGCGTT
>Ga0207675_100006629_pt1 | contig 10950 bp, 9 predicted proteins | sample KBSSwiS42_FD_184305 | JGI IMG/M metagenome (GOLD analysis project Ga0207675, IMG submission 184305) | Switchgrass rhizosphere microbial communities from Kellogg Biological Station, Michigan, USA - KBS Switchgrass S4-2 (SPAdes) (version 2) | ecosystem: Host-associated > Plants > Roots >...
GGACGCGATGCAGTACATCCTGCTCATCTATGGCGACGAAGGCGCCAGGGAAACGCGCAGCGACGAAGAGAACGGCCAGATCTACCAGGCGTACGGCGCCTTCTCGAAGGAGCTTCAGGACAGTGGCGCCATGGTCGCCGGCGACGCGCTCGAGCCCACGGACACGGCGACCACCGTCCGCGTCCAGAACGACGACGTGCTGACGACCGACGGGCCCTTCGCCGAAACGAAGGAGCAGCTCGGCGGCTACTACCTGATCGAGGCCGACTCGCTCGATGAGGCGATCGGCTGGGCGGCGAAGATTCCCGGCGCTCGCCACGGCTCCGTCGAGGTGAGGCCGGTGATGGTCTTCGAGGAGGACGGCTCATAGTCGAAGCCGTCTTCCGCGAGGAGTGGGGGCGCACGCTCGCGATCCTCGCCCGCACGCTCGGCGACGTGGAGCTCGCCGAGGACGCGGTGCAGGAAGCCTTCGCGACGGCCCTGGAGCGCTGGCCACGCGACGGCGCCCCCGCCAACCCGGGGGCATGGCTGCTGACGACGGCACGAAACCGGGCGATCGACCGGATCAGGAGGGAACAGACGCTCGCGCGCAAGACCGAGCTGCTCGCCGCCCTCGAGCCCACGGAGACGAAGGAGGCAGACCCCATTCCCGACGAGCGACTGAGCTTGATCTTCGCGTGCTGCCATCCTGCGCTCTCGACCGAGGCGCAGGTGGCGCTGACTCTCCGCGCATTGGGTGGGCTCAGCACCGAGGAGATCGCGCGCGCCTTCCTCGTCCCCGAGCCGGCGATGGCCCAGCGCCTCGTCCGAGCCAAGCGGAAGATCCGCGCCGCGGGGATTCCGTTCCGCGTCCCGCCCGATCACCTGCTGCCGGAGCGCCTCGGCGCAGTACTCGCGGTCCTCTACCTGATCTTCAACGAGGGCTACGGGCCGCCGCCGCGCGCCGATCTCTGCGAGGAGGCGATCCGGCTCGCGAAGGTGCTCGTCCTGCTCATGCCCGACGAGCCGGAGGCGCTCGGGCTCCTCACGCTGATGCTGCTCCACGACGCCCGCCGCGATGCCCGGCTCGATGAGAGCGGCCGGCTCGTCCTGCTGGCCGACCAGAACCGCGGGCTCTGGGACGACGAGCGCATCGAGGAGGGACGGCGCGTGCTCGCGCGCGCGCTGCCGCTGCGCAAGCCGGGCCCCTACCAGCTGCAGGCGGCGATCGCCTCGCTCCACCTCGAAGACGAGACGGACTGGCCGCAGATCGCCGCGCTCTACGAGCGCCTCGCCTGCTTCACGCCGACACCGGTGGTGCAGCTCAACCGGGCGGTCGCGGTGGCCATGGCCGAAGGGCCGGAGCGCGGGTTGGCGCTCATCGACGGGATCGACGGATTGGAGCGCTACCGTCACCTGCACTCGGCGCGCGCGGATCTCCTGCGCCGGCTCGGACGGAGCGGCGAGGCGGCCGAGGCCTACGGGCGGGCGCTCGAGCTCGCGGCGCAGCCGGAGGAGCGAGCGTTCCTGGAGCGGCGGCTGGCCGAAGTACGATCTTCTGCGTGACGGTCGAGCCGAAGCTGTACGGCTGCCAGTCGATGACAGGCGACCTCCGGCGTGTGCTGGTACGCAGGCCGCGGCCAGAAGACCTCCGGGAGTGGGTGACGTGCAGCTGGCGCGCCGAGCCCGACGCAGCCGCGATCGCGCGCGAGCACGAGGCGTTCTGCGAGCTGCTCGACGGAGCCGGCGTCGAGGTCATACTCGCCGAGTCGCCGGCCCGCAACCCCGACGCGATCTACACCTACGACCCCGCGCTCGTAGCCGACAGCGGCGCCCTCCTCCTTCACCCCGCCAAGAAGTGCCGCCGCGGCGAGGTTGAGGCGATGGCCGCGGACTTCGAGCGAGCGCGTGTGCCGATCGCCGGTCGGCTCGAGGATCCCGAATGGGCCGAGGGCGGAGACTGTTGCTGGCTCGACGAGAGCACCCTCCTCGTGGGCTGCGGCTATCGCACGAACGAGGCCGGGATCGCCCGGCTGCGGGAACTTCTCCCGGGGGTCGAGGTGCTGGTCTTCGACCTCCCGCACTGGCGCGGCCGCGGCGAGGTGATGCACCTGATGTCGCTGATCAGCCCGCTGGCGCCGGATCTCGCCGTCGTCTACCCGCCGCTTGTGCCGACCCGGCTCGCGCAGCTGCTCGAGGAGCGCGGCGTGGAGCTCGTCGCGGTCCCGGACGAGGAGTTCGACTCAATGGGCTCCAACGTGCTGGCGCTCGCCCCGCGGGTGGCGCTGGCCGTCGACGGCAACCCCGAGACGCGCCGCCGGATGGAGCGCGCCGGCGTCGACGTCGTCGTCTACAAAGGCGGGGAGCTCTCGAAGGGCGACGGCGGCCCGACCTGCCTCACCCGGCCGCTGCTGCGCGCCTAGGCCGTCGAGCCAGCTCGCCGCCGCAGTTCGGGCAGCGCTCGCTCAGCTCGCCGGTGCACTCCCGGCAGAACGTGCACTCGTGCGAGCAGATGTACGCCTCGCCGTCCTCGACGAGGCTGGTTCCGCAGCGCTCGCAGGACTTCCGCATCTCCAGGGCCACAGGCGCGATAGTAGAGGCATGGCCAACCGGCGTCGCCGTCTCGACGATGCGTGACGAGCTCGCCCGCGCCTACGCGTTCATGGCGCGCGGCGACATGGGCGGCAACCGCACGGTCGACTCGCCCTACGGCCGGGCCGTCTACACGGACGAGGTGCCGAAGCGCTCCGACTGCAACTACCTCTGGGTGGAGCGCGAGGCGAAGCCGGAGGAGCTCGTGGCCGAGGCGCAGCGGCTCGAGCGGCGCCTGATCTTCGTCCCGGAGCCCGAGCTGGGAGCGAAGCTTGCCCCTTGGTTCGCCGAGCACGGCTGGCGCACCGACCGGCACGTCGTGATGGCGCAGCTGCGAGAGCCGGAGCGAGTGGCTGAGCTCTCACTCGTCAGCGAGTTGGACGAGGAGGCCCTGCGACCGGCCCGGCGGCGGCTGCTCGAAGACCAGCCCTGGGCGACCCCGGAGGTCGTCGAGCAGCTCTTCCAGGCGAAGGGTCTGATCGGAGAACGCGTGACGACGCGCTTCTTCGGCGTCGAGCTCGACGGCGAGGTCGTGAGCTACACCGATCTCTACGTCAACGGGGCCGACGCCCAGATCGAGGACGTCGGCACGCTTCCCGAGCACCGAAGCAGCGGTTACGCGACGGCGGTCGTCTTGGCGGCGATCGAGGCCGCGCGCGCTTCCGGAGCAGACTTCGTCTTCCTCGTCGCAGATGCCGAGGATTGGCCCAAGGAGCTGTACCGTCGCCTCGGCTTCGACGAGCTCGGCCACTACACGAAGTTCTTCATGCCTCCCGCGTAGACTCGGCCGGGTGCCCGCTCTCGCCGTCCGGGGTCTCGAGAAGCGCTACGGACCGGTCACCGCACTCGCCGGAGTCGACCTCGAGGTCGGCGAAGGGGAGCTTGTCGGTCTGCTCGGGCCCAACGGCGCGGGCAAGTCAACGCTCGTCAAGATCGCCTGCGGCCTCGTCCGCGCGTCCGGCGGAACTGCGCGAGTACGCGACACTCCGGCCGGCTCGCGAGAGGCACGCCGCCGCGTCGGCTACCTCGCCGAGCTCTTCCGCTTCCCCGGGTGGTACTCGGCAGACGAGTTGCTCGAGCTCCACCAGCGCCTGTCCGGCTCGACGGGAGGACGGGCCGAGCGCGACGAGCTGCTCGAGCTCGTGGAGCTCAGCGACGCGCGCGCACGCCGAGTAGAGCAGATGTCGAAGGGCATGCAGCAGCGCCTGGGGCTTGCGCAGGCGCTGGTGGGCGCCCCGCCCCTCCTGCTCCTCGACGAGCCGACGAGCGCGCTCGACCCCGTCGGCCGACGGACCGTGCGCGGCCTGCTCGAGGAGCTGCGGCGCCGTGGCACCTCGGTCCTCCTGAACTCGCACCTGCTGAGCGAGGTCGAGCTCGTCTGCGACCGCGTCGCCATCCTGCTTCACGGCCGGCTCGTGGCGGAGGGGTCGCCCGCCGAGCTCGCCCGCGCGCGAGGTGTGGAGATCGAGACCGACAGGGGCGTCGAGCTCTTCGAGGGCGCCTCCCGCGAGGACGCTCCCAGGCTCGTCGCCGAGCTGGTCGCGGCCGGGAGGCAGATCTACGGCGTCCGCGCGCTGACCTCGACGCTCGAAGAGACGTACCTCGAAGCGGTCGGCGGCGAGACGTCGTGAGCTCGATCCCGGTCATCGTCGGCTACGGCCTGCGCGAGGCCTTGCGGCGGAAGGTGTTCGCGGTCGTCCTCCTGCTGACCCTCTGCTTCCTCGGGCTCTACTGGCTCGCGAACCACTACGTCTTCCGCGACGTCGAGAACATCACGCCGCCCGCGGGAATCGACGCACGCGCCTTCGCGGGGGCGTTCATGTTCGGCCTGGCCATGTTCGCGACCCTCTTCCTCGGGGTCGTGTTGGCCGTGTTCCTGACGCTCGGCGTCGTGCGCGGAGATGCCGAGCGAGGCCTGCTGCAGCCGCTGATCGTGCGGCCGGTCGGCCGCTCGACACTCCTTTTCGCCCGCTGGCTCGGGGCGGTCGCGGTGTGCGCGCCGTACGTGGGCGCCGTCTACGCCGCGGCGATGGTGATCACCGGCCTGACCGGGCACTGGTGGCCCGATCGCATCGTCGTGCCGGGTCTCGAGCTGGCCGGCGGTGTCGCGATCGTCGCCGCGCTCTCCCTGCTCGGCTCGGTGTTCCTGACCTCGACGGCGAACGGGATCGCGATCTTCATGATCTTCGGCGCCGGGCTGGTGGCCGGGCTGCTCGGCTCGATCGGCCACGCGCTCAACTCGCACACCCTCCAGCACTCCGCCAAGATCGCCGCCTGGGCGATCCCCTTCGAGGCGCTCTACCAGGACGGCCTGCGGCAGATCACGGCCAACACCACTGGGCTCACCGGCTACCTGCTCCAGCTGGGGCCGTTCGGCGGCGCCTACACAGGCGGTCCGCTCCTGCGCCTCTGGGCGCTCGCCTACCTCGGGATCGTCGGCCTCGTCGCCGCCGCCGGGTTCGCCCGCAAGGACCTGTAGCTCACCAGGACGTCTTCCTGAGGCTGCGGGCGAAAGCCGCCCGCTGCTTGCGAGCCTCCGAGCGCAGCCGCGCGTCCTGCTTCATCGCCAGCCGCTTCAACTCGCGCTGGAGCTGGCGGTAGCTCTGGAGCCGCTCGCGGGGGAGGCGGCCCTCGTCGATCGCCGCCTGGACCGCGCAGCCGGGCTCGCGGAGATGCGCGCAGTCGTTGAAGCGGCAGTCGGCGGCGAGCTCGTCCACGTCCGCAAACGCCTCCTGGATGCCGTCGTCGGCGTCCCAGAGCTGGATCTCACGCAGGCCGGGAGTGTCGACGAGGAGCGCGCCGCCCGGCAGACGGATCAGCTGGCGGCTGGTCGTGGTGTGACGGCCGCGCCCGTCCTCGGCGATCTCGCGGGTCTGCTGCAGCTCCTCGCCGGCGAGCCGATTCGCGAGAGTCGACTTGCCGACTCCGGACGAACCGAGCAGCGCGATCGTCCTCGCGGGCGCGAGATGCGAGGCGAGCTCGTCGAGTCCGGCCCCACTCACGTTGCTGACCGCGTGGGTCGCGACGCCCAAGGCGACCTGCTCGACCTCGAGCAGGGCAGCCCCGACGTCCTCGCAGAGATCGGCCTTCGTCAGCACGAGCACCGGCGTCGCTCCGCTCTCCCAGGCGAGCGTCAGGTAGCGCTCCAGGCGCCGCAGGTTGAGGTCGCCGTTCAGCCCGCTGACGACGAAGACCGCGTCGAGGTTCGCCGCCAGCACCTGCTCCTCGGTGGGAGCCCACGCCGCCTTGCGCGAGAAGGCCGAGCGCCGTGGCAGGACCGCCTGGATCGTGTCGTCGCGAAGCACGACCCAGTCTCCGACGGCCGGCAGTTCCGCGGCCGAGGCAGCCTCGTGCCGCATGCGGCCGGTGATGCTGACGCGCCGCTCGCCGCTTTCGGTGACCACGTCGTAGCCACCGCGGTGCTGAGCGACAACGCGTCCCGGCTCACATTCGTCTTTGTGTGGCTCGAACGAGGCGGCGAAGCCCTCGTCCCAGCCGAGGTCGTTCAGGTTCACGCGAGTCTCCTTCAAGGATCGGGTGACGGACCGGACACGGCCCGAGGCGCGGGAGCTCGCTACAAAGGTGCGCTGCTGCTAGCCGGGAGCCTCAGGCTCTGCGACCGGAGGGTGCAATCGTCGTCATGGCGCACCTCCTCTGCCGAACAGCAACTCCGCAGAGCCTAGCAGCCGCTAGCGCAGGGTACGTAGCGCCGCCCCGAGCGACTGCTTCACCTTGAGAACGCCTTCGAAGAGGTCGCCGTGCTGATCGACCCGCTTGCGCACGACGTCCATCGAGAAGGCAGCGGGGTCGAGCGACTCGTCCACCTCGTCCCAGCGGAGGGGAGTCGAGACCGGCGCGCCGGCCTTCGGGCGAACGGAGTAGACCGACGCGATCGTCTTGCCCTCCCCGTTCTGGTTCGCGTCGATGAGCACGCCTCGCCGCTTCGCCTTCGACCACTCCGTCGTGACCAGGCCGCGATGGGTCGAGGCAAGCGCTCCCGCGACGATCTCTGCGAACTGACGCGTGTCCTCGTAGGTGTGGCGCCGCTCGATCGGAACGAGGACGTGGATTCCGTCGGCGCCACTCGTCTTGCAGAAGGACTCGAGCCCGAGTGCGTCGAGCGCCTGCTTGACGAGCAGCGCGACCTGCACCGTCTCGGGGAAGCCCGCGTCATCCGAGGGATCGAGGTCGAAGAGCACGAAGTCCGGCCGGTTCAGCTTGTCGACCCGCGAGTACCACGTGTTGAGGTCGATGCAGCCCATGTTCACCATCCAGAGGAGCGTGAGCTCGTCGTTCACGAGCGGGGCGCTGATCTTGCGCCGCTGCCGCGGCTTCTCGCGGGTCGTGACCTCGATCTCGACCGTCGGGATCCACTCCGGCATACCCCTGGGCGAGTCCTTCTGGAAGAAGTGCTTGCCCTGCCAGCCGTCGGGATAGCGCTTCATCGTGAACGGCCTGTCCTTCACGTGCGGCACGACCACCGCGGCGAGATCACGGTAGAAGGCGAGCAGGTCGCCCTTGGTGATCCCCTCCTCCGGCCAGAACGGCTTCTCGAGGTTGGAGAGGCGCAGGACACGCTTCCCCTTCTTGATCACCGGCGGGATCGCCGCGGCCGGGGCCTCGCCCGGCAGCTCGCGGCGCACCTCCTCCGCGCTCTTGTCCTCGCGCAGCCCCTGGTAGACGGGAGCGCGCAGCCGGCCGTCGTGCGTCCACTCGGCGAACGAGACCTCGGCGACCAGCTTCGGCTCGACCCAGAGGACGTCGTCCTTGCGAACGCGCGGCATCTTCGGCACCTGCGGAAACGGCGACCCCTTCCGTTCGAGCGGACGGAGCTTCTTCAGCAGCCGCTCGATCTCGGCGTCGTCGAAGCCCGTGCCGACGTTGCCGACGTACTCGAGGCCGCCTTCACCCTGCACCGCGAGCACAAGCGAGCCGAACGACCATTCACGGCGCCCCTTCCCGCGGGTGTAGCCGGCGATCACGAGCTCCTGCTCGAAGTGCGCCTTGAACTTCAGCCAATCACGAGAGCGCTTGCCGGGCAGGTACCTCGAGTCGAGCCGCTTGCCCATGATCCCCTCGAGCCGCCGCTCCCGTGCCGCGCGCATCAGCGCCCGGCCATCGTCGAAGGTGTCCGAGAACTGGACGGTGCGGTTGCGTTTGTCGAGCAGCTTCTCGAGGCGCGCCCGGCGCTCCGACAGCGGCAGGTCGACGATCGGCTCGCCGTCCACCTCGAGCAGGTCGAAGAGGTAGTAGACGATCGGCGTCCCCGCCTTGGCCTGCTGCATCGCGGAGAAGCTCGGGCGGCCCTCCTCGTCGAGGGCACAGACTTCACCATCGACGACGCAGTCCGGAGTCTTCATCGCCTTCGCGAGCTCTTTCGCGACGTTGGCGAAGCGCGCAGAGTAGTCCTGATCCTTGCGCGTCCGCAGCTCCGCCTCACCGCCGGCGACGTAACCGATGATCCGGTAGCCGTCCCACTTGATCTCGAACTCCCACCCCTCTCCGCGCGGCATCTCCTTTTCGTCGGAGAGCGTGGCGAGCATCGGCGCGTACCTGCGCTGAGCCCGGGCCGATCCTCTTCCGTCCTCGCTCTTGCGGAGCAGGAGCCAGTTCTTGGGATTGCCGTCGAGCTTCGCGGGCACGAGCGTCCAGACGCCGTCGAGCCGCTCGCCGTGCAGCCGGACGGTGAGGCCGCCGTCGCGCTTCTCCTCGACCAGCTCGTAGGTGCCGCGGTCCCAGATCTCGACCGTACCGGCGCCGTACTCGCCTTTCGGAATCTCGCCTTCGAAGGTCGCGTAGTCGAGCGGGTGGTCCTCGACGTGCACGGCGAGATGCCGCTGCCCCGGCTCGAGCGGGATGCCTTTTGGGACCGCCCAGCTGGCCAGCGCGCCGTCGCGCTCGAGACGAAAGTCGTAATGGAGCCGGCGCGCGTCGTGACGCTGGATGACGAAGATCGGATCCTTCGTCTTGCGCTTGCCGGTGAACGGCTCCGGGGTCTTCTTCGGGTCCCGCTTGCGGCGGTATTCGCGAAGCTTCGGCTCGGCCACCCGCCTAGCTTGCCTTGCGCGCGCGCTTTCGGCCGGAAGAGCGCTTCTTCGTGTCCTGCTTCTGCGTCCGCTCGACCGACTCGCGCAGGGCGGCCATCAGGTCGACGACCTCTCCCTCTTCCTCGGGCTCCGGCTCGGGCAGCTCCTTGCCCTTCGCCTTGGCGCGCAGGAGGTGGAGGAGCTCCTTGCGGTAGGTGTCGTCGTACTTCTCGGGGTCGAAGGTCGCGCTCAGGTTCTCGACGAGCGACTTCGCCATGTCGACCTCGGGCTTGCGCAGCCTGGTGCTGCCGTCGACGGACTCGGGCTGCCGCACTTCGTCCGCGTAGTACATCGTCTCGAGCAGGAGCGTCCCTTTCCACGGTCGCACCGCTGCCAGGTGCTGCTTGTTGCGGATCACGACCTTGGCGATCGCGACCTTGCCGGTCTCCTCGAGCGCCCGGACGAGCAGCCGGTACGGTTTCTCAGCTCCGTTCTGAGGCTCGAGGTAGTAGGCCTTGCGGAAGTAGATCGGGTCGATCTCGTCCAGGTCGACGAAGTCGCAGATGTCGATCGTCTTGGTCAGCTCGACGTCGAGCCGATCGAGGTCCTCGTCCTCGAGGGGCACGTAGCGGCCCTTCTCGACCTCGAAGCCACGGACGATCTCGTCGTTGTCGACGTGCTCGCCGGTGTCACGACGCACCTTGTCGTAGCCGATCGGAGCCAGGTCGCGCTTGTCGAGGAAGTGGAAGCGCAGCTCCTTCGACTCCGTCGCACTGAACATGCGCACGGGCACGCTCACGAGGCCGAAGGAGATCGTCCCGGTCCAGATCGAGCGCGCCACAGCCCCTTGCTACCCGCTTGGTGCGCCCACGAAAACGTCGTCGTGTTTCGAATTTCGCAGCAGGCGGTATTACAGCTAACAACTCGGGGTCGTACTCTTCAAAAAGCTTCTCCACCTAACGGGGGGTTAGGGTCGAGGCCGCCTACAAGGCGGCCTCGGCATGTGTACGGTCAGGGGATAAGCCTGTGGAAGATGTGGAAAAGCGCCGGTTTTGCCACGGTTTCTAGCGGGTTGCCGGCACCTGCCCGATTGTGCGGAACCGCACACGGCGGCGCCGGCGTAGATCGTCACCCGATTGACCTTCGAGCTCGTCGAGCGACTCGCCGAGTGCGTCCCCGAGCAGTCGCGCCGCCTCGTCATGGTCGAGATGCGCACCCTCGCCGGGCTCGGGCACGATCGCGTCGATCACACCCAGCTCGAGGCAGTGGGCGGCATCCGGCTTGAAGGCGGCGGCGGCCTTGCGAGCCTCGCCCGCGTCGCGCCAGAGGATGGCGGCACAACCCTCGGGCGAGATCACGGTGTAGATCGCGTTCTCCTGCATGAGCACGCGGTCGGCAAGGGCCGTCGCGATCGCGCCGCCCGAGCCGCCCTCCCCGATCACGCAGGTGATCGCCGGCACGCCGAGGCGGGACATCAGCGCCTGCGAACGGGCAATCGCGCCGCCCTGCCCGTGCTGCTCGGCGGTCACGCCGGGGTAGGCGCCGGGAATGTCGACCAGCGTCACGACCGGGAAGCCGTGGCGGTCGGCCAGCTCCATCGCGCGCATCGCCTTCCCGTAGCCCTCCGGGTACGCCATCCCGAAGTTGCGCCGCGTGCGCTCCTTGACGTCGCGCCCCTTCTGGTTGCCGACGAGCACCACCGTGCGCCCGCGGAAGCGGCCGATCCCGGCCACGAGGGCCGCGTCGTCGCCGTGCTGGCGATCGCCGTGCAGCTCGAACCAGTCCTCGAACAGGCGCTCCACGTAGTCGAGCGTGTACGGCCGATCGGGGTGGCGGGCCAATTCGACCGAGCGCCAGATCTCCTCGTCGCTCGGCTCGCCGCCGATGCGGTCGAGCTGCTTCTGCAGCCGCTGGAGCTCGCTCGAGAGCTTCGCGCCGCGGAGAAGCGGCAGGCTTCTGAGCCTGCTCAGCTGCTCCCGCAGCCGCAGCTCGGCCTCACCTGCCATTGGCGAAGAGGCGCAGCAGGCGCCCCAGCGTGGGGCGCAGCTCGGGTCGAGGGACGATCGCGTCGACGTGGCCGTAGCGGTAGTTGGACTCGGCGAGGCCGAAGTCGTCGGGCAGCTTCTCGCGCGTGGTTTGCTGGACGACCCGCGGGCCGGTGAACGAGAGCAGGGCGCCCGGCTCGGCCACGAGCACGTCGCCGAGGCTGGCGAAGCTGGCGAGCACGCCGGCCGTGGTCGGGTGGGCCATCACGCTGATCAAGACGCCACCGGCGTCGTGGAGGTCCTCGACCGCGCAGACCGTCTTCGTCAGCTGCATCAGCGACAGGATCCCCTCCTGCATGCGCGCGCCG
>Ga0207675_100006632_pt1 | contig 10946 bp, 9 predicted proteins | sample KBSSwiS42_FD_184305 | JGI IMG/M metagenome (GOLD analysis project Ga0207675, IMG submission 184305) | Switchgrass rhizosphere microbial communities from Kellogg Biological Station, Michigan, USA - KBS Switchgrass S4-2 (SPAdes) (version 2) | ecosystem: Host-associated > Plants > Roots >...
TCTGCGCACGACGTATCCGGCCGGCAGCGATCACGCGATTCGCAGTGAGCTGCTGATCACCGCGCCGGCCGGCAAGCAGGATGGGTTTTACGCGTACGAGTCGCAGATCGACGATCGCGACGCGAAGACGCTGATGACGTATCACGGCTACGCATGGGGGAAGAAGGCGCGCAACGAGCGGACGGTCTTCGACTACACCAAGCGCCTCGCGCGCATCCGCAAGGAGACGACCGAGGAAGTCGAGAATCGCGTGAAGAAACTGCCGGATACGCCGGTCGAGACGCGCGACGTTCTCACCGCCATCTATTTCCTGCGGCAGCACGTCGACACGCTGAAAGCGCCGATGCAGACCAGCATCTACTCGGACGGCCGCGAGTATCCCGTCATCTTCCGTCCGGGCGAGAAGAGCACGCTCACGATCGAAGGGCGCGGAGTCGCGGTGAGGCAGTTCGACATCGTCGACGCGCCGGGCGGACGGAAGTGGCAGGGCGGCGTGAAAGTGTGGCTGTCCACGGACGAGCGACGCATTCCGGTGCGCATCGAGATCTCGCAGAGCATCGCGTCGATGCAGCTCGACTTGCAGTCGATCGACTCGTGCGCGTTCAAGATCGCGGAACGCCGCTGAGCGCTACGCCGTCACATCCTTGGCCATCGTGATCGGCGTTCCCAGGCCGCAGAAGAGTCCGACCAGATCAAGCAGCTCGTTGACGAGCACCGGCTTCTTCAAAACCACGGAAGGTTTCAGGTCCTCGTCCACGGGCTCTTGCCCATAACCGGTGATCACGATGACCGGCGATTCCGTGCTCTTCGTCCGGAACCAGCGCAGCCATTGCCAACCGTCCATGCGCGGCATCGCAAGGTCGAGAATCACCAGCATGATGTCGGGATTCTGCTCCACGAGCGGAATGGCCTGTTCGCCGTCGAACGCGACGAGGACTTCAAAGCCGTAAGGGATCAACAGGTCACGATATCGCGTGACGGTCTGCTGGTCATCGTCGATCACGAGCAGCTTGCGCAGCTTGAAAGGCGTTCTGCGTGCACGAATCATTTCGGTCCTGTCGAGCGCTGCAAATGCCGCGCCGTCATCGAGTTTCGCGGAGCGGGGGAACGACGTCCGTGGGCACCGTCGCGCGCAGCGGCTCCAGCTCGCGCGGGAGCAGCCTGAAGCGTGACGGATCGTAGCGTAGCGCCAGGAGCCGGCCTTTGTGTACGTTCGTTTCACGCGGCAGCTCGACCCGAAGCGTGACGCCGCCGCTGAGCACGCCTTTCGCGATCCACCGCCCGTCCGCGAAGCCCGCTTCCTCGACGCCGAAAATGAGATCGGAGTCTTCGCCGGGAGCGGCGGGGGAGAAGTCGGACGGGCGCACCAATGCGACGCCGCTTCCCTGGAACGGCGGATCGCTCAAGTCCCATGAACCGATCACCGAGTCGACGACGTTGCCGCGAATCGCGATCGGAATGACGTCGGCGTTTCCGGTTGCCGTCGCCGCGGCCTCACTCACCGGATGCTCGAACACTTCGGCCGCGGTTCCGGCTTGCACGACACGCCCTTCCTCGAGCACGACGATCCGATCGCTGAACGCGAGCTCCGCGCGCGTTGCCGGCGCGGAGATCACCGTCGCGCCGATCACGCGCATCGTGCGATAGAGCATGTCCGCGAGGTCGCCTCCTCGCTCGAGCCAGCGGTCCGCGATCACGATCGCGGGGCGCAGCAGCTCGACGCGCGCGAAGTGCACGCGCGCGATCTCCGTCGACGAAAGCGAGTCGAGCCGGCGCTCGAGGATCGGCTCCAGCTCCCATTTCTCCACCGCGAGCGCGTATTCGCGGTGCCGGTCTTCACGATCGAGCGTTCGCGTGCGCGCCGCCGCGATCAGCGCGTGCTGCACGCTCCATCGCTGTGGGACGTCGATGTCCGACGTGACGTACAACAGCGGACGCCGCGAGGCTTTGACGTTGGTCACGTCGCGCGCGCCGATCACGATCTCTCCGCGCGCCGGTTTCAACGTGCCGGCGATGAGACGCAACAGCGTCGAAGCGCCGCACGCGGGCGGGCCGGTGATCGCGGTGTGTTTGCCGGCGGGGAACGTCAACGTGACGTCATGCAGCACGCCCGCGTAGGAAACGTTGCACAGCGCGACGTCGAGCACGAAGGCATTCTAGCCGGGTCGTCTTCGCTGCGCGTTCGGACGCATCGGCGGCGGTTGCTGCTGCTGCCGCTGCATCGGACGCTCTTTCATCCGGTCGAGCGCCTGCCGCATCCGCTGCCACTGCTGGTCGGTCAGCACGGTGCGCATGTCGATCAGCATCGCCAGCTCGCGCTCGAACAGTTTTCCGCGCGCGTCGTTCAGCTGCCCCGCGATCCGCAGCACCTCGGCACGCCGGATCTGCGGGCGATCGATCTCGCCGCGCAACGCGATCTGCAGCTTCTCGACTTCTCCCTTCGCGTCGATCAGCCCGTTCGCCGCGGCGCGAAAGATCTCATCGAGCTTGTCCTGCTGCTCGTTCGTCAGCTGCAGCTCGCGAATGATCTCCGGCCGCTGCCACCACTTGCCCGGCGGGAGTTGCTGTGCGTTGGCGAATGCCGCCGCGAGCGTCAGCGTCGCGGCGAGCATGATTCGTTTGATCTTCAAGACCGGTCTCCGTTCTTCTTCGTCTCGTCGTCGACCCACGACTCCCACGCGACGACCGGCTGCAGATCCTTCAGCTCCTCGGACTGCCACGGATCGGTCGAGTCATGCGTCTCGATGGTGATCGGCTGCTGCTCGACCTGTGGAGCTTTCGCCGGCTCTCTGCGAGTCACGACTCCGCCGAGGATCAGCACCAGCGCCGCCGCGGCCACATACCGCGCGCTGCGCACGAAGATCGACGGCTTCCGCACGTCCTCGACCTTCCGCATGATCGAAAGGCGCTGCCGCGCCCAGAATGTCTCCGGCTTGTCGTGCTCGCACGCGGCGAGGCCGCGCACCTTGCGCTCGAGCCGCTCGTAGCGCGACGCGCACTCGCTGCACTCCGCGAGGTGCATCATCACCGGCATCGACTCGCCCGGCTGCGTGTAATACGTGTCGAGCAGATCGGCTTCACTGTAGTGCTGCTTCATTGCTACCTCCCTGGGATCGCCACGCCGCAAGCTCTCTGCGTACCTTGTGGATGGCGCGAAACAGATGCGCACGGACCGTGCCCGCGCGCAGGCCGAGGTGATCGGCGATCTCCTCGAGCGAAAGATTCTCATAGTGACGGAGGCGGAAGATCACTTTCTGCTGCGACGAAAGCTGCCGTTCCGCCCGCTGGATCGCCACGCGCAGCTGCAACGACATGATCTGCCGCTCGGGATCGGGACGATCATCGACCGGCTCGATCATCACTTCGCCTTCCTCGTCGTTGTACACGATGAAGAGGCTGACGAACTTCTTGCGACGCAGCGCATCGCGCGAACGATTGATCGCGATCCGCGTCAGCCACGTTTCCAGCTCCGAGCGTCCCTGGAACCGCGCCAGGTGCGTGTACGCCTGCACGAACGTGTCCTGCGTGACCACGTCCGCCTCGGCCTCATCGCGCACGATCGCATACGCGACCCGGTAGATCCGCCGCTGATACCGCTCGACGAGCACCCCGTACGCGTTCCCATCGCCGGAAAGGGTGCGGTCGATGAGCTCGCGGTCGGCCGGTGCATCGCTCGGGTCATTCCATCGGAACGCTGCCACGTTGCTTCTCACGAAGGTTGGACGGTCAAAAGTGGAATTCGTTTACACGATGATACCAATCGGTACGGATGGGCCCGGAATGGGCCTACCTCGCCGTCCGCAACGCCTCCTGTCCCTTCCGCGAGTAATCCACCGAGTGCACGAGCACCCGCGCTGCCTCCTGCGGCGCGTGGAAGCCCATCGAGTTCTCGGCCTCGATGAAGTCGAGGAGGAATTGGGCTTTGCGCTGGAACTGCCGCGCGGGTGCGAGTTGCGCGTCCGTGGCACCGGCGGTCTTCGCGCGCTGGATGTCGTTGATGAGCGCGACCAGCGCGTCCATGGCTACGCCGCGCATCTCGGACGTGCGCGACTGGATCGTTTCGATGCGGTTCTTCAGTTCCTCCTCGGGCCACTTATGGCAGGTCTGGCAGGCGTTGTTGAGGTTCAGCACCGGGCTGCGTACGTGGTGATCGCTGATCTTCAGCGCTCCGACGCGCGTGTACGGCATGTGACAGTCCGCGCACGCGACTCCGGAGCGGGCGTGAATGCCCTGGTTCCACATCTCGAATTCCGGGTGCTGCGCCTTCAGCACCGGCGCGCCGGTGATCGCGTGCTGCCAGTCTTTGAATCCGGTCTCCTCGTAGTACGACAGGATCTCATCCGCCTTGAGGCCTTTGAACCACGGATAGGTGAGCCGCTTCTCCGGACCTTTGAAGTAGTACTCAACGTGGCACTGCCCGCAGACGAACGCGCGCATCTCCTGGCGCGTGGCATCGCGATTCACGTCGTAGTTCGCGCCCTTCACCGCGCGGATCCCCTCGATGAACCCGGGCCGCGTGACCCGAAGCTGCATCGTCTGCGGATCGTGGCAATCGATGCACGCCACCGGATGCGTGACCAGCTTCCGCGCCTCGAAGTAGGTCATCTGGTTCAGCTTCTCGAAACCTTTGATCAGGTCTCCGCCGCCGGCGCGTTTGTACGGAACGTACACCGAGGCATGGCAGTGGATGCACGTGCCCGGCTGCTTCGCGAAATGCTGCCGCTCGGTGAACTCCTGATCGCTGAGCATGTACGCGTGGCCGCGCTCTTCGCGAAAGTCGACGGAGAACGCATAGCCGGCCCACATCGTCTTGAGTCGCGGGTCCTCTTCGAGCCGTGACTGCGCGACGACGGAGCGCGGATCGGCGTTCGTCGGCGTGCGAGGAACCGCCTCGCTTCCGCCGTATCGCGTCCGCACCTGATCGACCGTGCGCTTGTAGCCGTCGTATTGCAGCGGGAAGTTCTTTCCCCACACCGCGGGATCGACGGTCTCGTCGGTCAGCTCGACGACGCGGTAGAACGGATTCCGCGCCTCCTGCTTGTGCTCGAAGATGTTCACCAGCAGCGCCGTCAGTCCCGCCGTGAGAACGGCGACGCCGAGGACGATCGCGATGAGAATCCAGAAGCGGCGGCGATTGGCCATGTTCGGTTACCTCATGTGTCCGACGGTGGAATGACAGCGAATGCAGGACAGCGCGTCCGAGGGCCGGTGCGCCGGAATCGGATCGATGGCCTGCACGATCGACGCGTGACAGTTGCGGCAGGCCTTCTCCGTCACGGCGCGATTGCTCGGCGTGATCTGAATCGGCTCGTGAAAGCGGCCGGTGGTGAAGTAGAAGGAGTGCCAGAAGCCGTTCTTCGCCTTCACCGCGTACTTCGGAATGAGACCGGGCGGCGTGTGGCAATCGTTGCAGCCGGCGACCGAGCGGTGGCTGGAGTGCCTCCAGTCGTCGTAGTGGGCCTGCATGACATGACAGTTCGCGCAGGCGGCCGGGTCATGGCCGAGGTAGGACGCACCCTTCGCATAACCAAATGTGAAGACGCCGAGCCCGCCGGCGATGCCGAGGAGAACGGCGGCGGTGATCAGGAACGCGGATTTCACGTCTTGCGGCTCAGCCGGCCATTCATCTCCCGTAGCCGAGCCATGACGGGAGATGCGTTTCGCACCATGCGCGGTACTCGGCCATCGTGTCGAAGGCGCGAAACGGCGCATCGTCGAGGACCGGCTTGTATGTGCGAATGAACGCGTACCGCATTCGTTGCCGCAACGGACGACGCGCTGCTGCTTCGAATTCCTCGATCCATTCCTGTTTCTCAGAAGCCATTGCCGTGCTAACGCGATGGATTGTAACGACGCGATGATACCAACCACACCCCCGCGAAAATCAGGACCGCGGCGAGCGCGATGATGGGGCGGATGTGCTCCGCGAGGAAGATCGCGCCGAGGATGGAGGCGAGGACGGGCTGGACGTACGTGTAGACGGCGACCGCCGAGCTGTCGGCGTGGCGGAGCGCCCACGCCTGAAGGAGGTACGCGAGCACGGTCGGGCCGAGGATCACGAGGACGAGCACGATCCACGCGCGAGAAGAGATCTGCGACCACCGCTCGCGCGACAGCGGATACGCCGCGATCGGCAGCATCAGCACGCTCCCGACGAGAAACATCCGCGCGACGACTCGCCGCGCCGACAAGCGCGCCATGTGCGGCTTCGAGATCACGAGATAGGTCGCGTACGACAGGCAGTTCGCGACGATCATCAACGCGCCCGCGAACGAGCGCCACGTGCCCGACAGGCTCTCGCCTCCGACCACGAGCAGCGCGCCCGCGGCGGCGAGCGCGATCCCGCCGATGCGATTCGCCGACGCCGGCTCGAATCCCGCCAGGATCGCCAGGGCCAGCGTGAACACGGGAATGGTCGTGATCAGCACGGCGGACACCTGCACGGTGGTGAGCGAGAGCCCGAGGAGGAACAGCGTCGCATTGATCACGACGCCGAGGAGCGCGAACAGCGCGACGCGGCGCGAGTCCTCGCGCGACAGCGGCTCCGCATCGCGCACGACGAACGCCATGATCGCCGCCGCCCCCGCCACGCGCAGCCAAGCGAACGAGATCGGCGAGATCTCGCGCATGACGATCTTCGCGAGGATGTAGTTCGCCGAAAAGAGAAGCGCGACGCCGATGAGCGCCGCGTGGACTCTAAGTCTGCTCACACCACACGTCGTGATACCGCACCGGCGGCGGCACGAGCGACGTCCGCACGCCGCGGATCTCCGGTTTGTGCAGCACGAACAGCCGCTCGTGGAACAGCGGCGCGAGCGGCGCTTCCTTCACCACCATCTCGTTCAGGCCGCGATAGATCGACGTGCGCTTTTCGACGTCGTTCGACCGCCTGGCCTCGATGATCTTCGCGTTGATCTCCGGCCGGTGGAAGTACAGCCCGCGGATCGATGTCGCCTCGGTGTGAAAGAAGATGTAGAAGAAATTGTCCGAGTCGGGGAAGTCGGCGTACCAGTTCGCGCAGTAGATCTGTCCGTGGAGGCGGCGGTCGAGCGGCTTGCGCGCCTCGGTCGCCGAATGCCGCGTCACGTTCACGCGGATTCCGATCTCCGCGAGGTCCTCGATGATCAGCGGCACCGTGCCCGAGTTGTTGAACTCGTCGGTGTCCCACGTGCGGTACTCGATCGTGAAGCCGCCGGTGTAGCCGACCTGCCGCATCAGCGAGCGCGCGCGATCGGGATCGTACGTGTGGCCGCGCAGATTGCCGTCATATCCGAGGAGGCCCGGCGGCAGGAGCGACTCCGCGACGACCGAGAGTCCCGCGTACACGCGCTCGTTGATCCGTTCGCGATTGATCGCGTAGTTCACCGCCTGCCGCACCTCCACGCGATCGAACGGCTCGGACGAGTTGTCCCACCCGAGGTAAGACGTGTGCAGCTGAACGGTCGTGACCAGGTACGGCGCGTAGCGCGGATCGTCGCGCACCTCGTTGACCATCTTCGGCGGGATGCCGTGCGCGACATCCACCTCGCCCCGCAAAAACGCCTCCGCGAAATCGCGGAAGCTGCGCAGATCGAGACGGAACGTCAGCTCGTCGACGAACGGCTCCCCCTGGATGTGATAGTCGCGATGCTTCACCAGCTTCACGTGATCGCCCTCGACCGCCTCGGCGACTTTGAACGGACCGGCGCCCGTGCCGAGGAGGCGATAGCGTTCCGAATCGCGCGCATCCTCGGGACAGACGATCCCGCACTCGTGCATCGTCATCAGCGAGAGGAAAAACGCGATCGGCTCGTCGAGATGGATGTCGAGCGTGTACTGATCGCGCACCACGATCCCGGTCACCGTGCGCGTCTTCCCGTCGAGCACATCCTTCGCGCCCCGCACGTTGCGCAGGATCCACGCGCCGCTCGACTTCTCCTCGGGGAGCAGCAGGCGGAGGAACGACTCGTACACGTCCTTCGCCTCGAGCGCGCGCCCGTTGTGAAAGCGCGCGTTGTGACGCAGATGGAAGCGGTAGAGATGTCCCTGCTCGAGCACTTCCCAGCGCTCGGCCAGATCGGGCATCAGCTCCGCGCCCTCGCCGTATTTCACGAGCGTCGCGTGAATCGCTTTCGAAATGAACCCGAGCGCGGACGCCGACGTGTGCGCGGGGTCGAATGTCAGCCGCTGCCAGAGCACGGTCGCGGTCTTCACGAGACCGCCGCGATTCGGCGCGGGCAGCGTGAAGCGTCCCAGCTCCTGCTTGAGCAGCGTCGACTCGTGGCTCAGCGTGTTCGCCATCTGATTCAGATCGCTCACGCCGAAGCTCGACTCGCGCGAGCCCTGCTTGATCACGTCCATCGACTTCACGATCGCGGAGCTTTCCGCGGCGAGGATCGACGTCGACTCGAGCACGTTCTGCACGAGCCCCATGATGTTCTCCATGGCCCGGCTGATGGCGCGGCTGCCGGTCTCCTGCTCGCCCATGGCGCGCTTGAGGTGCTTCGTGTAATCGCGCACCGTGGAGGCCTGTTCGCCGATCTTCCGCGACGTCTGCGACTGCTGCTGCGTCGCGGTCGCGGTCTGCTGCACCATCTCCGTGACTTCTTCGATGGCAGACGTCGCCGCCGCACTGCCGCGCGCCTGTTCCTCGGTCGCGCGCGCGATCTCGGAGATCGAGCTCGTCGACCGGTCGGTGAGCTCGAGGATCTTGTCGAGCACCTGCGCGGCGCGCGCCGTGAGTCCGACGCCGTCGCTCACGCGATCGGCGCTGATCGTCATCTGCTCCGCCGCGCGCCCGACGCCCTTCTGCACGTTCTGGATCAGCGTGCGGATCTCCTCGGTCGACACCGACGTGCGCTCCGAGAGATCGCGAATCTCATCCGCGACGACCGCGAAGCCGCGGCCGCGCTCTCCGGCCTGCGCGGCGATGATCGCGGCGTTCAGCGCGAGGAGGTTCGTCTGTCCCGCGATGTCGTCGATCACGCGGACGATGTCGCCGATCTCCTGCGAGCGTTCCGCGAGATCGGTCAGCGCGACTTTCGCTTCTTCGACGGCCACCTGAATCTTGCGCATGCCGCCGACGGTTCCTTCGACCGCGGAACGTCCTTCGTTCGCCGCGTCTTTGACGAAGCGCGCGAGCTCCGACGATTGCCGCGCCGAGTTGCGGATCTCTTCGGTCGTGGCATTCATCTGCACCATCGACGACGCGGTCTGCGTCGCGAACGAGGAGAACGACTCGGTGTTCGTCGCGACTTCGTTGATCGACGCGATCATCTCTTCGATCGCGGAGCCTGTCAGCTCGACGAACTCGGACAGCGTGTCGGCGATGCGGCTCACTTCTTCAATCGACGCCGACATCTCGAGGATCGACGTCGACGTCTCTTCCGCGTTCGCGGAGAGCTCTTCCATGTTCTTGCGGACGTTGTTGATCGACTGATCGATCTGCGTCACGGACGCGGACGTCGACTCGGTCGATCCCAGCTGCTCGGACGAGCTGCGCGCGAGAATGCGCGAGCGTCCGCTGATCTGTTCGCTGACGCGCGCGACGTCGGTGGCGAGCTGGCCGAAGCGGCGGATCGTGCGCTCGAGCGTTGCCACGAGCGCGCGCATCGCGGCGGCCATCTTCGCGGACTGCGTTTCGTCGACGATGTCGCGCGCGGTGAGCGAGAGGTCGCCGGTCGTGACGCGGTCGATCAGCTTGATCATTCCCTCGCGCCGCATCAGCACGCGGCCGAGCCACATTTGAAAGAGGAAGATGCAGATGGCGCTCGCCGCCGCACCCGCGAGCATGACCTTCCACCACAACTGGGTCGTCATGCCGGGAATGAACAAGAGGAATAGGGCGAAGAGAACGATACACGTCACGACGAGGACCCACATCTGCTGAGTCCGTGTGAAGTCTTTAAAGTTCATAGACTTCGTCGATGATACATGACCCTATTCATTGAACACCGCCAGCGTGCTCTCGATTTTTCGCCGCCACTCCTCGGAACAATCCGGCCGCTGGCGCGCGCGCAGGAGCGCTTCCCTGGCACCGTGCTTGTCGCCCCGCGCCCACAGCAGACCGCCGAGCTTCACCAGCGATGGAACGATGTTGGCGGCCGCGCCTTCGGTCTCGCAGAATCGGCGATACAGGGAGATCGCGAGCGGGCGGTCTCCGGTTCGCTCCGCAAACGCGGCCGCGGCCGGAAGAAACTGAGTGAGACGCTGTCGCTCGGCCAGCGGTTCGAGCTCGAGGATCAGCTGCCGCGCGCTCCCTGGATTGCCGCCTGCCGAATACGCGGAAAGAAGCCGCGCGCCGGCCGCATCGATGTCGAGTGGTTTTTCCTGGAACATTGCGACGTCGAGCGCACGACGCAACGCGCCGGCGTCCGGCGCCTGTTGGATGACCGGCGTCTTCGTCGTCGCCCTGGGCGAAGCCGTTGCCTTGTGCGGGACCGCCTTTTTCAGCAGCCCAAAGGCCGCGAGCACGAACGCAACCGCGAGCCCATACGCGAACCCGGCGACGTGTGCCGTCACCGCGACGCCGGAGCCTCCTTCCGTCGGAATCGAAACGATCTGCTCGAGAAACCAGATCGGAAGCGCCACGAGAGCCGGCACCGAGAAGCGGAAATGCCACATCGGCAGGAAGAACAGCGGAATGAAGAGGAACTCGAGGCGCGACCGCACGAACCGGACGAGATACGCACCCATCACCGCCGCGATGGCCCCGGACGCGCCGACCAGCGGCACGAACGTATTCGGCGAGCGGGCGGCAAATGCCAGCGTCGCCACGACGCCTCCGGAAAGGTAAAGCACCGCAAACAGCACCTTCCCGTACGCGCCCTCGACGAACGGTGCGACCGCGAAGAGAAAGAACATGTTGCCGATCAGGTGCATCAGACCGGCATGGAGAAACATCGAGGTCAGGATGGTGCCGGGGTCGCCGATGGCCGGGATATAGGCCATGCGAACGTCGTCGACCC
>Ga0207675_100006636_pt1 | contig 10943 bp, 10 predicted proteins | sample KBSSwiS42_FD_184305 | JGI IMG/M metagenome (GOLD analysis project Ga0207675, IMG submission 184305) | Switchgrass rhizosphere microbial communities from Kellogg Biological Station, Michigan, USA - KBS Switchgrass S4-2 (SPAdes) (version 2) | ecosystem: Host-associated > Plants > Roots >...
ACTCAGCCCCATCGCCCAGCGCTACGAGCAGTTCATCCTCGATCTCGACGGCTGCGTCTGGATCGGCGACGAGCCCACGCCGCGCGCCGTCGAGGCATTGGACGCGCTTCGCGCGAGCGGCAGGGACGTGGTCTACGCGACGAACGACCCCCGGAGCGCAACCGAGGACTACGTGGCGCGCCTGTGGAAGATCGGCATCCGCGCGTCGGTGCGGGACGTCGTGACCGTGGGCGGCGCGGTCCAGCACCTGCTGGCCGAGACGCGCTCGGGCCGAACCGCCTTCGTGGTGGGGACCGAGGCGCTCCGCCGCCACGTGACCGACGCGGGCCTGCGCGTGCTGAACGGCACCGACCTGGCGTCGCGGGCCGAGGTCGTCGTCGTGGGCGGCACCGAGGAGCTCGTCTACGACGACCTCCGCTTCGCCGCCCTTGCGGTGCGCCGCGGCGCCGACTTCCTGGCGACCGCCCGCGACCCGACGTACCCGCAGCCCGACGGGCTCTGGCCGGGCACCGGCGCGATCCTCGCGGCGGTGGAGGTGGGGAGCGGCCGACAGGCCGAGATCGTCGGGAAGCCCGAGCCGCAGCTGATGCTCACGGCGCTCGACCGGCTCGGCGCAGAGCGCCGGACGCTCGTGGTGGGCGACCGGGTCGACACGGACCTGGCGGCCGCGGCGGCCGCCGAGCTGGACGCGGCCCTCGTGCTTTCCGGCGGGACGGAACGACAGGCATTGAACGGGTTCGAGCCCGAGCCCGTCGCGGTCACGGACACGCTGGCCGACCTCATCCTGGCCTGAGCACTTCGAACAATCCTGCCCAGGTGTTGCCAGCCAACACTTAGGCAGGACAGTCGATGTCGGCCGCACGCATCAGCTCATCAACCTCCCCCAGCTCCACCCCCAACAAAGCGCACGCGTACCCGTTCACCATCAACCCCGCCCCGGCCGCTTGGGCCAGCGCCTCCGCGGGCTCGACGCCGCGTGCCTCGTGCAGGTGCGCCGCGCACACCGCTGCCACGAAGTCGGTGTGCCGGTCGCCGTGCACCGCCACCGCGCCGCGTCGCCGCAGCTCGCGCCGCAGCAGCGGCAGCAGCTCCTCCAGCGCGTCCGCCCCGCGCTGCGCCGACTGCACGGGCACGTGGTGCCAGGGGAGGCCGGCGGCCTCGTATGCGCCCAGGTTGTGGCGAGAGACCATCGTGGAGATGCACAGCCGCACGTCCTTTCGCTTCAGGTAGGCGATCTCCGCCGCACGGCGCTCGGGCCGGTGGCTCCTCCCCCCTCCCCCCGGCCGCTCTAGGCCGCACAGCTTCCCCGGCCGCGCCCACCAGATCCTGCTCGGTTCCCGCTCCTTGACGCTCATGCGAGCAGAAGTGCGAAGCGGCGAAGATTCGCCCCCGATAGCATCACGACGCGTATGTGCCGCGTGTTCGGCTGCGTCGCCTCGGAGCCGGTATCGATCCGGCACGAGCTGCTGGAGGCCGAGAACCCGCTCATCCGCCAGTCCGAGGAGCACGACTCCGGCTGGGGCATGGCGGTCTACGAGCGTGCAGAGGGCGCCGAGCCCGCGCTCGTGCGCTTCCCGGAGGCCGCCCACGCGGACGCCGAGTTCGTGAAGTCCACGAACCTGCGCGGCCGCATCTTCAACGTGCACGTCCGGCGAGCGACGATGGGGCAGCTCGCGCTCGAGAACACGCACCCGTTCTGCCTCGGCAGCTACACGCTCGGCCACAACGGGACGATCCTCCGCTACCCGAGGCTGCTCGAGCCCGGCATGTGCCGGCCGGAGGGCGACACCGACTCCGAGCACCTCTTCAACCTGCTGATGCACGACTTCGACGACGGCGACCCCGTCGCCTGCATCCGCGAGACGATGCGCCGGGCGGTCGAGCACTCGCCCTTCTCGGGGCTGAACATCCTCTTCAGCGACGGCGAGAGGCTGTTCGCCTACCGGCTCGGCCTGTTCGACCTCCACTGGCTGGCGCGGCCCGGGCAGCTCATGGTCGCCTCCGAGCGCGTCACCGACGAGCCGGGCTGGCACAGCGTCCAGCAGGACGTGCTCCTGACGCTGGACCCCAACGACCTCGAGGAACCGCACGCGGAGCGCCTGCTGGGCGACGAGCTGCTGGCCCGCGCGCAGATTCAGAAGGTCGACCTCACCCCGCACCTCCGGGGAGCGGAGCGCGGCGCAGCCGCCGCAGAGCGCGCAAAGGCCGCGGCGGCCGCCGAGTGAGCCGCAACTTCGCGCTGCTCGTGAACCCTGCTTCGGCCGGGGGGCGCGCCCTCGAAGCGCTGCCGACGGTGCACGCGACCCTCGACGGCCTCGGCGCCCGGCACCGCACGGTCACCACGCGCAGCATCGACCACGCATACCAGGAGGCCCTGAACGCGGTCGCCCAGGGCGAGACGGTCGTCGCCCTCGGCGGCGACGGGCTGCTCCGCCCGCTCGCAGGCGCCCTGAAGGGCACCGACGCCGCGCTGGCGATCGTCCCCGCCGGCCGCGGCAACGACTTCGCGCGCGTGCTCGGCATCCCCACCGACCCGGGCGAGGCGGCCCGCCTGGCCGTGGAGGGAGAGGAGCGCCTGCTCGACGTGGCGAGCGTCGAAGGCACGCCCTACATGGGGATCGCCAGCTTCGGCTTCGACTCCGACGCGAACCGGATCGCCAACGAGGCGAAGCTCGTCAAGGGCGACGCGGTGTACATCTACGCCGCGCTGCGCGCCCTCGCAGCGTGGAAGCCGGCCGGCTTCACCGTCACGGTCGACGGCGAGCGCCACGCGTTCACCGGCTACACCGTCGCGGTCGGAAACTCCAAGGTCTACGGCGGCGGCATGTTCATCCTCCCGATGGCCGAGCTCGACGACGGCATGCTGGACGTCATCGTCTGCGAGCAGATCGGCAAGCTCCGCTTCCTGCGCGACCTGCCCAAGGTCTTCAAGGGGAGGCACCTGGACCTGCCGTACGTGAAGTTCCTACGCGGCGAGGTGATCGAGGTCAGCTCGGACCGCCCGTTCGTCATCTATGCCGACGGTGACCCGATCGGCGCCACGCCCGCCATCATGCGGGTCGAGCGTCGCTGCCTGCGCGTCATCACACCGTCCTGATGTTCCAGATCGCCCGAGCCCTCGCCCGCCTCGCGCGGGCCGCCAGCCGCCGCCTCGGTCGCACAGGCGGCACGACCGCGCCCGGCCGCGCGCTGCTCAAGGTCTCGCCGGGCGCGCTCGCGCGCATGTCGGCCGAGCTCGACGACGGGTCCGTGCTCGTGTCCGCCACCAACGGCAAGACCACCACCGCCGCGATGATCGCCGCCGCGCTCGAACGCGCCGGCCGGCCCGTCGTGCACAACCGCGCCGGCTCGAACATGGCGTGGGGCGTGGCCACGGCCCTCCTCGACGCCGGCCGCGAGCGCGGCCAGCTCGGCCTGTTCGAGGTCGACGAGGCCTGGCTGCCGGCGGTCGCGCGCGACACCGACCCGCGACTGCTCCTGCTGTCGAACCTGTTCCGCGACCAGCTCGATCGCTACGGCGAGCTCGAGCTGCTCGCCGACCGCTGGGCTGAGCTCACCGCCGAGCTCGACGGCCGTGCGCGCTTCGTCCTGAACGCGGACGACCCGCTGGTCGCCGACCTCGGCCGCGAGCGCAGCGGCGTGACGTACTTCGGAGTCGAGGACGACTCCCAGGCGCTCCCCGGCATGCAGCACGCCGCCGACTCGAAGCACTGCCGCAACTGCGGCCACGCGTACGAGTACGACGCCATCTACCTCGGCCACATGGGCCGCTACCGCTGCCCGAACTGCGGCCGCCGGCGGCCCGAGCCGCAGATCGCCGCCACCAGAGTCGTCCTCGACGGCATGAAGGGGTCGAGGGTCGAGCTGCGCACCCCGCGGGGTGACCTCGCGGTCCGCCTGCCCCTTCCCGGGCTCTACAACGTCTACAACGCGGTTGCGGCGACGGCAACCGCGCTGGAGCTCGGCGTCCCGCTGGTGACGGTGCGGGAGGCGCTCGAGGGCTTCGGCGGCGCCTTCGGCCGCGTGGAGACCATCCCCGTGGGCGGCCGCAGCGTCTCGATCCTGCTGATCAAGAACCCCGCCGGCGCGAACGAGGTGCTGAGGACGCTCACGCTCGAGGACGGCCGGCTCGACCTCTGGATGGCCCTCAACGATCGCATCGCCGACGGCCGCGACGTCTCCTGGATCTGGGACGCCGACTTCGAGGTGCTCGCGGGCCACGTGCGGCGCGTGACCTGCAGCGGCACGCGCGCGGAGGAGATGGCGCTGCGCCTGAAGTACGCCGGGATCGATGCGGAGCTCACGGTGGACCGCGACCTCGGGCGCTCGCTCGACGCCGCCGTGGCGAACGCCGCCGGCGAGCACGTCTACGCGCTCCCGACCTACACGGCGTTGCTCGAGCTGCGCGACCTGCTCGCCGACCGCGGCCTCGCGAAGAGGTGGTCCGAGTGACGAGCACGTCCGTGGCATGGCACGACGTCGAGAACGGCTCCTACGAAGCGGACCTCTTTCTGTGGCGCGAGCTGGCGGACTCCGCGCACGGCCCCGTACTCGACCTCGGGTCCGGCACCGGTCGCGTGGCCGCCGACCTCGCGGCGAGGGGGCACGAGATCGTGGCGCTGGACGCCGACCCCGAGCTGCTTGCCGTGCTGGCGGAGCGCGCGCCCCAAGTGGAGACGGTCGAGGCGGACGCCCGCTCCTTCGCGCTCGGCCGCATGTTCGCCCTCGTGCTGGCGCCGATGCAGCTCGCCCAGATACTCGGCGGTCACGACGGCCGGGTTGCCATGCTGGAGCGCGTGCACGCCCATCTGATCCCCGGAGGGACATTCGCCGCTGCGCTCACCGACCTGCGCGAGGTGATCCTGGACGAGACCGCCTCTCCCCCGCTCCCCGACATGCTGGAGCGTGACGGCTGGGTGTTCTCGAGCCAGCCCGTCTCCCTCGCCGCGGACGACGACGGCCTCAGGGTCGAACGCCGCCGCCAGGCCGTGTCGCCCGGCGGCGAGATCGAGGAGACGATGACCACGATCGCGTTCGACTTCGTGAGCGCCGACCGGTTCGAGGCGGAGGCTCGCGCCGCGGCGCTCGAGCCGGTGGGGCGTCGGGAGATCCCGGAGACGCTCGACCACTTCGGGAGCACGGTGGTGGTATGCCGGCGCTGAGGGTCCTGTCGCTCTATCCCGAGCTGATGAACATCTACGCGGACCGCGGCAACATCGCGGTGCTGCGCGCGCGCTGCGAGTGGCGAGGGCTCGGCTTCGAGCACGCCGCGTCGAGCCTCGGCGAGAGCTTCGACCCCGACGCGCACGACCTCGTCTACATCGGCGGCGGCCAGGACCGCGACCAGGTCGCGGTGGCGCACGACATGGAGCGGACCAAGCGCGATGCCCTCCATCGGGCCGCGGGGCGCGGCGCCGTCGTGCTCGCCGTCTGCGGCGGCTACCAGCTGCTCGGCCACTCGTACGAGCTCGCCGGCCAGGAGCTGCCCGGCGTCGGGCTGGTGAACCTACGCACAATCCGCGAGCCGGGCCCGCGCCTGATCGGGAACTGCGCCATCGAGGCGGATCTCGGCAGCGGGCCGCGCGTGATCGCGGGCTTCGAGAACCACGGCGGCAGGACCTACCTCGAGAAGGGCGAGCTGCCACTCGGCCGCGTGCTGGGCGGCCACGGCAACAACGGCCGTGACGGCCTCGAGGGCGTGCACCGGGACAACGTGATCGGAACCTATCTGCACGGCCCGCTGCTGCCGAAGAACATCTGGCTGGCGGATCGCCTGATCGAGCTCGCCCTCGGCATGGAGCTCGAGCCGCTCGCCGACGACGAGCTGGAGGACGCCGCGCACGCGTCGGCGCTCAGAGCGGCCGGCGTCGACGCCTAGGTCGTCGAGGTCCCGAGCACGCGCAGCACCTCGGCGATCGAGGTGATGCCCTGCACGACCTTCGCGAGACCGGCCTCGTGAAGCGTCCGCATCCCCTGTGCGCGGGCGGCGGCGAGCAGGTCGTCGTGGCGCGCGGCCTCCAGGATCAGGCGGCGAACCTCGTCCGTCATCGGCATCACCTGATAGACGCCTGTGCGGCCCTTGTAGCCCGTCTGGGCGCAGCGCACGCAGGCGCCGGGCTCGAACGCGCTGATCCCGCGCGCGACCTTGAAGCCGTTCTCCTCGAGCAGCGCCTTGCTGAGCTTCACCGTCTGCTTGCACTCGCACAGCTTCCGCACGAGCCGCTGGGCGACGACGCACTGCACGCTCGAGGTGACGAGGAACGGCTCGATCCCCATCTCGATGAGGCGCGCCGCGGCGAGCGGAGCGTCGTTGGCGTGCAGAGTGGTCAGCACGAGGTGCCCCGTGAGCGCGGACTCGACCGCGATCTTGGCCGTCTCGCTGTCGCGGACCTCGCCGACCATCACCACGTCCGGGTCGGCGCGCAGCATCGCGCGCAGCCCTGTGGCGAAGGTGAGGCCCGTCTTCGGGTTCACCTGAATCTGCTTGACCCCCTCGAGCTCGTACTCGACCGGGTCCTCCACGGTCACGACCGTTCGGTCGGGAGTGTTCAGCTCGGTCAGGCCCGCGTACAGCGTGGTCGTCTTGCCCGAGCCGGTGGGACCGGTCACCAGGATCGCGCCGTGGCTCGCCCCGATGGCGGTCTCGAACCGCTTGCGGTCGTCGTCCTCCATCCCGAGCCCGTCCAGGTCCATGACGATCTGGCGCGAGTCGAGGATGCGCATCACCACGGCCTCGCCGCGAACGACCGGCAGGGTCGCGACGCGCAGGTCCACGTAGTTCCCGTCGATCGACAATCCGATGCGGCCGTCCTGCGGCATGCGCTTCGTGGCGATGTCGAGCTCGGCCATGATCTTGACCCGGGAGACGAGCCCGGAGATCAGGTGACGGGGCACGGTGGTCGAGTCGGAGACAACGCCGTCGACGCGGTAGCGCACGCGCATGTCACCGCCGCGCGGCTCGAAGTGGATGTCGGAGGCGCCCCGGCGCACAGCGTCGGCGATGACCGCGTGCACGAGCTTCACGACGGGCGCTTCGTCGGCCGACTCGCGCAGCTCGATGACCTCGGCCTCGAACTCGGTGTCGTCGATCTCGTGGACCGAGCTCTCGAGCGTCCCGAGCTGCTCGATCAGGGCGCCGATGTGCTCCGGCGAGGCAACGGCGCGGCGCACCTCGTAGCCGGTGGCCATCGTGATGTCGTCGAGCGCCAGCAGGTTCGCCGGGTCCGCGGTCGCCACGAGCAGGGTGTGCTCCGCGAGGAACGCGATCGGCACCGTCTGGTACCGGCGCGCCTTCGCGAAGTCGATCATCGCCGCGGCGCCGGGGTCGACGTCGAAGATGTTCAGGTCGACGTAGTCGAGCCCGTTGCGCTCCGCCAACGCCTGGGCGAGCTGCCCCGAGTTGACGATGCCCTCCTCGATCAGGGCCTGCCCGAGCGGCACTCCCTCGCGGCGGCCGTTCTCGACGACCTGCTCGACGAGCTCACGCTCGGCGAAGCCGAGCTGCACGATCACGTCGCCGATGCGCCGCTTGACCCCGCTGCGCTTGGTGGGCGGGGTGAGTCCCGAGACCGGGAACGGCCCGGCGGAGGCAGCCTGAGCTTCCATACCCCAGAGGTATCGGCAAGCAACCGGTTGAGGTCAAGCCCCTGTGGGCCGCTCGGCGGCGAGCCGCGCGCTGTCCCTATCAGGGCGCACGCGAAGGCTCTCGACCATGTCCGCGATCTCGAACAGCCGCGAGATCGGGCCTCGCGGGCAGACGATCGCGAACCCCTGCCCGTTACGCATGGCACGGCTGCGCGCGTTCATCAGCAGGGCGAGCCCCGTGGAGTCCATGAACGCCACGTGGGAGAGGTCCACCACCAGGGGGACCTCCATGTCTGCCAGCGCCTCGTTGAGGGCGGCGATCATGCGCGAAGCCGTCGCGATGTCGAGCTCCCCTTCCACGGTGAGGAGCTCGTATCCATCGTTTCGGCTCCGCTCGACTGCAAGCGGCGTCACGGAGTGCGTGAGTCTATGGGTTCAGGGTGTCCTCCGGCGCAGCTACCGTCAGGGGCGTGCAGCTCTCCGACTATCAGCAACGTTCGCGCGCCACGGCGGTCTACCCGGACGCAGGCGACAACCTCACCTACCCCGCGCTCGGCCTCTGCGGCGAGGCGGGCGAGTGCGCGGAGAAGGTGAAGAAGGCGATCCGCGACGACGGCGGCGTGCTCAGCGACGAGCGCCGAGCGGCCCTGGCCGCCGAGCTGGGCGACGTGCTGTGGTACGTCGCCCAGCTGGCGACCGAGGCCCGGCTCGACCTGGACGAGATCGCCGAGGACAACCTGGGGAAGCTCCTGTCCCGCAGGGACCGGGGCGTGCTCCAGGGCAGCGGCGACGCGCGCTAGCCGTTCGGGTTCAGCAGCGCCTTCTTGCCCTCGAACGCGAACAGCATCAGGTCCACCATCCGGAACGTGCTGTTGTTGGGGCCGAGCGTCGGCTTGAACGTCGTGTCGCGGACGATCGAGTGCGTGCTGCCCTCCATCGCGCGGTGGAACGTCTCCGCCACGATCCGCGCGCCCACGCCGCTCAGCTTGCCGCCGTTCAGCTCCGCCTCGCGCAACACGTAGAACCACAGCGGCGTGTTCTTCAGCACCGCCTCGCGCTGCGACTGGGTGAGGTTGCCGAGGTCCGCCCCGTTGTTCCCATCGCGGATCTGGGCCTTGGTCAGCTTCGTGACGTTCACGCCGTGGTTCTTCATGAAGGTGACCATCTGCTGGCCGGTGGCGAGCTTCACCATCCTGGCGCGGGTGAGGTTGCGGAACGCGAGGTTCCTCCTCACGTCGTTGAAGCCGGTGCTGTTCGGCAGCCCCACCGTCTGCGGCGGCAGGTGCTGCAGCGGATCCACGATGCGCGTGTCGATCCGCATCGCGCGGTTGAACTTGCCCGGGGGAACCTCGAGGCCCGGCTTGTTCGCCTCGCCGAAGTCGTACAGCCGCCGGAAGTCCGCGATCCAGATGCTCGCCAGGCGCGTGTCGCCGCCCAGAGTGCCGCCGGTGGCCGAGAACGTGAACAGGAACTCGAGCGTGCCTGCGCCGTTGTCGAAGATCGCGTTCCAGTTGTAGGCAGCGCGCACCATCGCGTGCCCGAGCCGGAAGCCCGCGATCGAGAACTCGATCGGCATGGTCGGCACGTCGGTCGGCGTGGCGCCCACCTCGAACACCTTGCGCCCGTTGTTGAATACGTTGTTCACCACCGCGGCCTTCGCGATCCGCGTCAGGTAGTCCGTGCGGATCATCCACTGGTAGTGCTTGGTGACGATCTCGCGCGCCTTCTCGAACTTCTGGGCCGGGGGGACGCTGCCGAGCTGCGTGTCCACCACCCGGTTGTGGAACCGGATCATGGCCAGGTGCGTCTGCGCCACGGCGAGGTTCTCGTCGTTGCGCGGGTCCGGGATGATCGCCTTGCGCTTCTGCGCGTTAGAGGTGCCCGCTCCGCGCGGCAGGTCGAAGCCGTTCTTCGCCGGCCCGACGGTCTTCCCCATCTTCAGGTGCAGGCCGTCGGCCGCGTAGAACTTCGCCGACTCCGGGTCCAGCGGGCCCCCTCCGTAGAGCGAGTCGAGGTCGAGGCTCGGCGAGCGTGCCTGCAGCATCAGCGCGGGCGTCACGTTCGCGCCGAGCATCACGGTGGTCTTGTCGAACGTCAGGTCGTGGTCCATGAACTGGCCGAGGTAGGTGAACCCGGCCGGGATCTGCGAATTGCCTCCGCCGGCCCTCGCCATCGCCGCGCCGAGCTTCTTGCGGGCGCCCTCGCCCAGCTGCTTGCCGCTGCCGTTGGGGCCCATCCGCGAGAAGCGGAACGGTGGGGCGCCGCCGGCGTCCCCGCCCCCGCCCGCGGCCGCGGCCGCCGCGCGCGCGGGTGCCGCTCCGTTCTGGGAGCCGTCACGTCCGCCGACGCTCTCGCCGAGCAGACCCTCCCCGATTACGTAATAGCTCTCGGAACCGTGCGTGACCATCCAGCAACCCTCCCATTCGGAGATGCACGATGTTCTACCGCACAGGAAGTGCACGGCTTGCACGTTTGGGTCAACGAGAAGTGCGCAAATTCCGGCTTTAGCCGGGCTGGCCGCCGTCTCCGTTGGCGGAGAAGCGCTCGAAGCGGGGCGCCGCGGCGGCCGGGACGCGGGCGCGGATGCGAACGCCCTCGGCCGTGTCCTCGCGCTCGAGCTCGCCGGCCAGGTCGTGCAGCTCCGAGAGGGTCCCGCCCTCCCGGTACGGCACCAGCAGCTCCATGGGCCTGAGCGTCGCGAGGAAGCGCCCCTCGATCGCCTCGCGAAGGTCGTCCAGGCCGTCGCCGGTGGCGCCCGAGATCTGCACGGCGTCCGGGAAGCGGAACGACAGCTCGCGCCGGCCTTCGTCGCCGAGCAGGTCGACCTTGTTGAGCGCCAGGAGACGCGGTGTGTCGCCCGCCCCGATCTCGTCGAGCACCTCGTCCACCGCGGCCATCATCTGGTGCATCTCCTCCTCCGGCACCGAGGCGTCCACCACGTGCAGGATGAGGTCGGCGCCCAGCGCCTCCTCGAGCGTCGCCGAGAACGCCTCGACGAGCTGGTGGGGCAGCTTGCGGATGAAGCCGACGGTGTCGGTCAGGAGGTACTGACGGCCCGAGATCTCGAACGAGCGCGTGGTCGGGTCGAGCGTGTGGAAGAGGCGCTCGCGCACCCCGACCTCCGCGCCGGTCATCGTGTTCAGCAGCGTCGACTTGCCCGCGTTCGTGTAGCCGGCGAGCGCGACGGTGGGAAGGGCGGCACGGTCGCGCTCCCTGCGCATCGTCGCGCGCGTGGCCTTCGTGTCGCGCAGGCGGCGCCGGAGCGCGGAGATACGGTTGCGCGCCAGCCGCCGGTCCGTCTCTATCTGCGACTCGCCCGGGCCCCTGGTGCCGATGCCGCCGTCCATACGGCCGGCGCC
>Ga0207675_100006639_pt1 | contig 10942 bp, 7 predicted proteins | sample KBSSwiS42_FD_184305 | JGI IMG/M metagenome (GOLD analysis project Ga0207675, IMG submission 184305) | Switchgrass rhizosphere microbial communities from Kellogg Biological Station, Michigan, USA - KBS Switchgrass S4-2 (SPAdes) (version 2) | ecosystem: Host-associated > Plants > Roots >...
CAAGTGTTGCGACGACGACAGTGAACATCGAGATCGCAATCACGACGACGCTTTGAAACTGCCCGACAAGTTTCATTGGATCCCAAAGCTCTTCCGGTTTCATGTGCGGGTAAATTACGACGGCGGCGGAAGTGATCATCACGCCCATGGCCGCAAAGATGGTCATCGTACTCGGCAGCGCCACCACTTGTCCGACTACCTGATCTCGTTGGCTCTTTCCGAAGCGCGTAAAGTCAGGCATGTTCAGCGACAACGTCGCCCAGAACCCGATCATGCCGGTGAGAGACGGGATGAAGATCGGCCAAAACTCTTTCAAGGTATGAAACTTTCCTTGCTGGTTGAGCAAGTAACCCAAACCGTTTGCTTTCCAGATGGCCCAACCAAGCAGCAGCGCCGTCATTATCAGCACGAAGGGCGCTGCCCAGTTTTCGACCTTTCTGAGCAAGTCCATGCCGCGGTAGATGATGTAGATGTTGAGTCCCCAGAACAGCAGGAACGACAGCCATTCAGTTGGCGTGTGGCCACCGATTGGTCCACCGAGAAACGTCTGCCATCCTGGTATGAGAGCTTTGAACAACGTGTTGAGTGCTTCGCCGCCGATCCACGCCTGAATTCCAAACCAACCGCACGCAACGATCGCACGCATCAACGCGGGAAGATTCGAACCGAAAGTGCCGTAGGCGGCACGCGCGAAGACAGGAAAGGGGATGCCATACTTTGTGCCTGGATGTGAGTTGAGCAGAATGGGCGCCAGCACGATCGTGTTGCCGAGAAGAATCGTGATGAGCGCTTGCCACCAGTTCATGCCCGCGCTGATCAAGCCTGACGAAAGCATGTAGGTGGGAATGCAGTGCGCCATACTGATCCAGAGCGCTGCGTAGTTGTAGGTGGTCCAGTTGCGCCGCGAAACAGGTACTGGTGCGAGATCGCGATTGTAAAGAGGGCTTTGATTGATTTCGGCTAAAGCTTCGGGACGAAGTTCTACGCGCCCGTCCGGGTGTTGGATAGTTTCGTTTGTCGTCAAACGGTTTTCTCCAGTGAGATTAGTTGGGGGTTAAAAGCCCGCGCACGTACCGCGTTTTAAGAACTGCCCGTTACCCGGTTTGCCTTTGAAGTCACCTTTATCGACTACGACGTTGCCGCGCGACAAAACAGTCTGTACGACGCCTTTGATCTTCTTGCCTTCGTACGCACTGTAGTCGACGTTCATGTGGCTTGTTTTCAAGCCGAGAGTTTGCTCCTTGTTGGGATCGAAGATCACGATGTCGGCGTCAGAGCCGACTGCGATGGTTCCTTTCTTCGGAAACAGGCCAAACATCTTTGCGGCCGCGGTGGAAGTCAATTCGACGAAACGGTTCAGGCTGATGCGGTTCTCCACTACGCCGCCGTTATAGATTAGGGGAACGCGGTTCTCAACGCCGGGCGCGCCGTTTGGAATCTTCGTGAAGTCGTCCTTGCCGAGCTCCTTCTGTTCTTTCATGCAGAAGGGACAGTGGTCCGTGGAGATGACCTGAAGGTCGTCCATCTTCAAGCCTTTCCACAACTCGGCCTGATTTGATTTCTCGCGGAGCGGAGGCGTCATCACATACTTTGCTCCGTCGAAACCGGGTTCGTCGTAGTTGTCGATCGAGAGAAAGAGATATTGCGGACACGTTTCAGCAAACGCGGGAATGCCACGGTCGCGGGCTTGGCGCACCTGGTTCAACGCGTCGGCGCAAGAGAGGTGGACGATGTAAACCGGCGATTCGGCCATCTCGGCGATCGCGATCGCGCGATGCACACCTTCGGCTTCGGCAATTGTCGGCCTGGTTAAAGCGTGATACTTCGGCGCGGTGTGACCTTGCTCCAGTGCGCGCTTGATGATCTCGTTAATGACGATTCCGTTTTCGGCGTGCATGCAGATCAAACCGCCGCGTTGGCCCGCAGCGGACATCGCGCGAAAGATCGTGGCGTCGTCAACGAGGAACACGCCCGGATACGCCATGAACATTTTGAAACTGGTAACGCCTTCGTCCATCGCAGTGTAGAGTTCTTCGATCTGCTTATCTTCAAGTTCTGTGGTGATGAGATGAAAGCCGTAATCGATGACGGTTTTGCCTTCGGCTTTTTGGTGCCAGTTGTCGATGCCTTCGATAAGAGATTGGCCTTTGTACTGCACGGCGAAATCGATGATGGTAGTCGTTCCGCCGTGCGCGGCAGCGATTGTGCCGGTGCGAAAGTCATCGGAAGCCTCAGTGCCGCCGAACGGCAGTTCCATATGCGTGTGCGGATCGATACCGCCCGGAATGACAAGTTTGCCGCCAGCGTCGATCGAATTATCGGCCTCCATATCGAGGCTCTTGCCGATGACGGAAACGCGTTCATTTTCGATCAGGATGTCAGCTTGATAATCGTCGACGGCGGTAACGATGCGACCGTTTTTGATAAGAGTCTTCATAGTTTATTGGCGTGTTTTAAGGCATGGTTTGGTTGCTGCGGTGTCGGCAGCGGTTCGGGCGTCGTTGTTGGCGTTGGGGCTGGGAGAGATTTTGTCGGTTATACAGATCTCGGCCGGCGTTATTTTCGCGACGGCGAGATAGGAGATGTTCTTATCGGGATGCTCTGCGTCCTCACTCGTGTTGTAGCGAATGATTAGCGCTACCGGCAAGAGTTTGCCGTTCTGCCGGTTGAGACGCCATTCAGCCTTTGGTCCAACAGTTGAAAAACCGCCACTGACTACGCTCCAGAGTTCCAATGAATGTTCGACGCCGCGCGGCGTGACAACAATTATGTTTTGGCGGAGATCGCCTTCGCTAACGATCAGCGTATAACCTGCGGTCCCACGGCATTTCTGCACCATGTCGTCTTCATCAGCGTTAGCCGACTTGATCGTGCGGCACTGCTTCGCATCGAGCGACGTGTACACACTGCGAGTCTGGGCCACAGAGGCGGAACTCAGAAACAAGGGGATAGCGATCAAAAGCGCTATACGCATGAGTAACGCCAATCTCAATACAAATTGCCCTCTCGTTTGCGACCGGTGTAATCGACGTAGACCACTTTCAAATCCGTGTAAAAATCGAGCGCAGTTGAACCTTGTTCACGATCGCCGATGCCGGTGCCCTTGATGCCGCCAAAAGGAACATGCGCTTCGCCGCCCGTCGTCGGTGAGTTGATGTGTGTCATGCCTGTTTCAATCTCATCGACGAAGCGAAAGATGCGAGCGGCGTCATTCGTAAAGATCGAAGACGACAACCCGTACTCGCAATCGTTCGCCACTTCCATCGCATGGTCAAAATCCCTGACGCGCAACACCGACAACACTGGACCAAAAATCTCTTCGCGCGCGATGCGCATCTCGGGCGTGACGTGATCGAAAACAGTGGGCCTGACAAAATACCCCTTATCGAGTCCTTCGCCGTTAGCACGCGAACCACCACAGACGAGCTTTGCGCCGTCTTCGCGACCAATGTCGATATAGCTCAGCACCGTCTTAAACTGGTTCTCGTCGACACTCGGTCCCATTTCCGTTTTTGGATCGTCTCCCGGTCCAATACGCATCGACTCAGCGCGTTTCAAAATACGGCTGATAAACTCATCCGCCACTTCGTTCACAACCACAGCACGACTAGTTGCAGTGCAGCGCTGACCTGAGGAGCCAAACGCGCCCTGTGCTGTCGATTCAACCGCCAGATCCATATCAGCATCTTCGAGCACGACGACCGGATTCTTTCCACCCATCTCGCACTGCACTTTTGCGCCGCGGCGTGAAGCCTGTTCGTAGAGTCGAATACCGACGCCGTTCGAGCCAGTGAACGAGATCGCTTTCACCGCGGGATGGTTGACTATCTCATCGCCTGCTTCCGAACCGGATCCAAGAACAAGATTCAAAACACCTGGAGGTAGACCCGCAGCTTCGAAAATCTCCGTGATGCGAACTGCCGTCGCCGGAGTGATTGACGCGGGTTTGAAGACGACTGCGTTCCCCGCAACTAGCGCAGGCGCAATCTTCCAAATTGGAATCGCAACCGGAAAATTCCACGGCGTGACACATGCGACCACGCCGATCGGTTGTTTGATCGTGTACGCAAAATTCAACGGCAACTCCGACGGAATCGTCTCGCCGTTGAGACGACGCGATTCACCGGCGCAAAACTCCGCGACATTGATCGAGCGCTGGAGTTCGCCACGCGATTCAGCGATCGTCTTTCCTTCTTCGCGCGTCAAAATCTGCGCCAGCTCTTCTTTGTTTTCTTCGAGCAGTCGTGCAGCTTTGGCGACGATGCGGCCGCGCGCGGGCGCCGGCGTTGCGCGCCAACCGCGAAACGCGTTAGCTGCCGCTTCGACAGCTGAGCGTGCTTCTTCGCGCGTCGCTTGTCGCACTGTGCCCAACACATCGTCTGTGTTGGAAGGATTCACGTTCGCCGCCGTGCGGGTGGAAGCTGATTCAACCCATTTACCATTGATGAAATTGCGGTAGGTATCCATAGGAGTGCTGGAATATATCATGTGCTATAACAGTTTGCATGACCGTTGAGCCCCGGAGTATCTCCGAACTTTTGCGGCAGCGCGCGGCGGCTGCGCCTGACAAGCCGTTTCTTTTTTCCGAAGCGGACGAGCGGCAATTCACCTATCGCGAGTTTGAAATCGCGGTGGAAAGGGCTGCTGGAATGCTCGCGGCGCACGGTGCTCGCAAGGGCGATGTGGTTAGTCTGCTGATGCCGAACAGCGTCGAATACGTTATTGCGTATTTTGGGTGTTGGCGACTTGGGGCGCTGGCGGGACCGGTGAACGGGTTGTTGAAGGCGCAGGAGATCGAATATGTGGTTTCGAACTCCGAGTCCAAGTTGATGGTGGTTGGTTCGGAGTTCCTGGCGAAAGTTGAGGCAGTCGCTGTTCCTGTGGTGGTGTTTGATGACGAGGGGCAGCTGGGGAAAGAATTTAAGGAATCTTCGAAAGCGAATATCCGGCCAGAGGACGACGCAATCATCATCTATACCTCCGGAACAACGGGCAAACCTAAAGGTTGTTTACTGACGCACGGAAATGTGATCGCGAATGCGCGGCAGATCAGTAGTTGGCTGGGATTCACGAAGAACGATCGATTGCTGACGATGATGCCCCTGTTTCACATGAACGCGGTTTCGGTCACGACCATGTCGGCGCTCTATGCCGGCGGTTCAACCGTCGTGAGTCCGAAGTTCACAGCCTCGCGCTTCTGGCAGATCGTTTCTGACTACCAGATCACTTCGTTCGGATCTGTCGCGACGATGTTGTCGATGTTATTGAGCACGTATCCCGACGGCGTACCGGAAGGATTGAAAACGGACCAGTTGCGTTTTGCGATGTGTGGCTCGGCGCCCGTACCTGCGGAGGTCATGCGGCGCTTCGAAGAAACATTCAACTGCCTCGTCATCGAAGGTTATGGATTATCTGAGTCAACATGCAGATCAACCTTTAATCCGCCCGACGAACGGCGCCGGCCGGGCTCGTGCGGCGTGGCGATCGGAAATGAAATGCGCGTCGTTGATGAGGAGGATCAAGATGTGCCTGAGGGAGAGTTGGGCGAGATCGTTCTGCGTGGAGAAAACATTCTGAAAGGCTACTTCAAGAACGAAGCAGCCACTGCCACTGCCTTTCGTAACGGTTGGTTTCACACGGGAGACATCGGCTATCGCGATGCAGACGGCTTCTACTACATTGTGGATCGCAAGTCAGACATGATCATACGTGGCGGCGAGAACATCTATCCGCGCGAGATTGATGAAGTGTTGTACCAGCATCCGCAGATTGCGGCTGCTGCGGTAATTGGAGTTCCCGATCAGTTGTACGGCGAAGCAGTGGCGGCGGTAGTAGTATTGAAACCAGGCGAGAAGACTTCAGAACAGGAAGTAATCGAGTTCTGTAAAGCGAGAGTCGCAGACTACAAATGTCCCAAGACGATTCGCTTCGTTGACGACATTCCGAAAGGTCCTACCGGGAAGCTGCTGAAGAGGGAACTGGCGCAGATGTTTCGCTGAGCGATCCCCGCACTCTGTCCTTCGCCCGATCGATCAACCATGCGCCGAGAAGCCACAGCGCACAGATCCCGATCATGATCGGTGAAAACCACTTACCATAAAGGCCGTCAGGTGAAAACTTTTCTGTAGCCGCATGCAGGAACTCGCTATTTGGCAACAAGCCTGCTTCCGCAAATTCGTGGAACGAGTAGACTGCCACTTGGACCATGAACAGCAGTAGAAAGATGCTCGTGACCTGGAAGAAGCGCTTGACGTTGATGAGATGACCGAAGCGTACCCAGCCGATAGCGAACGCGACAGCCGCGGTCAGACCGAGTAAAGCTCCACTGACAAGATTCGGATCCTTAATCTGCATCAACAACAACGCTGTCTCCATTCCCTCACGAGTAATCATCAGGAATGTGAACAGAAACACGCCGAGGACTGCGGCGACTCGCGAACTCTTCGAAGACATTGCTGTCAAACGTTCGCGCATCCGTTGCTGAACCTTTGGACCGGTACGCCACATGTGAATCACGAGCGTTCCCACCATTACCACGGCAGCGGCTCCGAGCACCGCCTCTCGCAGGGCTTCATTCGCAAAGAACTGGTTGACGTACGCGCCTATGCTTTCGCCAAACATGCTGTTGACGGTGGTCGGTTCGACGCCCACCTTGAGCACGTAGGCGAGGCCGCTGCTGGCGAGCAGTGCCACGGCAATAGCGATGTAAACGGGCGCATTCAGCCATTTTTGGTCTGATTTACGGAGGTAGGCGAGGATTACGGCGACGAGTAGGAACGACTCGAAGCCTTCACGCATGACGATAATGAAGGAGTTCAGCATGGCGGGCGGCAGTATAATCTAGTTGAAAATAGATTTCAATTTCAGCTTGAGGTTTGTATCCCTTGCACCGGCCTCTCTCGCTAGCGGGAGGCCGGTGGGCAGGAGAAAGAAGACAGAACGTTTCGGGCTAGCGCTGGTTCTGGGAGCCCGTCATGTTTTTCATGGGCATTGGCAGCTTGCCGTCAGCGCCACTGGTGAGTGCGAGAAACTCTGAATCCTGACGCAGCGAGTCAAACACGGCGTCCACTCGCGCTTCCATCATCTCCTTCGCACGCACCGCCTGATAACGCTCGTAACTGAAGAAGTGACGTTGCAACAGCGCTAAGGCTTCGCGCTTGTGACCGGTCTGCGCGTAGATCGCTGCCAGGTTGTAGGAGGCCGGGAGTAGACTGCGATTTGCACGCGCGATCTTTAACGCTTCATCGCCGTGTCCCGAAGCCGCCATGAACACTGCCGCAAACACGAGGTTGTAAGGATCTTTCGGATCGAGCGCGAGTGCCTTTTGCGTGTAGGCATTACCTTGTTCGAGATCGCCTTCGGAATTCCAATACACGGCGAGATTCCGATAAGCCAACGCGAGTGGAAACTCCTTCACCGACGCTTCCATTAACGCGAGTCCTTTCTTGAACTCGCCATCGTGAATCGTCATCTTGCCGAGTCCGTGAAGCGCCACAGCGCGTGCAATCGCATCAGCCGGCATGTTCAGAATCTGATTAAACACCGTGCGCGCTTTGTCCCACTCGCCGGTGTGATGACGATAGAGTTCACCGAGATAACGAAGCGGTGTCGGGTCGGCAGGATCCATCCGGTGCGCCTGCTCGTAAAACTTTTGCGCGGTGACGTAGCGTTCGGCGATCTCCGCGCGAAGGCCCTGGCGCATCGCGGCTTCAATACGCGCACTCTGAACACGATCGAAAACAGGCGACGCTGGAATACTGCCAATCTCTTCGACGCCGAGTTTCTTCAACTCTTTCGCAGCGTCTTTCGCTTTCTTCGGAAACAGACAATTCTCTGCGGCAACCGGTTTCAACTGCGCAATCGCACCATCCTTGTCACCGGCTTTCGATTTTTCCTTGCCGGCTTTCAACTGTTCGTCGAGCGCGGTTTCACGCTGTTTCATCTCCGCTTCGACGACCTTCTCAACGGCGACCGCTTTTAGTTTGCCTGCTGTGCCTTCGATCTTCTTGATGGGCGAACCGTCAACCGTCGTGAGCACTGCAACCGGCAACGCTGAGTCGCCAATAATCGGTTGCAGCTCAGGTTGCTTCGAATCGGCAACCATCATCGTGATGCACTGTGCCGAATAGAGCGTGAGAATGCGCGAGGTGCGCAAACTCGATTTTTCGACTTCGTTGTTGCTCGCGGGAAACCAGTAAAGGACCAAACCCTTCTGCGGCGCTTTGCGTGCGTCCCACATGTTCCACGGCACTTTATAAACAGTCGGCGAGGGACCTGAATCGCTGCGGCCGCCACCAACACCGCCGGTGCCGCCGCCGCCACCGCCACCGCAAGTGGCCCAGGCGGGCGACAGCGAAAACAGAACGATGAGGATTGCAGCCAGTGCGCGTGAAAGCTGTGTGTTCATGACAGGTTTTACCTTTCGCAGTCTAATGCGCGTCTGAGAGACGCCTTAACCCTTTTACTGCTTCCGTCGAGGGGAGACGAGTGTTGGATTTTATAACATAACCGTCTACTCAACGACAGTTTGCGGAAACAGATTTGCGCGATCTGTTTGGTTACAGTATGTTTATCCTCACATGAAAATCCTACTGGTCAATCCGGAGTTCCCAGACACGTATTGGAGTTTCCGTTATGCGCTGCCGTTTGAAGGCAAACGTTCCGTATTTCCACCGCTCGGCTTGTTGACAGTTTCCAGCTTGCTGCCGCGTTCGTGCGAGCGACGCCTGGTCGATCTCAACATCGAACGGCTGAAGACTTCGCAGATCGAGTGGGCTGATATGGTCTTCATCACCGGCATGCTGGCCCAGAAGGAATCTCTGCACGAAGTTGCGGCGCGCGCAAAGCGGCTCGGAAAACTGATCGTGCTCGGTGGTCCATACGTGACCAGTACCATCGAAGAACTTCCAGATGCCGACCACATCTTTCAGGGCGAAGCAGAAACAACTCTGCCGCAGTTCTTCCAGGATCTCGAACGAGGCGAAACAAAACGCATCTACAAAGCGCCGGAACGTCCACCGTTATCGATCTCGCCAATCCCGGACTTCGGCCTCGCCAATTTAAAGAAATACAGTTGTATGTCCGTGCAGTACTCGCGTGGCTGTCCGTTCTCCTGTGAGTTTTGCGACATCATCGAGATCTACGGCCGCGTGCCGCGCACCAAGAGCAACCAGCAGATCCTTGCCGAATTCGACGAACTCAAACGCCTCGGCTGGCGAGGTGCACTGTTCATCGTCGACGACAACTTTATCGGCAACAAGAAAAACGTTCGGCTGCTGATGCCTGAATTGATCGAGTGGCAGAAACAGCGAGATTATCCGTTTTCGCTTTTGACTGAAGCGAGCGTCAATCTCGCTGACGACGACGATCTACTAACCGCAATGAAGGACGCCGGTTTTCGTCGCGTGTTTCTCGGCATTGAAACTCCAGTCGAAGAGAGCCTGAAAGAAGCTCAGAAGACACAGAACCGCGGCAACCTGCTCGACTCAGTGCGCAGGATTCAAAATCACGGAATGGAAGTGATGGCCGGTTTCATTGTCGGCTTCGATAACGATCCGGAAGATATTTTCGAACGGCAGATCCAGTTCATTCGCGAGAGCGCGATTCCGATGGCGATGGTGGGAATGCTCAATGCGCTCCCCGACACGCAACTCTGGAAACGACTCGAGCGGGAAGGACGTTTGCTGGGCAATGACGCCACCGGCAACAACACGCTGTCGTCTCTGAATTTCATTCCGCGAATGGAAGCGGAAAAACTCCAGGCCGGTTACCAGCGCATTATGCGCACGATCTACACACCCAGAGAGTACTACCGCCGCGCGCTCGACTCATTGGAACGAACGCCTCACGACTGGCCGGAGGCGCACCAGTATCACGGTCTCAGGGCCGTCAAAGCTTTTCTACGCATCGCAATTCGACTAGGCGTGCTCGACGCGGAGCGCCGCGAGTTTTGGCGTTTCTTCATCGAAGCGCTGCACGCTCATCGCGATCGAATGACTGAACTACTGCGTCATGCGGCGATGGCCTACCACTTCCGCAAGTTGACCGAATCTCACTGCTATTCGTGATCGCTAACAGGAACTCTGCGTTTGCAGCTCTCCGGCATCGCGACTTCCGTCTCCTCTGGCTGGGCCAAATTGTGTCCGTCACGGGCTCGCAGATGCAGCTCGTAGCGATCAACTGGCACGTCTACCTGCTGACGAAATCTCCGCTTGCACTAGGATTAGTCGGCTTGTTTCGCGGACTACCAGTCATCCTCTGTTCGCTTGCCGGCGGTGTTGTCGCCGATGCCGTCGATCGGAAGCGACTCATGATCGTCACACAGACGGTAATGCTGGTTAGCGCCGGTCTGTTAACTGCGACAACTCTCGGTGGTCTGAAAAGTGTTTGGCCGATTTATCTGTTGAGTGCTTTGGGTTCGGCGGCGACGGCGTTCGACATTCCTGCACGTCAATCATTGTTGCCGACACTCGTGCCGCTGGAAGATTTTCCAAACGCGGTGAGTCTCGGAATGATTGTTTTCAACGTGGCAACGATCGCTGGACCAGCCATCGCGGGCGCGCTACTCGCTGAAAGCGGTCCGGGTCTCATCTATGGAATCAACGCGGTATCGTTTCTGGCGGTAATCGGAGCGCTCTTAGCGATGAGTGCGAGCGGCAGTCCCGACTTGCGAAATGCGCGCAAAGACGCGTTGAGCCTTGCGGCATTGAAAGAGGGACTCACGTTTGTTTGGCGAACGCCGATCATGGTCCAGACGATGACGCTCGACTTCGTTGCGACTTTCTTTGCTTCTGCAACGTTGCTGCTGCCCATATTTGCGCGGGAGCGTTTACACGTCGACGCGCACGGCTATGGATGGCTGGCAGCCGCGCCGGCGACTGGATCTGTCATCACTGCTTTTGTGATGGCTCGGCTGGGAACATTTCAGCGTCAGGGAAGATTA